>JAABUL010000534.1_pt1 | contig 80690 bp, 76 predicted proteins | sample 5559151 | NCBI WGS metagenome assembly JAABUL01 (sample SAMN10711876, study PRJNA513368) | rock metagenome | isolation source: Antarctica rocks | place: Antarctica: Victoria Land, Pudding Butte sud
CAGATCGGCCAGTGGAACATCGTGCACGGGTACCATGAGGTGGGCCTCCGCAGCGAGATGGGGTTGGTTCTTTCATCTCTACCTGCGTGGGCCTGTCTCGTGCAATCCACATAATGCGCCTAAGGGGCGCGGAGGGAGAGCGCGGCTACGAATTGCGCTCCGGTTGATTTTCCGACGAGTCGAGCCTACCCATCACCAGTTGCCGCCTGTTTGGCGTACTGGCTACCGGGGCCGCGCAGCAGCCACGCCGTCCCAACCGCGATCATCGCCCCAAGAATCGGCCCCACCAGGTAGATCCACAGGTCGCCGAGCTGGCCGCTCACCACGGCCGGTCCCAGCGAACGGGCCGGATTCATCGAGGCGCCGCTGATGGGAGCCGCGAACAGCCCGTCAAGGGCGATCATGCCGCCCACGGCCAGAGCGGAGTTGTGGCCGACGACCTTGTAATTGGCGGCAGTCGCCAGAATCACCGTGAGTAGAAAGAAGGTGAGAATCACTTCCATCAGCATGGAAGTCATCGCGCCGTGATGGGGGAGCGTTGCGCCGAGGTGGCCAGCCAGCCCGAACATCGCTCGTAGCAGCAGTGCCGCCGCCGTTGCGCCGAGAAACTGCACGATGACGTAACCGGGAACCCAGCGCCAGGGGAAGTCGCCTCGGAGGGCGAAGGCCAGGGAGACCGCTGGATTGAAGTGGGCGCCGGAGAGCGGTCCAAGAGTATAGATCATGGCCATGACCAGCAGAGCCGGGGCCACGACCTGGGCCGCGCCGCCCATCCCCGCGCCGCTGGCCGCGGCGATGGTTGGGCCGCCCGCCGCTACCATGGTCAGGGCGAAGGCGCCGAGTAGTTCGGCCAGCAGACGCCGCCCCTGTTGAAACGGGCGCTGCTCAGCGGCAGCGATCCGCTCCTCAGTCGATGGTCCGGCCGGACCTGCCTGTTTTGTTTCGGCCATAGTCTACGATACTCAGAATCGGCGAGGATGCCGAGCGCGTCGGATCAATCGTAGGCGCAGCCGCCCAGTGAGGTGAGGGGGATGGCGCACGGGCCGCTACTGTCGCTACCCGTGACCCGAAAACAATCTCGCGGCTGCGTGGGAACCGGGCTCCTCTTCCAGACAGAAGTCCACGGTTTGGTGAAGAGTCATGCCCGCGTCAGAGGCAGCCGTCGGCAGAGAGGCGCCCAATTGATCCTGCAGCTCCCGCATCAGCGTTTCCCGCCTGATCCGATCGATGGGGGGAAGCGGAAGCCGGGCGATGGTCCGAAGCGCGTCGGTAGCGTTCCACAACGTGGCGGCGGGCTCTAATCGACCGCTGGCCTGTTCCAGTCGGGCTATGGCTTCAAGGCATTCGATGATTTCGGTCTGATTGTCGGTGTCGCGGTAGATGGTCAGGCTCTCACGCAAGAGCACAGCCGCGTGCTCCTGTTCACCCTGGTCCTGCAGCACCTCGCCCAGGGTTTTGAGCGAAACGGCAATTATCCAGGCGTTGCCCACCTCGCGTGCCAGGCGCACGCTCTCCTCACACAGTGTGCGTGCTTCACGAAGATCGCCCAGATAGCGTGTCACTTCGCCGAGATTGGCCAATGAGAGAGCCGCTCCCGATTTCTCTCCCATGTGCTGGAACAACTGCATACTCTCGGTATACAGGGAGGACGCTCGATCCAGGCCCCCCTGATCGCGAAACACATCGGCCAGGTTGTTCAGCGCGGTGGCAATGCCTCGTTCGTCTTCCAACTCCCGTTTGATCGCCAGACTTTCTTCATAGAGCGCCACCGCGCTCCGGTAGTCGCCCCGTTCCACCGCGATGGTTCCCAGGTTGTTGAGCAGGCGGGTAACGTTGACAGTGCTGCCGATGTCGCGCATCACGGCCATGCTCTGCTCGTAGAACTCGGCGGCCCGCCCGAGATCTCCCTGGTACTTGGCCGCGTTGCCCAGAACATTCCAGGCGATTCCCATGCCTCGCTTATCCTCTGTAGTTCGACAAAGGGCAAGTCCCTCCTCAGCCAGTGCCGCGGCCCGGGAATGGTCTCCTGCCTCCGCCGCCAGGATGGCGGTGCGCACGCACGCTTGCGCCCGCAAGGCATGCGATTCCGGCGTCCCGACGACAGCCTCCAGATCAAGCAGACTTTCCATCCAGCGCCGGCCCTCGCGGAGGTATCCATGGGTATACCAGAATTGCCAGAGGGCGGATGCCAATCGCAGCCCCTGGGCGAGGTCGCCGGTGCCGCGGGCGCTATGCAAGGCGGCGCGCAGGTTATCGCGCTCGTCGCTGAGCCGTTTGAGCCACGCCGGCTGCTCCGCGCCTTGAAGCTGCGGTTCCGCTTTCTCGGCCAGAGCGAGGAAGTAGGCGAGATGCCGCCGTCGTACCGCGACCTCGTCACCCGCCGCTATCAGTTGTTCCAGCGCGTACTCTCGAACAGTCTCCAGCGGCGAAAAGCGGAGGTCGCCGTTCTCCTGTTCTTGAACCCGCAGCAAACTCTTCTCGGCTAATGAACCGAGGGTGTCAAGAACATCGGTAGGAGAGAGATCATCGCCGCAGATGGCTCCCGCGACCTCGGCTGTGCATCCTCCCGCAACGACCGCGAGCCGGCGGAAGACGACCTGCTCCCGCCGGGTGAGCAGATCGTAGCTCCAGGCGATGGTATCTCGCATGGTCTGCTGACGGGCCGGAAGATCGCGTGGACCACCCGCCAGCACCTGCAACCGGTGCTCGAGGCGAGCCAGCAAGGTGTCCGGCGACATCGTCTTGAGGTGTGCGGCGGCCAGTTCAAGGGCGAGCGGCAAGCCATCCAGACGGCGGCAAATGTCAGCAATCGTTCCGCTATGGTTATCGTCCGGGGACAACCCCGGCTGGGCCAGGTGAGCGGAGGAGAGAAACAGCGCGACAGCCGGAGAACGAGCCATATCCTCGTCACCGTCCGCGTCAAACACCTTGGGTACCGCTAGCGGCTCGATCCGCACCTCACGCTCACCCCTCAGGCGAAGCAGTGTCCGGCTGGTTGCGAGCACGCGCAGACGCGGGCAGGCGGCGAGCAGATCCGCGAGATATGGGGCCGCCTCCACCAGATGCTCAAAGTTGTCGAGGACCAGCAAGACTCGTCTCTGTCGAATGTAGTCGGCCAGCAGCTCGTGCGGTGTCCGGCTCCCTTCCTGTTTCAGACCAAGCGCCTCGATCACCATGGTGAACAGTTCCTCCGGTTCGCGAATGGAGGCCAACGCGACCAGCGCGGCCTCCCCTTCAAAGTCGTCACGCAGACGGCGTGCCACCTCCAGCGCCAGTCGCGTTTTGCCGACTCCACCCGAACCGACCAGCGTTACCAGCCGCGCACCCCGCCACCGCAAGAGGTCGATTACTTCCGCCTCATCCCGTTCGCGGCCAATGAGCGGTGTGAGCGGGGTGGGCAACGGAACCGGCGCCGCCCGCGCGGGCGGCAGATCTGGCGCGTCGTCATGGGGGCGCGCCGCCTGTTGAAAGGGACGTATGAAGACACTGTTGCATCGCCTGGCACTACCCCTGATTCTGGCCTGCGCCCTGGGTGGAAACCCGGGAACGCTCGCTCGGGCAGCCACCCCGCATGCCTCCAGCGGACCCATTACCGCGCACCTCCACTATCAGGGCAGCTACTACCATACAGTCACCATTCACGCCCGCGCTTCCTTCAACCTGACCACGCCATCTGGCTGCTTCATGGTCCAGGGCTATCCATGACTTGTCTTCCTGTTGGGTGCCAGAACCAGCACCGTATCCGAAGTCTTCACGATGATGATCTACGAGTATCGTTCGTTGCTCTCAACCTACGGCGCCTTTGTCCGGCCGCACGGGTACCTTTCTTCGGTTGCTCCCGGCGGTCAACCGCACTTCGAGGCGCATTTTCTCAACAGCGCCGGCCGTTTTTATGACACGACCGGCGGCAAGGCAGCAGTTCAGATTCATGTAGCTAACAGCGGGCGCACCGGCGTCTTTACCGCGGCGCACATGCCGCACGGCGGCCACGACACCATCAGCGGCAGCTGGAGTTGCACCCAGGCGCCGCTGATGCATCCGCGCGGCTAAATGGCCATGTTCAGCAGTTCCCAGGAGCAAGGAGATAGCACACCATGATCAAGCGCAGATCCCTCACCCGCCTGGTGGCACTGGCAGCAGTGCGCGCTGCCACGTTCTCGGGCGTCGGAACCGCCCGCGCAAACAGCTCGGGATGGACCATCGTCCCGAGCCCCAACTTTGGTACCTACGATATTCTCCAAGCGCTTGCAGCGGTGTCGAGCAGCGACGTGTGGGCAGCGGGCTACTACACCCTCAACTCAACCAATCGAACCCTGATCGAGCACTGGAACGGGTTGTTCTGGCAAACCGTCACTAGTCCAAACGAGGGCAAATCTGACAATTTTCTCTGTGGACTGGCCGCGGTCTCCGCGAACGATGTATGGGCTGTCGGGTACTACGCCGACTCTAGCAGTGACGTGGCCACGCTCACCGAGCACTGGAACGGCGTCGCTAGGTCGATCGTTTCGAGTCCCGACCAACCCGGCGGCATAAGCAGCTTGACGGCCATTTCAGTGGTCGCAACGAATGATGTGTGGGCAGTCGGTGACGACGCGAGTGACGGATTCAACCAAACGCTCGTTGAGGAGCAGACCGGGAGCAGCCTCCAGAGCATGGCCAGCCCCAACGCGGGCACAGGTGACGCTCTGGCGGGAGTGGCAGCTATAGGGTCCAACGATGTGTGGGCTGTCGGTGACTACAGCAATAGCTCGGGCACCTACACCCTGATCGAGCACTATACTTCGGGAGGGCCCACCATGTCTCGGTTGGCGCAGGTTAGCGTACACCGGACAGGCGGCTTCATCGTAGTTCGGTGGCGCCTCGCTGACCAGACCGGGATCGCGGGCTTCAATCTGTATGCCGGGACTCATCGCGTGAACCAGCAACTGATCCCGGTGGATCGCGCCAGTTCGTACCGATATGCGGCGCGGTGGATCGGGTCGGGGCCGTTCTCCGTTCGCGCAGTGCGAGCAACGCACTGACTCGTTTGCTCACACGTGCATCTCGACCTCGGCCGCGACCGTGAATGGATGGGACGCGAGAGGACGACGGCTCCCATGGCAACGAAGCGTAGTGGCGGACACAGGGAATTACATGCTGAAGGGTTCGAAGCCAGATCCTACGTCGTCACCACATTCCCCACACCGAGTTTCTCCGCGGCCAGCCGAGTGCCTTCGACCCGGTTTGTGATCTTCTGGAAGGCCACATCACGGGCATAGTCCGGCGAGCCGTGGTTTGGCTTCTCATCGATGCTGAAGGGCGAGAAGCCGCAATCATCGGTGGAGCCCAGACGCTCTTTGGGGATGAAGTTGGCGGCGCGCACCAGGGAGTCGCAAATCTCCTGCGCGCTCTCCACCCGAGGGTTCTGGGGATTGGTGACTCCGACATAGCACATCTGAGCGACGCCGTTGGCGTCCTCGCGGCTGTGCTGCCCGATCAACTCATAGATGGGATCCTTGTCGCGTTCACTCGTCATTTGCATCAGAAAGTACCCCGCATTCAATTGGAACATGGTCGAGAGCAGGTCGCTATAGGGCACATCGGCGCTGTGGACCGAATCGCGGTCGCCTCCCGGACAGGTGTGGACGCCGATCCGTGTCCGCTCCTCTGGCGAGAAGCGATCGAGCACGCGGTTGATCAGCTCGATAAAATGCGGGAGCATGTGCGCGCCTGTCCACGGATTTCGTGAATCAGCCCTGGTGGCGAGCCGGCCCTCGGTGAAATCGATCGAGACTCGCGCCGCCCCGGCGTCGAACGCGCGGCGAATGTCCTTCTCGCATTCGTTACACAGGTCATCCTCGAATTGCGTTCGGGGATAGTCGGGCAACTCCTCGTTCAGTGGGTACAAGAGGGCGAGCATGGAGGGTGCGATCACGGCCTGCTTCATGGGTCTGGTGGCAAACCTGATCGACTTTGCCAAGGTATCGGCCGCATAGGTCTTGTACTGGAAGGGGCCGCCGGTTAGCCTCGGCAACTGCCGATAGTGACCGTCGGAAAAGATTGCGAAGTACTGCCCACCTGGGGCCAGATTCGGAGCGAGGCCGGTGCCCGCCAGCGTATCGGTGACCGGGTAGGTGGCGAAGCTGGACGACCACTGCTCCCCATCGGAAACGATGGGCGACCCGGTGGCCTCCATATGGCTGATCGAATCCCGCACGGCCTGTTCCTGCTCTGCTTCCAATTGCGCCTTGGTGATCTTGCCGGCGTCGTACTCGACATAGGCCGCTTGTAGCGTCGAGGGGCGCGGCAGGGACCCAACGGGTTCGGTGGGGATGCCGGTGTCGGTCCGTGGATCGTACGTCATGCTCAATCTCCTCCGTCGGTTGTCAACCCGCAGCAGCCTTCTATCCCTGACGCTATGCCGCTATACGTTCGAGTCAGGCGGCTCGCGAGGCGATCGTTCAGCCGTCGCCGTCCATCTCCTACGACGGGTCGGTCTCCTTATCGCTATACTAATCATCCTCGACCGGGCCGTCAAGGTGCCTGGCGGGCAGTCGAGGGGATACGCTTGGGAGGCGATCCAGCGCGACTGGTCTAGGAGGACTATAAGGGATGACGGAAACTGAACCGGCGCAGGAAGGCATTATTTCGTATCGCGGCCACGACCTCGCCTATCGCATTGTTGGCGAGGTCGTGGAGGAGGGGACATTCCCACTGCTGGTTCTGCACGGTGGGCCGGGAGCGTCCTACGACTACCTCCAGCCGCTTGAGAGCGTGGCGCAGAGTGGCAGGTGCGTGATCTTCTACGACCAACTGGGCAGCGGGCGTTCCGGCCATCCCGACGATCCGAGCCTCTGGACCGTGGATTACTATGTCGCAGAAGTTGACGGAGTGCGGGAGGCGCTGGGTCTTGAGCGGATACATCTGCTTGGTCATTCGTGGGGCGGAATGTTGGGTATGGAGTACGCACTCACGCGGCCTGAGGGGCTCGAGAGCCTGACGATTGCGAGTTCACCCGCGAGCGCACGGCTGTGGGTGTCAGAGGCAAACCGACTGCTGTCAGAGCTTCCGCGGGACGTTCAAGACACTATACGGCGACACGAGGAAGCGGGAACCGTCGACTCGCCCGAGTTCCAGGCCGCCTCCCTGCAGTTCTACCAGCGCCACGCGTGCCGGCTAGATCCATGGCCACCGTACGTCACACGCTCGTTCGATTTCCTGGCCGAGTACCCGCAGGTTTACAACGCCATGCAGGGGCACAGCGAGTTTGTTATCACCGGTTCGCTGAAGGACTGGGACGTCACCGGTCGGCTGGCAGAGATCACCATCCCCGTGCTGATCACGTCTGGTCGCTTTGACGAGGCGACCCCGTCCGTTGCCGGCGCGGTGCAGAGCGCTTTAGACGGCTCGCAATGGGTAGTGTTCGAGAACAGTTCGCACATGTCTCATGTGGAAGAGACCGAGCGGTACGTGCAGGTGCTGCGCGATTTTCTTGATCGAGTCGAGCAGAAAGGAGTGGGTGCCCGGTGAAGCCCCGCCTTCGCCCATGAACGTCTGACTGAAAGCCGTCGCGATGAGAGCGGGAAAGGCCGCATGGATCAAGGGATCGGTGTTATCGTAGCAGGATGTCGACCGATCGAGAGCCAGGCCTCCCCGGTGGGAACCCTGACGAGCGCGAGTTGCTTCTGCTGTGGCTCGGCTACCTTCGCGGCACGGTCTTACGGAAGATCGAGGGATTGAGTGAAGACGCTGCGCGCTGGACGCCTGACGGGAAGCTGATCTCGCTCCTGGGCATCGTGAACCACCTCACGCACGTGGAGTGGAGGTGGATCGACGGCGGCATGCGCGGCGAGACAGTCAGCCGGAGCGAGGAAGAGTTCAGCCCTGGCCCTGCCCTCCCGGTAAATGCAGCCGTTGCCGGGTATCGTGAGCGGGCAATCGCCACGGAGGCAATAGTCAGATCGCTGCCTTCACTGGCCGAGCGATGTAGATTTGGCGAGGGCACAGATCTCCGCTGGGTCCTTCTGCACTTAATCAACGGGACCGCCCGTCACGCCGGCCATGCCGACGCCACCCGTGAGCTTCTTGATGGCGTCACCGGAGAGTGATTGCTCACATTCCACCTCGTTGAATCGCCGGTGACCGCGACAGCGATGACCCTCCAAGCCAGTGCTGGATGGTCGTGCTGAGCCAGGGGTAGACGGGAGGCGCCGGCGACATCCAACCACCGCGCGCGGTCGTGTTACTTTGGGCAGGCACTGGTCTGCTTACCGCTCACAGGGAGCACCGGCGTAGTTCCTTGCTGGTCGCCTGTCAGCTATTGTTCGACGAAAGAGGAGCACTTTTTCATGAAGCATTGGAATGTCGGGGTGTCCCTTTTCGTCGCCGTACTGCTTGGGAGCGCGGTAATTTCGCCTGCCCAAGCTGCCGTCCATCAGCGGCCCGCCGCTTCGACCTACCATGATGCCACGTTCAGCTTTACGTATCCATCTGACTGGAGTTCCATGTCGCCGGCGCTGGGCCAACAACTCAAATCGCTGTTCGCCGGGTTCAAACAGCAGATGCGCGTGACTGACGTGGGCGGCGTACAGAACGGCGTGGGACCGAGCTTCGGCGCCGCCATCGTGGTGATGCGCCTCCGACTGTCCCATGCGGTACGTCTCGAAGTGCAAAAAGATCGGCCGGCATTCGTTCGCTCGTTCATGAATGGCACCATGCTCACTGCTCACAAGTTACTTGCACGCTCCTCGCCCACCATCAGTGGTCGTCCGGCCACCGCGATTGATTTCATCCAGGGAGCGGGCTCAGTGAAGCTTCATCAGCCGATCAGCCTGGTACTTGCCGCCAATGCGAAACGTCTCTACGTGGTGTACTTTATCGCCCGCAAGAGCACCTGGAGCCAATTCCTCCCGGCGTTTAACGGCGCGGCCGGCTCGATGAACTTAAAGGGAGCCGCGTAGCGCCACCTGCCGCCTATACTGGGCCGTGAACGATTGCCTCTTTTGCCAGATCGTGCGCGGTGAAATTCCGGCATCGATTGTCTACCAGGACGATGATGTGATGGCGTTTCGGGACACCCATCCGGCGGCGCCGGTGCATGTTCTCGTCATTCCGCGCAAGCACTTCGCGGGGTTCGCGGATGCGACGGAGGAGGATGCGCTGCTGATCGGCCGGCTGGCCAGGGTGGCTGCGCGAGTTGCTGAGCAGGAAGGTGTCGCCGGCTCGGGGTATCGATTGGTGGTGAACAGCGGACCGGATGCACAGCAATCGGTCCCGCATCTTCACCTGCACGTGCTGGGTGGCCGGCGCCTGACCTGGCCGCCAGGCTGAGGTCGTGCATTGCCTCATGGTGGTGCCCACCCCCATTGGCAACCTCGAGGACATAACGCTGCGAGCCGTACGGGTGCTGGGCGAAGTGGGGCTTATCCTCGCGGAGGACACGCGTCAGACTCGCAGACTGCTCAACCACTACGGCATCGTGACGCGCTTATTGAGCTATCACCAGCACAATAAGCGGGAACGGCTGACGGAGGTACTGGAGGTGCTAGCGGCTGGCGATGTGGCGATCGTGTCCAACGCCGGCATGCCCTCTATCGCCGATCCGGGATTTGAACTGATCGAGGCCGCCGTGGCCGCGGGCTGCTCCGTCGATGTGCTGCCCGGCGCCAGCGCGGTGCCAACCGCGGTAGTTGCGGCTGCCATCCCCGCTCCCGGCTTTCTCTTTGGCGGGTTCCTGCCGCGCCGGCCGGCGGACCGGCGTGCTCGTCTCCGCCAGGTGGCGGACCTGGAGTATAGCCTGGTCTTTTATGAGGCTCCCCACCGGGTGCGTGCCACTCTGCGGGATATCGAGGCAACATTGGGTGATCGGAGGATGGTAGGGTGCCGTGAAATGACCAAGCTCCACCAGGAATTTATTCGCGGCAGGGTATCCGACCTGGTGGAGCGCTATGCGACCGAACAGCCGAGAGGCGAGTTTACGCTAGTGGTGGCGGGCAACCGTCAAGCGGTGGTCGATCGCACGGACGAAGCTCGACAGGCGATGCATAGTTGGGTTTCGGGCGGCCTCGATCGAAGGACGGCAGTGGCTCGGCTGGCCGCAGAATACGGCATCAATCGCAACACAGCGTATGCGCTCTGGCTGGATCTCACGCGCGGCGACGATCAGACGACCGAGTAATGGTCCGTATAACCGCACAGCGGCCTGTTCGTCGCCACAGATGGTATCATCCAGGCGAAGCGCACTGGGCGCACCATCGACCAAGGAGTATCCGCCTGCTTCCCGACACGCACGCTCACCTTGATGCGCCGGAGTTCGATGCCGATCTGGAGGCCGTAATCGCGCGGGCAGAGGATTCCGGGGTAGACCGAATACTGGCCGTTGGCTCCGACCTGACGACGAGCAGACGTGCCGTTGCGCTTGCCCACCGGTTTCCCTGCGTCTACGCGGCAGTGGGGGTTCATCCGCACCGGGCGGCAAGCTTTCGGAGCCAAGCGCCGGACGTGTATGCCCTTTTGACTGCCGATAAAGTGGTCGCAGTGGGTGAGATCGGCCTGGATTACCTGCGCGACGACGCGCCGCGGTCAGAGCAGCGAGAGGCGTTTGCCGAGCAATTATGTTGGGCTGAGGAGCACCATCTGCCAGTGAGCATTCACAACCGCGGGGCAGACAGCGACGTTGCCGGCGCGCTCAGTCGTCGTCGGGTTACCGCTGTCCTCCATTGCTTTGGCGACACGCCTGCATTGCTTCAATCTGCACTGGGCGAAGGCCACTATATCTCCTTTGCCGGAAACCTAACGTTTCCCAAAGCGCAGGCGCTACGTTCAGTGGCGGGCGCGGTTCCCCTGGATCGGGTATTGGTTGAGACCGATGCGCCGGTGTTGGCACCTCAACCATGGCGTGGCAAGCGAAACGAGCCGGCCTATGTGGTTGCCGTGGCGGGTGCGTTGGCCGCACTCCACGGTCTGCAACCAGTGGAGATTCAGCCGGTCGTAACAGCCAACGCCGACCAGGTGTTTTGCTGGAGAGCAGCGTGACGGAAGCACCATCGCTGTACGGACCGGTCGCCGCGGACATACCAGCGGTGGGAGACGTTCTGGCCGGACTGTCGGAAGGTCACCATCCACTACTGGGAGCGACACTGGCGCATATCTTCGAGACCGGCGGAAAGCGGATTCGCCCCGCGCTGGTACTTCTCAGTGGCAAGCTCGGAACCTACCAGAGGGACCGATTGGTGATGCTAGCGGCGTCGCTTGAAGTGGTCCATACAGCTACCCTGGTCCACGACGACACCATCGACCAAGCGCTGACGCGCCGCGGCCTACAAACCATTAACGCGCTCTGGGATGGCAAGGTCGCCATTCTGGTGGGCGATTTCCTCCTGGCACAGTCCGCAGAATTAGCGTCCCGTCTAGACAGTGTGCGCATCATGTCGCTGTTGAGCCAGACGGTCATGGATATGAGCAGCGGTGAACTGCGCCAGTATGCCGCGTCGCAATCGCATACGCTCGATGAAGCTGATTACTTCGCGCGTATCGGCGGCAAGACGGCCAGTCTCTTTGCCATGTGCTGCGAAGGCGCCGGAGTCCTGAGTGGCCAGTCTGAGGAGTGCATCGGCGCGCTTCGGTCGTACGGGACGAATTTCGGTCTGGCCTTCCAGATAGTCGACGACGTGCTGGATTTCGTAGGCGACGAGCAATCTCTGGGCAAGCCGGCCGGGAATGATTTGCGGCAGGGCACAATCACTCTGCCCGTTATCATGGTTGCGCAAGCCCTGGCCGGTGACTCCGCGCTCCGGCGGGATATCGAGCGCGGGCGGAATACGGACGGGATACTGGCGGCGGTGCGTGAATCTGGAGCGGTCGATCGAGCGCTGGACCGAGCACGAGAGTATGCGCGTGCAGCGTGCAGCGATCTCTGCATCTTTCCAGCGAGCCAGGCAAAGGAGGTGCTCCTCGAACTCACTCGGCAGGTTATTGACCGGCGTCGCTAGCCGAGGATCATGGGAGCCGGCGCCACGTCGTCCACCATCGGAAGGTGCTTTTTGCTGGTAATGACCGATGCCAGGTAGGTTGTGGTACCCTAAAGCTACCAATCGGTGGCTTTGGGGCAAGTTTGAAGGTACGGGGGTACCGTTATGGGCACGTATATCGTGAGGCGCCTGCTCCAGGCCGTCTTTATTCTGCTCGGCCTGTCGATCGTTTTCTTCGTCATTCTCCACCTCACGCCGGGTGGTCCGTGTGCGGCGTTCGAGGGCCAGAGCGCGAAAGGCGCGGCGCAGAAACAGGCCTGTATCGTCCGCCTGGGGCTTGATAAGCCTCTAATCGTGCAGTACTTCAGTCAGATGGGGTTGTACGCTCACGGTGATCTTGGAACCTCGGTGACCGCTGGGACCTCGGTCGCCTCGATCATCGCGCAGAAGTTGCCGTCCACCATCCTCCTGGTTGGTCTCGCGTACACCTTGCAACAGATGATCGCGCTGCCGCTGGGGATCTTCGCGGCGCTCAAGCAATACACCTTTTTCGATCAGGCCTTCACCGTTCTCAGCTATGTCGGGCTCTCGATGCCGACGTTCTGGCTGGGCCTGATTCTGATTTTCTTTTTCGCGGTGCAGCTCAACTGGCTTCCCGCCGGCCGGGTAGAAGACGTCACGGTTCCCGTGTTCTGGACCCACGACTGGTTTGTCGCGTTGGGCCAAGATCCCGGCTTGATCCTGGGGGATCTCCTCAGACATCTGATCATGCCGGTGTTTGTGCTGATGATCGTTGGGGTCGCAGTCGACAGCCGGTTCATGCGCGGTTCGATGCTGGAGGTGATCCGGCAGGACTACATTCGCACCGCCAAAGCGAAAGGCTTGAGCCGGCGTTCCGTGATCTTCAAGCACGCCTTCCGCAACGCCCTCCTGCCCATCATCACCAACATTGGCCTGTTCCTGCCGGCGCTGATCGGTGGCGCGGTTATCACAGAGACGATCTTCAGCTGGGGTGGACTGGGGTACCAATACATCACCGCCATCACCGAACAGGATTATCCGATCATCCAGGCGCTCTCCATGGTGAGCGCCCTGGCCGTGCTCATTGCGAATCTGCTGACGGATCTGGCCTATGCCTGGGTTGATCCGCGCATTCGATTCGACTAGGTCAGAAAGGACAGTCCGACATGATGGATCCCACGCAAAATGAACAGGCGGTTCTTTCGGATCAAGTGCCGACCCCCCTCGCCGGTCCGTCTCAGGCCGCGCTGAACCTGACGAGCGAGACCGAGGTTTCGATCATTCAGCTCAGCCAGGGGCAGCTCATCTGGAGGCGATTCCGCAAGCATAAGCTCGCGATGATGGGTATTGTCGTCCTGGCTCTGCTCGGGCTGATGGCGATCTTCGCGCCGATCATTTCGCCCGAGAGTTTCGATAACGGGTGGAACTACTTCGCGGCCAACTACCCGCCGCGCTTGACCCATCCCGGCGCAGCCGACTGGAAATACCTCATGGGTTCCGATGCGCAGGGTCATGCCTTGCTCATGTGGATCACCTATGGGGCGCGCATCTCGCTGGCCGTTGGATTGGTGTCCGCCTTTCTCACCATGGTCATCGCGGTGATCGTGGGCGGGGTAGCCGGATACTTCGGTGGCTGGATCGATTCCGTTATGATGCGGATCACTGATGTGTTCCTCACCTTGCCGTTCCTGCCTCTCTTGATTCTCATCAGCGCCTACCTCAGCGGTGGCAGCGTGACCTTGATCGTCGTGATCTTCGGTGTGCTCAGCTGGCCCGGAGCTGCCCGCTTGGTGCGGAGCTACTACCTTACATTTCGAGCCCAGGAGTTTACGGAAGCGGCTCGTGCCGCCGGCGTCTCCGATGCTCGCATTATCTTCCGCCACATCCTGCCCAACGCCATGAGTCCGGTTATCGTACAGACCTCATTGTTGGTCGCCGGTTTCATCCTGGCCGAGGCGGCCATTGACTTCCTGGGCGTCGGCATCAGGCCTCCCAACGTAAGTTGGGGATTGTCGCTGACACTGGCGCAGTCGGCCTACGGCTCCGGCAATTGGTGGTGGGCCGTCTTCCCGGGTCTGTTCCTGTTACTGACCGTGCTGTCCATTAACTTCGTGGGCGATGGCTTGCGTGATGCACTCGACGTGCGGGCACGGGCATAGCTGTGCCGGATGTAGACAAGACATAGATTTCGCTTGAGTGGAGCGAGTCCGGCGCCAGTCGGGCTCGCTCAGTACCTGGAGGAGAGGGAATTGAGTACAGGGGCACGTCCTGTTCAAGGCAGTCAGCCGCAGCCCGCCGCTGCTAACGAAAAGATGCTGGAGGTGCAGGACTTACACACACACTTTCGCACGATGGACGGCGTGGTCAAGGCGGTGGATGGTGTCAGCTTCAGCATCGACGCCGGACAAAGTACCGGTGTAGTCGGTGAGTCTGGATCGGGGAAGAGCGTTACCTCTCTGTCCGTGATGCGGCTGATCGACCCGCCGGGTTGGGTTGCGTCCGGCCATATCTATTTTCGGGGAAAGGATCTTGCCACACTCAGCGAAGAGGAGATGCGGAAGATCCGGGGCGACGAAATTTCGATGGTGTTTCAGGAGCCGATGAGCGCCTTGAATCCGGTCTACACGGTGGGCGATCAGGTGGCTGAGGTTGTGCGCGTCCACCGTGATGTCAGCCGCAGGGAGGCCGCGAACCGCGCGATTGAGTTGTTCAAGAAGGTTGGCATTCCGGCCGCGGAGCGGCGCGTACAAGAATATCCGCATAACCTGAGCGGTGGTATGCGTCAGCGCGTCATGATTGCCATGGCGCTGGCCAACGAGCCGGATTTGTTGATTCTTGATGAGCCGACAACGGCGCTTGATGTGACCATCCAGGCGCAGATTCTCGAGCTGGTCAAGGATCTCCGGCGCGATTTCAATACTGCCGTGCTCCTGATCACTCACGACATCGGCGTGGTTGCGGAGATGGCGGATAACGTCGTCGTCATGTACGGCGGCAAGGTTATGGAGCGCGCCACCGTGATGCAGCTTATTCAAGACCCCAAGCACCCGTATTCCAAGGGGCTGTTGGCCTCGATTCCGTCGCTCGGTATGAAAGGGCAGCGGTTGAACGTCATCGCCGGGGCTGTGCCGAACCCCCTGAACATGCCACCGGGCTGTCCTTTTGCTCCCCGTTGTCCGTATGTGATGGACGTATGCACGACCATGCCGGAATATAAGACCCTCGAAGACGGGCGCGAGGTCTTCTGCTGGTTGTACTGACGACCGGCCCATTCGACGTTCCCGCATATTCTTGACAGAGAGCGAGACGGAAAGCTGATGGACCAACAAAACGGCGCCGAAAGTCCCATCGCACCCAAAGACGCTGATATTCTTTTAGACGTTCGACATCTGAAGACGTACTACCCGGTGCTCGGCGGCGTCATGCGCCGCCGCGTGGGATGGGTGAAGGCGGTGGACGATGTATCCTTTGCGATTAAGCGTGGTGAAACGCTGGGATTGGTGGGCGAGTCCGGCTGCGGTAAGACTACCGCGGGGCGCTCGATTATTCGTCTGCTGAAGCCAATCAGTGGAGAGATTTTCTTTGAGGGCCAGGATATCCTGAAGCTGCCGCGCGACGAAATGAAAAAGGTGCGGAAAGACCTCCAGATCATCTTTCAGGACCCATATGGCTCCCTGAACCCGCGCATGCCGGTCGGCGACATCATTGGCGAAGGCCTGATGGTGCATGGCATGAAGAATCGTAAGGAACGTGAAGAGGTGGTGCAGTACTTCCTCTCGGTAGTCGGACTGCGTAAGGAGTACGTGCGCCGTTATCCGCATGAATTCAGCGGCGGTCAACGTCAGCGTATCGGAATCGCTCGGGCGCTCGCCCTGCGCCCTAAATTCATCGTTGGTGATGAGCCCGTGTCGGCGCTCGATGTGTCGATTCAGTCTCAGGTTTTGAACCTGATGAAGGATCTGCAGAAGGAGTTCGGACTCACGTACCTCTTTATTGCTCACGACCTCAGTGTGGTCGAGTACATCAGCGACCGCGTCGGCGTGATGTATCTCGGCAAGCTGGTGGAGCTGGCTGACGCCGAGGAGCTCTATGCGAATCCCCGCATGCCGTATACGCAGGCGCTTCTCTCGGCCATTCCGATCACCGATCCCACGATCAAGAAACAGCGGATCGTGTTGCAGGGCGACGTTCCGAGTCCTATCAACCCACCATCCGGCTGCCCCTTTAGAACGCGTTGCTGGCTGGCGCAAGATATTTGTGCCGAGAAGACACCGCCCTTGCGAGAGGTCAGCCCGGATCACTGGGCAGCGTGCCATTTCGCATAAGCCGCTAGTTGCACCCAGAAGTATCGTTGCGTTTTAGGCGCTACGATCATCCTGGCCGCTAGCCAAACGGCAATTGCAAGCTGCGGTTGATGATCTGGTAGCCCGCCAGGGCCTCCGCTGAGAACGGGGGAACCGCGGTCACCATGCGAACGTCGTATCGTCGATGCCGCGTATTGGTGATGGTGTCGGTTTCGGTCAGTTTGCCCGGGACCAGGTGAGCGCTGGAAAATCGCTGAATATACATGGAAGGCCAGCCCGACGTGCGATGGTGATAATACCGTAAATGGTGAGTAGGGTCACCTGGTATGGTGCTTACCAACCCATCCTGAAAGCTCGGAAAGTCACCGCCTCGTCCATCCACCGTTACTTCGATCTGTGCCTTGTTTCCGGGTATCGTGACCGGGAGGACATACGTTTGCGCTCCCGCTGCGGTCTCAACGTGGTCGTGCGCGGCGACCTGCCAGACTTGTGGGTACCGAAAGCTGAAATTGAAGGTTGTATCGCTGTACTTCGCAGTGGCGATGGGGCCGGCGGTGGCTGTTGGCGCCGGCTGTCCGGACGAGGAGCCGCAGCCCGCTAGCAGGATGCCGAGGGCCAGGATCGAAAACAACAGTCTGTACAACGGAGCCTCCGAGGCGTGCGCTAATCGATAAAGGGTTGAAAGCGGGGCAGCAACGAGGCTGGAAGGCGGCCCATGATGATGGTGCCGTCCGATTGGTGATCTTCTCGCTCCACCGTCCCGCGTGAACGAAAGAGATGCACGAAGTCAGACGCGCTGTACGGAATACGCGCCGTGACCGAGACAAAGCTGCGAGCGATATCCCGGACCAGGCGCATCTGCAGTTCGCCCATCCCGGCGCCGGTCAGAGCCGAGACCAGTACCGGCTCCGTAAAGCGTCGCTCCAGGAGACTGAGCCGGTCTTCCGGCACTCGGTCAATCTTGTTCAGGGCCGTGATGCGTGGCTTGCCATGTACTTCTAGCGCCTCAAGCTCGTCTTCCACCGCCTCGGCCTGTTCCTCCGCCTGAGGGTGCGAGGCATCGACGACATGCAAGATAACATCCGCCTCGGTAATCTCTTCCAGGGTGGCGCGGAACGCGGCCACCAAATCGGTGGGGAGCTTCTGAATAAAACCGACGGTGTCGGTGAGGAGCACTTCCTGGTGGTTGGATAGCGCAAGGCGGCGGGTCGTGGGGTCGAGCGTCGCGAAGAGGAGATCGCTGCTCAGCACGTTGGCCCCGGTCAGTGCGTTCATGAGCGTGGACTTTCCGGCGTTGGTATAGCCCACTAGGGCAATCACCGGAATGCCGGCGGACCGGCGCTGGCGTCGGAGCAGGCCTCGCTGCCGGCGTACCGCTTCGATCTCGCGGTTCAACTCGGCAATTCGAGTACGGATGCGGCGTCGATCGTTCTCCAGTTTGGTCTCGCCGGGACCGCGCGTGTTGATGCCGGCGCCCAGCCTGGAGAGTTCCACACCGCGACCGGTGAGCCGCGGCAGACGGTAGCGATACTGCGCCAATTCGACCTGCAAGCGCCCTTCGCGGGTCCGCGCGTGCATAGCAAAAATATGCAAGATCAGGGCGGTGCGGTCGGTCACCTGGCAGTCCAGTGCCTCTTCCAGGAAGCGCTGCTGCGAGGGAGAGAGTTCATCATCGGTAATGATGGCGTCGTACTTGAGTTCGCCCTTTTGTTCTCGCAGCTCACGAATCTTGCCTTTGCCAAGATAGGTATGCGGCTGCGGTGAGTCCAATCGCTGGACGACCTCGCCGACTACCTCGACCTCCGCCGTGCCGGCCAGGCGCGTCAACTCCGCCAGGGACTGCGCACTGGACCACCCGTCACCGGTATCCGCGGCCAGCAGCACGGCTCGCTGGACGTTTGGCACTGGGACAACGGTTTGATGCGTGTGACTCAACGAAAAAAGCAGCCTCCTGGCTGCCGGAAAATGGCCTACTTGACAGGGTCTTATTGTACCAGTCGGGAGATTGTTACCAGGTGTAGATCGTGGTACCGCCCGAGCGGTAGGCCTGCCGCATAAAGTGCCCGAATTTGGCCAGGGCCGCGGGCGAGAAGCAGCGGTCCTTGGTGCACATCCGCTCGCTGTCTCCCACGATCACGTAGCGCACGTGATAGTGATGCAGCAGTGCGACGGCGCGAGCACTACTGTGAGTGCGGTAGATTGTGTTCACATCGGCCACGCGGGTCTGGATCTCCGGGTCGTTGCCCCGCCATTGATCCTCGTGGCCGGCCCAGCCCATTACCGTGGGTAGGCCGGTGAAGGTGCTGATGCGGGCGGAATCGGTTTGATCCTCGTTATACTCGGCGCCGGTAGCCTCCAGCTCCACTGGCTGCCCGCTCACATGCTGTTGCAGCCAGCGAATGGCCGCGTAGTCTCCGGGATGCTGCGAGGCCAACCACTGCGCGCCGTTCAAGCTGCGGTCGCCGAAGTCCTGGATCGCGGATTGGGGCGCATAGTACGTGTAGGCCGCTCCTCCCAGGGCGCCGGCCGTCAGTACCGCCGCAGCCGACCAGGCGAAGATCGGCGCGAAGTGTTCCCGCAGGATGCTCCACACGCGAAAGGTGGCATAGCCCGCGGTTAAACCCAGCAGCGTCCACCCCTGGTAGTAGAACTTGAATACGGTGTTCATGCGATAGCTGGCGCCGCCATCAAACGAATCCCGCAGATAGAGCACTTCGGGCAGCGCCACCACCAGGCAGCCGACGGCGAGGACCACCAGGGCCATAACATCGCCGTGATTTGGTTCCTCGCTTAATAGGACGCGGCGTAGTGCGACCAAGGTTGCCCCGCCCAGCGCCAGCAGCAACAGCAGGACCCACAGGTGGTAGCGCGCCGCGGTCACCACCAACACCAACAGTGCCACGGCCACCGCCGCCTGTGCCGCGTTCGAGGCGCGCGCCTGGCCCCATTCCAGCGAGGCGCCTTCGGTGGAAAGCGAAGCCGGCTCCATCTCCTCCACCTCCACCTCGCGCGCCGGCTGCAACAACAGGGTGATGGCGGTCACCAGCAGGATGGCAGCCAGCAAAAACAGCCCAAAGACCTGCAGAAATTGCCACATATCGGTGGGCGTGGTCACCACGCCAACCCCATGCGCGAGCGAGCGAAACTGCAGGTAGAAGGGTGTAAAGAGCAGCACACTGACCAGCCCCAGCGCCGCGATTCGCACCACTGGACCGCGCCACCAGCGTGAACTGGGATCGCTCAGGTACCCGTGTGCACCGATACAGGCCGCTGCTACCAGGGAATAGGTGGGGAAGTCCCAACTGTTGATAGTGAAGAGCGAGCCGATCACCACGGCGGCCGGCAGCAGCGCGAGCAGGCTCGAGCGGTCGGACTGCGCAGCGTGCGGGGGCGCCAGCAGCAGGGCGTATGCCAGCGCGATGGCCAGCAGGGTCACCGGGAGCGCCATGACGTGCGGGTGAAGATCGCCCAGCATAAAGCTGAAGAACGGGAACTCGTTGATGGTGTAGTCAGATGCAGTCTGGATGACCCGTGTGCTGTCGAAGAACCACCAGCTCACCCCCGGACTATTGGGAAGCCTGTGATTGGGAATCTCGGTGGCGATGGCGTACCAGTTTCCCAGCAGGCAGACGAAGATGGGAGGAACTAGCGCCCAGCGGTACCGCCGGGTCAGGGCATAGCCCAGGCTGAAAAGGCCGGCCAGACAGAGGGCAGGCAGGGTAGCCAGCGCGAGGTTGTAGCCCACCCCCTGGCCCACTCCGCTGAGCGTGGTCAGCAGGCCGAACATCAGGTACCCGAAATAGTAGTAGTTGATGCCATGGCCGCTCATCCAGGGATCGACCGGCGGATAGGAGGCGGCGTGCATCGACGAGCCGAGCAGCGCCATGTCCATAAACTGCTCCGTGTGGGCGATCGCCGGGTGGAATACCTGGGCGCGCAGCACACTCCACACCACCAGGGCGCCGAGAAAGAGCACTTCCTCCAGGACGATGAGCCGGCGGCAGGAGCTCAGCAGCTCAATCGTTTGCTGCCGCCAACGCCACCAACTGACCGCCGCCACCAGCAGGACGAGTACCGCCGGCGTCAGCTGGTTACCTCCAATCGGCAGAAACGAGCCAATCAGCCAGACGACATAGGTGACACCCACCAACCCCAGCGTCTTGGCAAAGATATAGCCACGGTCCGGCAACCGGCCGAGCGCCCAGACGGTGAGCGGCAAAAAGGCCAGTCCCACCGCTTCCAACACCAGCGCCCATCGGACTACGTCGATCATCCGCGCGTCACCTGGTAGATGGTGATGTCCAGCGCGTGTATAGCGACGCGCCGTCCATGTCTTCCCTTCCGATAGGTGGTGATGCCCGGCGCGTGAAATGCAACCCGCAGCCCGTGTCCCACCATCCGCGGGAACTTGGCGAGACCGGCGCGCGAGTAACATTGCACGTCAGGCGGCGGTGAGCACTGCTGCTCGGAGAAGCCGACAAAAATGTAGCGCACACCATAGGTGCGGATGACACCCCAGGCTTGCGACACACTGGGCGAGTTGTAGAGCGTGTTTACATCGTCGGCGCGGGCGTGAGTGTGTTGCAGGCAGGCATCCGGATTGCGCGTCTGGCCGCACAGGCCGGTTGGATCAATCTCATCGCCCCAGCGCTGCTCCGGCTCGTGGATCCCATTGAAGATGTCCGGTAGGCCCGTGAACTGGCTGACTCGCGATTTCCAGTTATAGAAAGAGTTGGCCGCTTCCGCGATCACCTGGGCCCCTGCCACATGGGCGTTGAGCCAGCGGATACCAGCGTAATCCTGTGGGTAGGCAACCTTCATAAAGGCCATCCCGTCCAGGGTCAGCGGGACACTGCGTTCCGGCAACCAGGTCGTGCGAAGCGTCTCTCGGCTCACGGTTCCGGCGTAGGGATAGACCAGCGAGCCGGCCAGCAGCAGGACGAAGCACGAGCCCCACACTGGCCGGCGCTTGAAACCATCGAGCAACGAGCCGGCGGAACGTCGTGATCCCCGATCACTGCCCTCAGGGGCTGGGTCGATCTCGCGCTGGAGGGGTGCCGCTCCGGCGACTTCAGTAGCTGAGGAGGGCACTGGACTGCTGTAGACCTGAATCGGTGGCGTAGACGACGTGGCAAGGGTGAGGTGGGCTGCCCCTCTAGCACTGTCCCCGGTTGCGTGGACCGGTAGCGAGGACAGTAACCGGAGTCCGGCTCGACGCTGCTGGGGATGATGAAATCGTCCGGCGTCCTCGGCGTCTGCCTGTTCCGAATTGGACCGTCGGTCCAGGAAGTAGGTCAGAGCGCAGGCCGCGCACACCGCGTACAGCAGCCACGCCTGGTCGTAGAACTTGAAGATGGTGTTCATGCGGAAGTTGGAGCTACCGACCAGGAAGTCTTTGACGAAAAATACTTGCGTACCCATCGAGAGCGCGAGCGGGACAGCCAGCAGGGTGAGGACGAACAAGACCGTGGGCGCCGCGTGTTGATGGAGTCGGACCAGGACCAACACGACCAACCCCAGTATGAGCGTCAAGAAGGCGAGCAGGAAGAACTGCAGAATCAGAAGACCCACCAGCAGAATAGCCAGTGCGGTGAGCACGTTGCTATCAAGCACCGAGGGCGGAGCGGACGTCATCCGGCCGGCTACCTTGGCAGCGTGACGAACCTGCCTCCAACGCTCTCGGTAGTAGAGTGCAAACTGCGCTCTGGTTCGCCAGCGGAGCAGGCGGGGCCGCAATCCAGTGTCCAGCCAGAGCGCCAGGATGAGATACGACAGGATCACGAACAGGAGGAAGCCGAAGTGTTCCAGGTAGATATGCAGCGGCGTCACCAGCGCATCGCGCACGTCCTGTGGCGCGACAGCGTTGTTTTCCAGCATGGCTGGAGTAATGCTGCGAACCATGCCAATACCCGTCTGGAACACGGTCTGGTAGTGCGCCTTAAAGGGCCAGTACAGGATCGTGCTGCCTATGGCCGGGATACCAATCCAGAGCAGCGGTCGCCACAGTAGTTGGCTGTTGAGCCGGCGATGCCGCGCATACGCTCCCACCGCTGCGCCCAATCCCACCACCAGTACATAGGTAGGGTAGTCCCAGGGGTTGGTGACAGCGATGCTTCCCAACAGGAGGGCCGCGATGGCGAGACCGAGGATGGTCTGGAGCCGGGAGCGGAGTGGCGCCACCAGATTCACCGCCAGTGCCAGGGCCGCGGCGGTCATGGGATAGGCGATCAGATGGGCGTGCAGATCGCCGAACAGGTAGGTGAAGTACGGAAACTCCGAGATCGGACCGCCCACTGGCGGCACGATGCGCGTAGACTCCCAGTAATCGAACGCCGGCAAAGGCTGCCGGGCCAGGATCGCTTCGCGCAAGCCCGAGATCACCTCGATCACGCCGCCTACCAGGGGAAGATCGGACTGGACGGACGCGATCGACATTAGCCCACGAATCAACTGCCAGCCGCCATTGAGATTGCCGATTACGCCGACGAACAGGACTGCCAGCAGGCCGGTAGTCACCCGCCTGGTTAGGGTCAAACCCACCGAGAACAGACTACCGGCCAGCAGCGCGAAGAAGGTGGCGATTGCCAGATTGAACCCGAGCGCGGGAGCGATGCCGGTGAGTTTGCACAGCGTACCCACCAGAAAGAAGCCGTAATAGTAGTAGTTGATGTAGCCGTGCGCGAAGAAGGGATCGTAGGGTGGAAAGACCCGACTGCGCACGGTAGCGTTGAGAAACGCCAGCTCCATCTGTTTTTCGCCCATGCGGCCGCCGCCGGCATTGCTGGTGGACACCGGCGAAAACTGGTGTCCCAGATCCGGGTACCACATGCGTAACAGCACGACCGCCGCAAAGGCAGCCAGAAACACCACCTCGGCGGCAAAGACACGACGCCATTCCCGGCGCAGAAAGTCCCACATCCCCACTCGTTGCCAGTAGGCCAGTGCTCCGGATCCTAGGGCCAGCACCAGCAGCGCCAGGAGGATGACCCCACGGTCGTAGGTGGCGGCTCCTAGACTAACTGCGATCCACACCAGGTAGCCCAGCACCAGCAGACCGATGGTTTTGGCAATGATAAACCCGCGGTCCAGCAAATTGCCGAGCACGAAGAACGTGACCGGTAAGCCCAGCAGGCCAAGGAGTTCCAGTACCAGCAGCCAGATGATGAGCGGATGGCGCATGGCAAAACCGTTGGGCGGGAACATCTGGTCCATGGTCTGGCCTCGCTGATCCTGCCTCCATTGATGATTGGTCAGCATCAGCCGGGTGTCGGGTTGCAGCGTGGCCGGAATCGGCCCACCCTCCGCCACATCACCGGCGGCAGGAACGGCGGCATAGAGCAGGGCCGCCACTCGTTTGGGGTCAATCGGGCCAATCCGCTTGAAGATCTTGACGTTTGGATGGTCGTACACGTGGAAACTCTCGTCGGCCGAGTAGTCGTGTACCACGAAGGGGCCCAGCTGTGGATGCTGCTGAAAATGCTTCACCAGACGGAAGTTCAGCCGGTTGGCGAAGAGCAGGTCGTAGTACCGGTTGGCGATAGGATACCGCCCCGGTACACGGGGGATCGAGCCAACCATTCTCTGGCTCGACATGACGATATAGTGAGCGTGCGTGAGCACATTGGTGATATCGCCGACCTTGTGCTGTAGGTCGCTGGTGCTGCTTTCGCCATCGTACAGATTGAGCTGTAACTCCGGGTAGACGCTGCCCACGTGTCCCTGTTCGTCAATTGGCAGCGGATCGTCCCAGGCGCCCTCCTCAGCGATGGTCGTTCCGGCCGGGATGTGGTTAAACATCCAGCGCGACGCGGCCACCCGCGTGTTGGGGTGCGCGTAGATATTCATGTAGGCCAGGGAATACAGGAACGAGGCCGCGGTTACCGCGACCAGAATGCTGCCGGCGCCCACTCGGATGGTCCCGCGGAAACGCCTGACCAACCAGACCAGGAATGCCGCGCCCATCAGTGTCATGACCGGCATGATCGGCAACATGTATCGGTCGAACTTCGCGAAGAAGCGGCCCACAAACAGAAAGTAGGGAATGATCCAGAGCAGCAATACGGCCTGGTCTAGCTTCACTCGACGGCGCGCCACCTGGTACAACCCGAAGAGTACCCCGCCAAAGGCAGCCAGGGCGAGCGGTATGCCCATGCCCCAGAAGAGGAGGTTCTTCAGTTGGTACAGATACGGCGCCGTGTGGGCATACTGGAGGGTGTACGGTGCCTGGAAGGGCGGATCGTTGGTCACCAGCAATTCGCTCTGCTGCTGGATGTCGCTGAGCAACTGTATTCGGTCGAGTACCGCGTACGGCTCACAGATCACAAAGGTCAGCGCGCCGATCACAATCGTCCCCAGAATCCACTGCAGGTTCCAGTTCAGCCGCGACGCTGTCGCGCCATATTGCTGCTTAAGCGACGCCGCGAGGGAATGATTGTCGTGCCACGGCGCGCTTCCCCAGGCGGCCAGCACCGCAGCCGACACCAGGGGGGCCAGCAACAGGAGCGCGGTGGTTTTGGTTGCCAGCGCGGCGCCAAAGGCGATCCCGCCCCACACATACGGCCGCCGGCTGTCCGATTGCACGATGTGCACGGAGGCTAGCACCGTGAGCAGCGCCAGGGGCAGCAGCACGGTGTCCACCGCGTAAAAGTGCGAGAGCTGGATATCCAGGACGGTGAAGGAGGTCAAGGCCATGGCCAGCACACCGGTCCAGTAGCCGTATACGCGGCGCCCAATAAGGAACACCAGCACGACGCTGAGTAGGTCCAGCATGGCCGAGAGAGTTCGGCCCAGCGCCGGCAAGCCGCCATAGGTGTCCACAGCGGACCACTGGGACAGGAATGGGACGTGTTGCGCGGCGGTGGCGATGGTCCCGGCCACCAACGCCAACAGATAGAACGGCAAACTGCCGTATTGGAAGGAATGCGGGTCGAGCGGCGAGCCGGTACTGACGTTGGCGGGCGCACCCGCAGGTGGCTTGCTTATATCCAGGAATTGACCGAAGGAATGGGGCCAGGCCAGAGCCGGGTTGCCTCCCGCGCCTGAGACAACCTCGTAGATGAACCGCTCGTCTGGATGCAGCTGGTGACCGTTATCCCAGTTGAGGTTGTACAACCGGAATGCCCCGCCGAGCAGGAGAATGAGCACCGGAAGAATATACGGATAGCGTGCGTACCAGTCGCCGATCCGCACCAGGGGCGCACGGCGAGGTGACGTCAAATTCTTAGTCTCCCACTGTCGCACTATGAAAAACGTGCCGCATCTGCAGCACGCTTCTCCCGTTCCAGGCCGGCATGGCGATTGTACAACCTGCTTGCCGAGGCCCTCAAGCTGAGGAGCTAAATCCCGAGGACATGATGGCCTTCATCCACAAAAATGATCTCGCCGGTCACGCCCCGGCTGAGCTGGCTGGCAAGATAGACCGCGGTGTCTCCCACCTCTTCGGCCGTGGTGGGCCGGCGCAGTGGCGCGTGTTCGGCGTGAGCCCTGGCAAAGTCGCTGAAGCCTGAGACGCCGCGGGCGGCAAGGGTCTTGATCGGGCCGGCGGATATGGCGTTAACGCGGATGTTCTGCGGCCCGAGATCGGCGGCCAGGTACCGGACACACGCCTCCAGAGCGGCCTTGGCGATGCCCATCACGTTGTAACCGGGGAAGACACGCTCACTGCCGAGATAGGTCATGGCCATGATGCTGCCACCCTTGGTCATGAGGGCCAGCGCCGGCTTGGTTACAGCCACCAACGAGTACGCACTGATCTCCAATGCCGTCCGGAAACCGTCGCGCGAGGTGTCCACAAAGCGCCCGCTGAGGTCATCTTTGGGGGCAAATGCGATGCTGTGAATGAGGATGTCGAGCTGCCCCCACTCCTGGCCCAGGCGCGCGTACACCGCCTCGATTTGATCGTCCTCGGTTGCGTCCAGGGGCAGCAGCAGGGTCCCGGGAATCTGCTCGGCGCATTCGCCAACATCTTTGCGCAGCCGCTCTCCCTGATAGGTCAGCGCCAGGCTGGCGCCCTCGCGACTCAGGGCCCGAGCAATGGCCCACGCAATGCTACGCCGGTTCGCCACACCGATCACCAGGGCGCGTTTGCCGTCCAGAAGTCCCATAGCTGTCTCCTCCATCCTTATTCTGACCAGGGCTCGATACCCCGCCGTCCTAACACTGATACTGCAGTAGTATGGGGCGAAAGCAAGAGGGTGATGTGAACGAGAATTTGCGCCGGGCTATGGAGGCTCTGGAAACGGGAGCTTCCGAGGTCCGCGATCTGTCCGCCCACTCCACCGGCCAGCTGCGGGACCGCCTCAAACGCACGGTGGAGGAAGTCCTAGACCACCTAGAGGCCGAGGAAAGTAGCGACCCAGAGGATATCTTCTCCTCCCTGGACCGTCAATCGCGCGATATCGCCGAGAATCTACGCCGGGCGGAACGACTGATGAAACGACGGACGGGACAGGAATAGCGGGATGGAATCCGGTGGCGTCCGCGACAACCTGCTGCGCGTATTGCGCGACCATGCGGTGCTGCGCGGTGATTTCGTCCTCAGCTCTGGCCAGCGGTCATCATACTATCTCGACGCACGGCTGGTAACGCTTTCGGCTCGAGGCAGCGCGTTGGTTGCCGTGCTGCTGCTCGACGCCTTCGGCAGCAACCCGCCCGACGCGGTGGCTGGCCTCGCCGTGGGCGCCGATCCGATCGTCGCCTCCATCGCCTGCATGGCCGGGGTGCGCGGCCTTGCTGTCGACGGCCTCATCGTGCGCAAGGAATCAAAAGCGCACGGCACCAGCCGTCGAATCGAGGGACCGTGGCGAGAGGGGATGCGCGTCGCCATCGTGGACGATACCTTCACCACCGGCGCTTCAGCGCTGCAGGCAGCCCAGGTCATCAGTGAGGCGGGCGGCAGGATAACAGGCGTCTACGCTCTGATTGATCGAAACCAGGGCGCGCGGGAAGCGATTGAGGCTGCAGGATATCTGTATTGCCCGCTGTATGCCGCGGGTGAAATCCTCAGTGGCGGCTAGTACTACAGCGACAGATAAAGACTGAACTTGCTACCCTCCAGTGTGACGGAGACGGAGGGGAGCATGACGACGGATTACGAACGAAGCGGCTCCTGTGACCGGGCCTTATTTTCACCAGCGTATCATCGTCATAAATGCAGTTTCCGGCAAATATGAATTGTCATACCTGGCCGACCCAGACCAGAGGCAGTTGCAGAAGTTGATGGATAGAGTGCGGGAGGCTCGGGCGGGTCGACTCAAGCAGGGAAGGTAGACCGAAGACAGATGGCGCCGTATCGCTCTCCCGCCGCCCTCGGCATCGCCGTCGCTCTATGGCTGGTCCCCGCCCGCGCGGAGCCTGCAGTCGTCCCCCAGGATCCGCGCGGCCACACCGTCCGCATCGTGGCTTACGGCTTGCGTGTCACCCTTCGAGTGCCAGAGGCGAGCTACGCACGAAACACCCTGACGCGAGGGTTCGTCACCGTGCAGAATGTCTCACACGCCGCTGTCTCCCTTGAAAGGGCCGGAGGACGACCCTGTGGCGATATCAACCCACGGATTGAGGCGGCGAACAGAGCCGGCAGGGTGGTCTACCCGCCCGCCCTGCGTGTTGAGTTTCCCTCTCCCTGCAAACAACTCACCGATCTGCGCGTTGCACCGGGCCAGCAGCACACCTGGCGTGTAGACCTGATTGTGCGAGGGAGATACCTGCGTGCTGCCGTGCGCCTGGCGAGCAGCCGAACCACGATACGGACGCCGGCGGTAGCTGTCGAGGTAACCCCTGCTGCCGCGCCGCAGGTGACAATTGGATCCTCCCTGCAAGGGCCGTATGCCACCGTGACACCGCCCGGTCCGGTACATGGAGCCATGCTGTACCAAAGTTCCTGTTTCTCTGGGGGGTCTGGGGTGACCGACACCGTTAACGTCCTGACATGGACACCGGCGCGCGGCACCAGGATCTATGCTGGGTGCCTGAGCCCGAGCGAATGGCATGCCGTGGTGGGATGGCTCGGTCAGCCGGTAGCAACCATCGACGTGGTGCAATCCACCGAATAGCCGGTCGGCGCTTTTTGGTCGATCGGAACTTGCAGGAAGTCGGGAGCTTCGAGCAGGGTTGCTTGCCCTCGAGCATCGCTGTTCTTATCATGGGTCGTGGCCATCGGATGTCCTCCTGATAGCGGCGCAAGCAATACGGCTTGTTCGCTCGACCTACAGGGACCTTAGCAACGCTACAGCCGTCTCGGAAAGCTACCAGCGTTGGCCTTCCGCCACCTTGGTCACTCATGCTTCGGGCACGGCGTGGCTGGTGGTGGGCATGCGTACGTACGACTCGGGAGGAGCTGCCGGTAAGTGCAGGCTGCACCCGGCGACTCCGAGTAACCGCGCACCCTTACGCACCTGGGACAACCTTATGTTCATCGTTGACTATGCGGCGAAGAAGGTTATCGAGGCTACTCCTTTTTAGAGAGTGGAGCTTTGAGACCCCGGGGTTGGATCTCCGTGGGCACGGAGACTCTCGAGGTGAAGCGGGATCGCCTCGCGCATTAACTGCTCCACTTCCTCCGGGCTTTCCCCGGCGGCGACACGGCCCGGGAGACCCGACGAAGAGGCAGAAAAGGAGCTCCCGGACCCCTCGATGACGGCCAGATAGTTCACTCTTCTCGTTCCCATTTCATAACTTGTCTTTATACCTGGTAAATTGCTCCCTCCACAGCCAGCTCAACCGGCTGGCCAAAGGCCTGTTCCGCCGCCTCTCGGGTTGCCGCTGCATTGAAATCGGCGTAGTGTGTCAGAACCAGCCGTTCCACACCGGCTTCCCGCCCCAGCCGTCCCGCCAGTTTGGGCGTGAGATGAACGCGATCGGTCCCCGCTTCGTCATAATTCAGCACCGTTGCCTCGACGATGGCCAGCGAGGCATGGCGGGCCAGGTCCGCCACGGCCTCACTCCAGGCGGTGTCACTTGAGTAGACGATGGTGCGCTTGGGCCGAAGCTGCTCGGTGAATCGCATGGCGTAGGCGGTGCCGGGGTGGACCGTCACGGCAAACTCGACGCCGATATCGCCGACGGCCAGGCCGGTACGCGGCTCGTACTCCGACACGGCGTAGGCCTGGCTGAAGAACTCCGGCGGCTCCTTCAGCGCATCGTTCAGCCGGTCGATGGTCGTCGCTCCGCCGGGGGGCAGAAAGAGCGGAATGGGGGGCATATCGGGACAGGTGAAGCGATGGGTATAGAGCAGGGGGATGAGATCGAAGAAGTGATCGGCGTGGAGGTGGCTGATAATCACCGCGCTCAACTCGCAGGCATCGGTGACGGCGCGTAGCCGGGCACACACGCCGTGGCCGGCGTCGACCAGGACCGTCACACTGTCCGTTTGGAGCAGGTAGCCCGAGGTGGCGCCACCTGGGTTTGGGAAGGATGGGCTGCACCCCAGGACGGTCAGCTTCATGTTTGATCCTCCATCCCTTTCAATGCGACCGGACTTGTAGCCAGTACTCGCAGTGTTTCTGCAACACGCACACCTCACAGAGTGGACGTCGCGCCTGACACACCTGCCGGCCATGGGCAATCACCGTGACATGAAAATCGTACACGTCTTCAGCCGGTACCAGTGCCTCCAGGGCGTCGTGCGCTCGTTCCGCCGAGTCGGTCGCGCCGATCAGGCCCAGTCGTTTGGTGACCCGGTGGACGTGGGTATCGACGGGCAGCGCGGGTAGATCGCAGGCGAACAGCAGCACGCAGGCTGCGGTTTTGGGGCCAACACCCGGCAGCGTTCGCAGCATCTCCCGTGCTTCCATCAGCGGTAGATTGTTGAGAAAAGCAAGGTCCATGCTACCGTGCCGGCGATCCAACTCGTGCAGCGCGCTCTGGATGCGGGCGGCCTTGATATTCCCCAGGCCGGCTGGTCGGATCACTGCCGCCAACTCGTTGACATCGGCATCGGCTATTTCCGTCCAACTGGCGTAGCGCTCCTTCAGCCGCTCAAGGGCCAGGCCCGAATTGCGGTCCGCGGTGTGTTGCGACAGAATCGTGGCGATGAGTGAATTGGTCGGATTGCTGCGTGCGTGCCGTCGCCCGGAGCCGTACTCAGCACGCAGCAGGCAGAGGACTGACGACGCTTGCGCGCGGCGACGGTCCTGGCTGTCGGATGGTGCGTCTTTACGTGTTGCTGTCCGATTCACCGGATGCTCTCTTCATTGTTCTCCCCAACAACACGTCTCCCGAGCGAGCCTTGATGGTCCAGCCCCGCGTGGTGCGGCCGGCCACTTCGGGCACGGGGCCGCTCCACGCGCTGTCGATGCTGACGGCGCCAATGGACTCCGGCAGATCGACCTCGATTTGCTGGTCGGTGTCGCTGGCGTTCAGTGCGACGATGGCGACATCGCCGTCCAGGTGGCGGACAAACACGTACAGGCCGTTTCTGCCACCCAGGCCGGTGTAGTCTCCGCGTCGCAGGACGGGATTGGCGTGGCGCAACGCGGTGCAGCATTTCAGGTAGGCGTGGAGGTCATCATCCCAGGTTCCGCGATCCCAGGTGAAGCCTCGTCGGGCGTCCTCCACGTTTTTCCCGCCGACCATGCCAATCTCATCGCCGTAGTAGATACACGGCGCTCCGGGGAAGGTCATCTGAAAGAGATATGCCAGCCGCAGGGCGGACGTGTCGTTGCGCGCAATGCTGAGGAAGCGGGCTGTGTCGTGGCTATCCAGCAGATTGAGTTGAGCCAGCGTGGCAGTCCACGGATACATGCCCAACAGGTGGTCAATGGCCTGGGCGAATCCCTCAGCGCTCAAGCTCTCCACGGGGTCGAGGCCGGTGCCCGCAATTGCCGACCGGTCGATCCCCCGCGGCCCGATGAAGAATCCGAGGCAAGCTTTGGTGAAGAGATAGTTCATCACCGCGTCGAACTGATCGCCGGCTAGCCAGCGTCGCGCGTCGCCCCAAATCTCGCCCACGATATAGGCGTCTGGATTGGCGCGCTTCACCCGGCGGCGGAACTCCCGCCAGAACTCGTCGTCGTTGATCTCGTTGGGCACGTCGAGTCGCCAGCCGTCGATGCCCTCTCGCACCCAGTGCTCGGCCACGTCCCACAGAAACTCCCGCACCGCCGCGGTGTCGGTGTTGAACTTGGGCAGCGCCGGGTCGTCCCACCATGCCCAGTAGCCGGGTTTGCTATTGCCTGGACCGTAGGGGCGTAGCGGCCACTGATAGACCGTGAACCAGTCGAGGTAGGGCGAATTGCCGCCGTTTTCCAGAATGTGGTTGAACTGAAAGAAGCCTCGGCTAGCGTGGTTGAAGACGCCATCTAGTACCACGCGCATACCTCTCGCGTGCGCCTCCCTCAGCAGCCGCGCCAACGCGGCATTGCCGCCCAGGATCGGGTCCACGTTGTAGTAGTCGTGGGTGTGATACCGATGGTTCGCGGTGGACTGGAAGACGGGGCAGAAATAGAGAGCGTTGACGCCGAGGTCTTGCAGATAGTCCAGGTGGTCGACCACGCCCATCAGGTCGCCACCCTTGAAGCCCTGAATGGTTGGTGGAGCGTCCCACGCCTCCAGATTGTTCGGCTTGGGTACGATAGCGCTCTGGGCGAACCGGTCGGGAAAGATTTGATAAAAGATGGCATCCTGCACCCAGGCCGGCGTCTGAAAAATTTCAGTGGGCGCTGGGGTAGCTTCGATCTGCATACGTGGCACCTTGGGATAGAGATTTGGGTTCGGCTGGTCGGACGTGCGACGTGCCGTTGCAGCGCCCGTCGGCATGGCACAAGAGCACGGCAAGCATCGGGACGGGGCAAGCGCGGGCCAGGTACACAGACGTAGCGCAAGTTTCAAGCCCAATACGGTTGACGTAAGAGAATTATGGATACCCCGTCAACGGGGGCGCACGCGGACATTCGTCTTGCACCGGCATCACATGGGGAGGTGGCTTCTCACTCACAGAGCCGACAGTGCTGGTCTGCGGGCCAGTCCGCCCAGGACGGGCGGGTTACCGACGGGCCTGGTTAGAACAGCTGGCCCGCGGGCCAGTCCGGCCGGACCACGGGCGCTGGGGCGTACGTCGGCCTGAGAGCCGCTTCAGTCAACTGTATTGGTTTCAAGCTGGTGGTTATGATGCGGAACGAGTGACCTGTCGAGCTTCGATCCACGTGCTTCAGCGGTAGGCTACGGCACAATCGTATCTTTCGGCGCTGGAGGAGGCGAGATCGTTTTCGCTGGATCCTCGGTAGGCTCTTCCCGTTCCAGCGCCAGCATGGCGAGCGGTGGCAGCCTGAGGCCAGCGGAGAACGGTTGGCCGTGCCAGGGGACCTCTTCCGCCTGGAGAGTAGCATCGTTGGTCACGCCGCTGCCGCCGTAGGTCTCCGTGTCGCTGTTGAACACCTCTCGGTACGTTCCCGGCTGTGGTAAGCCGATGCGATAGCCCTCCCGCGCCACCGGTGTGAAATTGAACACGAACAGCAGGCTGTCCGTGCCGTCGCGTGAGCGCCGCAGGAAGGAGAGCACGCTGTTCTCCGCGTCGGTGAAGTCCACCCACTCGAAGCCCTGCCAGTCGAACTCCACTTCGTGCAGTGCCGGCCGCTCCTGGTACATGCTGTTCAGCGCGCCGACGAAGCTCTGGAGGGCACGATGCTTATCACCGGCCTCGCCTTCCAGGTCCAGCAGATGCCAGTCGAGGCTCTGCGCGTAGTTCCACTCGTGCCATTGACCAAACTCGCCGCCCATAAATAGCAGTTTCTTGCCGGGGTGAGCCCACATATATCCATACATGGCGCGCAGATTGGCAAACTTCTGCCAGAGATCGCCCGGCATCTTGTCCAGCAGCGATCGCTTGAGATGCACCACCTCATCGTGCGACAGCGGGAGCATAAAGTGCTCGCTAAAGGCGTACGTCATGGAGAAGGTCAGATCGTTCTGATGGTCGCGGCGGTAGATGGGATCGAGCGCAAAGTAGTCCAGTGTGTCGTGCATCCAGCCCATGTTCCACTTCAGATCGAAGCCGAGTGCGCCCTCCTCGACGGGACCCGTCACTCGGGGCCAGGTGGTCGATTCCTCGGCGATGGTCAGCACCCCTGGAAACTCTTCGTGGATCACCGCGTTGACGTGGCGTAGGAAGTCAATTGCTTCCAGGTTTTCCCGTCCCCCGTATCGGTTCGGTTCCCATTGACCGTGCTCGCGAGAGTAGTCCAGGTACAGCATGGACGCCACCGCGTCGACCCGCAGCCCATCGATATGGTATCGGTCGACCCAAAACAGGGCGTTCGAGGTGAGAAAGCTCCGAACTTCGTGACGGCCAAAGTTGAAGACCAGCGTCCCCCAGTCCGGCTGCTCTCCACGGCGCGGGTTCGCATGCTCGTACAGGTGCGTACCGTCAAAACGGGCCAGGCCGTGTGCGTCTTTGGGGAAATGCGCTGGCACCCAATCGAGCAGCACACCTACACCGGCCTGGTGGCAACGATCGACAAAGTACATGAGATCGGAGGGCGATCCAAAGCGGGCGCTGGGTGCAAAGTACCCGGTCACCTGATAGCCCCAGGACATGTCCAGCGGATGCTCCACCACCGGTAGCAGCTCGATATGGGTAAACCCCAGGCCAACCACATACTCTGGCAACTGGTCGGCCAGCTCACGGAAGCTGAGAAAGCGATCCGGGTCGTCCGGGTCTCGGCGCCAGGAGGCGAGGTGCAGTTCGTAGACCGAGATCGGAGCAGCCATCCAGTCGGTCGAGGCGCGACGCTTAACCCAGCGGCTATCGTTCCACTCGTACCCATCCAGGTCGGCCACGATCGACGCCGTCTGGGGCCGGTACTCGGCGGCGAAGGCATAGGGATCGGCCTTTTCCATCCACGGGCCGTGGCCGCGCGGCAGAATAGCGTACTTGTAGGTTGATCCAGCGTCGATGCCCGGCACGAAACCGTGCCACACGCCCGACTCCCCGAGCGACTGCAGCGGATTTTCGAGCTGGGACCATCCATTCCAGTCTCCAATAACGCTGACGGCAGTAGCGTTGGGCGCCCACGCGGTGAAGGTCGTGCCTCTGGCGCCGTTTTGCTCGCCGGGATGCGCCCCGAGGTGATCGTAGGCTCGCCGATGCGTGCCGGTGCCAAAGAGGTACAGGTCGAAATCCGAGAGCGCCATGGGATCACCTACAATCGTGGCAAATGGCGGCGAGCCGGGCGCTCACCGTGCGGACGAGGGAGTGTGGCTTTTTCACGTGTCGCCGGAATCTTGCTCCATCCGACCTCGTTGCCAGGTTCGGGGGGGATTGGCACGCTCGGCGAGCACGCTCGCCGCTTTGTCGATACCCTGGAGCGCAGCGGGATCGGACTCTGGCAGGTGCTCCCGCTGGGACCAACCGGATACGGCGATTCACCGTACTCCGCATTATCGGCCTTTGCCGGCAATCCCTTCCTTATCGCCCTGGAGCCGCTCGTCGAGCGAGGGTGGCTGCAGGCAACGGAGCTTGCCCGCCTTCCACAGTCCCCGTCCGAGGCGGTTGACTTTGGCGAACTGGTTCCTGCCAAGATGGCGGTGCTACGGCTGGCCTTCGATCGCTTCGACGTTCACCAGGAGGCAGAGTACCACCATTTTCTTGAAGAGAACACCGGCTGGCTGGACGACTTCTGTCTGTACATGGCCATCAAGGACGCTCATGGTGGAGAGCCGTGGAGCCGCTGGCCGCCGGAACTCCGGTCCCGCGATGCCGCTGCGCTGAGTGCACAGCGCGGCGACCTGGCTACCGAGCTTGATTTCCACCGCTTTGTGCAGTTCACCTTTTTCGACCAGTGGTCGGCGTTGAAGCACTACGCCAATCAGCGCAAGATTCAGATCGTTGGCGATATTCCAATCTTCGTCGCCCATGACAGTGCCGACGTCTGGGCCAACCAGATGCTCTTTCAATTGGACGAGCGTGGTCTGCCGACCGTGGTGGCGGGCGTCCCGCCGGACTACTTTAGCCCCACGGGTCAACTCTGGGGCAACCCACACTACCGGTGGGACGCGATGGCCGCCGATGGCTACCAGTGGTGGATCGACCGATTTCGGATGTGCCTTCGACTGGTCGATATGGTCCGGCTGGACCACTTTCGAGGGTTTGCCGCCGCCTGGGCGGTTCCCTACGGCAACCCCACCGCCGAACTGGGCCAGTGGGCGGCATCGCCCGGCCACGAATTATTCTCCGCGCTGGAAGCCGCGCTCCAGAGCCCAGCGATTATCGCGGAAGACCTTGGTGTCATCACGCCTGACGTGGAGCAGTTGCGCGCCGCCTTTGGCTTTCCTGGCATGAAGATCCTCCAGTTTGCCTTTGGCGCCGGCCCGTCCGGCCCCGGCCTCCCGCACAACTACGACTGCAACACCGTGGTGTACACCGGCACCCACGATAACGACACGACCGCCGGCTGGTTCACCACCATCGAACCCGCCGAGCAGGAGTTTGTGCTCCGCTACCTTCCCAGCTCGGGACAGGACGTGGTCTGGGACCTGATCCGTCTCGCTTTTGCCTCCGTCGCCGATCTGGCCATCGTGCCGCTGCAGGATGTGCTGCGTGCCGGTACCGCCAGCCGCATGAACAGCCCCGGCCGGGCCGAGGGTAACTGGTCCTGGCGGTTCGTCGATGGGGCCATCTCTGAGCTTGAAGTCATGAACCTGCGTGCGCTGGTCGAGACCTACGGTAGATTGCCCCAAGGCGGCGGGCAAGCCGCGTCGGACCCCTCGACCGGGACTTCATGAGTGGACAGTTCTTGAGGCTTCGTGGTCACCTGATAGGTCAACCCACCTCCGTGCTGCGCCTGCGGTGGTCCAGCAACCTGCACAGTGCTCGCGTAGGGGACGTGGCTCCTGCCCGTCCCGCCCGACGGTGTTGCCCGTAAGTGCTGGCATCCGCACGACCACTCAAAGCGGGTCGGCCAGGAGGCGCGACCACTACGGAAACACCATTCGCTTTGCTGCCCCCCGCGACCACACCGTACCCTGGAAGCATGCCGGACCGATCATACCCCTGGAAACATGCTCTTGTCGTTGGCGCCTCTTCAGGTATTGGGGAGGCGCTGGCCTATCAGTTAAGCGCGAGCGGCGTAGCTGTGGCGCTCGTGGCGCGGCGCCTCGATGCGCTGGAACGGATCGCACGCGACATAACGAGTCGCACCCAGGCGACGGTTAAGGTGTACAGCCACGACGTGCGCCACACCGACGAAGTGGAGGCGCTCTTTCAGCAGATCACGACTGAACTGGGCGGCCTCGATCTGGTCATCTACGCCTCGGGTATTATGCCTCTGATCGACCCGGATGCATATCCTACCGCAGACGACCTGGCAACCATCGAGACCAACTTCTCGGGTGCGGTGGCCTGGCTCAATCAGGCTGCCCTGCGCTTTTCGCGAGCCGGGACCGGCGCCATCATCGGCATCTCGTCGGTGGCTGGGGACCGGGGCAGACGCGTCAATCCCGTCTATGGCGCCACCAAGGCGGCGCTCAACGCCTACCTTGAATCGCTGCGCAATCGCCTCGCCGTCCAGGGGGTGAAGGTGCTATGCGTGCGGCCCGGCTATGTGGAAACGGCGCTAATCACGGAGCTGCGCACACCCGGCTTCTTGCCACGGGCTGCGCCGGCCGCCGTCGCCACAGAGATTCTGCATGCGGCGGCCGCCGACCAGCGCGTGCTCTACACGCCGAGTTGGTGGCGTTACATCATGCTGCTGGTGCGAGTGATTCCGTCGCCGGTTATGGAGCGATTGACGTTCTAGCCCGCAGTGTCCGCCGACGAATTGAACAGATGGATCGAGGCACCGCATGAACTTCATTGCCGGCGCTTTCCTCGTCCTCTTCGTTCTGGCCATTATGGCTATCGTCGTGGCTACGGTGCTGTCCTTGAAGCCGGAGTCGTCACCCTGGCTCCGTGGCGATGAAGCGATTCAGGACGCCATTAACCGCTACGACCGCCGGCAGCGCCACAACTGGTATCGACGGTTCTGGGATTAGTTTTGTCGTGAAATAGGGCAAGCCGAGGCATACGGTTAAGTTTTCGTGTGCTCCAAGAGGACGCATTCCACGACAAAAACTAGGACTACCTCCCAGTGGGGACAGCCGCTGAAACCAGATCCGGAACTCGGCCCGAGGTGTGCATGGCGTGGTCAGTTGCGGTGAACACGGCGCCCCCGGTGGAGTTGTTGGCTGCGGTGAGATCACCCCCGTGCGCCCGCATGATCCGCTGGGCGATGGTGAGGCCGAGGCCCGCGCCGCCGGTCCGGCGATTGCGCGAGGTCTCACCCCGGTAGAGCGCCGTGAATAGATGCGGAAGGTCCTGCTGCGCGATCCCTGAACCGCTATCGGTCACTGTCGTCACCATGCAATCGCCCTGGCGCCGCCAACGCACCTCAATCCGCTCGCCCTCCGGTGTATGGCGCAGCGCGTTGTCGAGCAGATTCTCCACCACGCGGGCCAACAGGTGGGCATCGCCGATTACGAGGCACGGCTCAACTGGAGGATCCATCACCAGGGTGATGCCTTTGGCCGCCGCCGAGGGCAGCGCGCCCTCGACCGCCCCCGCCCACAGAGCGCCCATCTCCATCTCGACGCGCTCCGGTTCCTGCTCTAGAAACTCCAGGCGGGTGTAGGCAAAGAGGTCTGAGATCAAGCGCTCCAGGGCATCCGCTTTGGCGCGGCACGCGCTGATGCAGTGCGCTCGCTTCTCCGCCGTGGCGGCCACACCGCTTTCCAGGGCGTGAAGATAGCCGCGAAGCATGAACAGCGGAGTACGGAGATCGTGCGCAATGGCGCCGATAAACAGCTTCCGGTCCTCTTCGAGCTGAGTCTGCCGGGTGAGCGAGTCGCGCAGGGCAGCGCTCATGGCTTCCAGAGCCGTGCTCACCTCCGCCACCTCGCGCGCCGCTGATCCTAATCCTGGTGTACGGTTCCTTCCTGGCCGTGGTTCCCCTGCTGGTGGCGCTGGTCGCCATCCCCACTACCTTCCTGCTGGTCTGGGGCATGACCGGCGTCACCGACGTGTCCTTTATCGTTCAGTTCCTCATCGCGCTGGTCGGCCTGGGGCTTGCGATCGACTACTCGCTGCTGATCGTCCGTCGCTGGCGTGAGGAGCGGGCCAACGGGCACGACAACCTGCGTGCTATTCACATCGCTATGCAGACGGCCGGATGCACCGTGATCTTCAGCGACACCACCGTCGCCATCAGCCTCCTGGCCCTGGTCGTTCTCCCCGTTCCCTTCCTGCGCAGCGTCGGCCACGGCGGACTGCTCATCCCGCTGGTCACTGTCCTGGCGGTCTGCACCCTGCTGCCCGTGCTGCTCTCGACGGTGGGCCCGTTCCTCGACCATCCTCGCCACCAGAACGCTCAGCGCCCCAGTCGCTTCTGGACGGCATGGGCAAGAGGCATGGTACAGCGTCGCTGGATTGCCGCGGGGATAGCTCTCGTTTTCCTGGGCGCTCTGGTGGCCCCACTGCGCGGTCTCGTGCTTGGTAATCCCCCAGCCAACGCCCTGGCTACCGGCCGTCCGGCGTTCGTTGGCCTGGGCACCTTGGAGACGAGTGGCATCGGCGTTGGCGTGATCGATCCCATCGAGGTGCTGACGACGCCACGCACCGCCTCAACACTTGCCGGCCACCTGGGCCAGGTAGTCGGCGTCCGCCTCGCGGTAGCCCCTTCCGGACCTGCCTGGCAGCGCTCCGGCACGCCCCTCGTCGCGGTCCTCCCTGCCGTCGACGCGACCTCCCCGCACGGGCGCGCCACTCTCGACCGGGTGCGAGCAACCGCACATACAGGGCCGGCGCCGGCGAAGGTGGGTGGCGTAGCCGCCAGCGACGCGGACTTCGCGGCCGCCGTGTACGGTAGCTTCCCGCTCATGATCGGCCTCATCATGCTGGTTCGGGCCTTCCGCTCGATACTCCTGCCCCTCAAGGCCCTGGTGCTCTCCATGGGCGCTGCCTGGAGCGTGTTTACGCTGATCTGGCAGGACGGCCACGGGTCGTCGCAGCTCTGGGGCATCGCGGCCACCGGCTCGATTACCACCTGGATTCCCCTGATGGTCTTTGCCTTCCTTTTCGGCCTCTCCATGGACTACGAGGTGTTCATCCTCTCGCGGATGCGGGAAGAGTATCACGCCACGGGTTCAACCGACGCGGCCGTGGTGCGCGGCATCGGCCATACCGGGCGGCTGGTCACCAGCGCGGCAGCGATCCTGATGCTCACCTTCCTGGCTCTGGCCTGGAGTCCCGGCACCGCGATCAAGATCATGGCAACTGGGCTGGCCGCCGGAATCTTCCTCGACGCCACAGTAGTGCGCATGCTCCTGGTCCCGCCCCTGGTCTCCCTCTTCGGCCGCTGGAACTGGTGGCTGCCGGCCCTCCCCGCTCGCCTCCTGCGCGTTGAGGCCTCCCTAGGACCGGTCGCCGCTCAACCGGGAGTGTATGCCTTGGAAGCAGCACAGCAGAGCGCGTAGCTCATCCCCTTAGAATTTCCGTGGACAAAGCTCAGCTATCCAATACCTTGGACATCCCCGCTGAGCTTCACCGGCCCGCCCGGTGTGATGGAGGCCGGCTCAAGCAGGCCCATCACCCGTGCGTTGACGGCACGAGGACCCGCCGCCTAGAATGAGCGGCCCAACCGGGCGCCGTCACAGACGTGACGACGCCCTCCGGTTTCGGTATGGTCCTTACGGGGTGTGGCGCAGCTTGGTAGCGCGCCTGCTTTGGGAGCAGGAGGCCCCCGGTTCGAATCCGGGCACCCCGACCATTTCCCTTCCGCCTTCCCGCTACACGGTCTGGTTGGGCGATTGATCGTGCTTCGGCGGCGAGGCGAATTTTGCCACCACCTGTTCCCACAGCAGTGGGATGCCGACGATGGCCACCACTGCCGCCAAGAGCAGTACTCCAAGCACGATCGGTCCGAAGATGATGAGCGCCGCAATCTTCAATACAAGGCGCATCGGTTCCTCCTTCTGGTTATAGCCCTGATGCCCCCTAGCGTACCGTCTCCCAGCCGCCGGGGTAAACCATCAAAAAGGCGCGTTAGGAACCAGAAACCTATGTTCGGAGTGTTCGCGCTCCATGGTGGGGATTGGGGCGGCTTAAACATGGCGAAATGGCGCGAAAACGTGGTAAAATGGAACATCGTCAAGAGGGCGGCTGTTTCGGCTTTTGCGATCTCAGTCAGAGTTGATACGTCAGGCGGTGCCTGGCGTCGACCGGAACAGCGTTTACCCAGCAAGATTACCCAAGACGCGGACCGCTTGGGAGTGGAAGGCAGCGCATGCAGCAAACTAAAGTTTCATATGAAGCCGAAGACATTCAGGTCTTGGAAGGCCTGGAAGGCGTTCGCCGCCGTCCTGGTATGTATATCGGAGGCACCGACCAGAGGGGGCTGCATCAGTTAGTCCGTGAGGTCGTGGACAACAGCGTCGACGAGGCGCTGCAGGGCGCCTGCGACACCATCTCGGTGCTGCTGCACGCCGACGGCAAAGTAACGGTCGAGGATAACGGTCGGGGCATTCCGGTGGATATCCACCCCAAAGTAGGCCGCTCGACGCTTGAGGTTGTGATGACCCGGCTGCACGCCGGCGGGAAGTTCGATAAGCGAGGCTATAAAGTCTCCGGCGGGCTACACGGGGTCGGGGTGTCCGCGGTGTGTGCGCTCTCGTCCTGGATGCAGGTCGATGTGCGTCGAAACAAGAAGCTCTATCGCCAGGAGTTCGCGGAGGGCAAGCCGATCGGTGATATCAAGACAGTCGGTCGAGCAGAGGGCACCGGTACCAAGGTGACCTTTGTGCCGGACTCCACGATCTTCCCCGAAGTGAAGTTCGACTTCGATCTGCTCACAACCCGTTTACGCGAGATGGCCTATCTCAACGCCGGCTTGAAAATCTCGCTGGCTGAAGAAGCCACCGGTCGCGAATGTAGCTTCTACTTCGAAGGCGGCATCGCGTCCTTTGTGCGCCATCTGAACCAGAACAAGATCGTACTGATCCCCAAGCCGATCTATCTCACGCGCGACTTCGAGGAATCCAGCATCGAGGTGGCGCTGCAGTACAACGACGATTACACTGAAACCATTTTCTGCTTTGCCAATGCCATCAATACCACTGATGGCGGCACGCACCTTTCGGGCTTCCGCTCGGCGCTGACCAGAACGCTCAACGCCTACGCCCGCAAATCGAACATTCTCAAGGAGCAGGAAGCCAACCTGTCCTCGGACGACGTGCGCGAAGGCCTCACGGCGATCATCAGTGTCAAGCTGCAGGAGCCCCAGTTCGAGGCTCAGACCAAGGTCAAATTGAGCAACCCTGAGATTCGCTCTCAAACCGAGGTCACGGTCAACGAGCAGCTCAACGCCTACCTTGAGGAAAACCCTGGCGATGCGCGCAAGATCGTCGAGAAGTGCATCACGGCCGCCCGTGCTCGTGAAGCCGCCCGCAAAGCGCGCGATCTGGTGATGCGCAAGACGGCCCTGGACGGCATGACGCTTCCCGGCAAGCTGGCGGACTGTCAGGAGCGCGACCCCTTCAAGTGCGAGCTGTATCTGGTTGAGGGCGACTCGGCCGGTGGCACCGCCAAGCAGGGCCGCGATCGCGTCTTCCAGGCCATCCTGCCCTTGAAGGGCAAGATTCTGAACGTGGAGAAAGCGCGGCTGGACAAGATTCTGTCGTACGATCAGATCAAGTTCCTGATCACGGCCATGGGTACCAGCATCGGCGATCGGTTCTCCATCGATAAGCTGCGCTATCGCCGGATCATTATCATGACCGATGCCGACGTGGACGGCGCCCATATTCGCACCTTGATCCTGACCTTCTTCTTCCGCCATTTACGCGAGATCATCGACGAGGGCTGCCTTTACATCGCCCAGCCACCCTTGTTCCGCGTGCAGGTGGGCAAGGAGAAGATCTATGCCTATAACGAGGCGCAGCGCGATGAGTTGGTCAAGAAGGCCAAGAGCAAGAGTCCGTCGATTCAGCGCTACAAGGGACTGGGCGAGATGAACGCCGAGCAGCTCTGGGAGACCACCATGGACCCGGCGCATCGCCTGCTGCTGCGGGTCGAGGTCGAGGACGCGGTCCGTTCCAGCGAGATCTTCGACGTGCTGATGGGCAATAATGTAGCCCCGCGCAAGAAGTTCATCGAGACCCATGCCAAGGATGTCAAGAACCTCGATGTTTAGGAGCTAGAGGCGTCCCGCGTACTCGCTATAGTAAGAGCGTATGGGAGCCGAAGGGTACGTGGAGCAACTCAACGGGGCGTCTGCCCAGGTTACCGTGGCGGTAGACGCCATGGGCGGGGACCACGCGCCCCATGAAGTGGTGAAGGGCGCGCTTGAAGCCCAGCGCCGAGGGGCCCGAGTGGTCCTGGTGGGGCAACCGAGCGAGATACAGAGCTGTCTCGATGAGTTCAACTGCGGCACGGCGCCGATTGTGCCGGCCTCTGAGGTTATCGCCATGCACGAGCAGTACGGCGAAGCGGTGCGACGACCGGACTCGTCGCTGCGGGTGGCTGCCAATCTGGTCGCCTCAGGTAAAGCCGACGCGGTGGTCTCCTGCGGCAATAGCGCCGCTATTATGGGTGTCGCGCTCCATGTCTGGGGACGGCAGCCCGGAATCGACCGACCCGCCTTCGGCGGAACCCTCCCCTCCCGAGACGGCATGGTATTCGTGCTGGACATTGGCGCCAACCCGGAAGTAAAGAGCAGTAACCTGGTCCAGTTTGCGGTGATGGGCGATCAGTATGTGCAAATCGCCGCCGGGATTAAAGCGCCGCGGGTGGCCCTGCTTAGCAACGGCACCGAGGACACCAAGGGAACCAAAGAGGTGAAAGAGGCCCACGAGGAGCTGCGCAAGATGGACCTCAACTTCGTGGGCAATGTCGAGGGAAATCAGGTGTTTGAAGACCTGGTCGACGTGGTGGTGTGCGATGGGTTCACCGGCAACGTGTTGCTCAAAGGCGGCGAGGGCGTAGCGGCCGCTATCTTCGATCTATTGCGAACCGAGATCAACAAGGACTTCATGGCCAAGCTGAGCGCCGCGGCGCTCAAGCCGGTCTTTCGTCGCATCAAGCGCCGGCTGGACTTCGAGTCGTACGGCGGTGCGCCGGTGCTCGGCGTCAACGAAGTGATGATCAACTGCCACGGTCGCTCCAGCAACCGCGCCGTCACCAATGCTATTTTTCTGGCCGAACGCCTGGCGCGTGAAGGGCTGATCGATCGTATCGGCCAGGCCTTGCAGCTCGATGGCGAGGTGGGACGCCGACGGCGCCTGGCTCGAGCGCTGCATTTGCGAAGCGAGTAGACCAGCATATGACGGTGCTGGAGACATACGTTCGACGCGAGAGCGAGGAGTTTGCCCGAAACCGGGCGCATTATGGGACGCTGCTGGACACCCTGCGACAGCGCATCTGCCAGGTGCAGGCCGGCGGCGGACCGCAGGCGATGGCCAAACACCAGGCGAGGGGTAAGCTCCCGGCGCGGCAGCGGATCGATCGCTTGCTCGACCCCGGCTCGCCCTTTCTGGAGTTCTCCGCGCTGGCCGCCTGGGACCTGTACCAGGGCGAGGCGCCCTCGGCCGGAATAGTCACGGGCATCGGCTCGGTTTCTGGCCAGGAAGTGGTGCTGGTGGCCAACGATGCCACCGTCAAAGGCGGGACGTACTTCCCCATGACGGTCAAGAAGCATCTGCGCGCGCAGGAAATCGCCCAGCAGAACAATCTGCCCTGCGTCTACCTGGTCGACTCCGGTGGCGCTTTTTTGCCGCTGCAGGACGAGGTGTTCCCGGACAAGGACGACTTCGGCCGCATCTTCTACAACGAGGCCACCATGTCGGCGCTGGGCATCCCGCAGATCTCAGTGGTCATGGGTTCATGTACCGCGGGCGGCGCCTATGTACCCGCCATGAGCGATGAATCGGTGATCGTGCGCGGCAACGGCACCATTTTTCTGGGCGGTCCACCGCTGGTCAAGGCGGCCACCGGTGAGGAGGTTTCCGCGGAAGATCTGGGTGGCGCCCTGGTCCACTCCCAGACCTCCGGCGTAACCGACTATCTGGCCGAGAACGACGAGCATGCGCTGGCCATTACGCGTGATATTGTCTCGACGCTGGAACGGCGCAAGGAGTTGCCCTGGGCGGTTGCCGCTGCGGAGGAACCGCTCTACGACGCGGCAGACCTGTATGGGCTGATCCCCGCCGACCTGCGCAAGGCATTCGACGTGCGCGAGGTGATCGCTCGCCTGGTCGATGGCAGCCATTTCCAGGAGTTCAAGGCGTTGTACGGCGCCACGCTGGTTACCGGCTTCGCTCGTATCATGGGCTATCCGGTTGGCATCGTGGCCAATAACGGCATTCTTTTCTCTGAGAGCGCGCTGAAGGGAGCGCACTTCATCGAGTTGTGCGCGCAGCGCCGGATTCCGCTCGTTTTCCTGCAGAACATTACCGGATTTATGGTGGGACGGGAGTACGAGAACCGGGGGATCGCAAAAGATGGGGCCAAGATGGTTATGGCGGTGGCTAACGCACGAGTTCCGAAGTTCACGGTCGTGATCGGCGGCTCGTTCGGCGCCGGCAACTATGCCATGTGCGGCAGAGCCTATGAGCCGCGCCAATTGTGGATGTGGCCTAACGCTCGTATCTCGGTAATGGGAGGCCCTCAGGCCGCCAGCGTGCTGCTGACCGTGCGTATGGAGGGCCTGGCGGCGCGCGATAAAACGATGACGCCGGAAGAACAGGAGGAGTTCAAGGCGCCGATTATCGCCAAATACGAGCAGGAAGGCAGCCCGTACTACAGCACGGCGCGGCTCTGGGACGACGGCATCATCGACCCGGCGGACACGCGTATGGTGCTCGGACTGGGCATCTCCGCCGCGCTCAACGCCCCCATCCCGCCGACTACCTTCGGCGTGTTCCGGATGTAGGTCCGACTCCGTGTCCGTCATCGGCATGGATTCTGCATGACCATCTGTTAGAAGTGAGGGAGGACCGTCAAGATGCGGACTCAGATCTGGATTATCGCTCTAATGTTCATTGTTTTCGGGGTCGTGGCCTGGGTATTCACGTTTTTCAGTCTGTCGTACGTCGGGCTGATTCTGGCCGGCGTTGCCGGCCTGATTCTGGGCTCCCGATTCAGTGACAAGTGACTCAACAAGGACCATGCAGACCATCCAACTGACTGTCAACGGACCGGTTGCCACCCTCTCCCTGAACCGGCCTGAGGTTCGGAACGCCTTTAACGCCCAGATGATCGCCGAACTGACCGAGACCTTTCAGGATCTGGCCCGGCAGGACCATCTGCGTGCCGTGGTATTGGAGGGCAAAGGAGCCTCCTTTAGCGCCGGAGCGGACGCCAATTGGATGCGGGCCAGCCTCGACTTCTCTCTGGAGGAGAATTGCGCGGATGCCATGCGGATGTCCGATATGTTTGGAACCATTCAAGCCCTACCGGCGCCGGTTATCGCACGGGTGCATGGCGCGGCGCTGGGTGGCGGTATGGGGTTGCTCGCCGCCTGCGATATCGTGGTTGCGGCGGAGGGAACCATCTTCGGATTCACCGAGACCAAACTGGGGATTGTGCCCGCTGTGATATCGCGGGTGGTCTTTGCCAAAATCGGCCCCAGTTGGGCCAGGGCGCTCTATATCACTGGGGAGCGCTTCGGTCCGGAGGTGGCCCAACGGATTGGACTGGTGCACTGGGTGGCGCCGGAGGGAGATCTGGACGCCACGGTGCAGGGGCGAGTACGTGAGCTGCTGGCCAGCGGTCCGGGCGCAGTGCGGGCTGCCAAGCAACTGGCGCTGGCGCTGAGTGAGATGGCGCCGGAGGACGTTCCGGCCTATACCGCCGGCCGTATCGCGGAACTGCGCGCCTCGCCCGAGGGGCAGGAGGGGCTGCGGGCCTTTCTTGAGAAGCGAAAGCCGGCCTGGAGGGACGATGGATAGGCAGCGGCTGCCCTCAGATCCAGGGTACCGATAATGCTGAGCAGGCAGCCGGGAGTTGCGCCGCTTGGGTTCTCCACGGTGCTCATCGCCAATCGCGGCGAGATCGCGGTGCGCATCGCCCAGACCTGTCGCGAACTGGGCCTCCGCACGGTCGCCGTGTACTCCGAAGCGGATGCGGGTGCGCTGCACGTTCGGGTAGGCGATGAGGCCTACCTGATTGGGCCGGCGCCGTCCCTGCAAAGCTATCTTTCGATCGACGCGCTCCTGGGGGTAGCCCGAGAGAGCGGCGCCGACGCGGTACATCCGGGCTACGGCTTTCTGGCCGAGAACGCGGCCTTTGCGCGGGCCGTTGAGGAGGCCGGATTGATCTGGATCGGACCTCCCGCCGCCGTAATCGCAGCGCTCGGTGACAAGGTGGCGGCCAAGGCGCTGGCCGTGAGCGCTGGTGTGCCGGTGGTGCCGGGGTATGCCGGGGAGGACCAGTCGCCGCAGCGCATGGTGAGCGAGGCGAAGCGCATCGGCTTTCCGGTGATGCTCAAGGCGGCAGCCGGTGGTGGCGGACGGGGCATGCGGGAGGTACACGCGGCGGAGGGATTGCCGGTAGCGCTTGAGGGCGCGAAACGGGAAGCGCAATCAGCCTTTGCCGACGACCGGGTATTCATGGAGAAACTCCTGGTCAGGCCGCGCCATATCGAGATTCAGCTGATGGTGGACCAACATGGCAACGGTGTATATCTGGGCGAGCGCGATTGCTCGCTGCAGCGCCGTCACCAGAAGGTGATGGAGGAGGCCCCCTCGCCGGTACTTACCCCGGAGTTGCGGGCCGCGATGGGCCGAGATGCGCTGCGTCTGGCCGTCGCCAGCGGATATGTCAATGCCGGCACGGTGGAGTTCCTGTTCAGCGATGACTCCTATTATTTCCTGGAGATGAACACCCGTATTCAGGTCGAACACCCGGTGACGGAGATGGTGACGGGGCTGGACCTGGTGGCGCTGCAGCTCGCCGTGGCCGCCGGCCAGCGCTTGCCGCTCCATCAGTCGGAGGTCGAGCTGCGCGGTCACGCCATCGAGGCGCGCATCTATGCCGAGGACCCAGCCCACGGCTTTCTCCCGGCCATTGGCCGGGTCACGGCCTTCGTGCCGCCCGAGGGGGCGGGTATCCGGAACGACACCGGAATCTCCGCCGGAGCGGAAGTCACGCCGTTTTATGACGCCATGCTGGCCAAGTTGGTGGTGCATGCGCCGGACCGCCCTCAGGCGCTGGCGCGGCTGCAACAGGCCTTGCAACGCTATGTGGTAGCGGGGACTACCACCAACCTGGACTTTTTGCAATGGATCGCCGGTCACCAGGAGGTAATTCGGGGCCGAGTCGACACCGGCTGGCTGGAGCGCGAGTGGCAGCCGGCACCCGAGGTAGATGTGCCGGCCGCGGCCCTCGCCGCCGCCGCGGCGTTCGAGAGCACTGATCGGTACCAGATCCCCGCGAGTGAGGAATCTCTCGATCCCTGGCGGCGTATGGACACCTGGCGCTGCAGCGGCATCGTGCGCCGTTTCCTCTATGCGACGGGGCACGACGCTCCGCGTAGCGTGGAACTAACGGGATCGCCGCCGTCCTGGTCGGTCCGCGTCGATGGCTCTGAAAACCCGGTTGGCGTCAAGCTGCAGTCCGCGGGAGCCTTCGCGGTGGTAGCCGGCGATGCTGAAGAATTGTTCCGCGTGTCGGGTGCAGGCGACGGTGTGCGTGTGGCCTGGGCCGGCGGCGCCTCTGCACATCTTCGCCATCCCGCCGGGTACGCCATTTCGGACGGAGCGACGGGCGCCAAGAGCGACGCCGGACTCACCGCGCCCATGCCGGGCACCGTGGTCAAGGTGCAGGTCACAGAGGGGCAGACGGTGGCTGCGCACGAGCCGCTGATGGTGCTGGAAGCGATGAAAATGGAGCACGTGATCGAAGCACCGTACGCCGGCATGATCCAGGCCATCCTGTTCCAGCAGGGTGATATGGTGCCGACCAGTTCGCCGGTGGTCCGAATGGAGCCGGCGTGACGTCCCTCGACTTGCCGGCGCGCGTCACCGTCTATGAGGTCGGACCGCGGGATGGCTTGCAGAACGACCCCGCCACCGTCTTCGCCGCGGACAAGCGCCGCTTCATCGAGCTACTGACAAGAGCCGGTCTGCCGGTGATCGAGGTCACCTCCTTTGTCCGGCCCGGCGCCATTCCGCAGCTCTCGGACGCCGAAGACGTCCTTCGGGACAGCGTCCGTCTGCCCGGAACGCGTTTTACCGCGCTGGTGCCGAATCTGCGCGGCATGGAGCGGCTCGACCCGACTCGCCTGGATGGGATCGCCCTTTTCACTGCTGCATCCGAGACCTTCAGCCGAAAAAATACCAATGCCGGCATCGCGGAAACGATCGAACGTTTCCGGCCGGTGATGACGCTCGCTCGCGAGCAGCGGCTGTGGACACGTGCCTATATATCCACTGCCTTTGGCTGTCCATACGAGGGGGAAATATCGCCGGAACAGGTCCTGCACGTCGTGCGGGAACTGGTCGCTCTGGGAGTCGATGAGCTGTCGGTGAGCGACACCATCGGCGTAGCTACTCCCGGTCAGGTGCTGAGCGTGCTCGATAGGCTCTTACCCGAGGTCGACATCGGGCAAATCGCGCTGCACTTTCACGACACACGCGGGACGGCCCTGGCCAACGTCCTGGCTGGTCTGCAGGCCGGCGTCGCCACCTTCGACTCATCCGCGGGGGGACTGGGCGGCTGCCCCTACGCGCCGGGTGCGACTGGCAACCTGGCGACCGAAGACCTGGTGTACATGCTGAACGGCCTGGGCATCGAGACCGGCGTGTCGCTGGACGGCGTGGTGAAAGCATCCGGCTTCCTCGCTTCGGTCACCGGGCGCCGGCCCGCTAGCCGGTACTACCGAGCGGCCGTGGCGTGACCGCTCGACCGCTCAAGGCACATGCCGCTGAGATCATCCGCCGGCTGGACCCGGTCTATGCGGACCTGACCACCGGCTTGAACTTCACCAAACCGCTCGAGTTGCTGGTTGCCACTATCCTGTCCGCTCAATGCACCGACGAGCGCGTCAACCTGGTCACCCCAACGCTCTTCGCCCGATTTCCGACCGCCCAGGCCTACGCCGAGGCGGATCCCGCTGAATTGGAAGAGATTATCCACTCTTGCGGCTTTTTTCGGAATAAGGCGAAGAATATCCAGGGCGCGGCGCGCGGTCTGCTGGAGCGCTTCGGCGGCGAAGTGCCTCAGACCATGGCCGAGCTGATCACCCTGCCGGGCGTGGCGCGGAAGACCGCCAATGTGGTGTTGACGCACGCCTTCGGCAGACATGAGGGCATCGCCGTGGACACCCACGTGATGCGGCTCTCGCGCCGTCTCGGGCTGACCGGCCATCAGGAGCCGGTAAAAATTGAGCTGGCGTTGATGGGGCTGCTTCCCGCTGAGGACTGGGGACGGCTCTCCGATGTCCTGATCTGGCACGGGAGGCGCGTATGCGCCGCGCGGACTCCGCGCTGCGACCAGTGCATGCTGGCCGATATCTGTCCCTCGGCGGGGACGGGATGACGCGAAGCGCTATGGTTCGCTCTTCACCGGCAGGTAGCGTTGCCGCCATCTCTCTATTGGCCCAGGCCGGTCAGTCTTTCAGGCCAATTCATATAATCGACGTGTTCACGCACGACTGCTCAGGATATTCTCCACGGTGGCGTTCAGCCTCGACCGGTTGACGCCGTAAAGGCCGGGTTACCATGACGGAATACGACGACAGCGCGAGTCACCGGCTCCCTCGGCGGCAAAGACGGTGGCCGGCGCTAGCCTCCTTGATTTTTGGTCTGACTGCGCTCCTCCTCGGCGCGTATCTGGTGCGGAAACTCAGCCCATTCAGCGACGCTATTGCACTTGGCTGGCTTCTCGTTGTGCTGGGCATCATTGGGCTAGTGATTGCGTTTGGCTTCATCACCGGCGCGTATCGCGATTGAGATAGGTAGCTGCCTTGCCATTCAGGCTTAGCCAGGCGAAACGTGTCGGTGATATGGTCCTGACGGTGCGGTCGAACTTTGGCTGGCATGTCATACAAGTAACTATCCACGATCTAATTGAGGCGGGGCTTATCCAGCCGCCTACTGTCCTGATGAAGAGGTACAAGGACCGCGATCTCGTGGCACGAATCGAATCTGATGGGCGAATTACGTACGACGGAGCAACTTACAATTTATTGTCGGAAGCTGCCGGCTCCGCGCGGCGCTCTGTTATTGGAAATTCAACGGGGCACCGCTACCGTCCAACTAACGGTTGGCAGTTCTGACAGATCAGAACTGACGAAGGCCCCGTCGGCTACATTGACATTCTGCGAGAGCGCTATGCGAAGGGACGAGGGTCCTAGTCTTTAGAAAGCTTCCTCACCCACGTATTTAGCTCCTGAGATCGGTGACCGCCCTTGCCCATCCATCGCGCCAGCCCTGCCGCAATACAATGTGTGCAGTATCCCGCCCATTGGGCGGGACGCCAGTTGTGTGAGGAGGGAAGAATGACCAACCACGCCGACTTCGACCACACCGCCACTGGGCGACTGAGCAGGAGAACGCTGCTCAAACTGGGAGCGGCAGCCGCTCTGACACCGATGCTCTCCAGCCTCCCGCTGCCCGCCGAGGCGGACGGGCCGGCGGTCCCGTCCTTCGAGCTGGATGAGATGTCCATCGTCCAGCTGCAAGCCATGATGCAGCACGGCCAGATGTCGGCACGCGAACTGGTGAGCGCCTACCTCTCACGCGGCATGCAGATCGACAAGGCCGGCCCTATGATCAACTCGATCATCGAGACCAACCCCGATGCGCTGTCTATCGCCGACGCGCTCGACCGAGAGCGCGCCTCTGGCCGCGTACGCGGCCCGCTGCACGGCATTCCCGTGGTGGTCAAGGACAACATTGGTACCGCCGATCGCATGCAAACCGCGGCCGGCTCGCTGGCTCTGGTCGGACATCCAGCTCCGTACGACGCGTTTGTGATCCATCGACTCCGCCAGGCGGGCGCGATCATCCTGGGCAAGGCGAATCTGAGCGAGTGGGCCAACTTCCGTTCGACCCACGCCACCAGTGGCTGGAGCGGCCGCGGCGGGCAGACGCGCAACCCATATGTGCTCGACCGTAGCCCCTCGGGCTCTAGCTCGGGACCGGCCGCGGCGGTGGCCGCCAACCTGGCCGCCGGCTCACTGGGTAGCGAGACTGACGGCTCGATCGTATCGCCGGCCTCGATCAACGGTGCGGTGGGCATCAAACCAACCCTCGGCCTCACCAGCCGGGCAGGTGTGGTGCCGATCTCGCACAGTCAAGATGTGGTGGGGCCGATCTGCCGGACGGTGGCGGACGCCGCGGCGCTGCTGAGCGCGATTGCCGGCTACGACCCGAACGACCCCGTCACCAAGGGCAGCGCTGGCCATCCACACGACTATACCCGCTTCCTTAACCCAGACGGACTGCGCGGCGCCCGGCTCGGCATCCCGCGCAAGTTCGGCTTCGGCAACAGCGCCAAAGAGGACCTGGTCATCACCCGAGCCATCCGCGAGCTACGCCGTTTGGGCGCGACGGTGATTGATCACCTCGATTTCCCAGGCTCGGCGGCGCTGATCAGCGGGGCGGACGAGTTCACCGTGCTGCTCTATGACTTCAAGCACGACATCAATCGCTACCTGGCGCATCGCGGCGCCACGGCCGATGTCCACTCGCTAAAAGGGCTGATACGGTTCAACCACGAGCATCGCGCCGAGGAGCTGCGATACTTCAATCAGGACATCTTCCTGATGGCCGAGGCCAAAGGGCCGCTCACCGCCGCCGCCTACCGGAAGGCACTGGCCAACGATCGGCGCAATTCGCGCCAACAGGGCATCGACTTGGTGATGAATCAGCACAATCTGGATGCCCTGATCGTGCCGACCAACGCGCCCGCCTGGCCGACCGACCTGGTGGACGGCGATCATTTCCTGGACGGCAGCTCGACCCCAGCGGCGGTCGCCGGCTACCCGGCGATCACCGTGCCGGCGGGGTATATTTTTGAATTGCCAATCGGCATCACCTTCTTCGGCCGGGCGTACAGCGAGCCGACCCTGATCAAGCTTGCCTCCGGCTTCGAGTTCCAGACCCGTGTGCGCCACGCCCCCCGCTTTATCCCACACATCCCCTGATCGCTCGGAACGAAGTCGCTGGCCCTCCGGCCGCTCGTCGTGACCGGAGGGCCAGCGCCCCGCTCTGGTACGCGCCACGTGGCTCAACTACACAAGCGCATAGTAGGAGCATCATGGAAGATTTCAGGAGGTACAGCATGTGGGCACAGATGATCAAGGATCGAGTCAAGCCAGGTCAGGAGTTCGCGGCCCAGCAACTTCAGCAAGAGATGGAGGCGCGGTTCCAGGGCAATGTCTCTGGACGCGGTCCAAATCTGATGCAGGATGAGAATGACACGGGCACGTACGTCACCGTGATCTTCTTTGAGAGCGAAGCACAGGCGCGCGAGAACGGGCGGAGCTCCGACGTGGCGGCGCTTCAGGAGCGGACGATGCAGATCTGAAAGGGACCGCCGGAGTTCACCGACCTGAATGTGATTCACGAGGTCAACCGCTAGTGGGTCTGGCCCCGTACTGCCGAAGCACGTGCGCCGGGCAGTGCTAACCGGTTGCGGTTGCCTGAGGCTCGCAGCTCCAGCTGCTCGATTGTCCGGTGGCGAACAGGTATCCGGCGACGTAGGAGGCGTCCAGTGGGTTCCAGTAGGAGTGCGCGGAGACGCCGGTGCTGGCGCGTAATTGACTCGCGGCGCGCTTGAAGGTGTCCGGCGCGAACTGGAAGAGTCCGAAGTGCGAACCGTTGGAGGCGCGTGGATTCAGCGCGCTCTCGCACTGCGCGATCTTTAAGAGCACCGGGTAGGGCATGCCGAAGGTAAGAGCACTGTCGTAAATCGCATGTCGCACCTTTCCCATCACCTGCGGCGGGTAGGCTCGCGCTCGCGGTCGACAGAGATCGGAAGTCGTCCGTAGTGCCTGATGGTCGTAAACGCAAGCATGCGCTCGCTGGAACTGCATCGTCACTGCGTTGGTCTGACGGTAGGGCCCTATTAAAAGGAGGACCACAGCCAGCACTGCAACGAGCGTTCTTGGTGCTCGTTTTTGCATTCGTCTCCGCAGACATTATACACATCCCCCCTTTTCCCTATGCGCTTCGATCCCTGGTGCCTTTGCGGCGGCGCTGCGAGGTGCGCTCTTCCAGGGTGTCTCGCGTCACGATCTCGTACAGGCGCGCTTCCTTGCCGGGCCGGGGGCGGATCAGACGGCCCAGGCGCTGCACAAACTGACGGGCCTGGCCGGTGCCTGAAACCAGAATCCCGATGCTGGCATCCGGTACGTCCACTCCCTCATCGAGGATGCTGGTGGCAATCAGAACTGGCGCGCTTCCGTTCCGGAAGGCCGCGAGGAGGCGAGCGCGCTCGGGCTTGGGTGTTTCATGCGTCGCCACGGGGTAGCCCAAGGCTTCGCCCAGCCTTGCTGCCAGGTCGACATGCTGGCAAAAGATCAAGATGCTGTCGCCCGCGTGGTGTTCCACGATATCCCCGACTTTCCGGATCTTTTGCCGGGCGGACATGGCCGCCTCGCGCGCCTCGCGATGTCCCTGCAGCGCCTTCCGCGCGCTAGCGTCGCGCCCCGCCCGCTTGATGAGCTCCTGGTAGCCCGCCGGCATCCGCAGCCGGCTGCGTCGCACATAGCCGATATAGGCTTTCCAACCGCTATCGTAGCGAAGCCGCTCATCTGGGTCGAGCTCCACGCTGACCAGGGTGATCTGGTGCGGAGCCAGGTATCCCTCGGCCAGGTCGTCCACGCCCTTTCGATAGACGGTGGGACCGACGAGTTGTTCAAGATCCGCCTGGGCGCCATCGTATCGCTCCGGGGTCGCGGTCAAGCCCAGACGCCAGATGGCCGGCGCATCTTCGGCAATTCTCCGAAAGACCGGAGCGGGGAGGTGATGGACCTCGTCGAAGATCAGCAGTCCGAAGTGATGCAGGTGCTGGAGGTTGCGCGCCGCGCCGGCATAGGTGGCGATCAGCACGTCGGGCGGCTCCCAGGCAAACAGCGCGAGCTGTTCGCCGCCGTCGTCCCCAGGGAATCCGGTCTTCACGTGTTCGCGTTCCGCCCCGGTGATGCGCTTGATAGCCGTTTCCCACTGCGATAGCAGGTCAATGGTGGGGACCAGGATCAGGGTTCGGGTGGCCGCGCGCACCAGCGCGGACGCGCCAATCGCGGTCTTACCCGAACCGGTGGGTAGCACGATCACACCGCGCGACCCAGCCAGGCTCCAGCGTTCGAGCGCCGCTTCCTGGTACGGGCGGAGCACAAAGTCAGTCTTAGGCGTGAATGATAACGGCATCCGCCCTATCTAAGCACAACACGGAGAGAATGGATGGTTTTTTCGGGGTCAATCGAGCGAACGCTTGACCAATCCGGGTTGGCCCGGTGTCCTCGACTACACTCAAGGGTGTGTGCTGTCCCCATGGCATGCTGGGAAAGGGGTCCGGGTGAAGATCGAGATACAGTACTGTCGCGCGTGAGAGTATTATCCCGTGGCCGCCAGGTTGGTGGCCGATATCATGCGCGACCACGAAGAGCGGTTGATTGCCTTGACCCTCCGGCCGTTCGATGACGGACGATTTATTGTCATCAAGGATGGCACGACCGTGTACGACAAGGACCGGACCGGTAGATTCCCCAAGTATGAACAGGATGTCAAACCCGCACTGTGACCTATTCAGCTAGGATGTTCCACCTTTCATGCTGACCCGTCCCACTGCTGTACTGCTCTTGGCGTTCCTGGTTCTGCAGCTGACAGGCTGCGGCGCTGGCACTCCTACTGCTCTGCCGCGTAAGAATATGCGCTACGAGTATGCGCCGATCGATGTCTCTCACCAGATCGCCGTAACCCTCAACCAGTTCCAGGACAACTTCACACGAGCCGATTGGGGCGCGGTCGAGCATCAATTTGTCGATCAATCCGCCGGGCTTGATTTGGTGCGTCAGATGAAATTCTGGCGGCAGGAGGAGGTGAGCACGCTGCACATCACGCTGTTGTACACGCGGCGGTTGGATGCCGCGGCGTACGTGGGGACCATCCAATTTGCCGGTGATCCGCGCGCCGTTCCAGCGTATGCCGTGTATTTGTTTCGGCGGCACGGCAGCCAGCTTCGCGTGGAAGGGACCCTCAGCGGTATCGAGGGGGGCACCTACCAACATGCCACCTGGAGCGTTACGCGTAGCGCGCACTACATCGTGTACCACAGCCCGTACCAGCTCATGGGGCAAGATCAGCGAGCGCTCGACGGTCTGGAGCATGAGCGGGCCGCGTTTGCGCGCGAGTTTGGGCTCCATCTCCCGCCACTGGCCAGCTACTATCTCTATCCCCAGCAGGATCTCATGCGGCGGATGACGCTGAATACGCCGAACCAGTGCGGCGCGAACCTGGACAATATTGGCTGTACCAATCCGTATCTCGGACCGCCCTCCATCCAGACCAGCGAGTGGCCATCCTACCATGAGCCGATCCATGTGTTTCAGCTGGCGATGGAGCCACCGCCGCGCGGTAAGAACAGCTTTGAGGCTCCTACCTTTATCAGTGAAGGCACGGCAGTCGCTCTGGAGGATCGAGAGGCCGACCCCCGGCTCTCGGACTACTGCTCGGTCATAATCTATGTGCCGCTGGACGACTGCGCTCGCGTCTCGGTCGGCGGTATCCAGCCGCTGGCGCTGCTGTCCGACAGGGGTTTTGGCAAGGCTGACCCCGGCGATGCCTACTCGCTGGCCGGGTCCTTTGTGAAGTATCTGATACTGACTCACGGCTACCGGCCGTTCGCTCACTTCTATTACGTTCTCGCCGCACAACCCCTCGACCGGCAGGTTGACTACGATACCGCCGCGCAGCGCGTGTATCACACCACGATCGCGCGCTTGCTGCACGATTGGCAGACGAAACTCTGTCAGCCCGGCTGCTGATCGCTGTTGATGAGCAAGACCAGAGCAGCGGTGTCGAAAACGAATGCCATGCGGGCGCTCGACCATGACGGTGTGGGATACGAGGCGTACACCTACGATTCAGCCCTGATGGGGGCTATCGAAGTGGCGGAGGCGTTGGGTGTGCCGGCGGGGCAGGTGTATAAGACGCTGGTCATGCTGCGCGATGGGAAGGCGCCTCTGTTGGTCATGGTGTCGGGGGAAGGTGAGGTGGACGTTCGGGTCCTGGCCCAACAGATCGGCTCCAAGTCGGTTCGGATGGCGCCTAAGTCCGAGGCCGAACGCCTGACCGGATTGCAGACGGGGGGCATCGGCGCTCTCGCGCTGCTGGGGAAGCCGTTCCCGGTCTACCTCGACCGACCGGCTTTGGGCGAGCAAGAGATTTTTGTGAACGGCGGACGCCGCGGCCTGAACCTGCGCGTTCCAGTGGCAGACCTTATTCGGTTAACCGGCGCGGTGCCGGTCGATGTCCGCTGACCGGTCGGCGCCACTCTGCAGATGGGGCCATACCAGGGCATGAGGTATCAACTGTCGGTGTTGCCCAACGGCCTGCGCCTGGTGCATGTTCCTATGCCGGCCGTGCGATCGGTCAGCGTTGCGGTGTTCATTGGAGTGGGGTCGCGCTACGAGACCACGGCGAATGCCGGCGTGTCGCATCTGGTCGAGCATCTGCTGTTCCGCGGCACGACGCGCCGGCCCCGCGCTCGAACTATCTCCGAGGTGCTCGACTCTGTCGGCGGCATACTGAACGCCAGCACCGACAAGGAACTCACGGTCTATTGGGCCAAGGTGGCTCAGGAACATTTTCCGCTGGCGCTCGATCTGCTTGCCGACCTCCTGCAAAACAGCCTGCTGCGTCCGGCCGACGTGAACAAGGAAAAGGGCATCGTCGAGGAAGAATTGGGAATGCTGGCCGACGATCCGCAGGATCGGGTGCAGGTGCTGACCGAGGAGACACTGTGGCCGGAGCAACCGCTAGGGCGTGAGATCGCGGGTACGCGGGAGAGCGTGCGGCGCTTGACACGAGCGCCCATCCTTTCCCACCTGCAAACCTACTACGGCCCAAACAACGCGGTGATCAGTGTGGCCGGCGGAATCGACGCTGCTGGCGCCTTCGAGTTGGTCAACAGGTGCTTCGGCGAGTGGACGCCGGTCCCGGCTCCGGCCGCCGCCCCCGCGTGGCACGGGGAGCGGGCGGACCGGCGGGTGGAAACCAAAGATACGGAACAGGTGAACCTGTGCATCGCCTATCCCGGAGTCCCACGCCGTCATCCAGATCGATGGGCGATCGATATGCTGACGACCATTCTGGGCGGCGGCGCCAGTTCTCGACTTTTTGTGGAACTGCGCGACCGGTTGGCCATGGTGTATGACGTTCACATGTATGCCGGCTACTTTGGTGACACGGGGTCTATCGTGCTTTCGGCGGGCGTCGAACCGGTCAAGGTGGAACGTGCGGTGGAGGCGATGTTCAAAGAGATCGATCGCATCTGCCGGCGCGGCGTACCGGCCGCCGAGCTGGCCAAGGCGAAAAACTTCTTTCGTGGTCGTTTGTGGCTGGGATTGGAGGATTCGCAGTCGGTCGCTGCCTGGCATGGCGCCCAGCAGGCGCTCTCGGAGAGCATCATCACGCCGGAAGATGCGCTGGCTCGGGTGGAGGAAGTTCGCGTCGCCGATCTGGCTCGTGTGGCCCGGACCTATCTCGCGCCACAACAGGCGCGGATGGTTGCCGTGGGACCACTGGACGCGGATGCGCTGCCGGCCGGTGCCGTATGATTGAGGGTCGCCGGTAGGTGACCGAAAACGATGATAGATGGCCGCGCCAGGCGCGCCGGCCCCGAGGAGACGAGCATGGCTGACCAGGAACGAACGCTCATTATCGTGAAGCCCGACGGGGTGCAGCGCGGGTTGGCCACCACCATACTGGCCCGATTCGAGCAGAAGGGGCTTCGGCTGGCTGCCCTGAAGGTGATGAAGATCGACCGGCCGCTGGCCGAGCGGCATTACGCCGTGCATCAGGGAAAGTCGTTCTACGAGGGGCTGGTCAGCTTCATCACGTCCGGTCCGGTGGTGGTGGGCGTGCTGGAAGGTCCCAGCGCGATTGAGGCCGCGCGCTCCATTATGGGCGCCACCAATCCAGTAACCGCCGCGCCGGGCAGTATCCGCGGCGTCTATGCGCTAGAAATTGGGCAGAACCTGATTCACGGGTCGGACTCGCCGGACACGGCTCAGAGCGAGGTTAGCCTTTTCTTCAAACCGGAGGAGATCGTTAGCTACCAACGAGCTGTGGATCAGTGGATCGCCGAGTAAACAGCTCGCGGCATTCGACAGCCTAGTCGTCGACGAGCGTGATGCTGCACTCGCCTCGCGCGTATCTAGAGTCCCTGTCGGACCAGGCTATTGCTCTGGCCATCGTGCTGCTTGCGGCCCTCTTCTACGTCGTGCCCTGGCCGATTGGGTACGTGCCGTGTCTGCTGGTGGTCGCCTTCTTGAGCTACCAGCGGCTCGATCTCGCGCTGCTGCTGGTGCCGCTCTTTGCGCCGGCGTTCATGCAGCCCAAGCACCTCGGGAGCAAGCAATTCGCTCCCAGTGAGATTTTCCTGGTCGTGGATGTCGCCGTGGCGGCGCTGAATCGACTGGGCAGGCCGCGCATACAGGAAGACTGGCAGCGCCTGAGGCATAGCGCATTTCTATGGCCACTGCTGTTGTTATTGGTAGCGGCAACAGCCAGTACGCTGTTTGCTGTGGACCGGCATCATGCGCTTCGCGCCTACGAGCAGCGGATCGTGGAGCCGATGGTGTTCTTCGCCCTGCTGCTGGTCTACGGTGGGCGGCGCTCGCCGTGGTGGCTGTACGGCGCCTCGCTGCTGGCAGCAGGTGTCATATCAAGCGGTATCGGACTGGGCCAGTTCATTACCCATCGTGACCTCTCCCAATCGCCTGGCAGCACGATCCAGCGCATACAGGCGCTCTACGGCAGTCCAGATAACCTGGGACTACTGCTCGATCGGGTCATCCCGCCGTGGCTGGTGTCCTGGCTGGTGATCGGAGGGTCGCCGGTGCGACGGATCGCCTGGGCCGTGCTGGGGGCTATCTTGCTGGTCGCTTTGGGGCTAACGTATTCGCGTGGCGCTTGGCTGGCGGTGGCGGCTGGGTGCTTACTAATCGTCGCCGTGGCCTTTCCCTGGGGGCGATGGCTGGCGCTCGGCTGCGTGGTGCTGGCCCTGATCGGTCTGGCCTTTGAGTCTCCAGCCCTGGCCCGCGTTCTCCAGACCGGCCATTCCGGCACGGCTCAGCAACGGCTGCGCATCTGGTCCTCCTCGCTGCACATGCTCCGCGATCATCCCATCCTGGGTATTGGACCGGATAACTTTGTGCACTACTATGCCCCCAGCGAACCGCCTATTACGCAGCGATACATCACTCAATGTGGGCGCGGTCTTAACTACATCGAGCCGGGCGCGCTACAGGAGCCCTGCACCTCGCACCCGCACGACGAGTTCCTGGATTTCTGGCTCTCGACGGGCCTTCTCGGCCTGGTCGCCTACCTCTGGCTACAGGTGGTCTTCTGGCGGCTGGCCTGGCAGCTCCACCGGCGACCGCTGCTTGGCGGAGATCGCGCCCTGTTGCTAGGATGCGCTGGCGTCATGCTGGCCGCGGTGCTGCACGGGCTGGTCGACAACGCGTACTTCCTGGTCGACCTGGCCACGATCTTCTGGCTGCTGTGCGGACTGCTGTCCCTCCTGGCGGCCGGAGGCGAGCACCCCGTCCGAGAGGCGCCGGCGTGAACGGCACAACGGCGCTGCACGTTCGTCCCTGGCATCGCACCCGCGCCTGGCTGCTGGCGGGCGCAGCCGCCGCCCTGCTCGCCGTCTGGGCGGCGCCTCCACTCTATTTGCTGGCCGCTCTGGCCCTCATCGGGTCTCTGGCCCTGGTGTTGTGGTACCCGCCGGCCGGATTTGTCCTGCTCGCCTTCTCGGTGCCCTGGGGCGGCGGGTTTACCGTGCATCTCGGATCGTTTCCGCTGACCACCACCGAAATCGTGGTGGGAGAGCTGAGCGCAGCCTGGCTGGCCTCGGCCAGCTACTATCGCCGTTCGCCGCTGATCCGCCTCTGGACGCCGTATCTCGCCTTCTACCTGGCCGCTATCGCACTCTCGGCCACCCAGTCGATCGACCGCCAGGCCTCCTATCGAGAGCTTTTCAAGTGGCTCGAGCTGGGCGTGGTCTATTATTCCGCCGCCTACCTCCTTCGCTCGGGTCGCGCGATCCGGTTGGTGGCGGACGCTCTGGTGCTGGCCGGCGTGAGTCAAGCGCTGCTGGGCTTCGCTCAGCTTGCCTTTCAGTTAGGGCCGGCCGCCTTCGGGCTCCATCGGGCCTTTTTTCGGTCGTACGGGGCCTTCGATCAGCCCAACCCGTATGCCGGGTTCCTGAACATGGTGTTTCCCCTGACGGTGGCGCTGGCTCTGGACGCCGGCACCCGGTGCCGGCGCGGCTGGTACCGGCTGGCTTCGGTTCTGCTGGCCGGGGCGCTGCTCGCCAGTCAGTCGCGCGGCGCCCTGATCGCGGCCGGGGTGGCTCTGGCGGTGGTACTCGGCTGCCGGGCGCGCCGCATGGCGAAGTTGGGCTGGACTGGCGTGCTGGCGGCGCTGTTGGCTGCGCTGATGTCGGCCTTCAATCTGCTACCGGCCGGGCCGGTAACCCGTGTGCTGACGGCGGTTGGGCTGGGCGATGTCTCGTTCAACAACGTGACGGACGCCAACTTTTCGGCGGTGGAACGAGCCGCCCACTGGCTGGCCGGCGTTCGCATGTTCGCGGCCCATCCCGTGCTCGGTGTGGGAATCGGGAATTATGGCGCTGCGTACCCGGCGTATCATCCGCGCGGCTGGTACGCATCGCTGGAGCATGCCCACAATTACTACATCAACATCGCGGCCGAGGCCGGGGTGCTCGGTCTCACGTCCTATGCGTTGTTGCTTGGTTCAGCCCTATGGTACAGTTACTCGTCTGTGCGCCAAGAGCATGACCGCGTGGTGCGGGCAGTGCTGCTCGGGGTATTGGGCGCGCTGGTTACCACCAGCGTTCATAATCTGTTCGACGTGCTGTATGTGCACGGTATGGCGGCGCTTCTTGGTCTATTACTCGCTCTCATACCTGCGAGCCGGGCCATGGAACCCCCGACGACAGGTACTAAAAAGCAAGCGACGAAGAGCGGAGCGATCTACGCCTAGTGGCCCTCACTGATAAAGACCCAGCAGATCCACTGGAAGAGTCAATCGAGCCGTCGGAGCAGCAGGCCGAACAAGAGCTTGAAATCTCCCGCCGGTTTGTCGATTGGAAGACGCTAGCGTCATTTGCCTTTGCGGTGGCCGTGTTGATCTTCGTGATCGCCACCGGCCATATCAATCTAGCGGACCTGTTGCACCGTGTCCGCGCCGCCAACAAAGGGCTCTTTCTGGCGGCCTTTGCGGTCTACTACCTGACCTTCCCGTTGCGTGGCTTCCGTTGGAAGGTGTTGCTGGAGAACGCGTACCGCGAAACTCATTCGGACGCGGTCGATCAGATGACGGTTCGCGGGTTGAGCGAGATCATTTTTATTTCCTGGTTCGTCAACTGTGTGGTCCCCGCCAAGCTCGGTGATCTCTACCGCGCCTACCTCGCCAAACTCTGGGTCCACATCTCCTTCACCAAGACCATCGGTACGGTTGTCGCCGAACGTATCGTGGATATCCTGGTGCTCGGTTTCCTGATGGCCGCCACTGGATTCATCGTGTTCCACAACAAGCTGGGCGGCGTCAGCACTATTCTCTTTTTAGGCATGGGCCTGGCAATCGCCGGTGTTCTGGTTCTCATCGCGATGAAGACTATGAGCCATCGTATTCGCCGGCTCATTCCAACGCGCTTGCGTGAGAAGTATATCGCCTTCGAGGATGGCGCACTGCAGAGCCTGCGGCGTCTTCCCGTGCTCCTGTCGATCACGCTTCTCATCTGGTTCCTGGAGGGCAGCCGGCTGCAACTCGTCGTGCTGTCACTTGGCCTGCAGGGTACGATTTCCCATATCTCGACTATCCCGCTTGCCCCCATGCTCTTTTTCGCCCTGGCCACTGCCGTGCTCACCACCGTGCCCTTTACGCCGGGCGGGCTAGGGTTGGTGGAAGCGGGCCTGTACGGCATGATGTTGTATCTGGGCGTCCCCAAGCTCGACGCGGCGGCGATTGTCCTGGTCGACCGCCTCCTGAGCTACTACAGCGTGGCCTTCCTCGGCTTCCTGGTGTATCTGGTCAGCAAGCGGTCTCACCACCGTCACCCGAGCTAACGCGCCGAACCATGCCGCTCACGGTCGGTTTCGACGCCACGGCCGCGGCTCGACAGCGGGCCGGCATTGGTCGATACACCAGGCAACTGCTGGCAGCGCTGGCGGAAGTGGACGGCGACACTCGCTATCGCCTGTTTTACTGCGCCGGGGGACGGATGGAGGGCGCGCTACCTTCGCTCAACCAGCGCTTCACCGTGCGACGACTGCCCCTGACGGACCGGGTACTGAATCTCGTCTGGCAGCGCGCCCACCTGCCGCTTCCGGTTCAGACGTTCATCGGCAATTTCGACCTGTTCCACTCGCCCGATTTCACGCTGCCGCCGGTTCGCGGGAAACCGACCGTCTTGACTATTCATGACCTGGCTTTCATGGTGAAGCCCGAGTGCGCCTATCCGACCCTGCGCGCGTATCTCACTGAGATGGTGCCCCGTTCCGCTCGACGCGCCAGCCGTATTATCGCCGTGTCGGAGCAAACGCGACTCGACCTGATTGAGCGAGTCGGCATTTCGCCGGAGCGGATCACGGCGGTGCCCGAGGCGGCCGGAGTGGAGTTCCGCCCGGCCGCGGATTCTCACGCGGCGCGAGACGTGGTTCGAAAGCTGGGAATCGACGGACCGTATATCCTGTCGGTGGGCACTCTGGAGCCGCGCAAGAACTACGTCCGTTTACTGGAAGCATACGCTAGCCTGCGGGCGTCGGGCGTTCCCCATCGCCTGGTCATTGCAGGTGCGCGGGGTTGGCTTTTCGACCCGATTTTCACCCGTCTGGATCAACTTCGCTTGCGCGACCATGTCACCTTTCTCCGTCCCGATGAGCAGGGCCTGGTGGCTCTCTATCAGTCGGCGAGTGTCTGTGTGTTCCCGACCCTCTACGAAGGCTTTGGCATCCCGCCGCTCGAAGCCCTGGCCTGCGGCGCGCCGGTCGCCTGCAGCTCGGCGGCCTCCCTGCCGGAGGTGGTGGGAGATGCCGCCCTGCTGTTCGACCCGGAAAACGTGGAGGAGATGGCTCACTGTGTGCATCGTCTGCTGGAGGATGCGACGCTGGTTGCCATCTTACAGGAACGCGGCTTCCAGCGCGCGACGCACTTCAGCTGGCAGCGAGCCGCCACCGAAACGCTTGAGGTCTATAGAGGGGTGGTCGCCGATGCCTGAGATCGGTCTGAACGGGCTGCTGCTCGATTCCCCCTATTCGGGGTCCGCCGTCTATAGCCGGAACCTGGTCCCGCTTCTGCCCCAGGTGGCGCCCGATCTGCAGTTCCGGCTGTACACCCGGAACGCGGAACTGGATGCGCCCGGCCTTTCCTCCCGGCGTCTATCGACTCCCTTTCGGCGCCTCAACCGTGGGTCCGGTCCGGGCGCCCGGCTCGATAAATTGACCTGGGAGACGGTGGCTCTGCCCGTGGCCAGCGGCCTGCACCGCGAAGCGCTGATTCATTCCTTGTACTTCGCCGCGCCACCGATTTCGAACTCGCCGCTGGTGGTGACGGTTCACGACGTGATCCCGCTGGTACTCCCTGGCTATCACCGGACCCGGCAGTCTGCCTGGTACAGCCGCTTCATGGCCTGGACCGTGCGTCGAGCAGCGGCCATTATCACCGTCTCGCAGCACTCTAAAAGCGACATCTGCCGAGTGCTTCGGATTCCCGAAGACCGGGTGACAGTGACCTACGAGGCGGTCGATCACGCCTACCGGCCGGATGGCATGGCGGGTGAGACAGGCGACCTCCAGTCGCGCTACCATCTTCCGGAGCGGTATTTGCTCTATACCGGCGGCGCTGAAAAGCGAAAGAACATCACGCTGTTGGTCCGTGCCTGGAAACAGGCGCGTGAAGCCATGCGACGGAACGAGTGCAAGCTGGTGATCGTGGCCGATTTTCCGCCACCCGACCCGCTCTACCCCGATATTCCTCGACTGGTACGTGAGCTGGGGCTGGGTGATGACGTGTACGTGGTACCGCGAGTCGCGCAGGTCGACATGCCGGCCCTCTATCGCTCCGCTTTGGGGTTCTGCTTTCCTTCGCGCTACGAGGGGTTCGGCTTCACGCCGCTAGAAGCGATGACCTGCGGCGTGCCCGTGGTGGCATCGAACGCCAGCAGCATTCCCGAAGTGGTGGGCGACGGAGGGTGGCTCCTGTCGCCGGACGATACCGGGGCTTGGGCGGAGGTCATGATCCGGCTGGCCTCCTCTGAGGGAGATCGCAGCCAGTTGGCGGAACGCGCCAGACAGCAGAGCGGGCGATTCTCCTGGCGGGTGACCGCGGAGCAGACGGCCCAGGTCTACCGGAACGTCTTGAGCCGGTGAAGCTGCTCATCGTCTCCAAAGCCTTCGTGATCGGCGCCTACCGGCGCAAACTGGACGAGCTGGCCACGCTCGGCATCGAGGTGGTGGCCGTCGTTCCGCCGGAGTGGCGCGAGGGACGAAGCGTACAGCGCTTAGAACCCCGCGATGACGCGAACTATCGACTGATCGTGTCCCCTGTGCAATTTAACGGGCATTTTCATCTGCATTACTACCCGCACTTGGGCGACATCATCCAACAGGTACGTCCAGACCTGATCCATCTCGACGAAGAGCCCTTCAATCTCGCCACCTTTCTGGGCGCGGCGCTCGCACGGCGTGCGGGGATACGGTCGGTGTTCTTCACCTGGCAGAACATTCAACGTCGGTATCCTTTTCCCTTTTCGGACATGGAACGCGCCGTCTATCGCTGGGCTGCGTGCGCCCTGGCGGGGAGCGAGGACGCGGCGCGGGTATTGCGGCACAAGGGCTACCAGGGCGAGCTGACGGTAGTGCCACAGTTTGGGGTTGATCCGGAGGTGTTCAGGCCGGGTGAGCCGCACGAAGGGCCCTTCACCGTGGGTTTCCCCAACCGCCTGATCGCGGCCAAAGCCCCGCTGCTAGCCCTGGAGGCGCTAAGCCATCTCACCCCGGATGCTCGGCTCGCCTACCTGGGCGACGGTCCACTCAGGAAGACAATCGAGGAACGAGTCGCCCTACGAGGCTGGCAGGATCGGGTCTGCATTGAGGCGCGCGTCTCCTCGGCTCAGATGCCCGCTCGCATGCGCGGCTTTGACGTGGTGGTGCTACCGTCGCTGACCACTCCCAGTTGGAAGGAGCAGTTCGGGCGAGTTCTGATCGAGGCCATGGCCAGCAGCGTCCCGGTGGTCGGCTCCGATTCGGGTGAGATCCCCCAGGTGATTGGAGACGCCGGCCTCATCGTGCCGGAAGGCGACCCGACGGCGCTGGGCGAAGCCCTGCGGCGCCTGGAGCTAGATCCCGAACTGCGCCGCGATCTGGGCCGAAAGGGACGAGCGCGCGTGCTGGAGCACTACACCCATGAGCGGGTGGCGCGCAGTACGCGCTATGCCTATGAAAGGGCGCTTGTTGAAAGGGGAATGGCGTTGAATGGCTCATGAACCGCTTGATACACTTTCGTCGCGTTGCAACTCGCCAGGAGAAACGGGCGGTTACCTACGTGGCGATGCTCACCATCGCCGCCATCATGAGCTGGCTCTGAGGGGTGGTCCCTGTCTGATCCGCTCCCGCATGCTCTCCAGCGTGCCTCTATAGAAGTGGCTCCAGACAGACTCAATCCACCAGGTAACCCCGGCGTCGGCCCACGGTTGCACGGCTGCGATCGCTGAATCTGGATCGTCACCAGATGTTCCGCCCTCATGCACGATGTCGATCGGCCCCATCTCGCGTCGGTGTTCCTCGATCCACGTCCGCATGGCCCGAATGTCTTCCGGGGTGGTTGGTGCCCCGTCCTCGTGCTTCGTTCCGGCGATGATCCCGTCGAAACGTGCAGCTCGACGCATTGATCGCATCCGGGGCCAGACGGCGTCCACCCAGATCGGGATGCGGGGCGACTGAACAGGTCGGGGAAAGAAGGTCATCTCCTCCACCTGATAGTGGTCGCCATGATAGGAGAACGGCTCTCCGCTCCACAGCCCGGTCAGGATCTGCAGCCCTTCCTCAACCCTTGCCGCCCGCACCCTGGCATCCGTCTCCTCTCCGACCTTACAAAACGCGCCATCGCCGGTGGCGCCATAGCCGATGGGCGGGATCAGCCGGCCCTGAGACAGGTGATCGAGAGTGATGGTCTCGCGGGCAACCTTCCATGGCCTCCGGCGAGATAGGGGCGTCACGATCGGTCCAATTCGCACCCGGGACGTGGCGGAAGCGATGGCTGCCAGCGCAATCCAGGGGTCGGCCATCGGCAATCTATCGCGCTCGGCGATCTCAATGTGGATGCAATCCCAGACGAACACGCCGTCCCAGCCCGCGGCTTCGGCCTCCCGGGCCAGTTCAACCAGCGTCTGCGGGCTCCCGCAGTCGCCGGCATTCGGCAGACTCACCCCGTATCGCACCGGCACCTCCTCTTGGCCATGAGCGGCCTCAGGAAGTGTACCGCCGAACTTGTGACAGGTGTGCTTCCCTCACGCGTACACGTTCTCCTGCTCCATCTCCTCTTCCTCTTCTTTTGAGGTAGTTTTGTAGAGCTTGCTGCGGTCCTCGACGTGATCGAGGAAGAGGATCCCGTTGAGGTGGTCGATCTCGTGCTGGAAGACGCGAGCTTCCAGGCCGGCGGTTTTGATCTTGACGGGTTTGCCGTTTTTACCCAGGCCGCGGACTGTGATCTTCTCGTGCCGCATGACCGGCCCGTACCAGCGCGGAATGCTGAGACAGCCCTCGACATCTTCGGCCATGTCCTCCGATTGGTCGACGATCTCCGGGTTGATCACGGCCCGCACCTTCTCGTCCGTGTAGGTGACGATGATACGCAGCTGCACCGCTACCTGCGGCGCGGAGAGACCGACTCCTGGGGCGGCGTGCATGGTTTCGATCATGTCCTCAATCAGCTCCTGGACGGAGGCATCAACGCGATGGACTTTTTTGGACTTTTGGCGAAGGATCGGTTCACCCAGGAGGGTTATGCGCCGAACAGTCACTCTTTTTCTCCGTGCTTAACTTGTCCATGCTCTGGAGTTGGACTCAGGCGCCATGCCGCTCGACGTCGATCTGAGCGCGCTGCAGCTTCCCGCTGTAATCAACGTAAATTGTCTTCGGCTCCGTAAACTCTTTGACGGCGCTGCTGCCTGCTTCGCGGTGTCCGTTACCGGTGGATTTGGTACCGCCGAAGGGCAGTTGAATCTCCGCCCCAATGGTCGGCGCGTTGATATAGGTGATACCCGCTTCCAGGTCTTGCATGGCCTGAAAGGCCAGAGTCACATCCTGAGTATAGATTGCGCTGGAGAGGCCGTACTCGGTCGAGTTTGCCACGGTGACGGCCTCGTCGTACGAGCCCACTGGCATGATTACCACCGTGGGGCCGAAGATCTCTTCCTGCGCAATGCGCATCCGGTAGTTCACGCCTGCGAAGATAGTAGGCTCGTAAAAATTGCCGCGGTCGTACTCGTTTCCGGTCAACCGGTGGCCGCCCAGCAACAGCTTCGCGCCTTCCTGCTTGCCGATCTCGGTGTACCGCTCGACCGTTTCCAGCTGCTGCTGATTAATGAGCGGACCAACGTCCACGCCGGCGTCCAGTCCGGATCCAACGCGCAACTTTTTGGTTCGTGCGACGAGGCGATCGGTAAACTCATCGGCGATGTCCTGGTGCAGGATGATACGGCTAGTGGCAGTGCAACGCTGTCCGGTGGTGCCAAAAGCACCCCATAGCGCGCCTTCCAGGGCTAGATCCAGATTTGCGTCCGGCAGGACGATCATGGCGTTCTTTCCGCCCAGCTCGAGCATTACCTTTTTCAGGCACTGGCCGCCGCGAGCGGCGATCTCGCGTCCTACCACCGAGGAACCCGTGAAGGACACCATCCGCACCGACTCGTGGCTCACGATCGGCGCGCCCGCCTCCGGTCCGTAGCCGGTGACCAGGTTCAGCACTCCCGGTGGCAGACCTGCCTCTTCAAAGATCTCGACCAGACGGGTGGCGCAGGCGGGGGTATCCTCCGCCGGTTTGAACACCACTGTGTTGCCTGAAATGAGCGCGGGAAACAGTTTCCAGGTGGGAATCGCGATGGGAAAGTTCCAGGGGGTGATGAGACCAACCACCCCCAGCGGCTGCCGTACCATCATGGCAAACTTGCTGCGCAACTCGGACGGCACGGTCTCGCCAAAGAGCCGGCGACCTTCGCCCGCGATGTACATCGCCATGTCGATGCCTTCCTGCACATCCCCGCGACCTTCGTCCAGGACCTTGCCCATCTCGCGGGTCTCCAGCCGGCCCAGCTCGTCCTTGTACTGCTCCAACAGGAGGCCGACTCGCAGGATCAGGTCGGCACGCGCCGGCGCCGGCGTGCGGCTCCAGGCGCGAAACGCGGCGTGGGCAGCGTCGACCGCCGCCACCACGTCCGCCTCACCGGACCGCTGGAAGACGCCGATCACCTCGTCGCAATTGGCCGGATTGAGGCTCTCGAAGGTCTGGCCGCTCGCCGATTCCACCCAGGAGCCGCCGATGTAATTCCGATATACGTTGCCCATCTACCCTCTCCTCTTTCGGTCCGGCGCCGCCCTGTAGGGCATTATAGGTCGCTCAGTGCCTCACAACACCCTCGCGGTACAATGCGGCGTGCGCTGCGGTCCATTCTGGAGCGGCGCGACACGGGAAGGGAAAGTACCATGGAACAGATGCGGGCCGATGCCTGGGCGCTCATGACCGAATACACGGCGAGCGAAAGCTTGCGACGCCACATGATGGCAGTGGAAGCAGCCATGCGGGCCTATGCCCGTCAGTTCGGCGAAGACCAGGAACGCTGGGGGATCGTTGGCTTGCTGCACGACTTCGACTACGAGCAGCATCCCAATCCGGAGGCGAAATCGGATCCCGATGAGCATCCGCTGTACGGTTCCGCCGTGCTTCAGGAGAAAGGGTATCCGGAGGATGTGATCTACGCCATCCAGACTCACGCCGACTACCTTGGCTTGCCACGCAACAGCCGAATGGACAGGACGCTGTTCGCGGTGGACGAACTCACTGGCCTGATCACCGCGGCCGCGCTGGTTCGGCCGGACCGGAGTCTGGAGAATCTGGAAGCAAAGTCCGTCCGGAAAAAGATGAAAGACAAAGGCTTCGCTCGGGGAGTGAACCGGGACGACGTCATTAACGGCGCTCAGGATCTGGGTGTCGACCTCAACCAGCACATCAGTTTCGTAATCGAAGCGATGCGCGGTATCGCACCGGAATTGGGCCTGGCCGGCGCGGCTGCGGAGGTCGCGCCGTGAGGATCGTTCGAAGACTGGTCGTCTGCTTTTCTCTGCTGGCGCTGCTTGGCACATGGGGCTTCCGCCCCGTTGTGGCCGCTGATCCCACGCAACTCGTGGCCGGGATCGAGCAGAGCACGCAGCAGATCCGGCACCTCAAGGCACTCCACCCGGTCCGAGTGAAATTCGACAGCGATGCCGATTTTGTGGCTGCTTTGCGCGCTAACATTTCGGCTAACACCCCCGAGATCGAGATCACGCTCGGGCAGCGCGAGGATGTCCTGCTCGGTCTGCTCAAGCCGACCGAGAGTCTGCACACCATCACCTACAGCGGTCTCACCTCACAGGTGATCGGCTTCTACGACCCCAGCACCAAGACCCTCTCGGTACGGAACCACCTGAACGAAGCGCTGGGGCCCGAGCGTCACGTGATCGCTCACGAGTACACCCACGCGCTCCAGGATCAGTATTACCATCTCAACAAGTTGATGCCGAACCTCGACAAGGTGACCTACCGAAACAGCGACGCCCTAGGCGCTCACCACGCGCTGACCGAGGGCGATGCGGTGAACACCGAGCTGCTCTATATCGAGCACAACTACACCGCACAGGAGATCAAAGCGTTCATCAAGATCGAGTCGCATCCCACCCCGCCGCTGCCGGTGGCCATGCAACGCGACATCAACTTTCCCTATACCACCGGAGTTAACTTCGTTTCCACGCTCTTTAAGATTCGCGGCATGGCCTCGGTCGATGCCGCCTACCATCGGTTGCCGAGCTCGACCTACGAAATCATGCATCCCACCGCCTACCTGAACGGCTGGAAGCCGGTCGGCGTAACGCTGCACGGAATTAGCGGGTTTCCCGCCTGGAAGCAGATGGACGACGACGTGTTCGGCGCCTTCGGGTATCAGGTCCTGCTCTGGCAATTCCTTCCCAAGGCCACCGCGACGCAGGTCACTAACCTCTACCGTGGCGACCGCTACATCACGCTGGAAAACGGCGCCCAAACCGCCATGATCATGAAGTCGGTGTGGACCACCCACAGCGCTGCTCTGGCGGCCGGATTCGCGATGCTGGACTCGTTGAGGAAGCGCTTTCCCCATGCCCACATGATCTCCAATACGGCTACCACGGTGACCCAAGCGAACGGCGCCGAATACCTGCGAGTCAGCGGCACCCATCTCACCCTGGTCTACGCGCCGACGGCGGATCTGGCCAAGCAGTTCGGGAGGGCACCGGCTAGTCGAGGGACGTGATCGGAATGGCGGCGCTATGACTCGCCGGTTGTGAGTGATCCACACGACCGCGGCGAGGCCAGTTCTGCCGAAGCCCGCTGCAATTCACTGACAACGTAGGTTGCCATGTCGGTGGGAAGGTTGGCCTGCAAACGCTTCGCGGCCAGGGCGCCGGCTCCCTCTAGTAGCAGGGCACATGCCTGGCCGGCACGCAGCAGATCATTCTGCTCCAGCGCAGCCACGGTGGACTCAATGCCGGGTGGGACGCCGGCCTGCGGCTCGTCTAGCACGGCAGTCAGGCCGAAGAGTGGATACGGTACGTTCTGAGCAGCCGGCCAGAGGCGCCAGACCTGGGTGCGCGCCTCGTGCAGCCGCTGCAGCGCTTCCCAGAGGGACCCGCGGCGCAGGTACTTGGTCAGATCGGCCAGAGCGGTCCAGCTGCACGCCGTTGCGATACTGCACAAAGGTCCGCTGATGCGGCCGGTTACCCCATTCGGCGATCTGGTGGTGTAGGATGTCGACCACCTCACCGAGCGCCGAGACGAGTGGGTCAATCGCCTGCAAACAGTCCGGCCAGGCCTGCTCTCGCGCCCCCAGGCCGAGGTCGAGATCGGAATAGCGATCTCCGGCGCCTCGCGCGAAGGAGCAGGACAACTCTAGAAATTGCCATCGTGAGTCCGCTCGTACGCCCACCAACAACCGCCGCAGCACCAGGACCTGGGCACTGACGGATTGGGGCAGCGCGTCGAGCCAGTGGTCAACGGCCCGCGGGGATGAAGGGTTGATGGTGCCCAGCAGTTACCCCGATTCCGCGGCCTCGGTCTCCACCCTCACAGGTGCTGCTGCCCGTTCGACCTCCGCTGCTGGACTCTTAGCTGCGCCCTCCGTCCGCGGCTCAGCTCGCTTGCGTGCTTCTGCTTCCAGCCGAGCCAGCTCTCGTTCGGCTGCTTGTTTCCACCACAGAACGCTGCGTGCCAGACAGTACAGCGCCACGGCGATGCCGGCCAGCAGCCAGAGGCGAGCCAGCCAGTGCGCCCAGCCATAGGCCAGCATCATCATGGCGATCAGACAGCCGGCGCCGAAGCTCAGGCCGGCCAGGATGCTCCAACGGTGGCGCGACTCCATCACGGTGTAGAGCGGATTCACAGCAGCGACCGCTGTTCCAGATGCTCTGTGCCGGCTGGCGCGGGGATGCCGAACTGCCGGCGTAGATAGCGGACGTCGGCCGGCGAGTGGCCCGAATAGTGATTATTCACGAATCCGTGGACGTGTACTACGTCCTTCGCGATTGCTGAAAGCGATTGCGCCCAGGCGTCAAGCTCCGATGTCCGGTCCAGCTGCGTCTCATTCATGCGCACGATCTTGCGTCGATCTCCCAGCCAGCGAACGTAGGTGAAGTCGGTAGTGAGCACGCTGCGCCTCGGCATGAACGAGAGATCGATCATGGTCCAGGCCACGCGGTACTGGCGGAGCAACTCCTCGGTCTCCTCGGTGAGCCAGGAGCGGTGGCGAAATTCCGCCGCAAATCGATACTCGGAAGGCAGCAGGCGGAGAAAGGCTTTCAGGGCCGGCCGTTCCACCGCAGTGAAGTCGGGTGGCAGTTGGATCAGGATGGGGCCCAGCTTGTGTCCGAGCAGCCCTATGTTTCCGACGAACTCCTCGAAGTCCTCGCGGCAGTCGACGAGGTGACGGTCGTGGGTGATGGTTCTTGGAACTTTCGCCGTAAAGAGGAATTCGCCAGGTGTGACGTCGAACCAGGTGCGGACGCGGCTCGGCGCAGGTGTGCCGTAGAACGTCGTGTCCAGTTCCACGGCGTCGAACTGTTGTGCGTAGCAGGCCAGGAAGTCCCGAGCGGTCGTCCCCAAAGGGTAAAAGGAACCGACCCAGTCCTTGTAACTCCAGCCTTGCGTACCAAGATAGATCGTCAAAGCATAGTCCAGAGTATGGTAGCAGTCCGCCTCGGTTAACCGTGTAGCGCTGGCTGGGGGCCTCTTACGTTTTCGCGCCGTCTCGGAGGCGGCGAGCGGAATCGTAGCTCTGCTTCTCAGGAATGTTCCTCAGCGGGATAGGCAGTGCTCCAAGAGTGGACAAGTGGATGAGCATGGGTACGCGGGGTGTTGTGAGGCTGTGAATGGTGCAACCGGTGCAACTCTGCAACCCTGCAAGGGGGTTTGGGGGGGAAGGGACGAGGAGATGGAGCGTGCCCTGAGGTCAGTGTAGGTGGGATTGTGGAGAATGCAAGGGGGTACGCTGTATAGGGTTAATTCAATCAGTCACACGCAGGAGCACACAGCATGCAAGACATACTCGCCGAACTCGATCGGTGGACTGAAGAGGGCGAACAGGTGGCCATTGCCACTGTCGTTCGTACCGCCGGCTCGACTCCGCGTCCCAAGGGCGCCAAGATGGCGATTACCGCGACCGGAAAGATCGCGGGATCGGTGAGCGGGGGCTGCCTGGAGGGCGCGGTCTTTGAGGAGGCCCAGGACGTATTGCGCGGCGGTGCGCCTCGTCTCCTCCACTACGGCATTTCAGACGATATGGCCTTCGATGTCGGTCTGTCCTGTGGGGGCGAAGTGGACATCTTTGTGGAGCAGCTGAACTGGTAAATCGGATCCGTGCAGTGGTGGCCCGTCCAGAAAGATCTGACGGACAAGCTGAGGTTCTAATTGGACGGTTTATGAGATGGCTCCGGGTCTCGGCGCCCAGACGTGGATCACGGTCGTGGGCTTCCCGCGCTTGAGCGTTTGAGCTCTCGGCCTCGCCGCCTCAACACAACTGACCCACCAGTTCCGGTCTTCCAAACCGGGGACACCGTTTCTAATGCGCCGTTTGGATACTGACGGCCACCGTCATCGTGGTTTCGTGACCATCCTGGTACAGCGTGTGCAGCATGAGTCGGTGGCTGGGCGCCACATGCAGCGTGAAGTGGTACTTCCCTCTGGCATTGGCCGCGATGACGTGCTCATTCAGAAGCACGTTACCGTCGTACAGATTGCCCCCCCTACGCTTTTCGTGTCATTGTTCGTCCAGTTGACGTGCAAGGTGTAGTCGGTGGACTGCACCTTATTCTGACGGAGCCCGCCGGCCTGCGCCAATTGCGTGGCCGCCAGTGCCAGTAGCGCCGCCGCAACTACGATCATTCGTTTCATGTTTTCCTCACCTTCCCCTCATGGACGTCCCATTCTCACTGCTACAAGGACATGAGCCATGCCGCACGGCCCGGCCGTCGAGCGGAACACGGTGCGAGAGGTCCAATGCAGGCGTGGGCACCCAGACGATACACCTGCTATACTCATGGTTAAAAAAAGCGCGTACCCCATTTGGGTCAACTTACCTTTTACAAAAGTGGCGCTGTACATGTCTTGAGTGAATGGAAGGGAGTCGGTCCTATGAAATGCGACGTAAGCCCCGGTATCAGCAAGGGTAGTGACTTCGGCGGTAGCGTTTCGCGCCCGCTGCAAGGACTGCTCGTGGCCCTCATGGCCGGCGCCTGGGGGCTGGTCGGAGTCTCACCGGCGCCGGCGTCGGCGGCGACCCCTACCTATTCGGTACTCGATCTCGGGACCCTTGGCGGCAATGCGAGTAACGGGTTCGGGATCAATGCCTCCGGCCAGGTTGTTGGCTGCTCGGACAAGGCAAGCGGATCACCTGCAGCCTATTGCTCAGCGTCGGCACTGGCCTTTGAGACAAAGCCAAACAGTGCCATTAACCCCGCCAACAGTGCCATCGGCTCTTTCGGCAGCCAGGCCAACGGCATCAATACGTCCGGTCAAGCGGCCGGCTTCTTCACCCTGGTAATCGGTGGTTCTCAGTACACGCATGCGTTCCGTACCGAAGCCAATCAGCCAATCAACCAGTCCACCGATGACCTGGGAACGCTCGGCGGCGGACCCTATTTGAATAGCGCTGCCACGGCGGTCAACTCGTCGGGACAGGTCGTTGGGTACTCTGACCTCAATTTCACAGAAAACGCGTTCCGAACTGCCCCCAATGCCGCTATTAATCCCGCCACGGACAACCTGGGCACCCTGGGCGGTAGTAGGAGCTATGCGTACGGCATCAACGACACGGGTCAGGCTGTGGGGTACTCCGACCTAACTGGGGACGCCGCGCAGCACGCGTTCCGTACCGCTGCCAATGCCGCCATCAATCCGACCACCGACGACCTCGGCACTCTGGGCGGAACGTATAGCTACGCCTACGGAATCAATGCTTCCGGCCAGGTTGTCGGCTCGTCGGATACCAGTGCTTCCGGGGGAAAGGTCCATGCCTTCGTCACCGCGGCCAACGCGTCGATCAACCCGCCCATCGACGACCTGGGTACGCTCGGGGGGCCCACGAGCCAGGCGGACGCCATCAATAGCAGTGGTCAGATTGTCGGAAAATCCGACTACATTGCGGGATTCTCCAACTTTCCCGATGCCTTTTTCTGGAGTAAAGCAACCGGCATGGTGGATTTGAACCAGCAGGTACCGTCCACCGCCAAAATCTCACTTTCGGAAGCAACCGCCATCAACGACAGTGGCCAAATCGTCGCGAACGGAACCAATAAGAGCAACTCCACCGGCGCCGTGCACGCATATTTGCTGACCCCGGCGCCCGCCGTCATCGCCAGCCAGACGGGTACTAGTAACGGCCAGCAAGCAACCGCCTCGGTCGGCGGTACCGGGCCAAATGAGCCAGGCAGTTATACGGCAACAGCGTTTGGTTCAAGCGGCTCAGTCACAGTTGCCTCGTATGCCGGAGATCCGGTGCCGGGCACGCCACCACCCAGCGGAAGAAACTACTTCGACGTGAAGATCTCTCCCGGCAACACCTTGTCGTCTGTGGCGATAGTCGACTGCACTTTGGGTGCGGGCACCACCGTCTACTGGTACGACGGTTCTACCTGGAAGCCGGCCTCGCCGCAAAGCGCCAACACGCCCAAATCGGGTTGTAGCACCGTCACCGTCACCGGCTCGTCTTCGCCCGACCTGAGCAAGCTCACCGGGACACCTTTTGCTAGTGGCGCCGCCGGTGGGCCCACCGCCGCTCGAGTCAACGGCTTCCGAGTCACTCGTCGCGGTGGCAGCGTTGTCGTTCGGTGGCGATCGGTGACGACCTCGGCACTCCGGGGCTTTGAGCTCTCTGTCGATGGCCGTCTGCTCAACCATCGACTGATCTCGGTGCTTACTGGCGGCAATTACCGCTACACCACTCGTGCCCGCGTTTCCGGACGCATCGTACTGCTCGGGCTGCTGGCCGATGGACGGGTGGTGCCGCTGGCGCGTAGCCGGCGCATCACGTGAGGCGATCCGGGGTCTTGCCGGGGAAATAGATGGGGCTTATGCGTGAGCAGGGGGCAGAGCGAGAACGAGCACGACCACAGCGGGATGCCGGCCATGGCTGCTGAGTGCGGTGGCAATGCGCGTACAACCGGTACGGTGTCGCGTTCTCTGGACCTTTGACAGTGGCGCGCGGGCTGGGTCAAACCAGAGATCGAGAGGGAATGATGTTTATAGGCGGCTCCCTCGGACTTGGCGTCCTCGTCACGGTGTTTGCCGCCGAGGGCTCAAGCACGCTCAGTGCGCGAGAGCTGCTCGCGCACCGCGTCGCAACCTCACTCACGGCCGGGACGGCAATGCTCGCCCTCGTCCTTGTCATCGGGCTGATTGTCGTACCCGGCAAGACCGCCCAGGTCACGACCAACGCCACAGTCGGCCAGCAGTCCCCGTCGAGTGATAACCAGACTCTCCCCGCCCCCTAAGCGATCATCGATGGCTTACTTAAGATTGGAGTTGTCTCGCACACGGTCGTTTCGTGAGACTGTCGGCATACGGTCCGGCGGACTTGCTTGTCAACGTGAGAAAGAGGGCCCGTCCTTCACGCTGCGCCAGACAATGCCCTTGTGCACCACGTGTCAGTCTGAGCGGTGCTCTCGGCGGCCGGCTCGAAGGACGACATCAAAGTCATCGTTCCACTGGTACCCCGACGTGGGGTGGAGCGTGACATAGAGCTTCATAAGCGGTGCTTGGAGAGTCGCACGCTGTGATTGCTTGTTCCTTGTCGAACGGTCGGATACCAGACGTAGGCATACTTGAAGTTTAGGACGTCGCTCGGCCTGTACACCCAGAAGTACAGGGCGGCAGCTCCCAAGATCTACAAGAGGACACCGGTGATGAGGACTCGAAGGTAGCGACGCGGATCCAAGATTCCGAAGCAGAGGAGGACGGCCTCGAACAGGACGAGACTGATCATCTCCGGGGCATACTTGGGCAGCGGGGCGATCAATACCAATAGATTGAAGTTAAGGCCGGCATACGCCGTTGTTGCGACGGTGGTGACCATAGGCGTGAATCGCGTCATTGCCTGCACACCTCGCCAGAGCCAGCATCATCTGGCGAGGTGTGTACGCAGAAGATGGGCTAAGCCCGGCTCTTTTCCCACCGCGCTCCGGTGCCCTACCAGCGCTGGCCGAGGACGAGGCCCGCCCCCAGAGAGAAATAGCTGGGGCTGCTCCTCGGTGGCAGGAGGCGGGTCGTGGTGCACCATGGAGACTCCCTGAAAGCCCCGCTCAGCCGATTTTACGTGCTTCCATCATTCCTGGTTCCGGCACGAGCTACTACGCCGCACATGACCCTCTTCCAGCGGCAAATCACGTCTCAACAGCCAATCTGCTCCCAACCATGATCGTCTTATCTCAACTCTCGGTCATTGGCCGAAGGCGAGGAGGTACTGGCCGACATTGCGGCCGCCGCCAGCAATCGCGCCCATGAAGAGCATTCCTCCCGCGACCCCGAGCGGACCTTTCAGGGTGTAGCCGTGCGGCGGATACAGGCGCGTAAGCAACCGGCCAGTGCGCGCATCGAGAGCGGCGATGCTGTTAGTCCCTTCGTACACGTAGACGACGCCATTGGCGATGATGGTGTCGTTGGGTTCGTGCAGGCCGCGATTTGTCCATACATACTTCCCGTGCGCGGCATCAACAGCAGCCACACCGCGGACTCCGGCCTTCCCCAGGACCAAACCGCAGGCACGTCCGTACGCTACCGCCTGCGGCATGAAGCCGGACTCGGTCCAGCGTGACCGGCCATTGCTGGTCAGAGCCTGGGCGATGACGGTGTGACTCGCCGTACCGAAGGCGAAAAAGAGGTCGTGGTCGCCAAACAAGATCCCGCCGAACCCCCCACTCCCTTCCGAGATCATCCACAGGCGCCGCCCGGTATGAAGGTCATATGAGCCGAGACGGGGTTTCTCCGGATCCCCGCCGTAGTACAGATGGCCATCGTGTATACAACTGGCGCTGACGTCATTGGCAGGCTTGCTCCAGAGGATGTGTCCGTTCTGCGCATCGAACGCGTAGTCATTCCGGCCGGTCCGGGGTCCGAACCTGGTGCCAAGGGCAAAGACCACCCCGTGACTGACGACGGGCAGCCACATATCCGCCAAGGCCCCGGAATGAGAGACATGGCTCTGAAAGAGCCGGCGCCCAGTCCCGGCGTCGAACGCGCTCAGCTCCGCTCCAACTACGTAAAGATGCCCTCCGGCGTACGCAAGGTAGGTGCCCCGCACGGGCCCATACGTCCCTAGCCGGCTGCCTGTCCGCGTATCCAGGGCGATCGCGACAAGCGTGCGCCCAGTCGCAGTGACGGCAAAGACACGACCACCGGCGACAATGTAGGGGCCGGGGATGCCGCTAACCTTCCAGCGGAGGTGTAACCCGCGAGGGTAGAGGGTGTGCTCCCGGCTGTTGAAGTTGCTCTGCGCGGGGTTCGCGCCGAGCATGGGCCAGTCGGAGCCGCCGCCCGAGGCAGCGGCGTGTCTGGTAGCGGGTAAGAGCACGCCGGTCAAAATCAGTGCCACCAGCAGGCGGAGCCACGGTCTCCAGACGCTGAGTCTCAACCCCTGTTCCATCCTCGATCTCATGAACTCTCCTCCCTTAGTACCCACCAGTGCGCTACACTCTGCCGAATGGCTGTATCATACCACCTGCACATCCCAGATACGCCCCAGAAGCTTCCCCCTTTCTGCAGCGCCACGCAGCTACCGGATCGGTAAGACGAGCCGGGAGTACGCGCAAGACGAAACTTTCCGGACTCGCACCCAAGCGCGCACGGCGATCTTCGATTATCTGGAAGGGTTTTATAACACCCATCACCGGCACTCGGCTTTGGGCTACCTCTCTCCGGCCGAATTTGAGCGGCAGTTCAACGAGACGATGGCCGGGTGAGGCAGACGGCGTCGCAGCAGCCGGGGGTGTGGGATGTGGGCAGCCGGCTCCCCGCTCCAGAATGCTCCCCGCGACCACGCTGTCCACATATCCATGCCCCGCGTCCACCACGAAGGGAGGTATCCGGACCTCAGAAGTTAGCCCATGACCAAGCTCTAAACTCTCCACCGAATCGGGCCAACTCCAGTATCACTGGGGCTATGAGGAAACTGAGCACTTCGTCGGCGACGGCCTCGTCGAACGAACTACCGCCAATTGACTTTGAACAGCGTGGGAGGTCTCGGTGTGCGGCTTGGTGTTGCGAGGCACCTACGCGCTGATGAAAACTGCAGCAATTGCTGCAGCAAAACCCGCGAACTTTATCGACTCGCCGCGAACCATGGCGACTGGGACTCTGCGGAGTGAGATAGACACATTGGCTTGAAACGGGCTTGAACGGACGTACCAGGACCTCTGCGACCGTCGGCGGAGTTTACATAACTAATGCCAACAATAGGCCGAAAGAACTGCGGGATATCTGCTATCCAAAAACGTTACCTGTCATGTGAGCAGGTCCAGCCGTAGATCACAGGCTTTGTCGGCCCCTGTTAGTGAAAAGGGATCGGTGGGTATTATTGTAGCGGCTTTCTGCCGAAAGTAAAGGGGTATTGTGACCAGCAAGAATCGTGGCACCTAGACGGCCGTTTCTTCTCAGCTGTTCCGCAAGCAATGCGCGTGCGGTTGGTCCCGACGATGTATAGGACCGAGGTAGAGGTTTCTTGCTGCTCATTCCCGCCCTTGATCTCCTCCATGCCTGGCATCTCCAGCGCCAGCGCCAGAGAACAGGGAAGCGGAGTCGGGACATCCCGACTCCGCTCTATCATCTGCGTGCGGCCCTCAGCCGCCTTTCGACATGACCTATGTTTCGTTGAGTTGCACGTTACCTCTTCATTACGCGCCAGCCAACGATGATCGCCATCCCGGCAAGGACGACGAGTGGAGCGAGCGGACTGGTTGGCGTCCCACCGGTAGTGCCGCCACCCGTGTGGGGAAGCTCCGTCACACCGGTACCCTGGGGCGAGGATCCGCCCGTGCGCAGTCTCTTACTCGGAACCGTGCTCTGTGGTGCGACCAGGCGCGGTGCAAGGAACATGAACGTTCCGCCGGCACCCAAGTGTGGAATGAACCGGGGCACTATATACGTTGGGGGACTGGAACGATGGCTGACAAACGGGGGATGGCTGGCCAGGGGAGGTGACGGTTTGGTAATCGCTGGTGGCGACGTCTTGCGCGGTTTCGGAGACCGTGGCGTGTTTGGCACTGGTGTTGGCGTCGCAGTGGCGGCCTCGGTGCTGGTTGCAGCGGCAACCTGAGTGCTGGTTGCCGTGGCGAACGGGGTATTGGTTGCCGTAGCGACCGGAGTATTGGTTGCCGTGGCGAACGGGGTGTTGGTTGCCGTGGCGAACGGGGTATTGGTTGCCGTAGCGACC
>JAABUL010000535.1_pt1 | contig 80618 bp, 68 predicted proteins | sample 5559151 | NCBI WGS metagenome assembly JAABUL01 (sample SAMN10711876, study PRJNA513368) | rock metagenome | isolation source: Antarctica rocks | place: Antarctica: Victoria Land, Pudding Butte sud
TTTCAGCAAGATCGACGCCATGCACGAGACCTGCCTGCTCCTGTACCTGCACCACTACAACACGCAGATGGCACGGGGGGCACCCGCTAAACAACAGATGGCACGGGGGGCACCCGCTAAACAACAGATGGCACGGGGGGCACCCGCTAAACAACAGATGGCACGGGGGGCACCCGCTAAACAACAACCCTGAAAGAACCACTACCGATGTGCGATCTATCGTGCGAAGCAGTCCGTAAACATACTACGGAACCGTAGATATGCGCAAGCATTTATGACTGCTTGCGAGATTATTTTAACAGACAACACGGAACCTGTCAAGAAGTTTTTTCGCGAAGGGGACAGCACCAAGCGGGCAAGCCGCACGACAGAAGCAGGCACGACACCTCAGATGCTTATAGGGATTGCTACGGCGTTGCTAAGGCTGATTAAGCGCATTGTAAGCGTGTGCCGACGACGGAACAAATCCTTCCGTCGTTGGTACACGCTTAACACGCGCTTGCAACCCGTATGCGCCGCCTGCGCAGCACGCTTTGCCCGCCACCCCTGCATTGTCAATGCTGGCTGGGTCTGCTATAATTGGAAGCGGGAAACACGGCGGACAAACGCCGGGGAAAGAGACAAAGCGTGATCGAAACACCGGAACTTAAGCTGTTTGCGGGGACAGGCAACCCCAAATTGTGTCAGGCCATTGCGGGCTGCCTGGGCGTGCCCCTCGGCGATGTGCAGATTGAACGCTTTGCCGATGGCGAAACGTATGTGCAGTACAAGGAAAGCGTGCGCGGCGCGGACGCCTTTATTATTCAGCCGACCTGCCCGCCCGTAGACACCAACTTCATGGAGCTGCTGATTTTGATTGACGCCATGCGCCGGGCATCGGCGGATCGTATCACGGCGGTGCTGCCGTACTATGGCTATGCGCGGCAGGAGAAAAAGGACAGGCCGCGCGAGGCGATCACGGCCAAGCTGATCGCGGATGTGCTGGCGGCGTCGGGCGCGGATCGGGTGATCGCGCTGGACCTGCATGCCGATGCCATTCAGGGCTTTTTTAACATTCCCGTGGACCATCTGACGGCATTGGGCATGTTCGCGGACTACTTTGCTGAGAAGAACTTGCAGAACGTCGTGATTGTCTCGCCAGATGAAGGGCGCGTCAAGCAGGCGCGTAAATTGGTGCGTCGCCTGGATGCCCCGCTTGCGGTCGGGTACAAGCACCATGAAACGCATGGGCATACCGAGATTACCCAGCTTGCCGGGGATGTGGCGGGCAAAACGCCGATTATCCTGGAAGACATGATTACGACGGGCGGGTCGATTATTGAGTGCGTGGATGCTTTGATTGAGCATGGCGCAAAGCCGGAGATTTATGTGGCCTGCACGCACGGGATTTTGGCCGCCAATGCGCCGGACCGTTTGAACGACCACCCGGCGATTGCCGAAGTAGTGATTACCGACAGCGTGCCCCTGCCGCCCGAAAAGCGGCGGGCGAAGATCAAGCAGTTGTCTATCGCGTCCATGCTGGCCGAGGCCATTCGGCGGGTCAACCAGGGCGAGAGCGTGTCGAGTTTGTTTGACTGAAAGTAACTTCCATGCCCACCATCACCATTGAAATACCAGACGCAGAGATGAACCGCCTGACGCAGAAAGCCGCCGAACTCCACGTGACGGTTGAAGAACTAACAACCAATATCGCACGCCGTGAGGTGTTGGCATTTGCCATGAACGAACCAAACTTTGATTTTGAAGCCCTCGCCCGCGAACTCATTGAAGATGACAAAGAATTGCTGCTGCGCCTCGCATGACACGCTTCTTTACGCTCTCAGAAATTGTTCGCCTGCAACAATGTATAATCCAGACAACAGGCGGCAAGACCGGCGTTCTTGACCTGCGGGCTGTGGACTCAGCGGTGGCCCAGCCGCAAATGACATTCGGCGGCGAGGATTTTTATCCTGCTCTAGAAGACAAAGCCGCCGCGCTCGGCTTTTCGCTTATCAAAAACCACGGCTTTGATGATGGAAACAAGCGTATTGGCTACATGGCCGTGCGAATGTTTCTGCGCATGAACAAACATGACCTTGTGGGTACAGTAGACGAAAAAGCCACCGTCATTTTGTCCCTTGCCGCCAGCGAAATGGGGCGTGAAGAGTTTGCAGAGTGGGTGCGGGCGCACGTAAAGGCGCTGTAAGTCCCGCCGGTCAGCCGCGCTAACAATCCGCTGTTCCTCGCGTTCCTACTGGTCGGAGCCATCCGGCGGGTCAACCAGGGCGAAAGCGTGTCGAGTTTGTTTGACTGAGGCTGCCATGAACTGCCCTGAAGAGATTGCCGATATTTTGATACAAATCTTGGGGCGCGGGGTGATTTACGCCCGTGCTGCCGGCTGGAGCGGAGATGCGAAGCGTGCCGCATTGGAGGCCGACCACGTTCACAACCTGCCGGACGCGCTTGCCACTGATACCGACGATAAGTTCAAGCTCTGGTACTACTTTCACTTAGAGCGGCCCGGCTATATTAGTCAAGTAGAACGCTGGCCCCAAGCTGACAACTTTCAGATTGACACGCTGGCAGCCTTCCGCCACCTGTGGGAGCGTTTGAAGCCATTCGTGCCGCAAGAACGTCCAGCGCAGCCAGGAAAAACGCTTCGCCAGACGGCTGATGAGTTTGCGCAGCGCGACCGATGAGAAAGTTAGCCATGCCATTGTACGATTTCCACACGCACTCGTTTTTTTCCGATGGGGCGCTCTTGCCGATGGAGCTGATCCGGCGGGCGCAGGTGAATGGGTACACCGCGTTCGCCATTACCGACCATGCGTCGGCGTCCAACATTGAGCAGTTGGTAGACACGGTGCGCCGTGACTGCGCGCTGGCGTGGGACGAATGGGGCTTCCGCGTGCTGCCGGGCGTGGAGCTGACCCACTGCCCGCCCCGCAGCATCGCGCGGCTGGCGGCGCAGGCCAAAGCCGCAGGCGCGAAGATTGTGGTCATTCACGGCGAAACTCTGGTGGAGCCGGTGCCGCCCGGCACCAACCGGGCCAGCGTGGAATGTCCCGACGTGGACGTGCTGGGCCATCCGGGTTTATTGACCGAGGCCGAAGCGGAGTTGGCGCGGGAAAACAATGTGTTTTTGGAGATTACGTCGCGCCGGGGGCACTGCCTGGGCAACGGCAACACCGTCGTGCTGGGCCGGGCCGCCGGGGCGAAGTTTCTGATTAACTCCGACACGCACGCGCCCGGTGATTTGCACACGGAGGCGTTCGCCAGGACAATCGCGCTGGGGGCGGGCCTGTCCGCCGCCGAAACGGACATGGCGATGTACGAGAACCCCCCGGCCTTGCTAAGAGCGTGTACAGAAAGCGACAAGATCGCCCCCCGGCCCCCAATTCTGGGGGAGTAAGAGCAGAGAGGCCACAGCCAAAGCCTTCCCTACTCCGGTCCTGTCCCCCCAGAATTGGGGGCTAGGGGACGATCTTATAGGGGTTAGGGGGCGATCCGGCACTTGTCTATACACACTCCAATCTGTTTGGGCTTGCAAGACACAATCACGAACAAAGAGAACTCACTATGACCCAAGCTTTGCTGCAAGTGGAAGACTTGCGCACGACATTCAGCGGTGAACAGCGCAGCAGTCCGCCTGTGCAGGCGGTGCGCGGCGTGTCGCTGTCGGTGGAGCGGGGCAAGACATTGGGCGTGGTCGGCGAAAGCGGGAGCGGCAAAAGCGTCACCGCGCTGTCTATTCTGCGTCTCATCGAGCCGCCGGGGCAGATTACGCAGGGGCGCATTTTGTTAGAGGGCGACGATTTATTGCTCAAAAGCGAGCGTCAGATGCGGGACGTACGCGGGGTGCGGATCGCCATGGTCTTCCAGGACCCCATGACCGCGCTGAACCCGACCCTGACTGTGGGCGAGCAGATCGTGGAAACGATATTAGCCCATCAGAAAGTCGGCCGCCGCGCGGCCCGCGCGCAGGCATTGGACTGGCTGACGCGGGTGCGGGTCTCGCTGCCCGAGCGGCGCATGAAGCAGTATCCGCACGAATTGTCCGGGGGCATGCGTCAGCGGGTGATGATCGCCATCGCGTTTTCCTGCCGCCCGGCCCTGCTTCTCGCCGATGAGCCGACCACGGCGCTGGACGTGACCGTGCAGGCGCAAATCTTGGATTTGATGGATGAACTCAAGGCCGAGCTGAACACGGGAGTCGTGCTGATCACCCACGATTTGGGCGTTGTCCGCGAGCGGTGCGACACGGTCGCCGTGATGTATGCGGGGCAGGTGGTGGAGTATGCAAGCGCGGCGCAGCTGTTCGCCGACCCGAAGATGCCTTACACGCAGGCCCTGCTCGCGTCCCTGCCGGACTGGCGTCGCCCGCGCGAGGCCGGCCCGCTGCCGTCGCTGCCCGGCCAGCCGCCCAGCTTGACGGCCATCCCGCCCGGCTGCCCGTTTGCCCCGCGCTGCCCGAAGGTGTTTGACCTGTGCCCCACGCGCGTCCCGGCCAACACTCTCCTTGCCAATGGCGCGCGGACAGTCCAGTGCCTTTTGTACGAGCCGGACGTGGCGCAAGCCCACTAAGACACCCGGCCGCCCTGAGAGCAAAAAGCGCTCAAGTGAGAAAAACAGCGGCGGCTAGCGGAACGACTGGAGATAGTGCTGCGCGGCATGGCGAAGCTGTTTCAGGGCGGCGAGCGGGCGGCGCTCAGCCGCGCAGCCGCGCGCCCAATTCAAACGACGGGCGGCAATGATGCGGTGGTGAAAGCGCGCGCCGAGCCGGGCAATCCGCAGGCGCTGGGGGTCGTGCCGCAGGCCCGCAATCATTTTGCCGCGCACGCGCTGCGCGGCGGCTTCAAGAACGCGCATGTTGCCGGAAACATTGGCATCGTGCCGCCGGTAGCGAAGCACAGGCTGGTTGACAAAACGCATGTCGCCCCGGCGTGTCAGGCGCAGCCAGAGGTCCCAGTCTTCCCACAGGCTGATGTTCGGATCAAACGGCCCGGCATGGGCTTCCGATGCACACAGGCCGTCCAAAGCGGCACGCCGTATAAGAACCGTGCCGGGGGTAATAATGCGCTCGGTGACGGCTTCCACGGCGAACGTGGTGGGTCTCTCCAGGGGCCACAGCGTCAGGCTGCCGTCTTCCAGGCCGTAACGCTCCTGCTGATGCTGTTCCAGCAGGCCCGGCTCAATCAACGCGCCGTCGGCATCGATGGCGACGGCCAGGCCGTGCGCGGCCACGGCGTCCGGGTGATCGCTGAGGGCCTGAGTGAGAGTTTCCAGGGTGGTGGGTTCCCACAAGTCGTCGGCATCAAGAAAAACAACGAATGCGGCAGACGGGTCGGCGGCGGCGAAAGCGCGGTTCCGGGCGCGGCTGACCCCGCTGTTAGCCTGATGAATGACCCGGATGCGGCTGTCGCGGGCGGCGGCGCGGCAGGCAACCGCACGGGTGTCGTCCGTGGAGCCGTCGTCTACGATAATCATGTCCCACTGCGTCTTTGTCTGGGCAAAAACGCTGTCAAGGGTCAGCGGCAGAAACCGGGCGGCATTAAAGGCGGGAATAATAATAGTTGTTTTCATAATAGGATGGCTGCCGGGCGCGGAACAATCAGCCTGCGGCCTGCAGATACGCCGGGAAACGAGGCTGCGAGGCCTCAAACTCACCCGAAAGTATATTTGACTTCAGTTGGTCAAGGCGTTCTTCCAGACGCTCGGTCACGCGGTCCAAGTCGCTGTCGCGGCTGAGGGTGGGGGGCGTGTCGCGCATGATTTGCGCCAGCCGCGCCAGCGCTTTTTTGCGCCGCGACCAGTCACGCGCATCGCGAACCGGGCTTTTCAGGTCCCGCGTCTGCCGCGAGTTCCAAAGCGTGGGAACGCATTCCGGGCGATAGTCCACGCCGACCGAGGCGCACCAGTCCTGCCACTTAAACGGCAGAATATGCGGGTGGGTCACGAGAGGAACCCAGGGAACGCGCAGAACGTCGGCGACAATCGCGCCGTGCATGGCTTCGGCCAGCAGAACGCCGGTGCGCGAGATGCCTTCCAGAACCCGCTCGGTGGGCCATCGCGGGTCAATATAGCCGATCCCAAGCTCGGCGCAGACGGACTGCCAGGCGATGTCCGCGATTTGTTCAATGTGCGGCATGAAGGCGAATTCACAATACTTGGGACCGCTCGGCTTGACAAAGCGCCGCACCAGAGCCGCGCCGTCGGTCACGGCGGCATCAGGGCTGAGGCCAAGCGCCTGCGCGGACAAGGGACCGCGCACGCAGTAAACGCGGTCGCAGGAGCCAAGGCGAAACGTGTCGCTGCCGTAGCCGACGCCGGTGCTGAAGATGAGGCGGCGCCGGGCAAGCGGGGTCGCTTCCCGTAAATGCTCATTCAGCAGCGTGCCGATGCCGACAAGGGCCACGCGCGGGTCGGCATCAAGCAAACCCGGCAGCATCTTCGGCCAGAGCCAGCGATTCAGGTCATCCCCGAAGTTTTCCACTCCCTGCCCAAAATGATAGTGATACAGTTTCATACGGATGCCTTTGTTTCACGCCGTGTCCAGGCCGGGAAACTCCTGACGGTTTCGGACAAGGCTTTCAACACTAATTCTTCTGAGAGATACATAAAAACAATGCATCACCCATGCCAACCATCCCCGCAGCTTTGCGAGTTTGCTCTGCTGCCGCCGCGCGCATCCTGTGCAGCGCTCGGCAAAGCAAGCGCCGCGGCATAAGCGCCGCCCGGATGCAGCAGGCGAACCGTAAACCCATGCGCCGCCGCTGTCTGCCGGTGCGCAAGGGCGGCCACGGAAAACTCCGTGGTCGGCGTGGACAGCCCTGTCCCAAGCGCCTTGACAATCGCTTCTTTGGCAGTCCAGAAGGCAAAAAAGAGGGCCGGACGCAGGGCGGGAACAACAGCCCGCAGGATTTCAATTTCGTCATCGGCAAAAAACGACTGTGCCAGCGCCAGCGGGTCAAAATCGGCGCGCAGGCGCTCAACATCAATGCCGACTTCTTGGCCTTCCGTCACCGCCAGCAGCGCCAGCCCCGGCGTATGGGACAAGTTAAAGCGCAGCCGCGCGTGGGCCGGCGCTGAGGCAAGGCAAGGCTTTCCATTGTCACCCGCAGCGAGGCGCACGGCGTGCGGCGGGCAGTCCAGGTATCGGCCCAGAAGAACGCGCATTCCGCCCCTGGCTGCCACCCATTCCTCGCGATCCCGCGCAAAGCGAAAACGCGCGGCGCGCGCGCTCTCTTCCGGGCAAAGGGTCTGCCGGAGACGCTCCAGCGTCGCGGGCGGCGGCAGCAGAGGAATGCGCCAGCAATGCGCGGCTTCCTCGCTCCCCCTGTCTGCAAACGTTTCCCGCAGCGGCAGAAAAGGCGCGGGCCAGCCCGCGTGCCCACGAGCCAAATCTCCAAAACCGGCATTCGCCGGAGGCAGGGTGTCAGCAGGCATGGCTCTCCGCCAGCGCCGTGCGCATGCTCTCGGCAAGTGTCCGCACAAACGGTTCTTTGACAATGGTATAGTGGTTGCCCAGCACTTCCCGTACTTCAAATCCGCCTTCCGCCAGGCCGCCCCAGGACAGCAGCGGGTCGTTGTAGGCCATGTCCAGGCGTTCCACGGCGCGGAACAGGACAACCTTGCCCGGATAAACAGGCGGGTAATATTCCCGCTGCGCTTCCATGTTGGAATGGCGCACGGCCTCCAGGACGGCGGGCAGGTAGTCGGCGACTTCCAAGTCTTTGACACGCGCGGCGGCGGGCAGAACGTCCCGCAGGCGCTTGACGGCGCTTTGCGCCTTGGCCTTCACCAGTGCGCCCTCGCTGCCCTTTAAGCGCCGCAGCATGTCCCATTGCTGCGCAAGGCGCTGAAACAGCGGGCGCTCGCCTTCGGCGGCGTGCTCACTGCGAAAGTAAGCCGGGGCGTAGCTGTCCAGCAGGCCGACAAACTCAACCGTGCGTCCCTGCGCCCGCAGCCGGCAGGCAACCTCAAAAGCCACGACGCCGCCGAATGAGATGCCGCAAACCCGGTACGGCCCGCTCGGATACGCGCGCACAATCTCTTCGGCATACTGCGCGGCCATGTCTTCAATCCGGGTGGGCGGGGCAGTTTCCCCGGTCAGCGCGGGCGCTTGAATGCCATACACCGGCTGATCCGGCCCTAAGTAACGCGTCATTTCGCCGTAGCAGACCACAATGCCGTCAATGTGATGCATGCAGAACAAGGGCGGCTGCGTGCCGCCTGCCTGGATCGGCACCAGAATGCTGGATGCCGCGTTGGGCGTTTCTTCGCGCCGAAGCAGCGCCGCCATTTGCGCAACCGTCGGCGCTTGAAAGAGCGATGGCAGGGGCAGGCGCCGCCCGAACTCCCGTTCAATCTGCACAAACAAGCGCACGGCAAGCAGGGAATGCCCGCCTAAGTCAAAGAAGCTGTCGTGCGGCCCAATCTTCTTCACCTGGAGCACGCTCTGCCACAGCGCGACAAGGCGCTGTTCTGTTTCGTCCATCGGAGCCGCCGGAAGATCGGCAGTGGGAGGGACATACAGCTCCGGGGCGGGCAGCGCCTTGCGGTCTACCTTGCCGGAGGGCGTCAGGGGAAACCGTTCCAGCGAGACAAAGCGGGTGGGGATCATGTAGGACGGCAGGGATTGGGCAAGAAAAGCGCGCAGGGGCGCGGCCTCCACGGGGTCAATCGTCACCACGTAGGCGATCAATGCCTGATCCGCGCCCTCGCGCCGGGGGACAACCACGCACTGGCGCACCTGCGGGTGCTGAGACACTGCCTGCTCCACTTCCCCCATCTCAATACGGAAGCCGCGCACCTTGACCTGCCCATCCGCCCGGCCCAAATACTCAATGCTGCCATCGGCTAAAAAGCGGGCGCGGTCGCCGGATTTGTAGAGCCGCGCGCCGGGCCGAGAGGGATGAGGAATAAACTTTTCCTCGGTCATCTGCGGCTGGCCCAGATAGCCTCGGGCAAGGCAGGCGCCGCCAAGATGCAGCTCGCCTTCAATGCCGATAGGCACGGGCTGAAGCGCTTCATCCAAGATCAGGGCCTGGACATTGGGGATCGGCTTGCCGATAGGAGGCAGCGCGGGCCATGTCTCAGGCCCGCCGGTCAGCGTGTGGCTGGTTACGATCACCGCTGTTTCCGTGGGGCCGTATTGGTTGTGCAGAACGCAATTGTTTGACTTTCGGAAAAAAGCGACAACGCCGGGGGTCACCTGAAGCTGCTCGCCCGCGGTCATAATCTCGCGCAGGGACTGCGGTACGGGTTCACCGTCGCGCACGCCTTCCACCAGCTGCTGCAAGGCGACAAACGGCAGAAAGAGCCGCGCGATCTTTTCCCTGTCAATCAAGCGCAGCAGGCCCTGCGGGTCGCGGCGCACCTCTTCGGGGATCAGCACCAGGGCGCCGCCGGCAGCCCAGGTGGAGAACATCTCCTGGAACGAGACATCAAAGCTTAAAGACGCAAATTGCAGGGTCTTCTCGCCCTGCCCAAGCCGCGAGTGCTGCAATTGCCACTGCACAAGGTTGTCGGCGGCGCTGTGGGGCAGCGCCACCCCTTTGGGAACGCCGGTAGAGCCGGACGTGTAAATGACAAAACATAAATCGGACGGCTGCGTGCGGTCTTCCGGGTTGGCCTCGCTTTCGCCGGCAGGCCACTGCGCGTCAACGCAAAGCATCGCGCCGCCTGCGGGCAGGGAGGCGGCCAGCGCGCTGTGCGTCACAAGGGCGCGCGGCCTAGCGCTGTCCAGCATCAGGCGCAGGCGCTCCGGCGGATAAGCCGGGTCCAGCGGGACATACGCCCCGCCTGCTTTCAAGACCGCCAGTACAGCGACCGCCATGTCCAGGGAGCGATGCAGGCACAGGCCGACGCGCTCATCGGGACCAACGCCGCGCGCGCGCAGGGCGTGGGCAAGCTGATTGGCGCGCGCATTCATCTGCCCGTAAGTCAGCGCCTGGCCTTCAAACTGAACGGCCACGGCCTGGGGCGTTTTCGCTGCCTGCGCTTCAAAGCGTGACTGGATGCTTTGGCTTGAGGAAGTGTGAAGCTCGGATGCGCTTTCATCTGCCAACAACTGACTCTGTTCGGCTTCGGTCAGCAGGGGCAGGCAGGCGACAGCCTGGGACGGGTCGGCGGCGATGCCCGCGAGCAGCGTTTCAAAGTGGCCGAGCCAGCGGCTGACCGTGGCGGCTTCAAACAAGTCCGTGCTGTAGTGGCACTCCACCGAAAGGGACGCGCCGGCCTCTATGACATTGAGGCTGAAGTCAAATTGATAAAAGGAGCGCGGGTTGGTGCGCACGTCCACCGCCAGCGGCCCGAACGAAAAGTCCGGCATGCGGTCAACATTGAACGTGGTGGCGACCAGCGGCATCTGGCCCCTCTCGCGGTTCACGGGCAGGGAGGCCAGCAGGCGGCTGAAGGTGAAGTTCTGGTGGTCGTAGGCGTCAAACAGGCCGCGCTTGACACGCGCAAGAAGTTCGGAAAACGGCGCATCCGCCTGCGCCTGCACGCGCACCGGCAGCAGATTGACACAGTGGCCGACCATCTGCCCATTTTCCAGCCCGGACTGCCCCGCTGCGGGCAGGCCGATCACAATGTCGTCCTGCCCCGTCAGGCGGCGCAGCAGGGCGGCATACCCGGCAAAAAGCGTGGCGACCATCGTGCATCCCTGCTTGAAACCTATCTTGCGAAGCTGCGCGGTCAGCTCCGGCCCGATGGCGTGCGTGAGGATGGCCCCCCGATAGGAGCTTTGCAGAGGGCGCGCGTGGTCGGACGGCCAGACAAGCGGGCTGGGAGCGGGCGTGACCTGCGCCTGCCACCAGGCTTCGTTTTCCTGCACTTGCCGCGCGTGGGCCTCCTGCCGGGTCGACGCGACATAGTCCGTCAGCAGGGCGGGCATGGGCAGGGCGGCAGGGCGATGGGCCGCCTGCGCTTCATAAAGAGGGCCGATTTCCGAGAGCAAGAGGCCGAATGACCAGCCATCGCAGACCAGGTGATGCGCGCTTAAAACCAGCACATGATGCGCGGCTTCCAGGCGCACAATCTGCGCGCGCAGCAGCGGCCCCTGCTCCTGGTTGAAAGGCATCTGCCCGTCGCGCGTGAGCAGGTCGTCCATCTCGGCCTCCCGCACCGGCGCTGCCAAGTGGGAAAAGTCGGTGAACGGCACGTCCAGCGCCACTGACGGATGCACGGTCTGCGTTTCCCCGTCCGAGGCAAACGTCGTGCGCAGGCTCTGGTGACGCTGGGGCAGGAGCTGCACGGCGTTTTGCAGCGCTTCCACATCCAGCGGCCCACGCAGATGCACCGAAACCGACTCAATCAGGGCGCAGGATGCCCCCTCGCCCATCTGCGTTGCGAGCCACACTTCCCGCTGCGGGTCGGTCAGCCCCAGCGTCACCGGCTCCATGCCCGGAGCCGCGTCCGGGCCGGGCGCGCTCTTTGGGGGCGATGCCTGGCCGGAAGGAGTAGGTGGGGGCGCATCGCCTTCGGGCGGCGCGGGAAAAAAGCCGCCGTCCTGCATGGCGCACACGGAGGCTTCAAATGCCTGCGCGAGCCGCTCAAGGTCGTCGTCGGTGTGGGCGGTGGACAGAAAGCCCGCGCGCCCTTCCCAGATATGGATGCCGCGCGCGCGAAGCTCGTAGAACAGCAGGCTGGCCCATTTAAGTTCCGGCGCGAACTTGGGGTAGAACCAGGAGCCGAAGTTCGCCAGGCGCATCGGGACGCCCCGCGCTTCCACAAACGCATTGATCCGGGCGACAAAGAGCGCCGCGCGGCGGTTCAGCGTTTCCTGCAAAGCGGGGCCATGCTCTTCCAGGTGGTCCAGCACCGCCTGCGCCGACGCCAGCACCAGCGGGTGGCGCACAAATGTCCCGGCAAAGAACGTCACCCCGACTTCGGGAAACGAATCATCGCCGTACTGCCATGCGCCGCCGTCAAACGCATCCATGTACTGCGCTTTGCCTGTCAGCACCCCAAACGGCAGGCCGCCGCCGATCACTTTGCCGTAAGTCGCCATGTCCGCCCGCACATCAAAGTACGCCTGCGCGCCGCCCGGATGCACGCGAAACCCGGTGATGACTTCGTCAAAGATGAGCGCCGTGCCGGATGCTTGGGTAATGCGCCGCAGAGCATGCAAAAACTCGCGCGGCTGCATGTCCGGGCTGCGTCCCTGCACGGGTTCCACCACCACTGCGGCCAGCTCATGCGCGTGGTCTTGAATGATTTGCAGCGACTCCGGGGAGCCGTATTCCAAAATCAGCGTGTCCTGCACCATGCCGGGCGGAATGCCGGGGGCGATAGGCGCAGACTTCATTTCGCCGCCGACATGGTTTGCGCGCGCCAGCACTTCGTCAAACATGCCATGATAGTCGCCGTTGAAGTAGACAATCTTGAGCCGCCCCGTCACCGTGCGCGCCACGCGCAGGGCCGCCATGACCGCCTCCGACCCCGTATTGCAGAACGTCGCCCGCTCCATGCCGGTCATGGCGCAGATGCGCCGCGCCACTTCCCCGGCCAGCGCCGCCTGCGGCCCAATCTCAATGCCCTTGTCTAATTGCTTGCGCACGGCATCGGCGACAAACGGCGGCGTGTGCCCGAACAAGCTGATCCCAAAGCCCATGGTGATGTCCAGCCACTCGTTGCCGTCTATGTCCCAGAGCTTTGACCCCGCCGACTTGTTGACGACAATCGGATACACCATCTCCTTCCAGGCCGACTTGAAGCCCGAGACCACGCGCGGGTCGCACAGATGGGCGCGGTTTTCCTGCGTGTAGGCTTTAGACTTTGGGGTTTGGGCGATGGTGCGTGCGATCAAACCGTCCAGGTGCGCCTGCTGACGCTCGGTCAGCGCGCCTTTGACGCCTTTTTCAATCGGCTTGAACGGCCCAAACGGCTTCGCCTCCACTGGGGGAATGCCCGCGATGGGCGATGACCCATTCTTGTGTCCGTTCCCGCGTCCGTTGCTGTGCCCATTGGAAGACGGGACATAAGGCGTGGCCGCCGCTGCGATGCTCGCGGCAGGCGCAGGCGTGGCCGCCGCGATACTCGCCGCAGGCGCGGGCGTCCCTTGCAGCAGGGCAAGCTGCTGCGTCATCACTTCCAGTTGCCGGCCAAGGATCTGCTCCATCGCTCCCAGGGCGGCGGGGTGGGCTTGCATCGGCATGCCAACGACGGAAGGATTTGTTCCGTCGTCGGTACGGGCCGGATACGCCGTCGCTGCGGGCAGGGAAAGCGCGGGAAGCTCGGGCGCGGACGGCGCGGCAGTGGTCACCAGCGACAGGGGCGGGGCGGCAGCGACGGGCGTCGGCGGGGCTTCCTCGGCGGGCAGGGCGTCCGGCGACAGCTTTTCGTCGATGAATGCGGCCAGATCGGACAGCGTGGGCGTGGTTTCCAGCAGATTGCGGAATGTGATCTTGACCCCAAACTGCGCGGCGAATGCCTGCGAAGCCTGTGTCAGGAACAGGGAGTCAAAGCCGAGTTCCAAAAAGCTGGCTTCCGGGTCGAGGGCTTCTTTGGCGACGCCGGAAATCTCGTGCAGCGTCGTGGTCAGCAAAGGGATGATGCGCGCCGCGCGGCTTTTCTGCGCGGGCGGAGCGGCGAGAGTTTGTGTCATGGTGTTTCCTATCATGCGGGCGAATGCGCCTCCCGAGTGGCTGCCGACAGCGGCGGAGTGCGGCTGAAGCGCGGCGAGGGTCAATGGCGGAACGCTGTTTTCCGGCGCGCTCTTGGAAAGAAGAACCAGGGCGGGAAGGGCGGCGAGGGACGACAGCACCGGCTCTACCCAGTGCCGCTTGCGCTCAAAAGGATAGGTCGGCAGGGGCACGCGCCGCCGATGCTCGGCGGCATAAAAGCTGTTCCAGTTTACGGGCGCCCCGGCAAGCCAGAGTTGTCCCAGAGCGGTCAGCAGGGCGGCAGACTCGGGCTGCCTGCCCTTGTCCGTGTCCAGCGACGCAAGCACAGACTGATCAGCGGCCCTAGCCGGGTGCTGACGCGCCAGCGATGCCAGTGTCTGCCCCGGCCCCACTTCCAGCAAAATCGGAGAATTGCCCTGGGCCAGCAGAAAGCCCACGCCGTCGGCGAAGCGCACAGCCTCCCGCAGATGGCTCGCCCAGGAATGGGGATCGGCGGCCTGCGCCTCGGTCGCCCACGTGGCGGTAAGATTGGACACGTAGGGAATTTGCGGGGCATGGCGGGGAACGCTCGCCACAATCTCGGCAAACGGCTCAAGCGCCGGCTCCATCATGGCGGAATGGAACGCATGTGACGTATGCAGCCGCCGGCAGGCAGCGCTGCGCGCTTCCAGCGCCGCGCCAAACGCATCCACGTCTTCCTGCGGGCCGCTGACCACGCACAAAGCCGGGCTATTGATGGCGGCAACAGACAAAGTCTCGGGCAGCAGGGCGCGCACCTCGGCTTCCGGCAGGCGCACCGCGAGCATCGCGCCGGGGGGCAGGTTTTGCATCAAGCGCGCCCGCGCCGCCAGCACCCGCAGCGCATCGGGCAGGGTGAACACGCCGCTGAGGCACGCCGCCACATATTCGCCGACGCTGTGGCCGATCATGGCCGACGGCACAATGCCCCAGGACATCCACAGCTTCGCCAGCGCGTATTCAGCAGCAAACAGCGCGGGCTGCGTGATGCCGGTCTGCGCCAGTCGCTGCTGCGCGTCGTCTTCGTGTCCCGGCGCGGGGTAAAGGGTCGCCCGGATGTCCTGCCCCAGCAGCGGCTCCAATATTTCGGCGCATGCATCTACGCACTCTCGGTAGACCTGTTCGCTTTGGTAAAGCTCGCGGCCCATGCCGACCTGCTGCGCGCCCTGTCCGGGGAACATAAACACGACGGGGGCATCGCGCCGCGCCGACTTCCCGCTGAATAAACGCTTTGGGTCACTGCCGCTCAAAACAGCGGCGGCATCCTGCCCATCCCGGCAGACGACAAAGGATTTATGGTCAAACATCCGCCTGCCGGTGCTGAGGGTATAAGCGGCATCCGCCATGTCTGCGTCCGGGTGGCGCGTGAAATGCGCCGCCATGTTGGCGGCGGCGGTTTGAAGCGCCGAAGGGGTTTTGGCGGACAGCGCCAGAAGCTGCCACGGGCGGGACGGGCCGCCGGGGGCTGTTTCCGGGGCTTCTTCCAGCACGACATGGGCATTCGTGCCGCCGACGCCAAACGAGCTGACCCCGGCCCGCCGGGGAGCGTCCTCCCGCTTCCACTCGGTCAAAGCCGCATTGACGAAAAAGGGACTGCGGGCAAAGTCAATGCGCGGATTGGGGCTTTGGTAATGCTGCGTGGGCGGCAGAACTTTGTGCCGCAGGGCCAGCGACGTTTTAATCAAGCCCGTCACCCCCGCCGCCGCTTCCAGGTGTCCGATACTGGCCTTCACCGACCCGATGGCGCAGTAGCCGGTCCGATCTGTGCCCCGGCGGAATGCCTGGGTCAAGCCCGCAATCTCTATCGGGTCGCCGAGGGGAGTCCCCGTGCCGTGCGTCTCTATGTAGGTGATGGTGTCGGGCGAAACATCCGCCTGCGCGTGCGCCAGAGCAATCACAGCCGCCTGGCCGTCAACGCTGGGCGCGGTGTAGCTGAACTTGTCCGCGCCGTCGTTGTTGAGCGCCGCCCCTTTGATGACGGCATAGATCGTGTCGCCATCCGCGACGGCGGCGGAAAGCGGCTTCAGCACCACCACGCCCGCGCCGCTGCCGAACACCGTGCCCGCCGAGTCGGCATCAAAGGCCCGGCAGTGGCCGTCACGGGAGACCATGCCGCCTTCTTGATATAAGTAGCCGCGCGTCTGCGGGAATGAAATGGAAACGCCGCCCGCGAGCGCCATGTCGCACTGCCCGGCGCGCAGGGCCTGCACTGCCTGGCAGATCGCCACCAGCGACGTGGAACAGCCCGACTGAATGCTGACGCTCGGGCCTTTCAGGTTGAGTTTATACGAGACGCGCGAGGGCAGAAAGTCATTGGCATTGCCGGTCACAATGTGGTAATGCCCTACCTGATACGACCCCGTAATCTCTTCCGTGGTGCGCCTGTCCGAAAGCAGGTTGTGCAGAAGGTACGTGTTCCAGCTCAGGCCCGCGTAGACGCCGACAGATGCCGCCGATGTTTCCGGGCTGTACCCGGCCTGCTCCATCGCTTCCCACGCACACTCCAGGAAAACGCGGTGCTGCGGGTCGGTGACATCCGCCTCGCGGGGCGTCATGCCGAAGAACGACGCATCAAACATGTCCACATTGTCCAGCACGGCGCGCGCCCGGACATAATCGGGATTGGCGATCAGCTCTTCTGGGACGCCTGCCGCGCGCATCTCGGCTTCCGAGAACTTGGTAATGGATTCGACCCCGTGCGTGATGTTCCACCAGAACTGCTCCACTGACGATGCGCCGGGGTATCGCCCCGCCATGCCGACCACGGCAATGGGTTCATCGGCGTTTTGTCGCCCGCTTCCTTGGGGAGCAGGCACAGCGAGGGTGGCGATTGTCTTGCCCAGATGCTTCGCAAGCGACCCGACCGTTGGGTACTGGAACAGCAGCGTAATGTCGGGTTCTTCGCCCAGCAGCGCGGTCATCTTCTGCTGCATCTGCATCATGTGCAGCGAAGTCGCGCCCAGGTCAAAGAAGTTGTCGCGCGGCCCAATCGTTTTGACTTGGAGCACGTCCCGCCACAGCTCCGCGAGGCGTCGCTCCAGGGAATCCGTGGACACGGCGGGGCGTGCGGGCGGGAGCGTATCCGCCGCATCGGGCTTGGGCAGCGCCTTGCGGTCCACCTTGCCGGACAAAGTCAGCGGCAGCGTGTCCACAAACACAAAGCGCGAGGGGATCATATAAGGCGGCAGCGACTCGCCCAGGAAAAGGCGCAGCGCGGCGGCATCCACCGGCTCGCTTGTGACCAGATACCCCGCCAGGGACTTTGCCGCCCCGCTGCCATAGGCCGCCACCGCGCACTGGCGCACCAGCGGATGCTGCGCCAGGGCGTGTTCCACTTCGCCCGGCTCGATCCGGTAGCCGCGCACCTTGACCTGTCCATCGGTGCGCCCCAGAAACTCCAGTTCGCCGCCGGGCAGGACGCGGGCGCGGTCGCCTGTACGATACACCCTCCCGCCGGGGACAAGGGGAGATGGCAGAAACTTCTCTGCGGTGAGTTCCGGCTGGTTGAGATAGCCCAGCGCGAGGCCTTCGCCGCCCAAAAACAGCTCGCCCTCTGTGCCTTCGGGAACGGGCTGCAAATCGTCCCCAAGCACCAGCGCCTGCGTGCGGGCGATTGCGCGGCCTATGGGGATGGAGGAGCGGGTTAAATCGCTGTCATCCACGGTGTGGGCGCAGGCAATCGTGGAGCATTCGGTCGGGCCGTAAGCATTGATCATGCGCACATGCGGCAGGCTGCGGCGCACGCGGCGGACGTGCGGCACGGAAAGCGCATCCCCGCCCGCCAGAAGCTGAGACAGGGGACGCAGGCCTTCCATGTTCTCGTCCGCCATCAGGTGAAACAAGCCCGCCGTGAGCAGCAGGGTCGTGACCCCATGCCGGGCGACCACGTCCCCGATTTCCTTCAGCGACGGCGTATGCGGGGGCATCAGCACCAGGCGCGCGCCGTTCAGCAATGCCCCCCAGACCTCAAACGTGAACGCATCAAATGAAGGGGAGGCGATTTGCATCACCGCATGCTGCGGGCCGAACTCCACATAATCATTGTCCCGGACAAGGCGCACGATGCCGCCATGCGGGATCAGCACGCCTTTGGGCGTGCCCGTAGACCCGGACGTGTACAGAACGCAGGCCACGCTGTTTTCACGCGCCGCTGTGGCTGCCGCTTGTGTGGGCTGAACCTCGGTGTCGCCGCCCGCCCCTGCCGTGCCGGTGCCGGCGCTGTCGGTGTCCAAACACAAAATATGGGGGCCGTCCGGCAGGCGGCCCGCAAGCGCCGTCTGCGTCAGCACCAGGGATGCCTGCGTGTCGGCCAGCATGAACGCTAGGCGCTCGGCGGGATAAGCCGGGTCCAGCGGCAGGTAAGACGCCCCGGCCTTTAAGATAGCCAGCAGTCCCACGACCATCTCAAACGAGCGCGCGACGCACAGCCCGACGGTTTGTTCCGCGCCTGCTCCCAGGGCCGCCAGGCGGCAGGCCAGCGCGTCGGCGCGTCGGTCCAGCGCGCCATAGGTGAGGGTTTTGTCATCTAAAACGACGGCGATGGCGTCTGGATTGCGCACGACCTGCGCAGTAAAAAGCGAGCAAAGTGTTTTGTCTGTCATAAGTCTTAGGGTTCACGCTCTGTGTGAGGGAACACGGGGGAGGGGCTAAGACCGAGACGGCCTTTCGCATCACCAAGCCTTTTATCGGCAAAGACCCGGCATATGCTCAGGGTAAAAAAGAAGATTAATAGAAGATTGGGAGAAGAGAAAAAAGGTTAGTTCCGGCGCGCCACGCGCTCAGCGACGCCGGGACAGGCGGCTTTGGCCGATCACGACCAGAAGCAAAAACACACCCCGGATGACCGACTGCCAGTACGCGCTCAGGCTGACCGTGCCGCGCCCGTTTTCAAAGTTGAGGATATTGAAGATCAGCCCGAGCAGCAGCGTCCCCACGAGGCTCATGCCCACCGACCCCGCCCCGCCGGACAGCAGCGTGCCGCCGACCACCACGGAAGCAATCGCCGTGAGTTCCCAGCCCGCGCCCTCTGTGGGCAGGCCGGTGAATGTCAGGGCCGCCAGCATCGCCCCCGCCAGCCCCGCCAGCGCCCCCGAAAGCGCGTACACGCCAATCTTGACACGGCCCGTCGGCAGGCCCATGAGCCGCGCAGCTTCCTCGCCCCCGCCGATGGCGAGTACCGTCCGTCCCCAGGGCGTAAAGTTGAGGGCCAGCGAGCCAAGCGCGAATGCCGCCACCAGGATCAGTCCGGGAAGGGGGATCGGCCCCAGGTTGTTCTGGGCAAGACTAGCGAACCCGCTCCCCGTGTCCACACTGACACTCGCATTGTGGGCGAGCAGCAGGGCCAGGCCGCGCGCCGCAAGCAGCGTGGCGAGGGTCGCGATGAAGGGCAGGACATTGCCCCGCACGATCACCAGGCCGTTGAGCAGGCCTACCGCGCCGCCCGCCGCCACCGGCAGCAGCAGGGCGAGGGCGGCCCCATGTGGGCTTGCCAGCGCGGCCACAACACTCCCCAAAGCCGCCACCGAACCCACGGACAGGTCGATGCCGCCCGTGAGTATCACAAAGGTCATGCCCAGCGCGATCAGGCCGTACATGGTATTGGAGCGCACCAATTCCCCTAAGTTATATGCGCCGAAGAAGCCTGGGTAGCGTACTGCCCCAAACAACGTCAAGAGGACCAGCGCAACCAGTGCGGCGAGCTTCTGCACGCGCACGGCGATGGCTGCGCGGCGTACTGTGGGGTTGTTCTCGGCTTGTGTTGTGGAAACGAGTGTCATAGTTGTTGTGCTGCCGTTGCTGTTGTTGCTGCGCTGCGTCTGGGAACATCCCTGCCCGTGTCAGTGGCGTCCCCCCTCAAGGGGAGATACAGAGTGTCGTCGGTAGGGCTTGCATGGCTGCCATGAGGGAGGCAGCCCAGGCAAAGTTCTTTCTTCCTTATCTCGCCTTGAGGGGGGACCCCAGTGCCCTCCGGGTCTGCCAGTGCAGCAGCGGGCAGGCAGATTTCCAGACTGAGGGCGGGGGGCTGCTCCTGTCCCCGGTATTGCTTGTGCTTTGCATGGGCGTCGTAAGCCTCTCCCAACGACGGAACGTTTTCTTCCGTCGTTGGTACGCGCTTAACACGCGCATAGAACGCCGAGAGGATACGCCCGCTGCACGGCGCTAATTCGCCTGGCGGCGCTGCAAAAGCACGGCGAACAGGATTATGGCGGCGTTGATAATCTGCGCGGCGGCAAAGGGCACGCCGCGCGCGAGCAGGGCGAACCCAATTAATCGCACGATGCACGCGCCGACCAGCGTTCCCAGAATGTTCGCGCGGCCTCCCGTGAGGGGCGTGCCGCCGACGGCGACGGCGACAATGGCGTCTAGTTCCATGCCGAGGCCGACCTGGTTGGCATCCGAGGCGGAGTTGATGGCGATGGAGACCAGTCCCGCCAGGCCCGCGAGCAGGCCGCTGAGGACATATACGCTCCGCTTGACGGTATCTACCGGGACGCCTGCAAGCCGGGCGGCGTTCTCGTTGTCGCCGGAGGCCAGCACGTAGCGGCCCCAGACGGTGCGCTGCACGGCCCATGCGCCTGCGCCGACCACCACCGCCATAAGCACGAACTGGAACGGCAGTCCGCCCACTCGTCCCGTGCCCAGGAACGCGAAGCCGGGGTTATGGAACGCTTGCAAATTGCCGTTGGTCATCACCTGGGCGATGCCCCGGCCCGCGATATACAAAACCAGGGTTGCGATGATGGGCTGGATACGGAACGCTGTGACGAGCGTGCCGTTGACCAGCCCCACGGCGGCGGCGAGGGCGAGGGCGGCAAGAATGGCGAGCGTATCGCCGACCCAGGGAGTGGAGAGGGGCGGGCGGAGGCTGGTAAAGAGCATTGGGGCGAGCGCGCCCGCAATCGCCATCACGGAGCCGACGGACAGGTCGATGCCGCCGGTGGCAATTACCAATGTCATGCCGACCGCGACCATGACAATGGGGGCGATCTGCGTCAGCAAGACGTCTAGGGCGCGGAGGGTGAGGAAGCCCGGCGTCAAGAGGGCGTTGCAGGCAATCAGCAGGGCGAGGGCGGCCAGCGGCCCGGTGTTTCCGGCGAGGCGAGGCAGGCGTCGGGCGGGCGCATGGGGCGCGGCGGCGGGCGGGGGCGGGGTGGGGCCGTTCCCGGCAGGGACGTTAAGGGCCATCGGCGGCCTCCGTGCTGTCGGCAGTGTCGGGCGCGGGGGCTTCTGCGGTGTCAAAAGTGGCGTGTGTGTTGGCTTCTGTGCTGTCGGCGGGCATAGGCGCGGGGGCTTCTTTGCTGTCGTTGGGCATGGGCGCGGGGGCGGCTCCCTGGGCCATCGCGGTGAGCAGGGCGGGCTGCGTGGCGTCGGCGCGGGGTAGGTCGGCGACCGAGCGGCCGTCACGCATCACCACCACGCGGTCGCTGCCTTCGGTGATCTCGTCCAGCTCGGAAGAGATCATTAGGACGCCCATGCCGTCCCCGGCCAGGGTGTTGATGAGGCGTTGTATCTCCGCTTTCGCGCCGACATCGATGCCGCGCGTGGGTTCGTCCAATATCAATAACTTGGGCTGCAAACACAGCGACCGGGCGAGCAAGACTTTCTGCTGATTGCCGCCGCTCAGCTCGCGGAGGGGCTGGTCGGGGGAGGAGGCTTTGATGCCGAGGCGTTTGATATAGTCATCCACAACCGCGCTTTGGCGCGCGCGGGACACGATGCCGCGCACGGCGAGGGCGGGCAGCAGGGCCAGGGTCAGGTTCTCGCGGACACTCAGGTGCGGGATAATGCCTTCGCTTTTGCGGTCCTCGGAGCAGTAGCCGATGCCTGCGGCAATCGCCTGGGCAGGGCCGGTGAATGCGCCGTCTTTGCCGCGGAAGCTGACCGTGCCGCCGTCCAGCGTGTCGGCCCCATACAGGGCGCGGGCGACCTCGGTGCGCCCGGACCCCAGCAGGCCCGCCAAGCCGACAATCTCTCCGGCACGCACGGTGACGCCGGCATCTTGGAGGGCGCGGCCCCGGCGCAGGTGGCGGGCGACCAGCAGGGTGTCTCCCGCCCGGCGGTCGCTGCGCCCGAACGCGGTTTGGCCCTGCGCGGCAAGCGTTTGCGGGTCGCGCCCGAGCATCAGGCCGACGAGCCTCAGCTTGGTCATGTCTTTGACCGGGTGCGTGCCGATGGTCTGCCCGTCGCGCATGACGGTGATGCGGTCGCCGAGGGCGAACAGTTCGTCTAATTTGTGGCTGATATAGATCACCGACACGCCCTTATCGCGCAGGCCGCGCAGGACGCCGAAGAGGGTCTGCACCTCGCCCTCGTCGAGCGACGACGTGGGTTCATCCATCACCAGCAGGCGGCTTTGGCGGGACACGGCACGGGCGACTGCGACCATCTGCTGCAAGGCAATATTCAGCGTGCCGAGCGGCTGGCTGACATCCAGGGCGATGCCGAGCTTCGCGAGGGCATCGGCGGCCTGCCGGTTCATTTGACGCCAGTCAATCAGCCCGAAGCGTTTGGGTTCGCGTCCGAGAAAGATGTTTTCCGCGACGGAGCGCAGGGGGAGCAGGTTGACTTCCTGGTAGATGGCCCCGATGCCGCCGTCCTGGGCGTGGCGCGGGGATGCGAAGGCGACCGGCTGGCCGTCAAACGCGACCGTGCCGCTGTCTTTGCGCAGCGCCCCCGTGAGGATTTTGATGAGCGTGGACTTGCCCGCGCCGTTTTCGCCGATGAGGGCGTGTATCTCGCCGGGCGCGACTTCCAGGTGGGCATCCGAGAGGGCGGGGACGCCGCCGAAGGCTTTGCGGATGTGCGCCATGCGCAGAAGGGGAGCGGGCGTGGTTGTGGCTGTGGTTGGCATGGGGGATGCGTGTGGGTTTTTGTGCGTAATTGGGCGGTGTTTGCTATGCTGCTGCCTTGTTGCTGCCTTGTTGCTGCCTTGTTGCTGCCTTATTGCTGCCTTATTGCTGCCTTATTGCTGCCTTATTGCTGCCTTATTGCTATGCTATTGCGCTTATGGTTTTGTGCGGCTTTGCGCGGCTGAACCACGCCCTTCAGGGCATGGTGCACAGCCTTGCACCGGCAGACCCGGAGGGCTTGAGGGCATGGCCGCGTCTCTGCCGGGGGTGGTTTGCCCCCGGCACCCGCCCTGCATAAACCCGCTGGCATTGCCATAATGCGCTTAACGCGCGGCTGGAATGACGAGCGCCCCTGCTCTAATAAGCCCCGGCCAGCGACTGTTTGGCGTTGGCGGCATCGTAGGCGCTGTCTTGGACGACGACCCATGCGGGGATGGGCTTGCCTGCGGCGTAGTCGCTGAGCGTCTGGAAGGCGACCGGGCCAAACGTCGGGCTGCTTTGGACGACGTAATTGAGTTTGCCGTCAATGATGGCCTGCACCGCGTCTTTGGAGCCGTCAATGCTGATGACTTTGACCGCTGTGCCGGGCTGTTTGCTGCCTGCCTGGAGCGCGGACACTGCGCCCAGGGCCATTTCATCGTTATGGGCGTAGACGGCAGTGACTTCGGGGTGGGCTTGGAGCAGTGTCTCCATGACCTGCCGGCCTTTATCGCGGTTGAAGTCGGCGCTTTGGGAGGCGACAATTGCCATGCCGGGCTGGGTCTTGATTTCGTCGTCAAAGCCTTTCTTGCGGTCGATAGCGGGCGATGAGCCGACGGTGCCTTCCAGTTCTATGATTTTGGCTTTGCCGTTGGTCGCTTTAATCAGCCAGTCGGCGGCGCGTTTGCCCTGGGCCACGAAGTCCGACCCAATAAAGGTGACATAGTCCCTGCCGGGTTTGGCGATGGCCGGGTCAACGCGCCGGTCGATTAATATGACGGGGATGCCGGCGCGCTTGGCATTGAGCACGGCGCTTGCGAGGGGTTTTTCGGCATGGGGGGCGAGGAAGATGGCGTCCACGCGCTGGGCGATCAGGGTGTTGATGTCGCTGATCTGCTTGGCATCCGAGCCGGTGGCATCTGTGACGACGATCTGGTCGCCGCGTTTTGCGGCTTCCTGCTGCATGCTTTTGGTTTCGGCGAGGCGGAAGGGGTTGTTGCTTTCCACCTGTGCGAAGCCGACTTTGTAGTGGGCTTTGGGGGCAAGCTTGGGCAGGCTTGCGTTCTGCGGAGCGGTGGTGTGGCTGCATCCGGTGAGCAGCAGGGCGAGTGCGGCGGGGAGCAGCGGGCGGCGTGTGTGTGTCAATCCAGAGTGTCTTTCTAGGCAGGTGGTTTGGCGTTATGATACCCGATGGGGCGGGTGTGTGGCGTGGCTGGGTTTGTCGTGCGGCCTGCCGGGGTAAGAGGTGGGGATGGCAAGGGGACGTTTGCTTTCCTTTGCCTCTTGTTTAAGGAGCGCAGCGTGGCTTTTAGTCTTTCCAGCTCGGCTTTTTCGCCTGGCGGTTCCATCCCTGTGGAGTTTACGTGCGACGGCGGCAGCGTTTCTCCGCCCCTGGCGTGGGCTGATGCGCCGCCCGGCACGCGTTCGTTCGCGCTGGTCGCGCATGACCCCGATGCCCCGATGGGCGATGTGACGCACTGGCTGCTGTTTAACCTGCCCGGCGAGGCCGCGCACCTGCCGCCGGGCACCGATGGGGAAGGCGTGCCGGGCACCAATAGCATGGACGCGATTGGCTACAGTGGTCCGTGCCCGCCGCCGGGAGATACGGCACATCGGTATGTGTTTACGCTTTATGCCCTCAGCGTGGACCGGCTGGGGCTGGATGACAGCGCGCGGCGCGAGGCCATAGAGAACGCCTTTGAAGACCACTTGCTGGCGCAGGCGCAATTGGTTGGCACGTATGCCCGCGCGTCTGGCTAATCCCCGTTTGTTTGGAGAGAGTTTTATGAATCAGCGTTTCTTTTCGCGTGGCGCCGTGCCTGTCTCGGAGATTGGACTGGGCTGCTGGCAGCTTGGCGGCGGGGACTGGGGGCCGGTGAGCGATGAGGAAGCGTTTGCCACATTGCGCGGGGCTTTGGACAGCGGCGTCTCGTTCCTGGATACCGCCGATGTGTACGGCGGGGGACGCAGCGAGGCGGTGATTGGGAAGTTCCTGCGGGGCACGGGCGAGCGTCCCTTTGTTGCCACCAAGCTGGGGCGCGCCAAGCCGCCCGAAGGCGTGCCGAGCTTTTCCCCCGCCGCCCTGCGCGCGGCTACCGAAGCGTCTTTGCAGCGCCTGGGCGTGGATGCCCTGGACTTAACCCAGCTTCACTGCCTGCCCACGGAAGAACTAACGCGCGGCGAGGTCTTTGACACGCTGCGCGCTTTGCAGAGCGAGGGCAAGATTGTGCGCTTCGGGGCCAGCGTGGAGAGCATGGAGGAAGCGCAGATATGCCTCGGCCAGCCTGGCCTGGCATCATTGCAGATCATCTTTAATATCTTTCGGCAGAAGCCCATCACAGCGCTGTTTGCCGCGGCCAAAGAGCGGGGCGTGGCACTGATTGTCCGGCTGCCGCTGGCGAGCGGGCTTTTGTCCGGCAAGTATACGCGCGACACGCAGTTTGCCGCCTCCGACCACCGCACGTACAACCGCAACGGCGCGGCGTTCAATGTCGGCGAGACGTTTGCGGGCCTGCCGTTTGAGGTGGGCGTCAGTATTGCCGACCAGATCAAGCCGCTGGTGCCGCACGGCATGACGATGGCTCAGATGGCCCTGCGCTGGTGCCTGGACTTTGATGCCGTGACTACCTTAATCCCCGGCGCCAAGGGTGCGGAGATGGCGCGGGCCAACAGCGCGGCGTCCGACCTGACGCCTTTGTCCCCTGATTTGCACGCCGCGCTGACCCGCCTGTACGACGAGCAGGTGGCCGATGCCATTCGCGGGCCGTATTAGGCAGGCACGGTTACGCACTCTCTCCCCCTGTTTCGGTTTATTTCTCCCCCTGCTTCGGGTGGCCTCCCCTCACGGGGAGATAAAGAGTGGGCACGGCTGGCTTGGCTATTATCTATAGCACCCCAGCAAACTCAACCGTGCAACTCCGTATCTCCCCGTGAGGGGAGGCCCTGCGAAGCAAGGGGAGAGGTTCTTTCTGAGTGTACACACGTGAGCCGCTCGCATAGGCATTGCACACCTGTTGCCAACTCTTCCCAAGCCTATACCAACGACGGAAGAAACTGTTCCGTCGTTGGTATGCGCTCGCAACGCCTAATCTCAGCCGAAGAGAGGCCGGGGCAGCACGTTTCCAGTGCGTTTTGTGCTTTAATAAAACGCAGGAGACTAGACCCTATGACGACCGTTCCCGACTGGGAGAACCCGCAGCTGACGCACCGCAACCGCCGGGATGCCCATGCCACGTTGGTGCCGTATGCCGATGCCGCGTCGGCGCAGAGTGGCGACCGAACCCAGTCCCCGTTCTTTCAACTGCTGAACGGGCAGTGGAAGTTTGCCTATGCGCCGAATATTGCCGAAGCGCCACCAGGGTTTGAGCAGGCGGCGCATGAGGACGCGCAGTGGGATACGCTGGCCGTGCCCGCGTGCTGGCAGCTCAGCGGCTACGGGCGGCCCAACTACACCAACACGCGGTATCCATTCCCGGTCGACCCGCCCTGTGTGCCCACCGACAACCCGGTTGGAGTGTATCGCACGCGGTTTACGCCGAGGCAGAGCATGGACGGCAGGCGCATCGTGCTGGTGTTTGAGGGGGTCTGCTCGCTGCTGAATGTCTGGGTCAACGGGCAGTTCGTGGGCATGAGCAAGGGCAGCCACATGACGGCGGAGTTTGACATTACCGATGTCTGTCAGCCGGGCGAAAACGTGCTGGCAGTGCAGGTATTCCAGTGGTCGGATGCGAGCTACCTGGAAGACCAGGATATGTGGCGGCTGAACGGCATCTTTCGCGATGTTTACCTGCTGGCCCGCGCGCCTGCGCATCTGCGTGACGTGACGATTGAAACGTGGGCAGGAAACACTCAAACGCTCAAAGTCAGCCGGGACGACGTGCCCGCGCCCGGTTCGCCGTTTCATCTGCGCGTGACAGTGGATGTGGAGAACAATGGCGCAGACGGGGCCGAGGGCTGCACGGTGTCGGCGCAGCTCGTGGACGCGCAGGGCGCAGTGGTCGCCACTCCCGCGCTCCAGCTTGGCGCGGCGAATGTGGCGAGTGGAGGGCGCACCGCCGTGTCGGCAATGGCAGACATCGCTGCGCCGCAGGCGTGGACGGCGGAAACGCCTTATCTCTATACGCTGGCGGTGATGCTGGCCGCGCCGGACGGCAGCGTGCTGGAAGCAGCCGCTTTTGCGGTCGGGTTTCGCGACATTCGTATTGCCGACCAGCAGGTCTTTGTGAACGGCGCGCCGATCCAATTGTACGGGGTTAATCACCATGATACGCACCCCGACCGGGGCTATGCGATGACGCGGGAGGATTTGGAGCGCGACGCGGTGCTGATGAAGCAGCATAACATGAACTGTGTCCGCACCAGCCACTATCCCCCCGACCCGTACTTTCTGGACTTGTGCGACCGGCTGGGCCTGTACGTGATTGATGAGGCAGACCTGGAAACGCACGGCTTCGGCACGGTGGGCCAGCTCAACCAAATCTCCGATGACCCTACTTGGGAGACGGCGTATGTGGACCGCGCGGTGCGCATGGTGGAGCGGGACAAGAACCATGCGTCAGTGATTATCTGGTCGCTCGGCAACGAGTCGGGGCTGGGGCGTAACCATCACGCGATGGCCGAGGCGATACGCCGCCTGGACCCCAGCCGTCCTATTCACTATGAGCAGGCAGGCGACGACCCCATTGTGGATATTGTATCGGTCATGTACGGGTCTTTGGAAACGACGCTGCGCGAAGGGGCGCGCACCGACGACCCGCGCCCGTGGTTTCAGTGCGAGTACGCGCATGCGATGGGCAATGGGCCGGGCGGCATGAAGGAGTATCAAGAGGCCTTTGATAAGTACCCGCGCCTGCTGGGCGGGTGCATCTGGGAATGGGCCGACCATGGGCTGCGTCAGCAAACCCCGGACGCCGAGGAATGGTTTGCATACGGCGGCGACTTCGGGGACCAGCCCAATGACGGCAACTTTTGCATGGACGGCCTGTGTTCGCCGGATCGCGCGCCGCACCCCGGCCTGCATGAGTTCAAGAAATTAATAGAGCCTGCCCATGTGCGTGTCGCTCCCGATGGGCGCTCCGTGGAGATTACCAGCCGCCGCGACCATGCGAGTTTGGACGATCTGACCCTGCGCTGGCAGGTGCAGGAGGGCATGGAAACGACGAGTGAAGGCACGCTCGCCCTGCCGCCGATTGCTCCGCATCAGAGCGCGACAGTCGCCCTGCCGTGCGCCCTGCCCGCCGGGACTATGGACAGGCCGAGTGTCGTCACCGTCTCCCTCTGCCTGGCGTCAGACACGGCCTGGGCCGAGGCGGGCCATGAAGTCGCCTGGGGGCAGGCCGTGTCTGCGGAAGCCGCCGACGGCAAAGCGCAGGAGCCTGCGCCGGCTGCCCCTGCCGTGTCCCACGCTCCTTTGCAGGTGGAAGACGGCGCGTACCAAGCAGTCGTCACGGGAGACAATTTTACCCTTGCCCTGGACAAACTGCACGGCCAACTCACCCGCTGGGAACATGACGGCACGAGCCTTCTTGCTGTCGGCCCCCGGCTTCAGATATGGCGCGCGCCCACCGACAACGATGTTCACATGGCGCGCGACTGGCGCAAGGCGGGTTTTGATCGTTTGCAGCACCGCACCGTGCGGGCCGAGATCAGCAGCCAAACCGACCAGGCCGTGACATGGACGGTGCAGTCCGTGCTGGGCGCGTTCTCCGTTCGCCCTGTCCTGGACGTGACTTACGTTTATACCCTGACTTCGCTTGGCGCGCTGACGATCCAAACTACGGTCAAGACACGGCGTGAGCTGCCCCCGCTGCCGCGTTTGGGCCTGGCTTTCGCCATGCCCGCAGGCTTTGAAACCGTCCACTGGGCCGGGCGCGGGCCGTGGGAAAGCTACCCGGACATGAAGCAGTCCGCCCGTTTTGGCGAGTGGTACAGCACCGTAGACGTGCAATGGGAGCCGTACAGTCGCCCGCAGGACAACGGCAGCCATGCCGACACGCTGTGGGCCGAAGTGATGAACGACATGGGACACAGCCTGCTGATGACGGGCGTTCCAAGCTTCAGCGCCCTGCACTACAGCGCCGAGGACATCACAAACGCCGAGCACACGTATGCTTTGCAGCGGCGGGCCGAAACGTTTGTCACCCTGGATGCCGCCGTGGGCGGGCTGGGCAGCGCAAGCTGCGGCCCCGGCACGCTGCCCGAGTACCTGCTGACAGTGCAAGAGGCCACATTCACCGTGACATTGCAGCCACTGGGGCAGGCGTAAGCGATCCAAGTCCTCCGCGCTAGGCGCGGGGAGCGGGAGCGGGAGCGGGAGCCTCACCCTCGGCCCTCGGAACCTACCCCCGGCCCCTCCCTCCGGGTACTGGCCGTGGGGGCCACTCTGCGCACTTTCTAACGGGAGGAAGCCGCGCAAAAGCAATGCCTTCCAAGCGCGTATCATAACAGCATGCGAATAAAGCAAAGCAAAGTGTTTGGCAGCGTGGCCGCCGTGGCGCTGATCGGGTGGGCGGGGTGGCAGGCCAACCTCAGCCGCAAAGTGCCGCTGGAGCGTGCCCTCAACCCCGTATTCTGGGTGCAGCACATGCGAGGCGAAGATCGGTACGACCCGCAAACGGCGCTGCTGGAGCATGGCAATCCCAACTACCGAGAAGTCGCGCTGACGATTGACGATGGGCCGGACCCGAAGCTTGGCCCGCCGATTGCGGCCTATCTCAAAGCAAACAACGTCCCCGCAGCATTCTTTTTGGTGGGCATCCGTGTCAAGCAATACCCGCAGGTGGCGCGGCTGCTGGCCCGCGACGGATTTGAGCTGGGCAATCATACCTACGACCATCAGCGGCTGCCGGAACTCAAGCCGCACGAGATCGCCAACGAGATACGCTTATGCGACCGCGATGTGGCGCAGGCGACCGGACGGCATCTTTATCTGCTGCGCCCGCCGGGAGTGCAGTACGACGACAAAACACTGCGCACGGCCAAAGCATTAGGGTATGTCACGGTCTCCTGGACGGTGGGGGCGAAAGATTATGATACCCAGGCCCCGCAGTGGATCGCCGACCGGGTGCTGCGCCGCACGGAACCCGGCTCCATCATTTTGCTGCATCAAGACAACCCGTCTACGCTGGCCGCGCTGCCCCGGATTGTGGATGGCCTGCGCGCGCAGGGGTATACGTTTGTGACCGTCTCGCAGATGCTGGCGCACCTGGGCGTGCCCCCTAAAAATGCGAATTGACAGGCTGCAAATGGGTGTGGTATACTTTTCATACCTCGTTTTATATAAACATGCTTTCCTCAGTTCCAGCCCTTGCCGCGCGGAGAAAGCAGAGGCGGGCGGCGGGGCAGCGTTCCCTTGACAGAGGCTTGATCTGTTGGGGCGGATACGTGGGCCGCGCTGCCGGGGCGCGCGTGAGTAACTTTCTTTTATGTCTACGATTAAAGCAGTCACCTTGAAAGACCTCGCCGAGCGGGCGCATGTGTCCCAGGCGGTCGTGTCTACTGTGCTGAACGACCGGCAGAACGGGATATTCGTATCCGAAAGCACGCGCCGCAATGTGCTGGCGGCGGCTCTGGACATGGGGTATCAGGCGCGGACGCGGATGCTGCCGCCGGTGCGCAAGCCGGGTTCGGGCGGGGGACAGATGCCCGGCGCGGCGAACACGCACCTGGTAGGCGTGCTGCTGGGGCGTCGGTTCGGCGGGTCGCTCTTCTCGGAGATATTCTATGGGGTCAACGAGGCCCTGTCCGCCGAAGGCTACCATCCTCTGGTGCTGGACACGTATGCCGAAAGCTACCCCAAAGCCGCCGAAAAAGAAGCCGAGGGCCTGCGCTATGCCCAGAGCAACAAGTTTGCGGGCGTGGTGCTGTGGCACGAGGGCGGCAGCAGCAATGTCGGGCTTATTCAAGAGCTGCGCGAGGCCATGCCTGTCGTCGCGATTGACCGCCGCGTGCCGGGCCTGGAGCTGGACTATGTCGGTACGGATAACTTTCAAGGCGCGTATGAGGCCACCCGCCATTTGATCGCGCAGGGGCACACGCGCATCGCCCATCTGACCCGGCTGGAAACGACCGACGCCGCCGCGAGCCGCCTGCACGGCTACCGTCAGGCGCTGGCCGATGCGGGCCTGCCATTCAACCCCCGGCATTTGCTGCTGGCGCTGGACGGCGGGCGGCGGCTGGACCGAGACGCGCTGGCCCATGTCTTTGGGGAGCCGGATGCGCCGACCGCCGTCTTCCTCATGGCCGATTTTTGGGCGCCCGCCGTGTACGCCGAGCTGCGCCGCCTGGGTCTGCGCGTCCCGCAGGACGTGGCCCTGGTCGGGTTTGACGATGTGGTCCCGCCCGGTCTTGACCACCTGGAGCTTTCCAGCGTCGCGCAGGACTTTGAAGGCATCGGCAAAACAGCGGGCGCGCTGGTGCTGCGCCGCCTGGCCCAGCCGGATGCGCAGGCCGAGTCGCGCATCTACCCCGCCCGGCTTGTGGTGCGGGCATCGTCTATGCAGGCCGTGCCCGAGGCCGCGTCTGCTTCTGTCATGGAACACGAGGCCTCGCTGCCGCTGGCCCCGTCCCGCCGCAAGAAGACCGCCGTTCCTGCATAACTCCCCAAGACTTTTCGCCTAGAGTGTACGGGCGGCTGCCTCGCTCCGAGGCAGCCGCTTTTTGGCTTGCCGCCCTTGACAAGCGCAAAGACCTGGTAGATGTGCGGTTAAGTTTTCCTGAGTTTTGCCGACAATAACCCTATCAATGCTGCGGGGGGAATGCCAAGTGCCGTTATCGCGTTTGATGGGATACTATTGTCTGCTGCTGCTGCTGTCCAGCGTCATCTTCGCGCGCTGGATGCCGTCCACTGTGCCCGCGCCCGGCACGCCCGCCGACATAACGTTCGCAGGCGCGCCTGCCGGCAAGCCTGCGCCCTTGCTGGTGTCCATGCGCGGGGCGCCTAGCGTCACATGGCCCGGCGCTCGGTAAACACAACGCCTGATTTCTGCGCAGGATTGGGTATACTGCTTCGTTGTTAACGAAGGCGAGGTTCTCCCATTCATGCCCCCCGACGGCTGGTTCAAGCGTAAATCCAAGTTTCCCCAGGGCCAAACGCCCACCGTGGCCGTGGAAGTGCCGGAGGGCGTGGCGACCAAATGCGCGCGCTGCGGCCAGATTTTGTTCACCAAAGACTTTGAGAAGAACCTCAAGGTCTGCCCGCATTGCGGCTTCCACCACAAGCTGTCCAGCCAAGAGCGCATCGCCTGCACGGTGGATGATGGCACCTGGCAGCCGATGGCCGGAGGCCTGCGCAGCGTTGATCCCCTCCAGTTTGCCGAGTACCCGGCCAAGCTAGCCAAAGGCGAGCAGGCGACCGGCCTGCACGACGGCCTTCAGATCGGCACGGCGTTTATCGGCGGCGTTCCCGTTGTGCTGGGCATGGCGGACTTTGCATTTATGGGCGGCTCTATGGGGTCGGTGGCGGGCGAAAAAGTGACGCGCGCGATGGAAGCGGGCATCGCGCAGCGCTGCCCGGTGGTCCTGTTTACGGCATCCGGCGGGGCGCGCATGCAGGAAGGCCTCCTGTCGCTCATGCAGATGGCGAAGACCAGCGCCGCCGCCGCGCGCCTGGCGCAGGCGGGCCTGCCGTACATTGTGGTGATGACCGACCCGACCATGGCCGGAGTGCTCGCCGCCTACGCGTCTTTGGGGGACGTGATCCTCGCGGAACCCGAGGCGACGATCGGGTTTGCCGGCGCGCGCGTGGTGGCGCAGGCTGTCGCGCAGAAGCCGCCCGCCGACTACCAGACTGCCGAATGGCAGCTCGCGCACGGGCAGATAGATCAAATCGTCGCCCGCAAGGACTTGCCCCAGACACTCGCGACCCTGCTGTCCCTGCTGATGGCCCGTCCCGCCGTGGCCGCCGGCGCGGCTGTTTTGACGCCCTCCGTCCCCGCTTTGCCTGGGCAGAACGGGCGCGGTCTCGGCCTTGAACTCTCCACAGAAGCAGGCGCCGCGCATGGCTAAGATGACCGTACTGGACTTTGAAAAGTCCATCTCTGAGCTGGACGATAATCTTGCCAAGCTGCGCCAGATTGTTTCCGACCGCGCCAACCCGCAGAATACCCCCGACCTGGCAGACCAGATCGCCGAGTTGGAACAGCACCGACGCGCGCTTTTGGAGGCCCTCTTCGCCAACTTAACCCCCTGGGACCAAGTGCTTTTGGCGCGTCACCCCAAGCGTCCCTACATGCTGGATTATGTCGCGGCCCTGTGCGAAGACTGGCAGGAGCTGCACGGCGACCGCCTGGGCTATGATGACGGCGCGATGGTGGCCGGGCTGGCGCGCTTCGGCGCCCGCCCCGTTGCCATTGTTGGGCAGCAGAAAGGGCGCGACCTCAAGCAGCGTCAGCAGCGCAACTTTGGCTCTGCGCGGCCCGAAGGCTATCGCAAGGCCGGGCGCGTGCTCAAAATGGCTGCCAAGTTCGGCCTGCCCGTCATCAGCCTGGTGGACACCGCCGCCGCCGCCGCCGATGTGTCCGCCGATGAGCGCGGCATCTCCGAGGCCATTGCCCGCAACATGTTTGACATGGCGACCCTGCCTGTTCCCATTGTCACGGTGATTATCGGCGAAGGGGGCAGCGGCGGGGCATTAGGCATTGCCGTCGCCGACCGCGTCCTGATGCTGGAGCATGCGGTCTATTCGGTGATCCCGCCGGAAGGATGCGCGGCCATTTTGTGGCGCGACCCCGAGCGCAAAGCGGATGCCGCTAAAGCTCTTAATTTGACCGCCCAGGCCGCATTGGACTCAGAGATTATTGACGGCATCGTGCCCGAGCCATTGGGCGGGGCGCACCGCGACTGGGCGCTGGCGGCCGATTATCTGCGCACCGCCCTGCAAACCCAACTGGACGACTTGGTCGGCACGCCGCCCGACCTTTTGGTGTCCAATCGCTATGACAAGTTTCGGCGCATGGGCCGCTGGGTGGAAGAAGAGCTTCCTCCCGCCCAGGAAGCCGAAGCCGCTTCCCTGTAACTCTCGTTTCGCACGTTCCCCTCTCACCTTTCATTCACCTATCATGCCCCTTAAGTACCAGCGACCCAAATATACGCACGACCTTTACCCGCATGCCCCCAAGTGGCAGGACGACAGCGGGCGCGTGCTGGCTGTGGTCGGCCAGTTCCGCGCCCTGTGCCGCATCTATGGCTACGGCGAAGTGCGCACCCCCCTGTTTGAGTCCACCGACCTGTTTGTGCGGGCCGTGGGCGAGGGCACGGACATTGTCTCCAAGGAAATGTACACGTTCACGACCAAAGGCGGCGATAGCCTCACCCTGCGTCCTGAAAGCACCGCGCCGGTGCTGCGCGCGTATCTGGAAAACGGACTGCACGCGCAGGGGGGACTTGCCAAGCTGTATTATGTCGCCGCCCACTTCCGCTACGAGCGCGGCCAGACCGGACGCTACCGCCAGCACGAGCAGCTCGGCGTGGAAGCGCTCGGCTCCAATGACCCCGCATTGGACGCCGAGGTTATTCAACTCGCCCTCGCGTTCTTTGAGCAGGCGGGGATTGAACGACTGACACTGAAGCTGAACTCGGTTGGCTCCCCCGAGTCGCGGGCGCGCTATTTGATCGCTTTGCAGGAGTTTGTGCGCCCCCATTTAGATGAGTTCAGCGAAGAGGGCAAAGCGCGTTTTGAGAACAACCCGCTGCGCCTGCTGGACACCAAAAACCCGCGTGAGCTGGAGATACTCGCGGATGCGCCGCATCTTCCGGCCTATTTGTCCGAGGACGAAGCCGCGCATTTCCAAGAGCTGCTGGGCTACCTGCAAGCCGCCGATGTCGCTTACACCGTTGACCCCTATTTGGTGCGCGGCTTTGACTACTACACCAAAACGGTGTTTGAGATACAGTCGCCCGATTTGGGCGCGCAGAACGCGCTGGGCGGCGGCGGGCGCTACAACAAGCTGGTGGAGGAACTCGGCGGGCCGCCCACGCCCGGCATCGGCTTCGGCATCGGCCTGGAGCGCACCATGCTGGCTTTGCAGGCCTTGAATGTGGTGACGCCTCCCGCCGGCGGCCCGAAGGCGTTTATCGTGACCCAGGGCGCGGCGGGCCGGGCGGCGGGGGTGCTTCTGCTGTCGCGCCTGCGGGCGGCGGGGATTTCGTCGGAAATGGACTATGGGTCTCGCAGCATGGGCAAGCAGTTCAAGGCCGCCGACCGCGCTCGTGCCCGCTATGCCCTGGTGATTGGCGATGATGAGATGGCGCAGGGCATGGTGCAGTTGAAAAGCCTCGCCGACCACTGGCAGCACATGGTGCCTCTGGACGAAGCCGTGGGCTGGTTTTCGGGCAGCAAGACAGGATAGCGCGCCATGCAGAACGCGGTTCCCCTGTTCGCCCGCTGGCTGTTTGCGGTGAGCCTGGCTGTGTGGCTGGGCGGGCTGCTTGGCATCGGGGCGATTGTCGCCCCGGTCACGGCGCACTTTGTGGAAGCCCATTCCGGGCTTGACGCCGACCCTGGGCGCAAAGCCGCCCTGCTTTCGGCGATTGTCGGCGGCAGCCTGCGCGTTTTTAACGTTGTTTGTTATGCCTGCGGCGCATTGCTGCTGGCGAGTCAGGCGATGCTCTGGCGGCGCACGCCGCGCCGCGTCGCCATGGCGAGCCTTGCTGTCACGCTGCTTCTGACGGCCAGCGTGTTTGTGCTCAGTTTGGTTCTCTTTCCTCTGATGGATGCCGCCCAGGCCGCCGGGCAGATGAACACGTTTGACCTGATGCACAAGCGTTACGAGGCCGTGTCCACCGGGTTCCAGTTTCCCCTGCTTCTGGCGCTCGCGCTGCTCGGCGCGGCGCGCGACTCCTCCCCCGACCCGGCTCAGTACCCGCACTCATGGGTCTTCTGAGCTTTGTTCCTCCCGCCCCTCAGAGGAGCGTGTGGGGCCGAAGAACATCCCCGTAAAAAGCAACGCTGCCGCCGCGCGCGGCGCGAACGCGAGCCAGCCACCCGTGAGATGCCCCAGCGCAGGCACAACGGAGCCTGCGCCCCACAATGCCATCAGCACGCACGCCAGTTTCAGTCCTAGTATTTGCATGCCCTGATTGTCGGCTTGTTTCGGCGGGGCCGATGCCGTTAGCAATACCGGTTTTAGGCCGGGCGCGACGGCTTTGTTTGGGGTGATTCTCGGAATTGCAAGCGCGTACCAACGACGGAACAAATCCTTCCGTCGTTGGTACGCGCTTGGAACGCCTAGGAAAAGCCGTCGGAATGCCACTGGAAGTGAGTGCCTGATGCTGCGCAGTGGGAGCATGCCCACTCGAAAGGAGCAGCAAGCCGGGAATAGAAAACTCTTGGCCTGAACTTATGCCGGGGCCAAAGAGGACATGCCCCCAGCGCTCTGCGTAACAAAGGCGCGTAGAAAACGGCTTCGCAGTGCGCGTGCAAAGCCAGGGGAAGAGACGTTCAGCCAAACAGCGAATTGACCAAGCCGCCGTCCACGCTGATGGTCTGGCCCGTGATGTAGCCCGCGCGCTCCGAGGCGAGAAAGGCGACCAAGTTGCCGAGTTCATTGGGATTGCCCAATCGCCCGAGCGGGATCGCTTTGGCGGCCTGCGCCGCGGCAGTCTCCACCGTCATGCCCCCCGTTTGGGCGCGGGCTTCGTACAGGGTCTGGATGCGGGCGGTATCAAACGAGCCGGGGCAGACATTGTTGACCAGAATGCCCTGGGGGGCCAGTTCCGTCGCCAATGTCCGGGCCAGGCCAACCACGGCGGGCCGAATGGCATTGGAGAGCAGCAGCCCGGCAATCGGCTGCTTGACGCTGGTTGAAACAATGTTGATGATGCGTCCGCCGCCGCGCGCTTGGGCATCCTGGAGGTGGGGCAGGCACTGGCGAATCAGGCGCACGACCGGCCACAATGTGCCGCTGAGCGCCTCGTTCCAGTCGGCTTCGGTGGTGCTCTCAAAGGTGCCGGGTTTGGGGCCGCCGCCATTGGTGACGAGAATGTCCAATTGGCCGAAGCGGGCCAGGGTGGCCTTGACCATGCGGTTGATGTCTTCGGGCAGGGACACATCCCCGGCGACGGTGTGGACTTCGGCTCCTTTGACCGACATCACCTGCCGTATCTCCTGGGCGGCGCGGGCCAGTTGGTCGGGGCGCCGGGCGGTGAGCACGACTTTGGCGCCTTCGCGGGCGAGTGTTTCGGCGCAGGCGCGCCCCAGTCCCTGCGACGACGCGGTGACCAGGGCGACTTTGTTTTCCAATCCTAAATGCATGCCGCCATTGTACCCGGCGGGGGAACACGGGGGAAGCGCGGGAGGAAAAGAGGCCCTTGACGCCGGGGCCGGGATGTGAAAACCGTTTCTGGAAACAGGGGCAAAACCCGCATAAAGCCCGCACAAATACCTGTTTTTGGCTGAGGCCTCTTCTTTGGCATTGCCTGTGCCGACCATCATCAGTGACTGCGCCTGCAACTCGACGCAGGATGCCCAACGCTGTTTGACCAAGACAAGGAGGCGGTGATGCCCGTGCGCACCCCAATCGCTGCAAGACTATGGGACTCGTTTAACCGCCACAAGTGGCTGTTTTTGATCGCGCTGATCGTGGTCAGCGGCACGTCCATTGCCATTCTCGCCCTGCGCGCCAAAACATACGAGGCCACGGCCCTGACTCAGGTCACGACCGAGGATGTCGCCACGGAACTGGGCGACACGCCTGCCGCCACTTATGTGACCCCGTCGCAGCAGAACGTTGACCATTTTCAAGACCTGATCAGCGACAACCTGCCCGGCGGGTTTCTAGACACGGCCCTGCGCAATGCGCAGCTCGACCGGCCTTTGAGCCTGGACCCGAGGGATGCCGACCCTCGTTATGCTCTGCTGAAAAAGCGTCTGGCCGCCGCCGTCCAAAGCGACTCGGTGTGGACAATCAGCCTGACCTGGGACAATCCAGGCGAGTGCGAACGCATTGTGTCCGCCCTGCAAAAGCAGTATATTGAAGAAATCGGGCAGGATCGCTCTGCGCAGGCCGTGGCGACCGGCAGCTTTCTGGACAGCCAGATTTCCCAGTACGCCGGACGCATGAGCCGCGCCGAACAAGCTTTGATTGACTATAAAAAGCAGAACTCAGGCGAGCTGCCCGAAGCGCAAAGCGCGGACATCAGCCAGCTTTCCAACCTGAAAGCGGAGCTGGACAACCTGCAAATCACGACCCGCGACAACGCTCTCAAAAAGGGCGAGCTGCAAAAGCGCATGGCGCAGATCAAGCCGCTGTCCATCTTAGAGCAGACATCGTCCGAAAGCCCCTACGAGGCCCAGATCAAAACCCTGATGGCGAAGCGGGACGTTCTGCTTTCCGAAGACAAGCTGTCCAGCCACCCCGAAGTCGCGGGCCTCAGCCGCCAGATTGAGTATCTGCAAAAGTCTCTGGCGAGCAAAGTCAAATCCCATGCTCCCGAAGCGGGCAATGTCACCCAGACCAAGCTGCAGGACAACCCCGAATACCAGGCCCTGCAGCAGCAGATGACCGATGCCGTCATTTCCGGCCAGACGCAGCAGGCCCAGGTGCAGCACCTCAAGCAGGCGATAGCGCAGTATCAAGTCCGCATTCAGCATATCCCGGCGGAGCAGCGCAGCCTGGCCGATAAGACCCGCGACTACAGCATCGTCAAGGCGCAGTACGAGAGCCTGCTGGCCCGGCGCGAGCAGATCAAAGTCAAAGGTGCCCTGGACAAAGTGTCCGCGTCGTCGCTGTTCACGCCTCTCGGCCAGATTTACGCCGAGCCGACCACGGGGCGTTCCAAGACTTTGGGCCTGATGGCGGGCAGCATCGTGCTGGGCATTCTGGTCGGGATTATCCTGATCGTCCTGAGCGAATGGGGCGACTCCAGCCTGCGCGATGAGGCCGATGCGGAGCGTCTGCTGGGCGTGCCCGTGCTGGGCCTGCTGCCCGACAGCGCAGACCTGAAGTTTGTGCCCTCCCTGGCGGCATCCGGCTCCTCTCGCGCCGCTCTTGCCGCGCCTCCCGGCGATGCGCACAGGCCTCTGGCGCAGCTGGAAGGAGCCGCCCGATGACAGCCACTGAAGATTTGGTAAAAACGCAAATGGAAACCGAGATGAACCGCAACGGAACACACAGCAGCAGCGCACAGCCTTTGGAAGAAGCCGCGCGCGAGCCGAGTTGCTCTGAAGAGATGCCGGCGGACGGCCCGATCTCGCATCCGGCCATCCTGCCGTCGGAAGCGCGCATGCCCAAAACAGAAAACCGCACCTTGCTGGGCGACGAGCTGGCGGCCCTGATGCGGCAAGGGCGCGATCCGTCGGGTGCCTCCGGGCCGGGCGCAGCGTCCCCGGCGGGCGTCAGCCTGCGGGTGGAAAAGACGCCTGCCGAGTTTTCGCACTTGTACGCCGCATTGGAGCGTCAGGCGCCGGGCATCGGCGAGATTGCCGGGCTGGACACTGACATGCTCGGCAGGGCCGGCTCCTATGTGCTGGGCGTGACCAGCGCCGTCGGCGGGGAAGGAAAAACCACGATTGCCCTGCATCTTGCCATGACTATCGCCCGTGACACATTCAAGAAAGTCTGCCTGCTGGACATGAGCCTGGGCGGCAGCGACCTGGCAGCGCGGCTTGGGATGCCCTCCACTGGGGAAGGGGTGGTCGGCGTCCTGGAAGAGTCCGGCACCGTAGTTCCCACGCTGCAACTGACCGGCTGTGACAATCTGGTGATTATCCCGGCGGGGAGAGCGCCCGTCAATGCCGCAAAGCTCGCCCGCTCGCCGCGCGTGGAGCAGCTGATCTCCAGCGCACGCTTCGCGTTTGACGTGGTTGTCGTTGACCTGCCCCCGGTCTCGTCGGACAATGCCCTGCCTTTGGTAAAGGCCACAGACGGCGTTTTGGTGGTCGTGCGCGCGGGCGCAACCCCGCAGGCCGTGGTCAGTCGCGCCCTGGACATGCTGGGCCGCGACAAGGTGCTGGGCGTGACATTGAACCGTTTGCCGTCGCCGCGCCCCCGCTGGGGGCGGCGCAAGTAGCCGCCTGGAGAACACTTCCCATGCTTTCTTTTCTTTACTCATCGGTGACGGCTCTGGTCGGGGCGGGCGTGCTGGGCAGCATCGCTTATCTGCTTGTGCTGACATTCGCCGCTGCCGGTCCGGCCCGCCGCCCGTCTGCGCCCCTCGCTCCGAGGACACGCCCATGAACGCACAAACTTATTTGTCCCTGATAGTGCTTGTCCCGGCTCACAATGAAGCCCTGGTTTTGGATGCCTCGCTGGCGAGCCTGACGCAGCAGGATTATCCCGCATCAAGCTATGAGATCGTTGTTGCCGCGGATAATTGCACCGACAGCACGGCGGAGATTGCCCGCGCGCGCGGCGCGACCGTCTGGGAGCGCGCCAACACGGAAGAGCGCGGTAAAGGATATGCCCTGGACTGGGCCATCGCGCAGCTCCTGGCGCGCCCTGTCCCGCCCGACGCTTTTATCATCATGGATGCCGACACATGGGCCGCACCGAACTTTTTGTCCCATGTCAATGCGCGTTTGGCGTCCCAGACCGACGCGCGCGGCTTGTGCGCTTTGCAGGGCCGTTATGGCGTCCTCAACACAGCGGAAGGCTGGCGCGCCGCCCTGATGAGCGCGGCGTTTGACCTGGTCAACCATGTCCGTCCGCTGGGCCGCGACCGCCTGGGCCTGTCCGTAGGGCTGAAGGGCAACGGCATGGCCTTTACCCGCGAAACCCTGGCGCGCGTGCGCTGGCACGGCGACAGCCTGACGGAAGACCTGGATTTCGCGCTGGACCTGGCCCGCACCCAAAACCTGCGCGTCGGCTACGCCCCGGAAGCGCGCGTGTGGGCGCAGATGCCGACCGGCGGCGCGCAGGCGGCCAGCCAGCGCAAGCGCTGGGAGCAGGGACGCCGCCGTTCCGTCCGTGCCCTCGCGCTGCCCCTGCTGTGGGAAGGGCTTACGCGGGGCCGTCCCTTGCTGATTGACAGCGCATTGGACCTGCTTCTGCCGCCTTTGGCGGAGCTGGCGGCGCTGCTGCTGTTTTGGCTTGCGTTGATTGGCTTCGGCATCGCGCATCATTTTCTGCCGCACCCAAGCGTATGGAAGGCGGCGGGCGCAATTGCGTCTGCGGGCTTGAGCGTGTATGTGCTGGGCGGACTGCGCGTGGCGGGGGCATCGCGCGATGCTTATCTGGCCCTGCTGCGCGCGCCGTTTTATATGGCATGGAAGCTTGCCCTCGCCGCAACCGGGCGTCGGGCCAATTCGGGCGCGCCGGATGCCGCGCCCGAGTGGGTGCGAACGGCGCGTGCGCCCATGTCCGCGCATGGGGCAGGCGTGCCGGGTTCTGTGTCCAAGAAAGCGGGTGCGCCATGAGTATTGTGCTGCCGATTGTCTTTTTTGCCGTGGGCCTGGGCCTGTTTGTCCGCCGCATGGCGCCGTTCCACTGGGGCCTGATGACCCTGTGGATTGCTCTGGTGATTGCTTTTAACTATGTCAAATATTAATCGTAGGGGCCGGAAAGTGAAGAATGCGCTCGCCGGGCGCTGCGCACTGCCCGGACAGCCCTTACCCGGCATAGGAATGCCAGCGAAGGCGGCCCTCACCCCACAGGAGAGGCCCCCCCGCCCTTCTCCCCGCTACGGAGGCTTTGCGACTAGGGGTGTTCCCCGCTATGGAGACTCTGCGACTAGGGGTGTTCCCCGCTACGGAGGCTCTGCGACTAGGGGCAATTCTGGGGAGCCGGAGGGAAGAGTGCCTGTGGGCACACGGGAGCCGGCGGGTTTTGCTCTTACCCCCCCAGAATTGGGAGCCGGGGGGCGATCCTACCCTCGCCCGCTTGCGGGAGAGGGACAGGCGCGCAGCGCCAGGATGAGGGCCGTCTTGGCCACGCGCGCCACCTTCCTTTCCTTCCTCCTGCTCACGCTGATGCTGACCGGCGGCTGCCTGCCGGGGGGCGCACATGCAGGCCTGCACGCGCAGGCCCGCGCCCTCTACCACCACTTCCAAACTGCGCGGGCGCAGCAGGCCCTGGCCGCCACCCTGCCGCCGCCGGAGCGGGCCGAAGCGCCCTTAGTTATTTACGGGGATGACTTGGGCGAGGGCTGGCAGGACTGGTCGTGGGCGACGCACGACCTTCAGGCATCCGCGCCCACGCATTCGGGCACGGCAGCGGTTGTGATGGCCCCGCGCGACAATCAAGGCCTGTACTTCCACCATGACGGGTTCAGCACGGCGGGCTACGGGGCATTGGAGTTTTACCTGCATGGCGCGGCGGCGCTGACCGTTTGTTTAGTGGACGAGGACAAGCAGTTCAAGACGCGCTATTCGCTGAAACGCTTTGCGCCCCCGGGGAATGCCTGGGCGCATGTCGTGCTTCCGCTGTCTTTGCTCGGCATTGACAAAGGCGGGGAGACAATCACGGGCGTGTCGTTTCAAGCCGATGGCAAGGCGCAGCAGCCCGCTGTCGCGCTGGACGATATTCGCTTTCTTCCCGATCTGTCTTTGCCGTCCCCGGCAACGCAAGTTTCTGTCCCTGTGTCCATTGATGCCCAGGCCGACATTCACCCCATTTCACCGCTGATTTACGGCATGGCGTTCGCGCCCGCGTCTTATCTGGCCGACCTGCGCCTGGGCGTCAACCGGTGGGGAGGCAACGACAAAAGCCGCTACAACTGGGTGCAGGGCAATGCCTGCAACGCCGCCCGCGACTGGGGCTGGCGCAACCGCAAGGCGGTTGACACCAACGTGACACCCGGCCCTTCGGCCGCCGCCGACCGCTTTGTGTCCCAAAACCAGGACGCGGGCGCGGCCTCGCTGTTAACCATTCCCACCCTGGGCTGGGTGGCGCGGGATGACGACAATGACCATGCCTCGCAGGATGTGCCCGGCGGCGGCGGCCCGCCCCTGCAAAGCGCGGGCGGCGCGATTGCAGGCTACAACCCCGAAGCCAACCGCCTCCTGACCAGCGTGCCGTCGTTTGCCCGCAAAGGCAGCGCGTTTAACCCCAATCCCGCCGACACCAATGGCCCTGTTTATCAGGATGAGTGGGTCAGCCACCTCAAAACACGCTTCGGCGGCGCAAGTCACGGCGGCGTTCGCCTGTACGCGATGGACAACGAACCCGACCTGTGGGACAGCACCCACACCGATGTGCATCCGGCCCGCATGGGCTATGACGACATAGTGCGCACGTTTCTGGACTACGCAGGGGCCGTCAAAGCCGTAGACCCCGAGGCCCAGATCACCGGCCCCGTCTCGTGGGGCTGGACCGGCTACGAGTATTCGCCTTTGGATAAGGGCGACGACAATTTCCACACCCACGCCGACATGAACCGTCACGGCGGCCAATGGTTTGTGCCGTGGTTTTTGTCCCAGGTGCATGCCCACGACCTCAAAACAGGCCGGCGCACATTAGACGTGTTAGACATTCACTTTTACCCGCAGGGCGACGGCCTGTTCAACGGCTCCGGCGGGGCCACCGACGCGGGGGCCAATGCCCGCCGCCTGCGCTCCGTCCGCGCCCTCTGGGACATGGACTATCAGGACGAAAGCTGGATCGCGCAGTCCATTCATCTCATTCCCCGCATGAAGCAGTGGGTGGCGCAAAGCTACCCCGGCACCAAGCTTGCGATTACCGAGTGGAACTTCGGCGCGGAGACCACCATCAACGGCGGCCTCGCCGCCGCCGATGCCCTGGGCGTCTTTGGCCGCGAGGGCCTGGACATGGCCTGCTACTGGGCCTACCCGCCTGAAGGCTCGCCCGCCTACCTTGCCTTTAAGCTGTTCCGCAGCGCCGACGGCAAAGGGCACGGCTTCGGCGACATCGCCTGCCGCGCCGCCGGCGCCCGCCCCGACATGGTGTCCGCCTATGCCGCCCAGGACACCCGCGCCCATGTCCTGACCATCGTTCTGCTCAACAAATCCCCGCGCACATCGGCCACTGTTCCCCTTGCCCTATCCCACTGGCTTGTCGGTAAATCTGCTGTCCAGTCCTGGCGCGTTTCTGCCGATACTAAAGCAGACCCGGCGCGCGCATCGCTGCGCGCTTTGCCAGGCGTGGTCTGGGCCGGTGCGGCGCATACAGTTACCCTGCCGCCCTCTTCCATGACCTTGCTGCGCATTCCGGGCCGCTAGCTCTGCATCGGCGCATCGGCCCTGTTTTATAGGCTTTGCCTGCGCGTACCAACGACGGAACAATTTCTTCCGTCGTTGGTACGCGCTTAATCAGCCTGGGAAACACCTGGGCTGCGCCTCTGCGACCCGTGCCTTGCTGGGGAACTTCCGCCCCGGCAGGGGCGGACGCTGAGAGATTGTAGAGAAAAGGGGCGGGGGATTTCCACTGGACTGCTCTGCATCTTGCAGGCTTGACCGACACGACACAACGCCATGACAACTGCTTCGCTGCACAACCTGCCGACCTCCGATGAGTTTCTTGCATTGTCCCGCCGCCGAGAGCTGTGGCTGGCGCTGGGAGGGTTTTTGCTGGCGCTGCTGGTCGCTGTCTCGTTTGTGGGCGTGGGCAAAGACACGCCGCTCGCCCCGCTGGCCCTGCTGCTGGCGATCCTGACGCCGGTTGTGCTGTGGCGCTTTCCGCGCGCGTGTTTGTACGCTCTGTTTGCCGCCGCGTGCTTGTTTGAGCTGGGACGCAGCAGCTTTGCCGACTCGCTGACCGACAGCGTGCCGTTCTTTTGGAATGTCAACACGATCTTTCAAGTGTACGCGCACCAGAACATCAAAGCCATTCCCCTGAATGTCATGGAAGTGTTTGCGCTGACAGCGGGCGTGTGCTCGGTGTTTCGTGCCGTGTTCAGCCGCAGCGTGGATGTGCGCGGCGGGGCGCTGATCGGCCCGATTGGGCTGTATCTCGGGTTTGTCATCGCCGCCTGGGCTTGGGGGATGGCGACGCATGGCGACTTCAAAATCTCTTTGCAGGAAGTGCGCTCGCAGTTTTACTTCGGCATTGCGTACCTGCTCGCCGTCAACAGCCTGCGGGACAGGGCGCAGCTTGGCGTTCTGCTCAAGATTTTTGTGGCGTGCGTTGGGCTGAAGGGCATTTTATTAACCCTGCGAAGATACGTCACCCTGCACGGCCTGCCGGTTCCAGACCAGGGGGTCGGGGCGCACGAAGAGGCGTTTTTCTTTGACGCCTTCGCCGTGCTTCTGGCCGTGCTTGTGCTTTGCGGCGCGCATCAGCGTTTGCAGCGGGTGATGTGGTGCCTGCTGCCATTTGTGCAGCTTGCCAACCTCGCCTGCAACCGCCGTGCGGCGACGGCGGCTCTGGTGGTGGCCGTGCCGGTTTTAATCGCATGCGTCCTCCGGGTTTTGCCCGCGCGGCGGCGCATGGTGGTGCGCGTCACCGTGGTGTTTGCCGTGCTGTTCGGCGCGTATTTCTTCACGTTTCGGCATAGCCCGTCGTCGTTTGCGCAGCCCGCCCGCGCCATTCAGTCGCAGATTGAACCCGACCCGCGCGATGCGTCCTCCAATGCCTACAGGGATGCGGAAAACGCGGATTTGATGGCGACAATCAAGTCCGCGCCGCTGGGCTACGGCTATGGCAAGCGCATGCTTCACGCGGTGCCTATCGCCGACATCAGCGCGACTTACGAGTGGTGGGACGTGATGACCCACAATCAAATCCTGTGGGTGTGGATGCGCGTGGGAACGCTGGGCTTTGCCGCCTTCTGGCTGATGATTAGCGCCATATTAATTCAAGGCTGCCTGACAATCCGGGCGGAGGGGGCCGATGCCGAAACCAAGGCCGTGGGCTTGTTCGCCATGCTGGTGGTCGGCATGCTGATGATCTTCGGCCTGCTGGATTTGCAGCTTTCAAACTTTCGGGACATGCTGTTCGCGGGCTTTTGGAGCGGGGCGATGGCCTTCGCCGGGATGGCGGCGGCGCAAAAGCGCGCCGTCTTTTCCGCGCCTCTGGCGGGGTTTTACGGCTATGCGGGGAAGATAGGCCGCAGTCCTCGGTTCTTTTTAGGGAAAGAGGCCCTCACCCCCCAGCCCCCTCTCCCGCAGGCGGGCGAGGGGGAGCCAGAGTGGCCCCCCCGCCCCAATTCTGGGGAGCCGGAAGGGACAAGTCCGAACCTTCGCCCGCTTTGCACTGGCAAGCCCGGAGGGGCGGGAGAGGGTGGCGCGCAGCGCCGGGTGAGGGCCTCCGAGGTCGGCATTCCTCTGCCGGGTGAGGGCTGTTTAGGCCAAACCCAAAGCAACCAAGCAGATACCGCTCCCGCCGCCGCGCCGCGCGTGGCCCGCAATGTGGCGACGACCCTGGCGACTCAGCTTCTCTCATGGGGCATGACGTTTGTTGTGACGCTTTACCTGCCGCGCTACATTGGGGATGTCGGACTGGGCATTCTCACGCTGGCGGGGTCAATTGCCGCCGTCTTCAGCCTTCTGGTGAGTCTGGGAACAACCACCGTCCTCATCAAAAACATTGCGCGGGACCATAGCCGCGCGGGCGAGCTGGCCCTGGCCGCCCTGGCCCTGCGGGTGCCGCTGGGGCTGGCGGCGGTGCTGCTGGGGTGGGGCGCGTCGTTTGCGCTGGGGTACGATGCGCACCTGCGCATGCTGATTGTGGTCGCCCTGGGCGTGATGGCGCTGGGGCAGATTATTGATGCCCTGGGGTGCGTGCTGCGGGGCCTGGAAGAAATCCCCCGGCAGAATGCGGCGGCACTGGCCGAGAAAGTGGTCACGTCCGTTCTGACTATCACGCTGGTCGTGGCGCATGCGCCGCTGGCGCTGATTATCGGCGCGGCGACTCTGGGGTCGCTGACATCGCTGGCCGTGGTTTTGACAAGCCTGCGCCGCCATGTCACGCATGTCGCGCGTCCTTCGGCGCAGGCCATCAAGGCGATGGTGATGGCGGGCATGCCGTTTCTCACAACCGCCGTGTTTATGGCGGTTTACGGCCAGGCCGACGCGCTTTTGCTGTCTAAGATGAGCAGCGTGGCGGCGATTGGCTGGTATGGACTGGCAAAGCGCCTGGGCGGGTCCACGATGGTGATCCCGGTCGCGCTGTGCGGCGCGATGCTGCCGACCCTGGCCCGCTTGTGGGAAAGCAGCCGGGCGCAGTTTGCCGTGTCCGTGCGTCGTCTTTGGAGCCTGATGCTGATTGCCGTGGTGCCGTTCGCCGCCATTCTGGGGCTGGCCCCGGCGCGCATTCTGACTTTGCTGCACTACCCGACCTCGTTTGCGCCGAGCGTGCCGGTGCTGGTGCTGATGGGCGGCGCGGTGATCCTCTGGTTCCTGTCCCAGGTGGCGGGGACGGCTTTGATCGCCTCCGACCGGCAGGGGGCTGTGAGCCGAATTGCGGGCATTGCGGCGCTCATCAGCGTTCCCATCTGCGCCGGGTGCATCTGGGGGGCGCAGCATCTGCTGCATAACGGGGCGGTGGGGGCGATGCTCTCCGATGTGCTGGTGGAAGGCTACCTGCTTCTGGCTTACGTGCGCGCCCTGCCGCCGCGCCTTCTGCACCTGCGCAGCGTGCTGGTGCTGGGCCGCGCCCTGCTGGCCGCTTTGCCGCTGGTGGGTTTGTTTCACTTTGTGCATTCGGCGGGGGGGCTGCTGTGGCTCGTGCCCGGCCTTGTTGTTTATCTGCCTCTTTGCCTTGCGCTGGGGTGCCTCAGCCCGCAGGACGTGCAGGCCGTCCGAAACTTGTTTCTTGGAAAGGTGCGTGCCCGATGAGCGAACTCTGGAAGCTGTCTGTTGTGATCTGCACCCGCAACCGTCCGCTGGACATCCGAACCTGCCTGCCGACCGTGCTGGCGTGCCCGTTCCCCGACATTGAGGTGATACTGGTAGACCAGAGCACGGACAATCAAACGCGGCAGATTGCACGGACTCTCCAGGAAGAGTGGCCGCATCTGACTTACATCCCCACGGACACGGTCGGCAAGTCGGTAGCTTTGGGGATTGGCATGGCGCGGGCGCAGGGGGATATTCTAGCCTTCACCGACGACGACTGCGAAGTGCCCGAAAGCTGGCCTGCGCAGATTGCGTCGGAGTTTGCACGCTCGCCGCGCATTGACATTGTGTTCGGTCCTGTTTTGCCGTCCCCGTCCATTGAAAACTTGGATACCGTGTGCGTTCCGGCGTGGTCGTTCAGCGAACCGCGCGAGCTGAAGAAGGGCGAAGTGTGCGGCATGGGCGCGAACATGGCCCTGCGCCGCTCCGCTCTGGACTTGCTTCAGGGCGCCTGGTTTGACCCGCTGCTCGGGCCGGGCGCAGCGTTTCCCGCCGGGGAAGAAGGCGACTTTGTGTACCGGCTGCGGGCGGCGGGCGCGCGGGCGGCATTGCGTCCCGCCATCACTGTCTGGCACCGGGCATTCCGGCTGCCGGGCCATTGGCAGATGGTTTTGCAGGGATACGGCGCGGGCGACGGCGCGTTCCATGCCAAGCATGCCCGCTGCGGCGACCTGTGGGCGTGGCGTGCCATCGCCTGCCGCCTGGCGCAGGGCGGCGCGCGGGCGGCGGGGAAAGCCCTTTTGCGGCGCGCGCCCAACAGCGACCTGTCCACATTGCACGGCTACTGGCGCGGCCTCTCCGAAAGCCTGCGCTGTCCGCTGGACAAAAAAACTCGTCTGTATGCCCTCGCGCAAACCGCTCCCGCACCCGAAACTAAACCAGTAAAGGCTGTTTGACTGCCCGCCCCGCCGTCCCGGAAAAGAAAACCTCTTATGGAAGCCACTCCCACCCTGAACGCCCCCGTGCCCCCCGGCGCCTTTGCCCAGCTCCTGCGCAAGGCCGGCAAGGCGCGCGCGCTGCTCATTCCCTGGCTGCGCTCTCGCTGGCAGCTGCGCGGCTGCACGTCGTCGGGCCTGCTGTCGCTGGTCGTCAACGGACGCGTGGTGATTGGAAACCAGGGCGCGATCCATCTGGGCGACAAAATACGCATTCGCGCCATCCATCTGCCCGTGGAGCTGGCTTCCCTGCCCGGCGGCACTCTGACGATTGGCGACAAGACTTTTATCAATTCCGGCGTGTCTATCTGTGCGCAAAAGTCCGTGTCCATCGGCAAAAACTGCGCCATCGGCAACATGTCCCTGATTATGGACACGGACTTTCATACGCCGGGCGACCACACGCGCTGGCCTGAAGCCCGTCCGGTCGTTTTGGAGGACGATGTTTGGCTTGGCGCGCGGGTCACGGTCTTGAAGGGCGTCACCATTGGGCGCGGCGCGGTGGTCGCGGCGGGAGCCGTCGTCACCAAAGACGTGGCCCCGCGCACCGTTGTCGGCGGCGTCCCGGCCAAACTCATCCGTTCCCTGGACGCTCCCATCGCGCCGCTCCTTGCTGCGCTGTCCGAAAACCCGCCGCTTGAGCGAGCAAAGGCCGCCTCATGTTCCTGAGCATTGTGATCCCAACATATAATCGGCGCGCAAGCCTTCAGGTGACTTTGGAGGGCCTGGCCCGTCAAGACTATCCGGCCTCGCAGTTTGAAGTGCTGGTCGTCTCGGACGGCTCCACCGACGGCACCGACGACTTTGTGCGCCGCTCTGCCGCCCGCGCCCCTTACGACTTGACGCTTTTGACGCAAAGCAATGCCGGTCCCGCGCGCGCCCGCAACCGGGGCATTGACGCCGCGCAGGGCGAGATTATTGTCTTTTTAGATGACGACGTGGAACCGCTTCGCGGCTTTCTTGCCGCCCACGCCCGCCATCACGAGGGCAGCGAGAACACCATCGTAATCGGCCCGCTTTCCCCCGACCCGCACCTTGCGCGCCGAGAGCCGCCGTGGATCGCGTGGGAGCATGCCATGCTTCAGAAGCAATACGTTGGGTGGGCGACGGGCTTTTTTACCGAAGTCACTCCGGGCAATTTTTACTCAGGCAATGCTTCCGTGCGGCGCGCGCAGCTGCTGGCTGTCGGCGGCTACGACGAAGCCTTCACGCGCCAGGAAGACGTCGAGCTGGCCTGCCGGCTGGAGCGTCAATTTCGGCCTGACTTCGTGTTTGACCCCGAAGCCGACGCCCTGCACCGCCCCCAGCGCTCGTATGCGGGCTGGCTGGCCGTGCCGCTGGCGTATGGGCGCCTGGATGTCGTCCGCGCCCGCCGTGGCGACGCCCCCTGGGCTGTGGTTCGGGAAGGCTACCATGCCCGGCGGCGCGCGACCCAAAGATTGGCGCGTTTGACCTGGGCCTCGCCGTGCGTGGCCGCGCCCCTGCGCGGCCTCCTGCGGGGGGCGGCGGTGGCGGCGTACCGTTTGGGCCATGCCCGCAGCAGTTTCGCCGCCCTGAGCGTCATCTACAACCTGCGCTATTTGGACGGCGCGGCCTCAGAGATGGGGCGTCGCGGCTTGATGGATTTGCTGCTGCCGCCGGGGGAAGGCGCGCGGGAAGCGCAGGCGCTGCATTAGGGTTGCAGGGGAACTCCACGCCACCAGGATAGCGACGCTTAATTGGAAAACAAACAATGAAACTAGGATTTATATTAGAGCAGGCATTGGGACACGTGACCCACGCGCAAAACCTGCGGCGGGCGATGGCGGATGATCCGCGCGACGATGCGCTTTATCTGGACATTCCCTATCACGACACGCCGGGCCGGCTCAGCCGGCTGCCGGGCGTGCGGAGCAACTGGTCGGTGCGGGCATCCCTGGCGGCGTACCGCGCCCTGCGTCCGCACGCGGGGAGTTTGGATGCCGCGCTGTTTCACACGCAGGTCACTTCGCTATTTTCGCCGGGGCTGATGCGGCGCGTGCCGTCCGTGATCTCACTGGATGCCACGCCGTTGCAATACGATGCGCTGGGGGCATTTTATGGACATGTGCCCAGCGGCAATGCGCGCCTGGAAGCCGTCAAAAAGCGTCTCAATCAGCGTGCGTTTAACGCCGCCCGGCATTTGGTGACGTTTTCCGAATGGGCCAAAGGGTCGCTGGTGGCCGATTACGGGGTGGACGAAGGCAGGGTGACGGTGATTCCGCCGGGCATTGACTTGGGTTTGTGGGACTTCCCCGCGCGCGTCAAAGGGGCGGGCGAGACGGTCAACATGCTGTTTGTGGGGGGGGACTTTGCGCGCAAGGGGGGCGACACGCTTTTGGAGGCGTTTGCCGCGCTGCCCGCCAAAATAAATGCGCATCTGCATTTGGTGACGCAAACCGAGGGAGTGGGGGACGGTCTGGCGAATGTCAGTGTTTATCGGGGCGTGACGCCAAACTCCGACGCGCTGCGAGCGCTGTACGCGCAGGCCGATTTGCTGGTCTTTCCCACGCGGGGAGACACTCTCGGCCTGGTTGTGCTGGAAGCGCTGGCGGCGGGCTTGCCGATCATCACCACCCATGTCGGGGCTTTGCCGGAAGTGGTCACGGACGGGGAAACGGGCCTGGTCGTGCCCCCAAACGACGCCCGTGCACTGGCCTGCGCGCTGGAGCGCCTGGCGGGCGACCCGGCGGAGCGGCGGGACATGGGGCGCCGGGCGCGCGCCGACGCCCACGCCCGCTTTGGGGCCGCGCAGAACTACGGGAAATTGGTGCAGACAGTACGGAACGCGGGAGCTTAAGATGATTGGCATGATCCATGCAAAGAAGGCAGCTGAGGACAAACGCATGAAGACATTGCTGCTAATACCCAGCGTGGAAAAAACCGATATTGCCGAAGCCGTGGCCGCCCACCGCCATCCGGTCATGGATTATCATGCCCTGCAAACGGCCCTCGCCGCCCGCGACGGGCAGGCCGACCTGCTGGACTACGCCGCCGTGGATGCCGACCCGTCTCCGCTGATTCGTGTCACGCGGCGTGTGGCCGGGCGCGATGCGGCCCTGGCGATGATGGGCTGGCAGCGGCGTTATCAGTATGGGTCAATCTTTACCAACGGCGAAAATGTCGGCATTCCCCTGGCTCTGCTGCTGGCTGGAATGCGTCGCCGCCCGACCCATGTGTCTATCGGGCACCGGCTGTCGGCGGGCAAAAAGCGCCCGTTTTTCACGCTGCTGCGCGCGGATCGCCAGTTTGATACCATCTTTATCTACGCTCAAAGCCAGCGCGATTTTGCCGAAGACCATCTGGGCATCCCGTTCCACGCGCTGGACCTGATCTCGTTCCAGGTAGATGACCGCTTTTTTCGCCCCCTGCCCGCCGTCGCCGTCAACGACAATCAACTCTGCGCCGCCGGGCTGGAATGGCGCGATTATCCCACGCTGATTGAAGCCGTCGCGGATATGCCCGACCTGTCCGTCAAGCTCGCGGCGGCATCGCCCTGGTCCAAATCGGCCAACGACACAGAGAACCGCGCTTTGCCCGCCAACGTGGACGCGCGTCGGTACGGCTATGACGGCTTGCGCACGCTGTATGCGCAATCGGCGTTTGTCGTCGTTCCTCTCAAAGAAACCGACTTTCAAGCGGGCGTCACCACCATTCTGGAAGCCATGGCGATGGGCAAAGCCGTCATCGCCACGCGCACGGCAGGGCAGACCGATGTAATTATTGAAGGTGTGACCGGGCTGACCGTTCCGCCCGGCGATGTGGCGGCCTGGCAGCGCGCCATCGTCCGCCTGCGCGAGGACCCGTCTTTGCGCGAGCGCCTGGGCCGCAATGCCCGCCGCTGGGTGGAGGAGCATGCCACCCTGGATCGCTGGGCCGGGCGGCTCGCGCATGCCCTGCAAAACGCGCCTGCGGAAAGCGCCGACATGCCGTCCGACTCGCTCGCCGGAGCGGGACAGACCGGGGCCGCGCCCGCCGCGCTGCGCAAAACCGGGTCTTAACACGGGCATAAACCGCGAAACCATGTTATAATAAAGGCGGCGCACCTGCGCTGCCTTTATCTGCATCAACAATACACTCTGCGAGAGAGCCTCCGTTTAATGAACACTCCAAAGAAATACGCCGTGCCGATCCTAACAGCCGTGACCGTGATCGCTTTGCTGTCCACTCTGCTGACTTACCTGCGGTGGGCGCCTCGCCGCCCGCTCGTAACCGTGGGAAGCGAGGTTATCAGCAAATATGACTACCAAACGGCCCTGGACAAACAAGCCGGCAAAACCGTCTTGAACAAGCTGGTCTACACGTCCCTGGTGCGTCAGGCCGCCCAAAAAGCCGGTGTCCTGCCCACCGACAAAGACGTGGATGCGCGGATCGCCGACCTCACCCGTCGCAACCCGCAGATCGCCGCGCAGGCCAACGATCCCGTTAACGGGCACAGTTTTCGGGATGATCTCCTCACCGACCTCGCGCTGGAAAACCTGCGCATCAAGAACGTCTCCGCATCCGACGCGGAGATTCAAACGTTTTACAACCGCAACAAAGCCGCGTTCACCCTGCCCAGCCAGGTGCAGACCACGATGGTCGTTTCCCAATACGCCAATGACGCATCCACGGCAGAGCATCTGCTCCAGCAAAACGTCTCGCCGGATGTGATTGCCCGTCAGCCGCGCATGAAGGTGGCAGGCGTCAACGGCTTCAACGTCAACATGGCGGCCCTTCCTCCCGCCATCCGCGAAAACGTGGGCAAGACAGTGCTTGCCATGAAGACCAACCAGGTCAAGACCCTGCCTATCGGCCAGTACTTTCTGACGTTTAAAGTGAAGAAATCCGACGCGGCCTCCACGCCGCCGCTCGCGCAAATCCGTGACCAGGTGGCGCGTCAAGTGAAGCTGCTCAAGGCCGACAGCCCGCAGGCGACCATTGCCTCTTTGTACCAGCAGACGCAGCCCAAGTTTGCCGTCGAGAAGTACGCGACGTTCTTCAGCGATGTGCAGCAGTTCAACGCGCAAAACGCCGCCAAAAAGACCGCCAGCGCCCGCTGATATTCTCCCATTTTGCCCGCGCCCCTCAAGGGATATAGACTATGGCGACTGCCTTCACCCCGCCCACCAAAAACCCGCCGCCGGATGCGGCAGCTCAGTCCCTCCCGCCGCGTTTCGCTCTGCCCCGCTGGGACTGGCTGACGGTGCTGCCTTTCGCCGTGGCTGTGGGCCTACTTCTGGCCCTTGCATCCCCCATGCTGCGCTCGTGGTGGTATGAGTACGTCAAGCCGGAGTCTTATTATGCCCACGCGCCTATTATCCCGCTGATTATGGCGCTGATGTTCTGGCATCGGCGCGACGCCGTGCGGGAATGCCCCAAAACGCCGTTTCTGCCCGCGTTGATTGTGCTGCTGCCCGCACTTGCGCTGTTTGTGTTTGCGAGCAAGTCTTACGCGCTGGCCTTGATGTCGCTGGCGTTTTTGCTGATCTTGTGGAGCGGCACGTGGCTGGCTCTGGGCACGCGCTTTGTGCGGATGTTTTGGGTGCCTCTCGCGTTTGTCGTGATGATGGTGCCGCTGCCCGGCCCATTGCTCAATGATGCCACGCTGAAACTGCAAATGGTGTCCACGGTCTTTGCCAACAAGCTGCTGCATGCCATGTTCTTCCACACGGTCTTGCAGGGCAATGTTATTCAGATGGACAACTTTCCCCTGTTCGTGGACGTGCCGTGCTCAGGCTTCAAATTGCTCTTGTCACTGCTGACGTTTGATGCGGCCTTTGCGTATCTGGTGGATGGGTCGCGCAACAAGCGCATCTTTTTGTTCTTGCTGAGCGTGCCTCTTGCCCTGGTGATCAATGCCGTGCGGATCGCGCTGATCGGCGTGGTCGGCGAATGCGTGGGTGATGCCGCCGCCCATGTGTTCCATGATTGGAGCGGCATTATCACTTTGGTCTTGGGCTTTACGGCCCTGTTTTCCGTTGCAAAGGTATTTGGATGCCGTACATTCGCCGGATGGGCTATCTTCTAGTCCTTGTGTTTGCCGCTGCTTTGCTCACCGCAATGGTGTGGCGTCCCGCGCCGCCGCCGGTCTTTCATGGCCTGAGTTCGGGCGATGTCCCCCGCGCAGTCGGCGGCTACGCAGCCCCCACCGACTATGAAATGACTGCGGATGTCAAGGCACTTTTGCAGGGCGCGGACACGGTTTCGCGCACCTACAGCCGCAATCAGGACAACATTGACTTTGTGCTGCTCGGCGGTAACAGCCGCGAGAACCTGCATGACCCGCGCTCCTGCCTGACCGGGGCCGGGTGGGCTTTGGCGGGCGACCACACGGAGCTGCTGCCGGGCACGGATGTAGATATTCATGCCTGCCATGCCATCGGCATGCCCGGTCAGCCGGGTTTTGATGTGCTGTACCTGTATGTCGTGGACGGCAAGCGGATCAGCGCGGTGAGTCAAATCCGCATGCAGATGCTGATTGCCGCGCTGATCGGCAAGCAGAATGCGCCTGTCTACATGCTGCGCTTCATGGAGCCGCTGTCTAGTGACCCGCAAACTCAGGCGGAGGTGCATGCGCGCCTGATGGCCTTCGCGTCCCAGATGTGGACTGTGATGAAGCCGAAGCTTCAGTCTAAAGCCTAGTTCCCCCTTGTTTTTTCAAACCCCCGCGTTCTTGTCGCCAAGAATGCAGGGGCTTTTTGTTTTGCCCGTCAGACCCCTGCAAAGGCATTGCATACCCATTGTCTGCGCTTTTCCCTCGCATATCAACGACGGAACAAGCTCTTCCGTCGTTGGTGCGCCGTAGCAGCGCAGGAAAAAAGCCAGAGCAACGCCTGCGCAACACTCAAGATTGTGACGAGGTGAACAAACAACACGCAAAGCAGACGCCGGGGGTTGGAAAACTCCCGGAGGCATGGGCGAGTTCTCCGCAACGTTCAATTTCTGTTTAGGCAGGCAAACCCAGCAAGCTGAAGAACAGCGCACCCTGAACAAAAAACCGCTTGACAGTCTGCGCAACCTGTGATAAGATGATGGTGTAAGACAGCATTGCCAGCAACTCGCACAGTCGCCGCACCCACAATACCCGGAGGTTCACGCCTATGCCTGCTTCGCACCGATTTACGTTTTCGCTTACTCCCAAACGCCTTTCTTAAAGAAAGGCGTTCCTCTTCGCTGTCCTGTTCCTACTGCCTGCTCCTCATGCCCGCGCCCAGGGCTACACCATCCTGAACCCGGACAATGGAGGCTACAGCGGGGGACAAGTCAGCGGTCAGGTAAGCAACATACCTCCGCCGAATACCCCCTTTACTCTGCCATACGGCTTCTACAACAACACTTATGGCGGCGGAAGCTCAACTTACGATGATGGCAGCACCGCCAGTGCTTCGGGAGCAATCACGGCGACGTTTACCTGGGCTTCCTCGGCCTCTGATCCTAACCAACCGCTACCCCAAAGTGTCATCATTATTGAAACCTGCACGGTCTCCGCACTAAGTGGCGGCGGCGTCACGGGGCACTGCTCCACGGGCTTTGACGGCGCTGGGCAGAGTTCGTCATCAGGGGGGGCGTCAGGGACGCGGTATACAGCCAAGTCCAGTCCTGGCGCGAGTTTCACGGTGCAGGACACGCCCAGCGCGTCCAGCACTCCGGGCTTGGGGCAGACAGGCAATGTGGATGTCAGCTACAGTGCCAGCGCCTCGCCGGTCACCATCAGCCTGCCGGGCACGACAGCGGACTCTGACCACAGCCTGAACATTCTCGTCGGGCAGCACTGCACCGCCAGCATCACGGGCCTGCCCGACGACAGCAGTTGGACTACTAAAACAACGTATCAGTGGTCAGTCAGCGGCACCACATTTCAATCGTGGGATTGGGTTGACCCGCCCCCGCCCGACTTCAACGGCGACGAAGGCCATACTAATTATGTGGACGGCCCCGGCCCGCTTACCAATCCTACAGCCTCCTGGTACTGGAATGACCTGATGGGTTCCGGTGCGTCAACCTCTGAAACCGTGTCCTGCACGGCAACGGTCACGCCCCCGACAGGCTCGCCTTTCACTGTCACAGCCACAAAGCAAGTAACGGTATGGCGGCCCATTTGGTCAGCGGACGGCACAGGCGGCGAGATGCAAGTTAGTATAAATCCTTATGGAAATGGGAGTGATTACTGGCTTTGGGCTGCTCCTCTCGATATCAGCAACACAGGTGGAATGATTTGGAGAGCCAAATTATCTTCTCCCAATTCCGCATTGTTTGGTGATGGCAGTGTTCAAATTGTTCAACTTGTCATTCCGGGTGAGAGTTACACTTACAAAGATTATTTCGGCTTCACCCGTTCGTACTCTTCTGCGCTCAACGGTCAAGAGGGATTAGATAGTTCCTGCCCTTATGGCTGGGTCACGGTCGGGCCTGCACCCGGCTCTGGGATTCGATATTTTGCTGGCGATGCACCCGGCTTAGTCCTGATGGGCCTAGAGTCGGCAACGTTAAGCCATAAGTTCGAAGACTACATCATTTACGAGCCGCCAGGTTCGGCGCAGTATGTACCTCTGGCACATTTTGTCTGGAGCATCAACGGGAGTGCCACACTTCCTGCTTCGGGCAACTGGATGGACGCGGTAGGGTCGGCAGGAACAGTCACGCCAACTGGATCGGCTACACCTTTTCCACAAAGCAATTCCTTTCCAGACTGGACTCGAGTAATCAGAGGTGAAGACCTTTAGCACAACAAAAGCGCGAAAAAGGAATATAACAATGAACAATCAAACGAGACTAACTGGTGCATTCTGTGCGTTTATCTTTTGCATCACGGGAGCGGCAATCGGACAACTTCGCCACTTACCACAACAGAACGCAGGCAACGTGAGGCGGCGAAACACTACTAAAACGGTCATTGCATTGACGCCGGAACTCAAGGCGAAATTGGATAAAGCGGGGCGACTTGAAGATATCGCCTTGGCAGCATTGCGGGCAGGCAACTACGAAGAAGCCGAAGCCAATGCCCGTCAGTCTTTTTCGGTGGATGTGGGTTCCGGTTTCAGTCAGATGGTATTGGGCGAAGCCCTGTATTCACAGGGCAAAGACGAAGAAGCCTTACAGGTTTACAAGCAAATGGCAGACGCAGGCAGTGACGACACGCGCCAACTGGCGCGGTATTCTCTGCTGTCCCTCAAAGCCGGTCAGTGGGCGCAGGCCGCCGCCGCCTACAACAAGGCCCTGCTGACATTCACCCCCTATAATCGCGGCGATGACGCCGCCTTGCACAGTGAGTTCGGGCACTTTTCGCCGTCTGTGCCAAAGCCCCATGAATTAGAAACTGCTCTGCATATAATGCTGGGCAATGATTATGATGCCCATGCTCCAGAGTGGCGATTTCCGGTCGGCGTTACTGGCCTGAGCGAATACAAAAAAGCCCTGACGCTTTCTCCGCATTCGGCGGCAGTGATGTTGTTTTATGGGCGTGGCTTTGAGAAGATGAACCGCACAGCAGAAGCCAAAGCCGCCTTTGCAAAGGCGGTGCAGTTGGGCGACAAGGACGTGAAGGCGGCGGCACAGAAGGCCATGCGCTGATAAGGTTTGTATCAAGGCAGCGGCGGGTCGTTTTCGGTTTCCATTCTATGGCTTTAGAGGTGGAACCGGTTCCCACCAGCCTTTCGCTGGGCGGCACAACAAAGGACGCGGACAACAACGACAACATTCTTGTCGGGCAGCACTGCACTGCCAGCATGACGGGCCTGCCCGACGACAGCAGTTGGCCCACCAAAACAACATATCAGTGGTCAGTGAGCGGCACCACATTTCAATCGTGGGATTGGGTTGACCCGCCCCCGCCCGACTTCAACAGCGACGAAGGCCATACTAATTATGTGGACGGCCCCGGCCCCCTTACCAATCCTACAGCCTCCTGGTACTGGAATGACCTGATGGGTTCCGGTGCGTCAACCTCTGAAACCGTGTCCTGCACGGCAACGGTCACGCCCCCGACAGGCTCGCCCTTGACGGTCACTGCGGAGAAAAAAGTCAATGTCTGGCGACCAAACTGGAGAGCAACGGGCGAGGGTGGCATCATGCAAGTGAGCGTGCCGTTTTATGCTAACAGCACTGACGACTTTTGGCTCTGGGCAGGGCCTCTCGCCGGAAGCAGCAACGGCGTCGGGATGTATTGGGAGGCGACTGTATCGCCGCCAAGCACTCCATCTCCTACTTTGTTTGGAGCAGGAAGTATTCAACTTGTGCAGATTATCACTCCTAACTTGAGTTACACAAAGTCCGTGTTGTTTGGCATTCCGTATACGCGCAACTCACCCGAAAATGGGCAGGAAGGATTGGACAGCACGTGTCCGTATGGATGGGAGACAGTGACAGCCCCCAACTACTCTGCCAGCGACTCTCCGGGCCTTCAATTACTAAGCAACACGATTTCCGCAACTGTAGCCGATGTTTTTGAAGACTACCTGATGTACGAGCCGCCGGGTTCAGGTCAGTATGTCCCCCTCGCTCATTTCAATTGGTCTACAAACGGCAATGCTACTCAGCCTTCGTCCGGTGGCTGGGCAGCCTATTCCGGCTCGGCGGGAACAGTCTCGCCCAGCGGGTCCGCCGTGCCATTCACTCAATACCACGACTTTCCCGCGTGGACGTGCGTGAATACTGCGCCTTCGTTTTAAAAGGACACAACAATGAAACATCACACAGCGATGAAACGCATTATCTTGCATACTGTCGTCGTATACTTTGTGACAGGCAACATAGGAGCCGCAATGGCCCAATCCCAGCAGTCTTTTCCTTTCAAAGCTAAAAATGGCTCGCACAAAAGTCCTATGACGCCAGAGCGGAAGGCAAACGAGGCTGAAAAATACCGTTTAGGCATGGCGGCAGGGGCAGCATTAGACGCCCAAAATTACGAAGAAGCCGAAGCCGATGCCCGCCAATCTATTGCGTTAGGTCAGGATTCTGGGCTGGCCCGGGAGTTCTTGGCAGAAGCCCTGTACGCGCAGGGCAAAACAGAGGAAGCCTTTCAAGCCTACAAAGACCTTTGGGACGTGGGGGAAGAAAATTCTGACCTTCTGCTGCCTTACTCGCTGATGCTGCTCAAATCCGGGCACTGGGCACAGGCTGTCACTGTCTTCAACAAGGCGACAATCTTCACGGGTAGTTCGGCAATTGGCGGGAAAGAAGCTTTTCATAGCGTCTACGGTCACTTCTCCCCATCCGTTCCTCAGCCGCGCCAACTGGCAGCCGCCATTCATGTTGCCTGGGGCGTTGCCGATGAACAACCTTCCAGCCCTGGCAGGCGTCCGCAAGACGTTAAAGCTTTGCAAGAGTATCAACAGGCCATAATATTACAGCCGAACTCACCGGTAGCGCACCTGTTCTACGGGCATTGGATGCTGAAGAAGCACCGGTTGTCCGAAGCCAGAGCCGCGTTTGCAAAAGCGGCGCAGTTCGGGCCGGGCGACGTGAAGGCGGCGGCGGAAAAAGCACTGGAAAGGTAACGGCAGCCTAGATTAAAGATTGGCAGATGAGTTGAAGAACGACAGCCGCCTTTCCATATGTGGAAGGGCGGCTGTTTTCTATGGACGCAAACGAACATTTGTGCTATAATAGCACAGTGGCGACAACAGCACTGCCTGCCGCCCCCGACGCTCTTTGACAACTCAATCTCCCCAATAAGCTGTCCGGCCCTTACCGCTGCCAAGGGTTTGATACTCATGGCTCTTGCCCACTCGCGCTCAGGGCAAAACTGCCGGGCCATTGTCCTTCCCTGCACGGCGTTTCCGGTAATCTTCTCAGCGTGCCCTGGTATGGAACGTGCCGAAGATGAAACTACTATGAAAGCATTAATTGCAGGCACAACCTTTGACAATGTCTCTATGGAAGAAGCCGTCGTGCGCATCACGCAGATGGCTCAAAAGACCGACATCCCGCGCGTGATCTGCACGGGCAATCTGGACCACCTCGCGATGGTGCAAAAGGATGCGGCCTTCCATGCTGTTTACCAGGCGGCGGACCTGGTGCTGGCCGACGGCGCGCCGATTGTCTGGCTGTCGCATCTGTGCGGCACTCCCCTGAAAGAGCGCGTGACCGGCAGCGATCTGTTTTGGGAGCTGGGGCGGGCGTCGGCAGCGACCGGCGTGCGTTTGTTCTTTCTCGGCGGGTCGCCCGGCGCCGCCGCACGCGCCGCCGATGCCGTGCATCGGCGTTACCCCAGCGCCATTGTGTGCGGGTCGTACTGTCCGCCCAAAGAAACATTTGACACGCCGCAGGAGCAACAGAACATTTGGGACGCCGTGCGCACGGCGCAGCCCGATATTTTGCTGGTCGGCTTCGGCGCGCCCAAACAGGAAAAGTGGATACAGGCCAACAAAGAACGGATCGGCGTGCCGGTGTCCATCGGCGTGGGCGGCACGTTTGAAATGGCCGGAGGCATCGTTAAGCGCGCCCCGCAGTGGATGCAAAAAAGCGGGCTGGAATGGTGCTGGCGGTTGGCGCAGGAGCCGGGCCGCTTGTTCCGGCGGTATTTTCTCTGCGACCTGCCGTTTTTGCTTGCCCTGACTGCGCGTATTCTGGCGGATCGCGCCCGCCCAAAATCTCAGAAAAAGACTGCCGCGTAAGGCGCGCGGCTTCGCCCGCGCCGAGCAAATGACGCGTCCCCTGCAAAACCGCCGCCGCCTTGGTATAATAACCGTATCTCAGGGAAAGGCGGCAGGCTATGGCGGCACTGCAAACGCGGGAGCATTTGGAACAGCAAGACGCACTGGGCGAGACACTCGCCCTGGTCGTCAGACACGCGCAGCGTCGGCGCCGGGTGCGCGGCGGCGCGCGCGGGCTGATTGCCGCGCTTGCCGTGGACATTCTCCTGGCTGCCCTGGCCCGTGCCGACGTGCTGCCCGATGGCCCCTTCTTGCTCCCTCTCTTGGCTGCCCTGGCCGTGCTAGGCGCAGGCGTGGGCGCTTATTGGACATCTCGTTTTCCCCTAACTCTCATGGACGCGGCACGGCTGGCTGAAGCGCGCCTGCCGCTCAAAGAGCGCCTGTCGTCTGCGTTGGAGTTCGGCCAAACAGCGCGTGTTAATCCCCTGCTCGGCTTGCAGCATGCGGATGCGGAGGCCCATGCCCGCGCTTTGGATATGCGCCTCGCTGCCCCGCGCCGCATTCCGCGAGAGGCATGGCTTGTCCTGCCCCTGCTGCTCGCCCTGGCCCTGACCCTGTGGCTGCCCATGCTGCCGTTCGGCCCCACTCCCGCGCAGCGCGCCGAGCGGGAGGTGGTGCAGCAGGCAGGCCGCGCGCTTGCGCAGGATGCCCATCAGGCCGCCCGGCAGGCCGATGCCCGGCATCAAGAGGGCGCAAAGCGTCAGGCGCAGCAGATGGAAACCCTGGGCAAGCGCATGGCTCAGGGCCACATGGACCGGGCGCAGGCATTGGCCGCCGTGTCTCAGCAGGAGCAGCAGCTTGCCCCTTCGGGCCAGTCGGCGTCGCCCAATCCCCGCGACCCCGGACAGGCGGCAAAAGACCTTGCCGGGGCCGCCAAGTCGCCCGCGCCGGCCAGTACGCAGTCGCCCGCAGCGCCCAAAGGCGCGTCCGCTTCTGCCGGTTCGCCTCGCTCTCAAGGCGCTTCGGCAGGCAGGGCGGGGCCGCAAAAGTCCTTTCAAGCCGCGCAGCAAGCCCAGTCACGGACCGGGCAGCAGGCAGCGTCCCGCCCGCCGGCGCAGTCCGCCGCCCCGCCCAAAGCGGCATCTACCGGAGCTGGGGCCGGTTCCCCAGAGGCGCAAAAAGGGCGGGGTGAGGCTGCACATGCGCGGCAGCCGTCAAACTCAGCGTCTGCTGCCGCCCAAACAAGCCGCGCCGCCGAAACAACCCCTGGCGCACATCAGCCCCCGCCGTCGTCTTCCACTGCGCCCGAAGCGCGTCAGGCCCTGGAAAACGCCCGCCGCAGGCTTGCCGGGCCTGCCCCGTCCGGGGAAACGCCAGCGTCCAAACCGGGCGCGACGAACAATCCCTCGCCTTCACCCGCCGGTGCGGGCAAGCCGAGTGGGCAGGGAAAAGGAGCCGGCGGCCCGCCGAACGGGGCCGGGAAACCCGGCGCAGGCCCGCCGAACGGGCAAAGCCAAAGCCGTGGCGGCCCGCCGAACGGCCCCCCTTCCCCCGCAGGCAAGGGGCAGGCGGGGCACTCCAGCCAGGGCAAACCCACAAGCCAAAGTTTGGGCAATCCCGGCGGTGCGCCGGGGCAGCCCGCGCCCGGCGGCGGGGCAGGGCAGGCGGCGAAGTTTCCGTTCCGAGGCGTGCTTCCGCCGACCATCGCGTCCAAAGGGCGGGGCATCGCTCTGGGCACGCCGGGTCAAAACGGTGAACAGGGCAAAACGCTGCACTCACAATCCGGGCAGCCGCCCGCGTCTGCCGGGCCAAGCCGCGTGCCGTACAGCCAGGCCCTGCCGCGCTACCGCAAACGCGCGGAGGCGGCGTTAGATCAAGAGCAAGTGCCGCCGTCGCAGCGCGCCGTCGTGCGCGACTATTTTAATTCATTGCAGCCCGCCAAATAATTCATTGCAGTTCCCCCTATGAGAGTTCCCCCCCCTATCGGCCTGGGCATTGTCCTGGTGTTTCCCATGACAGCCATGCCCGCGCACGGGCAGCCGCGTTCCGCGCCAAGCACGGCTGGCCCCCATGCCGTCGCGCTGGGCCATTTGCAGGACGGCGCGATCACCGAAAGCTCCGGCGTGGTCGCCGGCCGCCGCGCCGCAGGCCGCCTGCTGTGGACGCACAACGACTCGGGCGATGGCCCGTTTGTGTATGCCGTAGGAATGAAGGGGGGAAAACGGGGGACGTTTCGCCTGCGCGGCGTTCAAACCGTGACCGACTGCGAGGATATTGCCATCGGGCCGGGGCCGCAGGCGGGCGTGCCCTATTTGTATCTGGGGGATATTGGCGACAACACCAGCGTGCGCAGCGCCGCGTCCCATGTGTGTACGGTTTACCGCGTGCCTGAGCCTGTTGTTGCGAGCAGCGCGCGCGCGTCTACGCAGGCGCATCCTGTTCTCACAGCCACGGCAGAGGCCTTTCGTTATGTCTACCCGGACGGGCCGCACAATGCCGAAACCCTGCTGGTGCATCCGAAAACGGGGCGCATTTATGTCGTCGCCAAGAACCCAAATGGGCATGACGGCGTGTATGCCTTCCCCCCATCGCTTGATGCGCGCGCAGTGGTGACATTGAAAAAGCTCGCCACTGTTGTCATCAGCGGCGAGCCGGATTTATACCCCAACTTAGTCACCGGGGGCGATATTGCCCCCGATGGCAGGCACGTTGTTCTGCGCACCTATTGGTATGCGTATGAGTTCGCCGCGCCCGCGAGTGCGGCGGGTTTTGACAGCGTATGGCACGCGCATCCCCGGCGCATTTTGGTTCCTTTGCAGCCGCAGGGAGAGGGCATCGGGTATGCCTATCCGCAGGGCGATGCGTTTTATCTCACCAGCGAGGGCACGCATACGTCTCTTTACAAAGTCTCGCGTACGCATTAAGGCCCTATCAAGAAAGAATAACAAGCGTGGATCAAGCGGCGGCACTGGCGTTCAAAGACAACTTCGCGCGGGTGCGCACGGAAGTCGGCAAAGTAATTGTGGGGCAGCAGGACATCATCGACGGCGTCTTGATCTGCCTGCTGTGCGGCGGGCATGTCTTGCTGGAGGGCGTGCCGGGCCTGGGAAAGACCCTGCTGGTGCGGACACTGGCGCAGGCCTTAGACCTGTCGTTTGCGCGCATTCAGTTTACGCCCGATTTGATGCCCGCCGATATTACCGGCACCAATCTGCTCACCGAAGAGGCAGGGCGCCGGGCATTCCAATTTCAGCCCGGCCCGCTGTTTGGCAACATCGTCTTGGCGGATGAGATCAACCGGGCGACCCCCAAGACCCAGTCGGCCATGCTGGAAGCCATGCAGGAGCATTCGGTGACGGTGTCCGGCGCGCAGTACCGCCTGCAGGAGCCGTTTTTCGTGCTCGCCACCCAGAACCCCATTGAGATGGAAGGCACGTACCCGCTGCCGGAAGCGCAGTTGGATCGGTTTCTGTTCAAGCTTATCGTGCCGTCGCCGACCTTTGCCCAGCTCAGCGCGATTTTAGACCGCACCACGGGCACCGAAACCCACCCGGTGACCAAGACCCTGAATGGCGAGGCTATTCTGGAGATGCGCCAAATTGCGCGCGAAGTGCCGATGGCGAGCCATGTCCGCGAATATGCCGTGCGCCTGGTGCTGGCGACCCAGCCCGGCAGCGAGGGCGCGCTGCCGTCGGTCGCGCGCTACGTGCGCTTTGGGGCGTCGCCGCGCGGGGCGCAGGCGCTGGTATTGGCCGCCAAAGTCCGTGCCCTGCTGGACGGGCGCTACAATGTTGCGTTTGAAGACATCGCGGGCGTCGCTCCCGCCGCCCTGCGCCACCGCGTTTTGCTGAACTACGAAGCGCAGGCCGAGGGCGTTTCCACAGATACCATTCTGCGCGAGATACTCGCCAAAGTGGCCGTGCCGCGTCCTGCCGCCGCCGCGTAAGCCCCCCCAAACACTTATGGCCCTTTTGTCACCCTGGTTTGCGCTGCTGTCTTTGCTCACGCCGCTGCCGATCGGCACCGACCGGCAGCTTCGCCGGACGCCCTATGTCACGCTCACGCTGATTGGCGTCAACATCCTTGTCTATCTTCTGACACTCCATGACCCCGCCGCCATCCAGCATTATGGCCTGACGCCGAAGTTCCCTCGCCCCTTCCAGCTCTTCACGTGCCTATTTATTCACGTTGGCTTCTGGCATTTATTATGGAACATGGTCTTCCTGGGTTTGTTCGGCCCGCATGTAGAAGACGCTCTCGGCCCCATCACCTTCACCGCCCTGTATTTTGGCGGCGGCATCGCGGCGGGCCTGCTGCAAATGGCGATCTCGCTGATGCTGCTCGCGCGCGGAGAACCCATGATCGCCTATGCGCCCCTGGTGGGCGCGTCGGGCGCGATCTCGTCCATTCTGGCCCCGTTCGCCGTGCGCTTTCATAGGTCGCAGATACGCATGCTGTGGCTGCCGGGTCTGCTGCTGCCGGGCGGGTGGGGGCGTTTGGAAGTCCCCGCCGTGGCCGGCCTGCTGCTGTGGCTCGTGCAGAATGTCTGCGGCGCCCTCTGGTCCCTGTGGAAGCCTGAAAGCGGCGGCACCGCCTACTGGGCGCACATGGGCGGCTTCGCCTTCGGCTTGGTGGCCGCGCAGCTCACCGACCTGCTGCGCGACGGGCGTCAGGACTATCGCCTCCAGGATGCCCGCGCCTCTGCCGGGCGCGGGCAGACGCTGCTTTCCGATGCCGTGCAGAACTATCGCGCGTTTTTGGAGCACGACCCGCACAATGCCGCCGTGCGCACTGAGCTGGCCCGCGCCCTGGTGCAGGGCGGCGAAGCCGAAGGCCGAACCGAAGCCGAAGCGGAAATAACCAGGGCCGTGCGCCGCCGACTCAAGCAGGAAGAGATACCGGAAGCGGTCACCGCCTGTGCCGATGCCCGCTTTCTGAACCTTTCTCTCGCATTAACTCCCCGCGAGTGCCTGCGTTTGGGCGGCGAAGCGGAAGATTTGTCCGACTTAGATACCGCCGTCTGGCTGCTGCGCATGGTGCTGAGCCACACGCCCGATGTCCCTGAAGATGAGATGGCCCGCTTCAAATTGGGACGCATCCTGCTGCGCACCGACCGCCAGGAAGCCCGCCTGGTGCTATCCCGCTTTCTGGACTTGTATCCGGCCAGCGAATGGGCACGCCAGGTGCGCGAAATGGTGCGACAAACATATGTTTGATATTCTCCCCCAATGGACACACTTCAAGTACCACACTACTCGAACTGGAGATTGGAAACTATGGCCGTAGAAGACTTGCAGAAAAACGAAATGATGGCGCACTTGCTGGATGCCTTGGATCACCACAAAGACATCGGGCACTATGGGCGTTTGGTGTTTGCGATGGTTTCCCGCCATTTTCTGACCGAAGACGAAGTCATCACGTACTTGCAGAAGGACAAAGACTTCAGCGAAGAACAGGCGCGTTCTTTGTATGAGCAGGTGCAGGGTGCGGATTATAATCCGCCCCGCCGCGAGAAGATTTTGCAGTACCAAACGGAGCAGGACTTCCCGATTATCCCGAACCCCGACGATCCCGACGCCGGCAACGTCTACCGTGACCTGAACTTCCCCGAGCATGTCTACGAGCATATCCAGGATTACCGCGACCACAAAACCCATGCATAGACACTGTGAGAGGCGCTTCGCGCAGCAAAGGCTTCCCATTTCTGGGAAGCCTTTTTTTGGTTGTGCCCTCATTCACCTACAGAAAACTTCGCTTGGGGATGAGCAGCGCTGCGCGGCGAAAACAGCCCTCCCCCTGGCGCTGCGCGCGCAGCCAAGACAGCCCTCACCCGGCATAAGAATGCCACCCTCTCCCGCATAGGTACTGTACAGCATTGGCTGAACAGAAAACCACGCCCTGAAGCCCTCCGGGTCTGTCAGTGCAGGGCATGGCTGAGCGGACAAAAGCCCCTGCGGGGCTGGAAGAAGCAGTCTTCAGCCCCGCAGGGGCTTTGATCCGCCTAGCCTAGCCCTTCAGGGCTAGGGCACAAGGCCCGCTTCCGCACGGGCGTGCCCGGAGGGCTGTACTGGCGGGCCAGGAAGGGCGGCCTGCCAAGTCTTCCAATGCAGGAGAGGGGGCTGTGGGGTGAGGGCAGTCCTTCACTGCTGGGTTTGTGGGGCGAGGGCCGCCCTGTTCCCACGGCATTGCGTATGCGGTGCGACGGCGTTGTCAGCGTGTACCAACGACGGAAGAAACTGTTCCGTCGTTGGTATGCCGTAGGAACGCTCTCTAAACGCCGAAACAAACCCTCTGCACTTGCCCCATGCGCCGGTTTATGCTACACTAAAAGCAGCAATTCACTTCCCCGAAAGAAGGCACTGTTTTCTATGGCGAGCCGCATCACGTTGTATGGGTCCGCGAACCACCCCGACATCAAGCGTTTGCAGCGCGAGATGAATGTCATGTACGTGGATTATAATCAGACTGACCCGCGCAAAGACATTGACGCGCAAAAGCATCTCACAGAGCAGGTCGGCGAGGGCAAGACCCTGCCGCTGGTGGAGGTGCAGCGGGCCGAAGGCAGCGGCAGCGTGTTTTTGACCAACCCCGACGAGCCGACCCTGCGCCAGTGTTTGTACAGCGAAGACATTCTCAGCATCACGGCGTACTGGCTGTAAATGGCTATGGCGACTGAACCCTGCCCGCTGTGCCCGCCCACGCGCCCTGTTCTGGCCGAGAACGAGGATTGGCGCCTGGTGCTGAACGAAAACCAGGCCACTTTGGGGCGCGTGTATTTCGCCCTCAAACGCCATGAAACGGACGTGACCGCCCTCGCGCCGGGCGAAGTCTTGTCGCTGTGGCGCTTCGCCGCGCGGGCGAAGCGGGCGCTGGACAGTTTGTTCGCGCCCGACCATTTCAATTATCTGTTCCACATGAATGTGACCCCGCACGTGCACATGCACATCTATCCCCGGTACAAAGCGCCCCGCGCGTTCGCCGGGCAGACGTTTACCGACACGCGCTGCGGCGACCATTACGACCCGCAGGAAGTGAGTGTTTTGGATGCAGTGACGGATACTTTGCTTGTGAATGCCTTGCGGGAAGCGCTCGCCGCGCAGGAGGGCCGCGAATGATTGCGCATCTGAGCGGCAAATTGACCCGCATGGAAAGCACATTTGTGGTGCTGGACGTGGGCGGCGTCGGCTACAAAGTGTCCGTGCCGGTGAGCGTGCTGACGACATTCGCCGAGGGCGACCCGGCGGCTTTGCACATTCACACCCATGTGCGGGCGGAAGAAATCAGCCTGTACGGGTTTGCGGAGGCCAATGACCAGCGCGTCTTTGAATTGCTGCTGAGCGTCACGGGCATCGGGCCGAAAGTGGCGCTGTCTATTCTGTCTGCGATGGATTCTGATACGCTGGCCCGCGCCGTGGTCGGCGAAGACGCCAAGACATTGGTGCGCATTCCCGGCCTGGGATTGAAGACCGCGCAGCGCCTTGTGCTGGAACTCAAAGACAAGATGTCCGCCCTGCTGTTTGAGCGCAAAGTAGACCAAAGTCAGGCCAAGAGCGCCCGTCCCGGCCCCGATGATATTGTAGACGACGTGGTGGACGGCCTGGTTAATTTAGGCTACAACCGCACTGACGCCCGCAAAGCCGCCGAAGCCGCCCTGAAAGCCTCGGACGACAAGGCCAATATCGGCCTGGCCCTGCGCGCCTCGCTGAACATCCTCACCGGCACGGGCGGCAAAGGGTAGGTGAATTTTGAGACTCTCGGCGACATTGCCAGCGTAGAAATGATTGCGGCGAGGCTTGGAATTCGGGGCCGGGAGCGACGGCGCCGCGGGTACGGGGGAGGACATTGGGTCAAAGCCCCTGCCCTCCCCTGTCGCTGCACCGGCGACGCGAGGGGCAGGAACCTTCATAATTGTGTCTGCTTTCCTCCATCCTGCGCCGCCCCTTTTGGTACTGAGATAGAAACTGCGGCGCATGTCCCGCCCACGCTGTCTGCCCGGTAGGATCACCTATCATCAGGCAAACCAAGCATACTCTTCAGGGCAGGGGGACGCGGGCTTGCGGGCGGCAGGAAAAGCAGGTTCAGGCGGCGAAGCGTGCGCTTGAAGTATATGCCATAATCGGATATGGCATTTGTCTGGGACGAGGACAAGGCGCAGGCAAACCTTGCCAAGCACGCAGTGGCCTTTGAGGAAGCCGTCACGGCCTTTCTTGACCCGCTGGCAGGACTTCGCGCCGACCCGCGTCACTCCGAGGAGGAAGACCGCTTTCTGCTGCTGGGCGTCTCGGAGCGGGGGCGTCTGCTCGTTGTTGTTCACACGGAGCGCGGTGACGACGTGCGGATAATCAGCGCCCGTCTCGCGACACCCACCGAGAAAAAACAGTATGAAGAAGACTTCTCCCTCTGACCCGGACATGCTGCCGGAATACGACTTCACGGGGGCTGTGCGCGGCCACTACGCGGGCCGCTTCGCGCAGGGCTACACCGTGCGCGTGGAAAAGACGGATGGCAGCACGGAAGAAACGCGCTTCACGCGCCTTGCCCCTGACCTGGCCGCCGCCTTTCCTACCGATGAAGCCGTTTCCGCCGCCCTCCGCGAATGGCTGCGCGACAGGCAAGCCACCCGCGCCGTCTAACCTGCGCGCCAATCACCCGCTGGATAACTTCTTAGACGACTTCCCCACCGTCACCCGCCCGCAGCATCATTCGAGCAAAGGAACACGCCAAATGGCCCGTACCATTGAAGCCACAATCGACGAGCAGGGAACCGTGCATCTGAGTGAACCCGTCGCCCTGCCCACCCCCCAGCGCGCGCTGGTCACCATTCTGGACGAAGAACCCGTCGCCCCCAGCATAACCGAGGGTCTGCGCCGGGGATTTGAGGATATGCAGGCCGGGCGCACCATTTCGCTCGGCAAAGCCCAGGCCGAGTTTGATGCTCTCTGGACAGCCCGCCTCCCGCTAGCGCGTGCATAAGTCCGTATCGCTTTAATACGGTAAAATCAGTGCATAGACAAGCGATGGAATCAAATGAGTGAAATGCTGTTGCTGGGAGCGGGGGCTTCCGTAGATGCGGGCGTGCCGGGTGCCTATGATATGACTGCCCGTATCTTGGAGAACTTACGGAAGTACCCTCGCTTCCGTAAGTACGCGCACGCTCTTTGCTACGTGATTGGAGGGTTGCTGTTTGAAAAAAGCAAAGAGAATATCAATCCTCTTGCGCCTGCAATCAATGTTGAAGATTTGTTCAACGCAGTACAGTTGCTGGCGGAACGGAATACATTAGAGGCCGCGCCGTTTATTAATTCCTGGCACCCTTTTCTTGAAGAGATAGAAGACCAATACGCCTCTGCTCCAAGACCACGCGCACTTGACAAAAGGGAGATAGATGAAGAGTTATCTTCTTTTGTCAGAGACGCAATACCCTCATCCAATGGGGGACGGCCGTTTCGTCTTGGTGGCAACAGCCATGTAGGAGATGCCATAGAAAAGTTTGTCACGGGCTTTTTTGAAAATGACAAAGAACGCGGGCCTAAACAAGAACAAACTTTTCATCGCACGAACGACGCAATGATTGCTGCATTAAAAGATTTGGTATGGATTGAGAACGCCAACAACGTTGTTCACCTCGCGCCCTTAGTGAATGCTTTAGATAAACAAAATCGCCTTGTTGTAGCAACGCTCAATTATGATAATGGCGTTGAACTTTTAGCCTCTTCACAAGGCGTTACATGTCAAACAGGATTAACCGAATGGTCTACGACGGGACGCTTTGAGACAGCCAGCGCAGGTCTGCATCTGCTGAAACTGCATGGCTCCATTGATTGGGTACGTTATAACAATGGCCAACAGGGGGCAGTAATGCCAACGATGATGGCGCGACAGGCAACACGAGGGGAAATAAAACAAGAGTTCCACCAGCCAGCCCTTCTCTTCGGCAATCGCAACAAACTGACGCCGGAAGGCCCTTTTCTTGCTTTGCTACGGGCATTTGAGCGGGAGTTAGAGCAGTGCGAAACCCTGACCGTTGTTGGGTATTCTTTTCATGACCCGCACATCAACGTTTACATTTCGCGTTGGCTTAACAGCAATAACAATCATATTTTACGCATTGTAAACGGCCCTGATTTTCTTTCAAACGCCTACTATTCCATAGAGATTTATATCAACCAGTTGTTCCAATTCTCCAATAATCACCCAGGCCAAATAAAAGATACAGGAAAATATGCACGCGAGGGTTTGATAGAATTGTATGGCGAGCGTGAATTCGTTGTGCCACAGGCTACTATAACGCCTACTCTATCAGCATTGGAACAAGCTGCAAAGGAAAATGAGCAAAAGGAAGTTGTATAATTTCCCATGAGCCAGACGCTTGCTTACAACGAAGTGATTGACTACATCGCCGCCGGGAATGCCCCCGATGCCGTCTCTGCATTCCGCAACAGTGCACCCAGGAAAGAACTATGTCCCTAGAACAATCCTCATTGCCGGACGGTACAATTGCTATCGTCACGGGCGGGAGCCGTGGGCTTGGCAGAAACACCGTACTCAGCCTCGCCCAGCGTGGCGTCAGTTCCTTTTCACCTACCACTCAAACCGCGCCTAAGCCGACAACGTCGTGACCGCCGTCCGCGAGGCGGGAAGCAAAGCGATGGCCTTGCAGTTCGACGCCGGAAACACCCGCTCCTTTGATCCATTTGTGCAAGAGGTGCGCAGTGCTCTGGGAGAGATGGGAGCAAAACGCCCCGAAAGGGTATAATCATCCCATGATAGACGAACGCATGGTCTCCCCCGACAATAGGGACGAAGACCGGGATGAATACTCGCTGCGGCCCAAGCGCCTGCGCGAGTTTATCGGGCAGCCCAAAATTAAAGAGTCGCTGGGCATTTTCTTGCAGGCCGCGCAGGGGCGCGGCGAAGCGCTGGACCATGTCCTGCTGCACGGGCCGCCGGGCCTGGGCAAAACCTCGCTGTCGCTGATTATCGCCAACGAAATGGGGGCGTCGCTGCGGGCCACGTCCGGCCCGGCGATTGAGAAAGCCGGAGACCTCGCTGCCATTCTGACCAATCTGGAGCCGGGCAGCGTCCTGTTCATGGACGAAATCCATCGCCTGCCCCGCGTCGTGGAAGAGATACTCTACTCGGCGATGGAAGACTACCAGGTGGATATTATTATCGGCTCCGGGCCGTCTGCCCGCACGGTCAAGCTAGATATTAACCCGTTTACTTTGGTGGGGGCGACAACGCGGGCGGGCATGCTGACATCGCCGTTGCGCGACCGGTTCGGCATTCAGCAGAACTTTGAGTTTTACACCCCGGAAGACCTGGTGGAGATTATCATACGCTCCGCCGCCATCCTCAACGTAGACATTGACCTGGGCGGGGCTGGCGAGCTGGCCCGACGCTCGCGCGGCACGCCGCGTGTCGCCAACCGCCTGCTCAAGCGTGTCCGCGACTTCGCGCAGGTGCGGGCGGATGGGCATATCTCGCACGAAGTAGCGTCGGCGGCCCTTGCTATGCTGGAAGTGGATGCGCGGGGCTTAGACGAAACCGACCGCCGCCTATTACGCGCATTGACGGAGAAGTTCGGCGGCGGGCCGGTGGGCGTGGAAACATTAGCCGCCGCCGTGTCCGAAGAGCGCGACACGATTGAAGACGTGTACGAGCCATATCTCATGCAGCAGGGCTTTTTGCAGCGCACGCCGCGCGGGCGGGTCGCCACGCGCCTGGCCTGGGAGCACTTGGGTTTGACACCGCCGCCCTCCGCGCCGGGGCAGGGGACCTTGCTGTAAGTGCTGTGCTGTGCTTACCGCTCGCTCGTGCCTTGACAAACCCGTCTGCGTGTGATATTCTAAAGCATAAACCTGGACAGTTTTTTGGAAGACTGCCCCGACCCTGCCCGAGGACACTCCCTTGTATTGCACCGAATGCGGCACCAAAAACAGCGTTGACAGCAAATACTGCCGTGAATGCGGCACCAAGATCAACGACGGCTACCGCACCATGATGCTGTCATTGGACGATCTGCGCGCCATTGACAACGAGAAGAACCAGGAGCGCCTTGCCAAGCTGCTGGACATGGCGTTCTGGCACAACGAAGCCGGCAATGCCGATGCCGCCGTGCTGGCCTGCGAAGCCGCTCTCGCCATCCACCCGCACAGCACCACCGCCCATTCGCTCCTGGGCACGCTGTACGAGAAGCGCGGGGACGACTCCAAAGCTATCCACCACTTTGAAGCGGTCGTGACCCTGAACCCGGACAGCGCCGCCGATGCCGCAAAGCTTGACCAAGTACGCCGTGGCGTGCATGTTAAGGCCGCCGCGCCCCCAGCCGCCTACAAATGGATTCCGCCCGCATTGGTCGGCCTCAGTGTGGCGGGTGTCACGGGCAAAGTCAAAGACAAGCTGGCCGAGACGAATACAGCCCCAGGCGAAGAGTCCAAGTCGCGTCCTCGCCCGCTGACGCCCTTCGTGGGTTCAGCCATAGCCTTCGTCGTGGCCCTGATTGTCGGCGCTTTGCTGCTCAAGCCCGTCGCGCCTGCCGGCAGTGCCACGCGCCGCACAGTGGTCTCCGCTGCGCCGTCGCCCTCTCCGGCTGCTGCCGTGAGTTCTACGCCAAGCCTTGCCAGCCTCACGCCGCCTGCCTACGCGACTGCCCTGCCGCCCGTAACACTGGCACCGGGGACGGGCGGGGGGCGTATCGCCGCGCCGCGCTTCGGCCCCGACCCGTTCGCCGATGCCTCGGGGCCGGTCGGCAGAACAACGCCGCTGGCGCGGACAGCCCGCGTGCCCGCCGCGCCGCGTGTTCCTCGCGCCCCGCGCCGTGCCTCCGGTGGACGCTCCGTGGCTGCTCTGCCGCCGCTGTCCCTGCGCGCCGTGCCGCTGCCCGGCGAAAGCGGCCTGGCGCCTGCCCCGGTGTCTGTTCCCCGCACGGCGGCGTATGCGCCCCTGGCATCGGTCGCCTCCCTGCCGCAGCACACCGTGGTCGTTTCCAGCTTGAACAGCGCGCCTGCGCCCTCTGGGTTTTCCTCGCCGTCGCGCATTCGCATCACTGTGCACAATGCTTCGCCGAGCGGGGCCATTTCGCTGTCCAACCGCGACTTGCCGTCGTCGGATCGCCCCGACCAGGCATCGTCGGCGGGGGACAATGCCCAGCAGACCGCGATCACGTTGCAGCAGCAGGGCAGCTACCGCCAGGCGGCGAGTGCTTACCGTGAGGCGATCCGCGCGTTCCAGGCGCAGATCGCCAGTGGGCGCGACGTGGAAACCGCGACGCGCGCTCTCCAGGCATGCCAGACAGGACTTCAGATTTGTCAGCAAAGCCGTTAACCCTATTTGCCTGTGCGGGCCTGCTGCTGGGCGCAAGCCTTGCGTCCCATGTGGCGCGGGCCGCCGACCCCGTTACCCTGGTGTTGTTCCCGCGCACCCTCAGCAATGACGACGATGTCAAAGCGCTGGTCGATGTCCGCAAGAAGCTGCGCTCGGACACTGCCTACGAAGTCATCACCTACGACCCTAACTCCTCCGCCGTCAAGCGGGCGGCGGCGGAAGCCCACCACCCCGAATGGCTGACCGACCCGATGGGCAATGACGCCGAGCGCCTCGCGCTGACCCGTGCATTGGGAGCCGCATTCGCGATTGTGATTGCCAAAGCCGACGGGCGCGGCAAGATGGATGTGCGTGTAGATGAAGCCGCCATGTCCACCCGCACCTGGAGCGGCTACGATGAAAAGGCGGACGATGCCGACCGGTTTATCCGGCAGCAGGCCGCCTTTGCCTTTGCCAATCGTCTTGCGGGTCAGCCCGCGTCGTCCTCGCCCGCCCAAGTTCCTGCAAGGGTATTGGCCTTGCCTGCGGCCTCTGCTGCGCCGACGCCTTTGCCGCCTATTGTCGTCGCCGCCCCGACTGCATTGCCGAGTTCCCCTGGGCCGACTGCCGCTGTGCCCGTCGCACCCATGCCTGCGCCTCTTGCTGTGCCCGTCGCACCTGCACCTGCGCCGATGGCAGTTCCTAATGCGCCTGCGCCCACCGCTCCTGCTTTGCCACCTGCGGCAGTTCCCGCCGTGCCTATTGTGCCGCCTGCGCCGCTGCCCATCGCCCCGGTTTCTTTGGTGCCTTCGGCGGTGCGTCCGCTCCCGCAGCCGCCTGTTCACATTCTCCCTTCTGTGCCTGTGCCTGCGGCGACACAGCCGATCTTGCCCGCTGCTCCCATGCCTGTGTCGCGGCCCGCGCGCACTGCGCCCATTCCGCCTCGCGTCGCGCCGCCCGCACAGGCGGCGCTTTCCGTGCCCACAATGGCTGTCCCGCCCGGTCAGAGCAAGCCTGCCGAGACATTGATTGTGCCGTCTCCGCTGCCCATTCCCGCGCCCAGCCGGGTGGCTGCTGCGCCCGTCCCAAGCGTGGTCCCGCTGCCTGCCTCGCGCTCCGATGAGGATTCGGCGCCTGTGCGCGCTATTCTCACCCAGGGCGATGATGCGCTGAGCGCGGGCAACTTTGTCGCCGCCATTGCCGCCTACCGGGATGCCGTCAATGGCGCGCCGCTGTCCATGCTGCCGCGCCTCAAATTAGCGCAGGCGTATCTGCAAAGCGACCGGCGCGACAAGGCGTTGAGTGAAGCCCAGCGCGCGCTTTCCATTGCCCCCAATGATCTTACCATCCAGCAGTTCTTGATGCAGCTTGACGCAGAGACCGGCTCTTCGGATGGCGCGGTGGCCCGCTTTCAAGCCGTGGTTGCGCAAAGCCCGCAAGACCCCGCCGCGCATTTGGCGCTGGCCGATGCCCTGTGGAACAACGGCGCGCTGACCCAGGCCGAAAACGAGTATCAGGCCGCGCAGACTCTGGCAGGCCCGCATACGCCCGCCGCGCAGCAGGCCGCCGCCCATCTCGCGCGCCTGTATGCGGCCCAGAGTCGCTATGCCGACAGCCTGGCCGCGCTGAAACGCGCCGGGGCGGGCGGGTATGCCCTGGCGCTTGGCATCGTGCAGAGCCGCGCCGACACGCTGCGCAGCATGCTGGATGCCGGGCTGGACAGCATGGATGCGGGCAAGACCACGCACGAAGCGTTTTACAAAACAGCCAGCGATGTCGCCGCGCAGGCGCAGGCATTGGCCGACTTCGTGGTCAAAGTCACTCCGCCGTCTGCCTTTGGCGTGTCGCACCTGCACCGCGTGCTGGCAACCCACCTGATGGCGCAGCAGGCCGCCGTGCTGGTCAATTACGTAGAAACGTCGGATGCTAGCTTTTCCAGCCAGGCCGCCCGTTTGGAAAAGGAAGCCGTCACCGAAATGCTGACCGCCCATGCGGCGGAACAAAAACTTGGCCTGTGGGAGAGCTTGCGCACCGAGGCCCACAACTGAGGGATTTTACCCCATTAGTAAAGTAATGTCTACTATGTCTTTCTGGTCTTTTTTGGGACAGGGCGAGGATGCCGGGCCGGGATGGGGCAAGTCGCCGCGCCTCAACGTCGGCGAAGTGGTGCGTTTGCAAGTGGGCGGACGTAGCGAAGGCACCGTGTCGCTCGCCAAAGTCAATGCCATCGGCCTGCGCCGCATCTTTCTTGACCTGGAAGACAATACGCCCCTGCCGCGTCAGCCCCTCACGCTGTTTTTTGACCGGGGGGATGCGTTGTACCACTTTGAAACGCGCATTGTCGGCCCTGCCCGGCGCAATGCGATTGCAATTGCCTGGCCGCGCAAGATCGTGCGCGTGCAGCGCCGCCAGTTTTATCGTTTATTGCTGGAAACTCCGACGACGTTTCGCCTGCAATCTGCCGTGGGGACGACTGCCCCTGTTGTCGCCCGCCTGGTCAATTTGTCGGGCGGCGGGGCGCTGCTGGCGGTCGGCAAGCCGCTGCCTGCCGGGCTGGCCGTCAGCGTGCGTATTCCGAGCGGCAAGGGCGGGGACTTGATTTCGGTAGACGCGGAAACGCTGGACTGTCAGGTGGCGTCGCAGGGCAGCGCGCGCGTGTACTTCGCGCGCCTGCATTTCCTGACAATGCCCGACCGGGATGCGGATGCGATTGTCGCGTTTATCCATGAGCAGCAGCGCGTGATGCTCCGCAGCCGCAAGCTGCTGAGGGCGTAGCGGCTCCAAGTATCAACACTCAATTGGCAATGGAAACGCCGCCTGCACGAGGTGCAGGCGGCATTCTTTTGTGCTTGCGCTTGGCGTATGCTTAGAGTCTCTATGGCAAGCGATAAGATCGCCCCCTGGCCCCCAATTCTGGGGGAGTAGGAAATGGAAAACTATCGCCCATCCCCTCTTGTTCTTTTCTTGTCCCCCCAGAATTGGGGGCTAGGGGGCGATCTTATCAGGTTCTATACACGCACTTATACAGCGGCGGTGCCTTCGCCGTAAGTCCGGCTGACGGCGGCGACTGCGACCTGCGGGATCAAACGGAACAGTTTGTCACCGGCCATCTTTTCCTCTTGAATGATGGAGGCGGCAAGCTGCGCTGTCTCGATGTCGCCGACGGCGGACGCATAAGCTTGGAGCGACGTGTACGTACCTACTTCAAAATGCTCAAATGCGTAGGCTTTGATCACGTCCTGCGTCTGCTTGTCTTCCGTGTCGTGGAAGGCATTCACTAGGTTGCTGCCCTTGGCGATAATGGAATTGAGGATGTTCTTGCCGCCCGCGTCATGGCCGCCCAGCGCGCCGATGCGCGCATGCAGCCGGTCAATCTGCGACTGCGTGACGGTGATATGTTCGGTGACCACGGCGCGAACGTCCGGGTCGGTGGCCTGTTTTGCCAGGTCCTGCAAAGATTCCAGCCCGCCCGCTTCTGCCGCGTGGGCATCTGTCAGGTAGCGCAGCACGCGCTCCGTTGCGTTTTCAGCCATGTGTGTACTCCGTTTCGTTGTCAATGTCAAAAGTGGATGCGAACTCACATCAACTGCACTGTACCCGGCCCCAAAAAAAGATATGGCAGGCGGGCGCATGGCTATTCGTGGTGGTACACGCGGCCTTTCCAGACGCTGCCGTGCCGGGACAATGCCCGATACGCCGAATTGATGCCGATGCCGATCACCATGCCCCACGCCAAAGGGTTGAGCAGCGCATAACCCGCGCTGTCCCGCCCAAACCGCACGGTCAAGGCCAGGCGCACGGCGGCCAATGTCAGATACGCAGTGGCAGGAAAGATGGCCCACGCGCGCCCGAGCGCCAGACCGTAGACGGCAAAGAACGGCGGCAGCACAAACACGCATAGGATCATGCCCAGCACGCCCGCGAGCAGGGGCAGGTTTTTAGAGAACGCCGGGAACAAGTTCTTGCTGAACCCGGCCCACAGCGCGGGCAGGCCCTCATACATGCGCACGGCATACGTGCGCGAGCCGTCGCCGTACCACAATGTCCGGCCCATGCGCTTGACATGCTGGGCGAACTTGACATCTTCCGCAAGCTGCTGCCGAACGGCCCGGTGCCCGTCCACGGCAAAGTACGTTTCGCGCTTCAAAAACAAAAACGCCCCGTTCGCCGCCGCAAACCACGGGTGGCCCGTGCCGCGAATCAAGGGCGTCGGCAGGAACGCATAAATGATAAAGTATTGGATGGGAATGAGCAAGCGCTCCCAGAAGCCCCGGCAGTGCAAATCAGGCACGAGGGAGACCACATCCGCCCGGTGCGTCTGCATCGCGCCCAGAGCCAGCAAAAGGGCATCCGGGGCGAATGTGCAGTCGGCATCGGTCAGGAGCAAAAACTCGCCCTGCGCGGCCTGCGCCATCTGCCAGCAGGCATTGGGCTTGCCGTACCAGCCCGGCGGCGGCTCGGCCCCGACCAATACCCGCAGGCGATAATCCTGGTCGCGCAGGCGGCACAAAATCGCATAGGTGTCGTCGGACGACCGGTCGTCCAGCGCGATGACCTCTAAGTTTGGGTAATTCAAACGAAGCAGCGACCGGAGGCACGCTTCAATAGTGGCTTCTTCATCGCGCGCGGGCACCAGCACAGAAATCAGCGGCAGCGCGGCATCGCCCCCGGTCGCCACCAATGTGCGGGGCTTGCGAAAGCACGCAAAGTTGACAATAGCCGTGCCCGCCAGCCCCAGCGCCACAAGCGCCGTCGCCGCCTGATACCAAAAAACTGCCGTGGTAATCACGCTGTGAGTATACCGCCAAAGGCGCGGGGTATTATCACGGTGTTATCTAGTGTGTAGAGAAAGCGCCGGATCGCCCCCTAGCCCTAAGTTCTGGGGGAGAAGATTGCCCCCTAGCCCCCAATTGTGGGGGGACATGACAAGAACAGGAAGGGAGCAGGAAAGATTTTGGCTATGGCCGCTCCTCTCCTGTCCCCCCAGAATTGGGGGCTAGGGGGCGATCTTATTGGCCGCAGATTTACGCAGCAAAGCCGTTATCTTTTGAGTATTATAGGCACACATGGAACTCGACCCCACCGAATACGCGAAAAGTGCTGACGAACAAGAAGCCGACCAGCAAAAGCGCAAAAGCCGCCTCAATGCCACTGTTGCCGTGACTGTGGCCCTGCTCGCCACCTTTCTGGGCGTCTGCAAAGTCAAAGACGACAACATCGTGCAGGCGATGCAGACCGCCCAGGCCAAGAGCGTGGACGATTGGAGCTACTACCAGGCCCGCAACATCCGCCAGCTTGTCGCGCAGTCCTCCGCCGACACCCTGCGCCTGCAAAGCCTCTCCGCGCCTCCCAATGCGCGCGGGGCCTACGCCAAAACCATCCAGTCCTACCAGGCCCTCGCCGCCGACCAGGGCCTAAAAAAGCAGCAGACCCAGCGCGACGCCATCAATGACGGCAAACAATACGATGCCTTTAATTACCATGACGACCAGTTTGACCTCTCCGACGCCCTCCTGTCCATCGCCATTTCCCTGCTCGCCCTCACCGCGCTCACCCAAAAGAAATGGCTCTACGCCCTCGCCCTCATTCCCACATTCTTCGGCATTTTGATGGGCCTCGCTGGCCTTCTCGGCTGGCGCTTGCATCCGGACTTCCTCACCCGCCTGCTGTCTTAGCGCGCATCTCAGGCCCAACATCTACTCGCGAGCGGTAAAGCCTCTGCCGAACTTCTTTGCGGAAGGACTTGTTCTCACTCACAAATGATCAGCGCCCAGGCTTTTGTGAAAGCGATGCGAGAGTAGCAAACAACCCTTGATACCAAGCAAGAGCGGTGTCCGGCCCCGTCGTTTCTTCGTGCAACTGTCATGGCTGTGCCTCCTGCCTGGAGTGACAAGGGACCGATGTGAAAAGATTATGCCGTTGTTGGGAAGGCGTTGTGTCGGCTTCGCCGCGCCGTTGCAAGCGCGTACCAACGACGGAAGAAATCGTTCCGTCGTTGGTACACGCTAGGAACGCGTTGGGAACGCGTGTGCAAAGGCTTTAGGAGTCCCTCCCCTGCCTTCGTAGAACTCAGGCTTTCCCCTTCCCTAAAGGGGAGGGGTGTCTACTGCGATAGGTTGATCTCCTCGGAGAGTGGCTGTGCTTGCTTTAAGGTTTGGCAGAGCAGAACGCCCTGTTCCGTTGATCAACCTATCACTACAGGCACCCCTCCCCTTTAGGGGAGGGGAAAGCCTGAGTTCTACGAAGGCGGGCGACTGCGCAGGGCGAGCGCATCTTAATTTGTGAGTAGCCTTGTCAAGTAGTTGTTGTCCCACCCTGCCTGTTTCTGCTTGGCCTTGATGCCCCGTTTGTGCGTTGTTTCCTGACGCAACAGGTTCAGTGCCATG
>JAABUL010000536.1_pt1 | contig 80511 bp, 81 predicted proteins | sample 5559151 | NCBI WGS metagenome assembly JAABUL01 (sample SAMN10711876, study PRJNA513368) | rock metagenome | isolation source: Antarctica rocks | place: Antarctica: Victoria Land, Pudding Butte sud
TCCAGACATCGTCTTTCGCTACTGCCCGGAATGCATTGAACATTAAGAACCATACTGTACGATCTGAGTATCTGCATGACGGGCTTCTGAAACCCGGCCGGTATGCGGGCGATGAGAATCATTATCGAGTTCTGCTGCATAACCCCGATCATATCTTGTAAGGTGCAGTGATTATACACCCACTATGTACTGCACACTCGGTTGGTATGAACGCCATATTTGACCATGCTCATTTGTTGCAGAAGACATAGAAACAATTTGAACCTAAGGGTTCACGACCTGCATGTACTCCACAGTCTGCGGCTGGCTGCGGCGGTACAGGCAGGTCCCCACTTGGACGCCTAACTTCCTGCCACCGTATAAGAGACATAAACCGTAGCCCGACCCTCTTTTGTCTACCTTCGGACAACACAATGGGTTACAGCGAGCGTTTCTGCCAGCTTTGCGGTATTTCGTTCAACGTGGGACGCATCAGAACTAAGGGTGAGGACCTTCCCAGCACAAAAGCTTGAAAGGCGAAGCGGAAGAAGTGGCAGTATTCACGCTCTCGTCGAGCTTAGATGGTCTCGGTGCTATCATACCGCCCTATATCCTCTTATCTTGTTGCTGCCGGCGAGAAGAATGCTAATTGTCAGAAGACGAGCCAGTTGAGGCTGCATGGTCGGGCAGTGGACTTCGTGTTGAGCCAATCTTCGACAGTGGTTGCCAGGCCGAGGGCTGCGACAACATACTGCGAACTCTTCCGAGGCATGTGTATAACGACGGCTCTGTGTCCGAGCCCGAGGAGATCGTTGAGCACACTGCTGGGCCATCGTAAGTCAGCCTGGTATGCCCAGAAGGTCCTCGGAAACATTATCCACAGCATCATGCACGACGGGAAACTCTGGAGTGTTTTCAATAAAATCAGACGTTCGAGACACTTGCTGACCTTCCCACTTAGCTGCAAATCCACCTCAGGCTACAATGGAAATCGCATCACTGTCGATGAAATGAAGGTAGGTTCGAAACTTCGCCGGTGGCGAAGCATATTCTCCCCTAACACTACCTACCACATAGGATTGCGGAAAAGTCGTATGCTTGATGGATAAAAGCGACGATTGGTCTCCAGAAGCAGGAGACGAGAGCTTCGTGCTAGAGTCCAAACACTGTTTTCTGACCGGTATCAGTGCTGGACCTCCCAATGAATTTAACCTCGAGAAACTTGAGCCTGTACGCCATAGGATCAACGACACGATGATATCGAATGGCAACGATCCGGCAAGGAAATATGAATCACCTACGACGTGAGTCTTTGGCTGATCATCAGTAGGACTCCGAATGGGGCACCCCAATGCATCCCTATTGTTTCGCTCTTTTCCAGAGACTAAGCCTCGAGCGGTCCGGTCGTGTCGACATTGATGGACTTCGCGAGCTGTGGTACCGTCAGGGCGACTATGGAAGCAGGTTCGAGGGCTTAAGTAACACTTTCGATTGCAACTTTGTGAACGACCAGCTGTACAGATGCGAACCAGGTACAGAATACTTAGTGGCGGATCCTTGTCACATCAAGGGGCTGAGCGCTCTTCTGGGGAGCTGCACGACTGGAGAACAAGCAGATACTATTTCTGAGATGGACCAGGCGCAGCCGTCTACCTCAGACCCGTTCGCATCGCTGCCTCCCGAGCTCCAACTGATGATTCTACTTCAGCTCGGACGGGTCGACGTTGCGAACATCCGCTTGGCCTCTCGAACCTTCAAGCAGCTTCCACAGGCATACTTCAATCACCTTGTCCGCACCGAGATGCCATGGGTCTGGGAAATCGATGACACAAGACCCGGCACTATCGACTGGTATAAATTATGGTGTGCTCTCTCGGCCGCGGATGGTGGCTCGGGTTTAGATGAGAAGGAAAGAGAGTGGCTGGAGCTTTCCCCGAAATATGACTGGGATCGTGTGATGGCCTACTTGTCGATCCCTGAAGCCGCTCGATACGGCTTACATACTCTGGGGCCTGAGAAGCAGCGCCCGACCTACAAAGACATTGCTAGTATCTCGGAGATCATGGAACAACGGAGAGCTGCTGGGAAGCACTTACCGAAGCCTACTCAGATACATGGATTGCGGAACCGCCGGCGTATCTACAAGGACGTTCTGCAGATTCTTGCATGTATCTCTGCGCTTGATGTAGAGGAGAGTGGGTAGCATTGGCACCACATGAGCATGAGAACTGTTCGATTTGCGGAGCTGGCAGCGCATCTTCAGCAAGAAAGATCGCACGAGCAAGAGCACATGGTGTAGTACAGTAAATCTGAGATATCCGGCTTGTGGAGGTTTCACGAGTGCCATCTGTCTGTCGTGCCTATTTACTGTGGAAACAGAATCCAAATTGCATAGCTACATCGAGAAATCAATCAACAACCCAACGCAAACATGAAGCAGTCCACTACAAACTCACGCATAGGCTCTCGGTGCCAGATATCCAGCAACCATAAGCAGGCCCTTCCAGCACTTCACTACGAAGCGACACATCTATGCCGTGGAGTCCGTGCGGAAAGGTCCACCGATCAACGGAACTTCGTGCATCTGGCTCAACACTGTCCAGCCTTCTATGGGAGGACGACCTAGCTCTGTATCTTTGTACTGCCACTCGAACTCTCGCACCGGCAATACAGCAGTGCTTGCTAGTGGGAGGATAGTCTCCTGTAACGATTAGCTTACTGAATGGAGTGATCGGCGTGCCATCTACCTTCTGATGATAGCGCAAAGTCCCCACGAGATTACAATCGTGTGCAAGATACTGGTCATACGGGTTGTACGACCGCAGCTCCTCAAAGTCCGCGATGATCGCCTCGAGATCAGGGTTCGGACCAGTGTTGCTACGGCAGTGATCCTCAGCACGCAGCAAGTATTGGAGATGCTTATATCCCGGACAAACTAAATCCCATCTCGCGCCAGGGAACTGTTCACTGGTGTTGAGCATCATGTCGTCCTTGGAGAATTTGCAGATCCTTAGCCAGAACTCCTCAGCCATTGCACGTTTTGTATCTTCCGGTTTTGTGATAAACCACTTGTGCACTCGTGCAACACTGGCTGGAATCAGAGTCCTCAGTTTCAAGGAGCCTGACGCAATTATGGCATTGAGTAATTCCCGTAACCAGAGGATCAAAGGTTCTGGGATGTAAAGTCAGCGATGCTGAGTTAGTACCTGGGACTCAGGATCACTCACCAGCGGCATCCGATGCATAGATAGGATTTTCGGGTGCGAAGGTTCCGAAAAGGATGGGTCTGTACCAACTGTCGAACATAACGTCAAATACGACGGCAGCGTCAAGATACCCGTCTAGACTGATAAGCACGTTTGCATACTCCCGCTGCTGTTTCAACATATCGAACGTATCGTATGCCCAAGCTGTCAACCAGACGCGTTCTGGACCAGCAGACGCTTGAAGTTCTGCCAAAAGATCTTCCGGAACGTCGACCAAAACTTCCGGAGCAGACCAAAGACTTGCACCTTGACGAGGATATGGAGTAGCATTCGTTGCCAACGCAAGCTGGAAGGCAGATATGATGGGTCGGCCAAGCGAGCTCAATATATGGGCGGCTTTTTTCCGGAAGTCTTTTACAGGGAAAAACTGTCGGAGCTGTATCGTAAGCTTGAAAGTTTTATCAACGTCGAGTCCTGTAAACTCTCTGAGCTTGCCATCAGCCTCGTTCTTCAGCAATAGCTTGCCCGCCTTCCACTTGTTGCACGAAACCATAGTGATGGCCTGGAAGAGATGGACCAAATCGTGTGCCAGCATGAGTATGTAGCCTGTCTTGTATGTCTCATACTCGGCTTCTGGTAGCTCACGATGCCGGAAGTGTAGGCGCAACGATTCATGATCGAAGGAAGCTATGGCTGACTGATTGTCGGTGACGATCGGAACATTGTGACAATGATACATCTCGTCGAAGGGGTACTCTGGAGTATGAGGCGAGACCCATTGATACCCAAAGAGAACAAAGTCGTTACGTCGCCGCAGTTCGTCCCTAGCTTCTGCGTAGATCCTCCTGTTAACGAGCAGAATATTGGTTTGGAATTGATAGGTACGGGCGTGGCTGTACAGACGAGATTTTGAGCCAGAGTACTGCCAGTTGTCAGAAATGTACGGTTTATCCTTGTTTGTCTCGAAAACGCAAAAGGTGTCTTGTGGGTAGTGGGACATGTCTTACTCGGACACACTCATGTTCGGGACGAGCCATATGGAAGAAGCCCCTAACATAATCGCCGTCAAGGAGGTAACCTGAAGAGGAAATGTCAGCAGGAACAACAAGGCGGTGCACGGGTTGCACCTGGATATACGTACCCCAAATCTCGGCGCGGACTTCTGCCGGGAGCGACATAAGCGTCGTTTTCTCCTCCGGCGGTGGAGGTGAGTTGGAGCGTGTGGACGCTCTAGAAGTCTGCTTCGTAAGCTTCAAGCCCTCGAGGCTGGATGCCAGCTTCTTGGTACTCATCTTGGACGTGTGAAGGTAGTATGATGAAGTTGGGCTCAGAAAAGGTTAAAGTAGTGAAGTGTTGTGGATCAGGAATCGAGGGCGTTGAGGCATCCTAGATATAGGACCAACAGTAGCAGCAAACCGTTCGAAGAGGCAAACAAACTTACTAGTCACGTAGTGACTCCTCGCAACCGGTAGAGGCTCAGCGAGCGAATAGTGTGGAAGCTGAAGGGTCAGGCTGCAGGACTCACGGAGCTCATGCCATCGATCGAGTCCGCATGTAATGATAGAACCAGTGTTGCACATAGCAAGATTCGCTGTTAGTTGTCCGGGTGCCCGCAGAGGGATGGCAGCCTCGACCATCTCGGGGAAGCGCTCCAAGCAGCGAATGATGGGTAGATCATATGCAGCCAGTAAGTCATAGCTTACGCATGACACCACGAGTTGCATAAAGCTGTCAGACTCAGAGACTCATATACAGTAAGCCCCAGCCCAAACAGCTTTCAGTTCATACTCCGTGATTACCAGAAACTCCCATACCTAGTTGGAAACAAATCGCTACGAACTCAGCTACCACACTGCTGGGCTCTGGCACTCCAATAGCTTACCTGCAAACCTTACGAATCCCGCAGATATATCGTAGAGCTACAAAGCCGATGTCTGGCAAAGGTAATCAAGCACTTGGGACAACCCAAGGACCAGCGTCCTCCACGGCTTGATTTGTCTGGCTCGATACGGTCCATCCCTCGATAGGGGGCCGCACTATGTGACCCGGAATCTGGAAGTCAAGTATTCTAGGCGGTAGAGCCGCTGTACTCGCCTCAGGAAGAATAGTGTCCTATCCACATTTAGTATTGAAGACCTGGGGCAAGGAAGGAAGTATAATGCCTTCATTCCGGTGCGCAAAGACCGTGCGAGATCGCGGTCGTGGGCGGCATATTGGCAAGTAGGAACACGAAGTGCGTGTTCCTCAAACAGACTTGTCCACAAACAATACAATACAATATGAGGTCATTGTATTGTCTTGTATTGGTTAGCGCAGTGAGTGTATTGTATTGCAATACAGTAGCATGTAATAGTCTTGTCTTGTATTGAATAAAGGGCTGTATTGCCAAGCAAAGAAGGAGAAGTGAATACCAACCGGTTAGGTAGTAGCTGAAGTGATTGTAAGGGAACCGGAAGTGCTCGTGAAGCTCGTAATAATAGAATATGAGCTCTAATGTGACTGCAGTGTCCTCCGGAGGTGCCTAGCGAGCCGCACGGGCCTCGGAAGTGAATGATAAGCGCGTCGCAACGCGGCGCTAAACCACTTTGAGCTAATCGATAAAGCGGGGAGCGCCGCCTACCGCGCGCTAGTTCGATTAAGAAGGTTGTCGCTGCTTTCTCGCTTCGAAGTGGTCTTCAAGGAGTACTAAATGGAGTCCAGTATATACTCTACGCAGGCGATCTGAGAAATACGCCTAGAACGAAATCCACTTCAGCAGTATTGCAATACTGCAATACTACCAACACTCGTCTATTGTATTGCTATAGCTAGCACTGTATTGTATTGAGAAGGGCTTAGCAATACAATACAAACAATATCTTGCCAAGCTATTGTTTATGGACAAGTCTGTCCTCAAACCGCTGGATCAACGATTCCAGATTTACCCCTTGACCGGCTTTTCCTTTACATAAGGATTCAAGAGCTAGAAGATTGTCCAGATGCCTTGAAGGGTGGTACCAGGACCATGATAGTGCCCCATCTTGTGGAGTGTGATTGAAGGTCCGGTCACAATTAGTGAATTTGTCCATGAAAGATCGCAACCCCCCAACTGCTCGCGCCACAAACCGAGGTGCCTGATCTCTTAGCACCAGAAAAGAACACGAGGTGGCGGCATCAAGCATGGTTCGGCACAGAAGTAGAAGTGGCTCTGTTGCACAACATATTGTCAGTGCGGTCTTGACCTCGAGGAGATGGAGATGGGTTATTCAACCTAGGTAGGAATGTCAAGGACCATGCACGCCGACTGGGTGTACTCACCACTGGCGTCTGACGTAAACAAATAGAAGTTCTTCCACTGCCATATGCCGAAATAGGTATCCCAGATATACCAGTGGCCACCGGCCGTGATTTTCAATTCGCCTCGCCTGATAAACTCGTTGTGGCGGAGCATGGCGCTGTGGATTAGGTCAAACCGGCGGTAGGCCCACGCTGCGACCCAGATCCGGTCTGGTCCGGCAGATGCACGAAAGCGCGACAACGCCCCTGGTGGCAGCATGAGTTCTTCTTTTGCAGACGTTTCCGTAATCTTCAATGCTGGAATGAGTGGATATTGAAGAGGGCTCAGGCAGCGTTTGGCTCGCTTGCCAAGGCTTTCCATATCGTGCAGTTTGTGAAGCTCGATTACGAGCTCAAAGGGCCTCTCGACATGACTGCCCGTGAAGGCTCTCAGGCGCCCGCTCCAGTCCTTCAAAAGAAGCGTGACTGCGCCATAATGTAACGTGCAGTTCAGGCGGATGCTTTGACACAGAGCGGCAAGATCCTTGGCCAAAAGTATGACAGATGAAGTGCGGAAGCCAGTGTCTGCATCTTCAGAATCCTCAGCGTCAACATTTTCAGCTTGTGGGGCTGTCAAAATGGTACAAATGTAAGGCCATAAAGTGGTGTGGAAACGTATCGGCATCGGCTTGATTTTCCGTAACGATTGGAACGTGGTGTGAGTGTACAAGAATTCTAGCGGGTTATCCTCGTCGAGCCACGTGAAAGTGAATTTGATAAAGGTGTTCCGAAGGCGCAAGACCTTCAGCGCATCGTAATGGACCATTCTGTTGGCAAGTAGAATATTTGTCTGGAACCGATAGGTACGAGCATCGCTTCTGGCACGAATCGTAGATATCTTAGAGTACTGTCGCAAGTTAGCCACCGTCTTGCTTCGGTTTGCACATAGCGAGAGTCCAAAAATCGAAGGGTCTGCTTCGGCAGTATGCCTTACGTCTGATCGCTCACTTTCTGGCCGGTGGCGCCAGATTGGACCACGCACCTTCCTACCTTTGACTAAGAAACCTGTCGCAGTCATTAGCAAGATTGAGAAGTACCGAAGACAGACCAGATAGCAGGCAAGCGTACCGTAGATGAGGTCCCTCATCTCCGCCGGGAGTTCCATGAACTTTGGAAAGTCTGTTGCAGGCACTGTGCCTGTCAAACGAGGTGTCGAACTTCCGACGGCTGTTGCCAGCTGATTGGTACTCATGATTGTAGGTTGGAACAGCAAAGTGGTAGATTGCTGTCTGAGGTTGCCAGGTCCGGTACAGAGATTTCTGGAAAAGTAGCAGAACTATATCCAGCTTCGAGCGCATCGAGGTCTCCTAAGTATAACTTTAGCAACAGCAAACAACGCAATCAGACAAACTTACTCGCCTAGCCCCGTGACTCGAGGCATACAAAAGTCTCCAGCATGTCAGGCTCGTGGAAGCTGATGGCCATATTGTATGCCGCGATCACACAGCTTCGATCAACCCTGCGTGGATTCATGTGCAGCTCGCCTCGCTATTGACTGTCCAGCTACCTGTGTTTGCCATGCCAATCTCGCTTTGCTGAGCTTGCCATTCGAGCGAATAATAGTCGTCATATATGAGACGGAGAGCGAGTCATTGAAGATAAATATGAAAAAGATACCACATACAGACTACAAACTTACAAGTATTCCAGAAACCTTCACACCAGCACATCGCAAGCTACACTCCATCAGCGTCGACGACCCAGCCCTAGTCAACCTACATAGACGCACAGTACCAATGTGCCGCTCTCTCCTCTCAAACTCAAGTCCATCGAGCCGTTGGCTCCCAAGCGGGCCTCCACAGATACTGTGAGCTGTGCAGGAGTGTCATCACTGGAGCCACAATATCATTTCCTCATTCAAGCCTCTACTTCGCCCTCCCAGCGTCCAGCATCTTGGAATTCTTGATGCTCTTGACTCGAAACAGTCCATCCTTCCATGGGAGGCCGAACCATCCAGCTGGGAATCTGCCACTTACAGAATAGCCGATCACCCAACGCGTTGGGACTCGCCTCCTCGATAATGGTGTCCTGTAAGTAGGTCAGTAGCATGAACACCAAGACTTGGCAAGATAGCAGTGCATCCCATACCTTCATCTCGTCACGCAGCGACCGTGCGAGTTTGAGGTCATGGGCGAGCTACTCGTCGTCTGGGTTATGTTTCACAAGTAGCTTGAACTCCCGGATGATGCCGATGAGATCGATGTCTGCTTCCGGCTCTCGTCTGCAGATGCGCTCGAGGGAGACGAGATTCCTCAGATGTCTTACCCCGTGGTAGTGATCCCACCCAAGTGGTTGATCCTCCCTCCCATCGTTGTACATGCGATTGCATCCTTCGAACTGATTGATTACATTCCTCATGGTCGAAGCCGCTATTGCAAATCGGTAGGCCGCGCCAAAATTCTCGGGTGTCAAATTCGCGAATCCCCATGTGCACTCAGCGTCGACCATTAGTCCAAGAAGCATTATAAGAGGCTCTGTGAGACGACGGAGATCAGCAATGTTCCACATCTCGGCGAAGCGAAAGAGTGTGGACTAGGGATGGGAAGGATAGTGCTCTGGACTTGGTCTTACTCACCGCTTGCATCAGACGTATAGAAGCGTGAAGGGCGAGCAACGCACAGCAGCCCACTCGCCCAAGGATTGGTCAAGGCCGAGTATTGGAACATGGCAGCGCGGTCTTGGTCCCGCATAAAGAGCTCATCTGCAACGGCTTTCATCTTTACGACGTCGTCAAGCATGTCGTAGGTCCAAGCTGTAAGCCAGGTACGTTGTGGTCCCGCACAAGCGCACAGATGCATCAGAAGTCCTGGAGGAAGCGTGGGCTCTGAGGGTGTCACCACCTCGATTAGCTCTAGTGCTGGTATAAGGGGGCGTTCGAGGGGCTTCAGCAAGTGTTTAGCCCGTTGGACGATACTGCGTCTTCCATGCATTTGGTGTAGGCTAATACAGAGCTTGAACTTGCTCTCCGGGTTGCTGCCAGTATATCCTCGTAGTATCTGGTCGTCCTTATCTTTCAGCATGAGCAGTCCGGCTCCATGTGTTATTGAACAGCACAAGCGAATGGCTCGACATAAGGAGCCTAGATCTTGGCGTAGAATAAGCATCGATCGGGTAATCGCGTTTTCCGGTTCGTCCTCTGAGCAGTCCCGGTGACGGAGATGTAACGCAATACAGTAGTGTGGGAAAACACTAAAATCGACTTGATTCTCCGTCACAATAGGTACGTGGTACGCATGAGGGTCAAAGCAAAATTGTGGGTCCCGGTACGTCCAAGTAAATTTGATGAAGGTATTGAGGAGGCGAAGGACCTTCAGCGCTGCACCGCTGATGTCGTGGTTGGCCAGCAGAATATTTGTCTCCCATTGATACGTGTGAGCGTTGCTGGTCGCGCGGTTACTCCACTCAGAAGACTGCAACTTGTCAGTGACTCAGCGGCATGAATTTGCATCTATCAAGGACGCCTCGTGTGACACTTATGTTGACTTACTTCAGGCATGTCGATTCCATTGCGCTCCCGCCAGACTGGGCCGGTGACCTTACTTCCCTGAAGCAGGAAGCCTAGTATATCAGTAAACGAGCAACAAACAGACTATACAGCTAAGGTCAACGTACTGAAGATGAGGTCCCTCATCTCTGCTGGGAGTTGCATGAACTTCGGGAAGTCGGTCGCGACCGGCTTGTTGGCGAGGGTCATGCCTGAGACGGCAGCTGCTAGGCCATTGGGACTCATGATTGTGTACTGGAATAGTAAAATAGTGAATTGTCGTCTGAGTGTGGATGTTGCTCGGTCCGGTACAGAGTTCCTGAAGTATATCCAGCTTCGAGGGGGTCGAGGCCTTCTAGTTATAGCTTTGTAGCAACCGCAAACAATGGGATCGAAGCAAACTTAGTCCTGTGGTGACTCGAGGCACACAATCCAGCAAACAAATCCCATGTCAGCTGAAAACCTAAGCTGATCGTCAATCGTACCCCAGATTGCTTCGACTGGGGACTTACTCAGTGAGCGTCAACTGTATGGCCGGTTCTGCATACCAGAAGACTGTTCTTGAGATAACAAAGCTGCCTCGATTGGCGCCAGCTTGCGCCTTGAACACATGGATGATGACAGATCAGATACAGCTAGCCAGTCATTGACTATACAGCGCAAGAAAAGCAAGACTCACCGTGTTGACCTAAAAACCCACACTCAAACAGGTCACTGCCCAGAGCCCGTCAGCACCGCTATCGGAGTCTACACACAGCACGAAGTCAGTAAACTCATCACTCTGCTTTCCTCCCATACCCGTGTGTATCATCTCAACAGCTCACCAGTAGTCTGTCGGGCGGGCGTCTATCGTCTATCGTCTGGGGTCTAGTGCCTTAGTCTTCCTCCTCTTCCTCCTCTTCGTCATCGGGGTCCCATAATCCGGCATCCTCAGGAACCTCACTCTTCTGGCTCGATACGGTCCACCCCTCGATGGAGGGTCGGACTATATGTGGAGGGAGCCGGAAATTGAGCACTCGAGGAGGGAACCCGGCTGTACTTGATTCAGCCAGGACAGAGCTCTGTCCACCGTTAGTCCAACGAGATTCGTGCTTTCGTAGCATCAATCTCACCTTCATTCCTTGCCGCAGAGACACTGCAAGATTGCGGTCATGCGCAATGTACTGGCAATTAGGCCTTGCTGCTAGCGCGGATTCGAAGCCTGCGATTATGTCTTCCAAATCCAGTTCGGGGCCCGCAGCTCCTCCCCAACTTATGCTTGGTCGAGGTCCGACCTCCCCGTTGCACAGGCCCTCAAGCTCCATCAGATATTGCAGGTGGTACGATTCGTGGTACATCCACCATGGGAGGTGGCCCAGTTGCGCGCCTGGGTTGAGGACGCGCTCGCCGTCACCGAGGAGAGATAAGTTAGAGCACAAGAGCTTGGTCTCGCGGAAGGCTCCCATAGCCACCACCATGTCGTTATCTTTCAGCTTGAGGAAGCAGTGCATTGTCGCGGCGTCGAGCATGATCCGGCACAACATGATGGCAGGAGCTTGAATGAAACTTCTAGTTAGCGATGCGCTGGACACCTGACTTGCAGGAACCAATTAAAGGGTCAGCTGACTTACCAACTGCATCCGAAGTTTCGAGAGCCGGAGGGTATCTACGAAAAAAGGATGAGTACCAAGGGTCGAGTATGCTTGAGTAGTGTCTGCTTGCGGAAGCGTAGTCCCCATGGTTAGCGAATCCATTCGCGGCGACCATCATCCCACGAAGCTTATCAATAGTATCATATGCCCAGGCTGTAAACCAGATGCGGTTGGGACCTGCAGACGCTCCTAAAGCGGTCAAAATGCCAGGAGGAAGTGCTGGGGAATTGACCGTTCTTGCTTCGGATAATTCCAGCGCAAGAATTAGCGGGTTTTCCAGGGGTTTCAGCAGGCCCTTGGCTCGATCGCTAATGCTCACCCCCTCCGGCAAACCATGAAGCTGTATCGTAAGCTCACAACGCTTTTGGGGCTTTCGACCAGCGAATGCCCTTAGCTTGTGATCACCCGTATCTTTCAACATGATCGTTCCTGCTCCACGCATTCTAATAGCCGAGGTCAAGCATATAGCTTGACACAGTAAACCGAAGTCCTTGAGCAACATCAGGACAGCTGGCGCTTTAAACATCTGAGCCGAATCTTTTGGGCAATCCCAATGGCGAAGGTGCAGGGACATGCAGTGCTGGTTGAAGTGCTCGACAGCAGAAGGCGTCTCATTAACGATCGGAACACTGTGTATCTGGAGGAACAGGCAGGGTGGATACTGGCCCTCAGGCCACTGCCAGGTAAGTTTCACAAAGTTGTTCCGGAGCCGAAGCTCTGCGAGCGTTCTATTGACTAGTAGAATGTTTGCCTCGAAGTGGTAAGGTTGGCGTAGAGAGCCCTTTCTTTGGTCAGTACCTTGAAGTAGTTCCAAGTCCGAGTCAGGATGAGGCCAATGCAAGCTTCCCTGGCGTATTGCCGCTCACAAGAGCTTGCGACTGCCGGCGAAAGCGGTAATACCAGTAGCTTACCGGGCGGTCTCCGTAAGTTGAACCGACTACATATTCGTTGTCGAGTAGGTAGCCTGATAGGGAACTTAGCAGGCCTCCGAGGTAGATGATGCAATATCATTGCAACAGCGTAGACCTACGGTAAATCTGAGCCTGAAACTCGTACGACAATGAGGACAGAGTCTTGGGCTCCTTCGGCGGACTAGAGCTGGAGCGTGTGGACGACTTTGGGCGTTTGTCGGAAAGTTTAACGTCCTTGAGGGCAGCTGCCGACTGATTGGTACTCATGGTGGTTGTCTGGATGTGCAGTAAAGTAGTCGATCAAAGATCAATGAAAAGGTTGTCAAGTAAGGACAATGATATAACAGACCTTCGGACAGCCTCCAGGCTTCTTACATATGGATCTTGCAACGGGCGCAAACACTGTCAAAGGACAAACATACTCACCGGTTACTCACATGATAATTCCAGGTCATGGAGATATTGCAGCAAGCACTACACATGGCAGTGCAGGGTCATAATCGCAGGACACATGAGCCACTGGAGCAGTTTTACAGGGCGGGTGACTGACTGCCATGGGCATCTGTATTTGCGACAGCAGCGTAAAGTTGGTGGAGCACGAGTGCTTTCTCTACCTGTGCGCGCCACATCAGAATACAGCTTCCACCAGTGTGCAGCTACTCACTTGAACACATCAGGCCTATGCCGCCGTCCCCACTCCTCGATCGTGGACAACATCGCTGGTAGCTCCTTCAACACAGCGTCCATATCGATCTTGAATGGCTCCTCGGGTGCATCCTACATCCCACATTAGCACTGATCCTCGATCTTCCAATCACGCCATCAACAACGGTGCCACTCACGTTGTACCAACTGTACGCCCTAAACATCTGCTCAGCCAACACGCCCCCATCAATCCCACTCCTCTCCCTCATCGCCTCCTCAATCTTCACGCAGAAATCCTCCACAGTCTGATGCTCATACCCCAACTCCACTCCCCACGCCTTCCCAAGCCTTTCCGCCAACCCAGGCAGTCTCACGATCTCCGGTCCACCGACGGGAAAATCGCGTCCCGCGAGCTCAGGGCGTGTCATAGCGGCGATCATAAGCTGCGCTACATCGTCCAGCGCAATCCAGGAAACGTCGAGGGTGGGTTTGTGGCAGTAAACGATCGTTTGACGATCGCGAATCGGTGGCCACGCCCAGCCTTCGAGCATGTTGTCGAGGAAACAAACGGGTTGGATGCTGATCACTGGCAGGTCCATGGAGCGGAGCAAGGTGCGCATTGTGCGGCGGTCGTCTTGGGCTTCGATGCCTTTGCTTTCCACTGGGACGGGCATAGAGGTGTTGAAGACGATGATGGGCTTTTTGTCGGACTGCTTCGCTGCTTCTCCGACTGCTTTTGCGGCGGCGATGGTTGGCTCAGCGGGTTGGAAAGAGGTGGAGGGGAGGTTGAGGAAGATAGCCTCTGCATCTTTGACGGCTCGCTGTAAAGCGTCTGTGTCGGTGAAGTCTGCTGCGCAGGTCTCGATGTTGTTGCCATCAATGGTCAATGCCTTCGGGTTGCGACTAACTGCCACTGGATGATGGCCAGCTCGTGAGAGGGCGGCGACTTGGGCGGCGCCCTGGACACCGGAGGCGCCGAAGACTGTGACTCTCATGATAAGTGCGCTTTGTTGTGTGCTGGCTGGACGCCATCTTCGCGTTGGAGGTCATATATATTGATGGCAACGAGGAAGTGAGGTCGGAAAAGGTCTGCCGAATGGAGGAGCTGCGAGCTCGGGCCGAATTACCACTCTACGCATGCTCGACACGTTGCCTTCCCTCACACGATCAACAAGAAACGGAGAAGTCGTATCGAAGATAGGTACACGATAACTACTCCCCGAGCGTAACGCTACCTAAAAGATTCTGGCGGCATTTGCATCGCATCAGCTCAGTATCATCAATCCTCATAACAGACATCAGCCCATGGTATCCACATCAAGCTCCTGAACGCCCTTCACAATGCCATGTGCAGCAGTAATCAAGCACGCTCAATCCATCCCAACAGCCATGATAGCGCCGCCGAAAAGACGCCGAACCTCCAACCAGTCTATCTCGCGTGGAAAGTCAATGCCAGGATGCAATTTGTGCCAGGAAGTCCAGTCGACTGTATCCTGCGTTCGAAGTTTGGGGCCCGAGTGTCTGGCAACACGTTAGCAGGTCACCGAATTTGAGTCGATGTCAGGAGACGTACAGTCAGACTCCCATGGTGAAGTCGTGCTCGATCCCAGGCGTCACACTCGCCATGAACTTCAGGAACACGACAAGGTACTGGTCCACGCGGATCGCCACCTCCTCTGGTTGCTGATGATCCGAGGACAGCACCTCCCACTCGCCGTCCTTGTCCTTGTCCGAGGCCTTCTGCGGTGAGCTCTGCTGCGGCGCACTGACACCTAGCTTGCTCGTCTGCTCCACCAGCCCTTCCATGCCCTTGTCGCTGACACCTTCACCTTTGCGAACTTTCTCCATCCGCAACTTCAGTGCCGCGTCTGCACGATCCAGAAGAGCCTTCATGACACTAGCATGGCGGCATGGATGAACGGAGGCGGTCTTGATGGGTGGATTGGCGAACGCGAAGTCTTCGAGTGTGACGGTCTTGTCCTTGTAGTCGCCGATGATGTCGTCCATCATCTTGGTAGGTTCGAGTGGGACGTTGGTTGCAGCGTCGTAGCCGAGGAGGTAGAGGCGCGGGGTACGGTAGTAGGGCGTGTAGGTGATGTAGAGGGTGTAGGTGCGGAGGCTGTTATAAGATCGTTAGCACACCTAGCGACGATTAGCTGTTTGGGAGAGTGCAAAACACACCCTTCATCAGCTCCTCCACTCGTCTTATCCCGGATAATAGCCTCCTCATCGTCCTCCTCATCCTCCATGTCCGGAATCTCGTCCTCTTCTTCACCCTTCTCGCCCACCTTGCCATCCTCATCCACGGTCCTCACATCCCGCATCAGCTCCGCACTCTTACTGGCTCCTCCACTCTCCGCCTTCCCACCGCCAGCTTTTAGCCACCCCTCGTCATCACCTGCACCCTCACCCGGCCCAGCAAGTATATCCCTCACCACCATCTCCTCCTCCCCACTCCCACCGAGGAACTCGCCATCTCCGCCTTTCACTCTCCGCTTGCACGGCACACCCCGCGTCACAAGATACTGCTTGCCCGCCGGGAAGTAGTTAACACGTTGGGAGGGTGAAGCAGCATCGGCCCAGCTCCAGGAAGGAAACTTGTAGACGAGGAAGTCGCCGGCGGCTTGGAACTCTTCAGGGGTGATTTGGCCCGTGGCACGGAAGTTGGACGTGTGGTTGAGCGGGGCGAAGCGATCACGGAGGGGGTCGATGAGGGTGTGGATGAAGTTCTGCATGTTGGGTGATCTTGATTGAGAGTTAGTAGTGTAACATCTCAGGTTTGTTAGTCTTGTAGGCAACGGCGAGGCTGGGCAAGGCTGTTGAGTTGGCGTGCTGTCGAAAGAGACAGTTAGGCAGGCGGATGAGCTCAGTCATCGGTGTTTGGCGGGGCACAACCTGGCAGTTCAGACTAAGGCATCCCTGCAGCCGTTATCTGCGGCTAACGCCGTAGCTGCTCATTGGTTCGGGATCGGGACTCTCCGGCGCTAGCTCAGGTCCAAGAAGATGGGGGGGATTTGGGCATTTGTGAGGGTCGTGGATGGCGCTCGAGAAGCCTGCGCAGGGTTCGATAAGAGTCCAAACAAGCTGGGGTGACCAGAAGTGTAGCTCGAGATAAGCAACACGGGCGAGCTGATGTAGCACCGAGGTCTCATTTGTGCCAGCAGGCTGCCTCTCTCGAGGATATTATTGTGATCGAAGCTGCAACTGTCGCTAGTCGTACTCCGATGTATCGTTGCGGTGGACCTGGAGCACAGGTCGGCGGAAAGCTACCATACGCCTTGTGCTCTCGATTGAAATGCCCCAAACTATGGTGTGTCCAAATGGCGTACACATCCCCTACAACGAGATACTGATAAGGGATCTCGATGCAGGATCGGAGAGATTAATTTTAAAAACAATTGTGTTTGTGACGTTGTAGGTCAAGATGCCCAACAATCCGCCGGTATGAAGCTTGATAGGTTACCTCTCAGCTGCACATAAGGACCTCGCCTGATATTGCCTATCCCAACGCATGTAGAGGCGTCTGCCATTCCCGATCGAGGTTTGAAGCAGGTGGGGTGAGTGTTCCATTGCCACGAGATCGTTCCCGATTGCGGAACTCTCCTTGCTACACCCCGCCTGAACTGGCAGTGGCTAGCTGTTGACCGTCAAACCAAGGTGTAGTCAAGAGGTAAGACTGTGCCCGGTTCCTGCTTTGTTCCAGATTCTTCCCTTTCCTTCCAACACTACGTCTGGAGGATTGAGCCCATCATGCTCGTCACGATATCGACGAGAGCCCTCGCACTTGGGGCAGTGCTGCTGGCATCTGCTCTCGCCAATCGACTTGATGTGGCCCGCAACAAAGGTTTTCATCCGAACCTGGCTCGAAGCCTGAATGGACGAGCTGCTACTCCTACTGAGAAGAGGGCATCTCAGAGCTACCGCTACCGCAATGACAATACAGAGTGTAGGTCAAGTTCCACCACGAAGCTCTTGAGGCTGTCTGACAGAAATCGCAGCTTTTTTGGTCGAGTCTTTGCCGGACATCCCGCAGACCTTTATGACTGAGATGTACAGCGGCCTCATCCCAATACACGAGGACGAGCCAGACCGTGCACTGTTCTTTGTATTTCAGCCTCGCATTGGTGGCCCGCCAGTAGATGAGATCACGATCTGGATGAACGGTATAGCCATGCGGACATGATCCCACCTGTTCAAGTCATTCACTGACCCTTCTTCCCTTCGCAGGCGGACCTGGGTGCAGCTCACTGGAAGGTTTCCTCCAGGAAACGGGGTATATACGGTGGACCTGGGGCCAGTATGCGCCGACGAAGAACGACTATAGCTGGGTGAACCTCACGAACGTCCTCTGGGTAGAGCAACCCGTTGGCACTGGATTCTCTATCGGAAAGCCAAATGCTACGAGCGAGGAGGATATAGCCAGCGATTTCATCAAGTTCTTCAAGAACTTCCAGGTATGAGCTAGCGAAGATGTCTTTGAAGTCGTCGCTGAGTTCTCGACAGACGACTTTCGGTATAAAGAACCACAAGGTCTACGTGACTGGAGAGTCGTAAGCACGCTTCCGGAGAGCTATCTCATCTGGTCAAGTCGCGCGCTGACATGGATGTCTTGTAATAGATATGCCGGTCGCTACGTCCCATATATCGCCGATGCCATGCTCGACCAGAACGACACCTGCTACTACGATGTTCAAGGTGCATTAATGTACGACCCTTGCATCGGCGCCTACGACGTTCAGAACGACATGTACACCCTCCCTTTCGCAGAGGCGAACAACAATGTCATCAACTACAATGCTTCTTTCATGGAGCATCTCGCGACAATGGACGAGGAGTGTGGCTTCAGCGACTTCCGGGATCAATACATGCAGTTCCCGCCTTCGGGAGTGCAACCTCCACTCATGGAGAGCAAGGCAAAATGCGAAGTCTGGAACGAAGCATACTATGCTGCGTGGACAGTCAACCCTTGTTTCAACGTGTACATGCTGGGCTTCACTTGCCCGTTGCTGTCAGACCCGCTCGGATATCCGACAGACTTGCAGCTTTCGTATCCCGGACTGCCGGTCTACTTCAACCGCACGGATGTCAAGAAAGCGATTCACGCGCCGATGGATGTGGAGTGGCTTGAGTGTGCGCCACACCCGGTGTTCAAGGGAAATGGGGGACCTCAAGGACTTGGTGTAAGTAGAGCATTTTGCCTCCATAGCTTTCGCTGTGGTACAGAACGATGCCACTATGGCAGTTGCGCTGACTCTTCTCATCGTCATGTAGGACCTCTCTGCCGATCCCATCCAGAAGGTACTACCAAGAGTCATCGAGGCGACCAACAGGGTGTTCATGTACGTACAAGCCCGGGCACGATGCATCACTCGAGAATACTGACGAGAGTACAGCTCCAACGGGGCTCTAGACATGGACGTTCTCACCAATTCAACTCTCCTCGCCATCCAGAACATGGTAAATTATCCATCTCCCAATATTCCCGCTCCTCCCACTGACAGCCTCAATTTTAAGACGTGGAACGGCATGATGGGCTTCCAGTCGGGCCCGAACAAATGGCAAGATATCGACATCACCCTCCCAGACCTCGAGTACCAAGATCTGTTCGAGCAGACCGGCCTGGGAGGTCTTGATCGATACCAGGGTATCATGGGCAAGCAGCACTACGAGAGAGGGCTCATGTTCACGGAGACGTATCTGAGCGGACATATGTAAGTTTAATGGCCAGAATACCTTCCGTTGAGACAGCACGTGTTTTGTATCTGAGACATAGGCTAATGTACCCATTCATTTTCGCAGGCAGCCGCAGTTCCAGCCGAGGAGCGCTTATAGGCATCTGCAGTGGGTGCTAGGGAGGATTGACCACATCTGAAATAGCCGATGACTGAAAGCTTGAGATGAAGATAGGCGGAAAGCCAACATCGTGTAGCTTGGAAGGTCTCTCAAAATTAGCGGTTGGTTCATACTCGTCTGCCTGACGTCACTACCAAAGGTTTAAACTCTTTCTTACTTGAACGTGTTTTGGTGAGTTTTGCAGCTGACAGCGTGACTGAGACCGATGCTGTCGCCTCCGATATGTGTCACCAAGATAGTATCCTCCGATTACCTTCTTTCCCTATGCGTCATTGTGGTGAAGGCTCGGGACTGGCACCCGCGGATGGCTGTTTCCGATGTGGCACGTTCCTCACGCGTAATGTGAGCGCGTGCGAGAGGCCACTGTCGTTGACCTGGTTTGAAGCGTCGGCTGCGCCAGTGACGATGGATGTTCTCCGATTTGGCAGTCTATCTGTGAGGGCGTGACAGTATAGCAGGTAGCACACGCGGGATACCATGGCTCGTGAGGACGCGTGAAGCGGTGAAACCGGTGTATCGCAGTTCGTGAAGGACAGGGTGCTCGAGAATCTGACACGTGAAGCGGTGATGGCGTTGGCGCCGGTGGCAGTGATACACTTGTAGATATACGTGTGGCAGGGTTTCAGTGACGCATCGCCGTCTGTAATGAGCGTGGTAATGAATGTGGTTGGTGTACACTTCTTCTCCAGACGCCAGCAGTGATGGAACTGCCGACAACATGATGAAAGAGTGGATGGTGATGGAACATCAAAAATTCCCCCGCGAAGACCCCCAGAAGGAGCCTTGTAGCAGTCGTCTACCGCGCTGTGCGATGCAGAGACTTCTGCTAGATGAGTGGCCTGCTGGAGCGCCCTTCATCGCAAGAAGGTAAGTATGAGGAAGGAAAATTTTGGGGGAAGGCGGAGGATCTCGTTGTTTTGATCAAATCGAAGGCGCGGCTGCGCTAGTGGGGCGGCCCGCGGATTTCTCACAACGACGGCAGGTGCGACGAGAGAATGTCTGGCCTCAGGCATTGCACGACTTTAGCCTCCACTCGTAACCTCTCTCCATCAGAATACTATCGTTGTTCACATATGCTATTGAGGTACTCCCGTTGCGGCTTATAGCACTAAGATTGCTAGCTTAGATTTCCAGGTTTCTAGGAGTAGGAGTAGGAGGTTTAGGGCACGAGAAGGGACACTCTCGAGACTCGTAAGTAGCTTACATCCTTTCAGTAACTTTCAACACCATCCTTGTGTGCTCGTGTTGGTCGTATCATTAGGCATCTTCTTCGCCGAAATTTGGCAGGTCAAGACATGTCGTGATCGAGGCCGGTGTCGCCAGTTCTCTCTTAATGGTCGATTCGTCTCAACTTCAACCTCGACCTCTGAGTACGTAGCACTTTCTGAGTTGCTATTCCGCGAATAGTCTCCTTATCAATATCAAGCTCTGGAAGCGGTACGCCAACTAACTTCGGCGCATGAGTATAAGTTACTTGGAGCTCCTATAACGAACCCTCCCGCTTGGAACAATGGCCTCGGAACAATCAGCAATACCCATACTTGATCTTTCGTGGGCAGACGATTCAAAGCTGAAACCTCAATTACTAGAACAACTGCAGTCAGCTTTATTTGATGTGGGCTTCCTCTATGTCAGGAACCATGACGTCCCACCCTCGACCATATCAGCACTCACAGATCGCTTACCCGCTCTGTTCGACCTCCCTGGACGTGAACGAGCAGCGATGAGCAAATTGAACTCACCGCACTTCCTAGGCTACTCTGGCTTTGCCGAAGAGACGACCCTAGGCCAGCAGGACTTGAGAGAGCAGTTTGATATGGGGACCGAGCTGCCGGTAGTTTGGCGAGATCCCGAAGCGGTCAACGGCGGCGGAAATGTTGACGAGGGTGACAGAGACTTTACGAAGCTGTACTGGAGACTGAGAGGTCCGAATCAGTGGCCGTCGGAAAAGTCACTACCTGGATTCCAGGAGGCGTACACGTCATATCACGATGCCGTCCAGGAGCTGTCGCACCGGTTCGTCCATTTGATTGAGGAGGCATTCGGAATACCTGTTGGGACGTTCGATCATTTCTTTGGCCGCCAGCCCACTTCTTCGTCATCTAGCAGTGAAACCTCGACAAATGGAACGACACGCACCTTTCTCCCACCCCAACACCGCATCAAACTCCTCAAGTACCCACCCTCACCTCCAAACGCTACCACCAACGGCCACCAAGGCGTTGGTGCCCACAAAGACAGCTCCGGCTGGCTTACCTTTCTCTACCAAGTCTCTTCTGGTCCGGGTCTCGAAGTGCTCTCCAGCTCGAACACCTGGTTACCCGCCCACCCGATTCCGAACACCTTCGTCGTGAACTTCGGCAATGCCTTCGAAGCCGCTACAGAAGGTGCAGTAAAAGCGACCACTCACCGCGTCGTTGCGCCAGGACCGGACGCAGAGACGAGATACTCGATTCCATTCTTTCAAGGGTTACCACTGGACATGACGGTGTCTGAGGTGCGGGAGTACATCCCAGAGAAAGTGAAGAAGATGAGAGGCGAGGTTAGTGGGGTGCAGAATCAGTCGGACGAGTTTCTGGATCCGAGGTGGGATTGCTTAGGGGAGAGCCAGTTGAGAAAGTGGGTGAGGAGCCATCGGGATGTGGCGGAGAAGTGGTATGGGAGGGATGTATTGGAGTATTACACTTCATGAGGTCTTCTGAGGCTCAACCCGATAGCTGGGACAAGGCGGACACACTTCTTTCGTCGTTCTACTTCAGCTCCTTTGCCTTGATCGCGATACCAAGAAAGTAAAGGCTTTACAGTCTGCCTGATGTGACGTCCTGACGTGGATGCTAGGTATGTCGACTCAGAGTGTAGGAGCCTTGCTCTCGTTGTCCTTCAACAGATTCATCTGGTCCAAGCCTAGACGCATGGTTTCCTGCAACCATTGAAGCTACAATTGAGCGTACACGAAAGCAGGCTCACTACTCGCTCCTAAACAGCGCTATTGTGTCAACGAATCCGTCAAGGTTGTCTTCGTAGGAAGCCACATCCTCTCCATCAATCGTGACCATGAAATGCGTTCCGACCGTGTTCTCATTGTACACAGTAATCGCCTTACTATCCCCCTCCAAACTGAAGATCCGATTCTGACACACCTCCCCATTCCCTTGGTTCGAGCAAGTAGTGCTGTAGTTGTTGAAGAAGCTGTACAGCCCAGCGCCATAGATGCTTATGATGCTCGAATCCACGATCCGCAGACCCCACCCATCAGCCGCAGGAATCGTGAACCCGTCCGCGGTGACCGTGTCTTGGGTGAACTTCGGGTCGAAGTACCTCCCAGAGTACGGAAACGGGATCTTAGCGTTAGGGTTGGGTTGATAGTACGCTGTCTCCGTTTGAATCTGGCCAGCGAAGACGTTTTGCGTGTTAACGAACTGGTATTCGTACTTGACGTGGTGTTCCACGGATGTGCCGACGAGCCAGATAGAGCCGGTCGTGCTTTCGTCGAGGAGACCGCGGCCGGCGTAGACGGTGATCTGGCGGAGTTGGGGGTCTTCGACGTCGTGGTCGGCGACCTGTAGCACAGAAGGGTAAAAGGGTTAGCAAGTGTCTCAGCCTTTTCGAAGATTCCCAAAGTTCTCAGAGCGCGACATGGGGTCTAATCGTGTCTCGGAGAACCGTTTTACCCATCAACACTTACCCAGATCCAGTTGTTCTCAAGATATATTCCAGCTGCTGAAGGGGTGATGTGTACGGAAAGGAAGTCGGAGATGCACTTCTTGACGAGTCTCGTCGATGTGACAGTCGTGTTTGGAGTGGTTGGACATTGCGCGAGCTGCAGATTTGAGCCAGCGAAGCCACCAACGCGAGCGTGGACGTCCCAGACACCAGTCGGAGTTGTGGTGGGCGAGTTGATATTGTATTCGAAGAGAATAGCGCCTTGCTGCTGGGCCCTCGTAGAAACAATCATATCACTCCACTCCACCACACCCTGATCGCCGGGCTTTCCGATCTGTACCACCGGCTGCGGCTTCTTCATATTATTGAAGAACTTGCCAGAAGACAGAATAACAGAGTAAGTTTCGCCCACGATCCGGGAGCCCGGAGGAATGTAAATCGTCTTGGTGACCAAGTAATCGCCATGGTCCACGAACAGAATTTTGTTGTTCTTCAAGGCATTGTTGATCGCCTTTTGCAGGGCTTTGGTGTCATCAGTCTTGCCATCACCCTTTGCGCCTTGATTGCGAGCACTGACGAAGGACGACGCAGGGTACTGTTCGTACTGCGGCTTCGAGCGCTGATAGTAGGTCCCGCTCGTCGTTATCAAACCAGCTGGTCTCGGAGCTGGTGCGATGGTGCCTTGGAATGTGTTTGGCCCGTTGGGAGTGTACGAGTGACCTTCGCCCCAGGCGGTGATGAGCGTGGTTCTTGGAGTGCCTTTGAGTACTGTAGTGTTCAAGCCTCCCTGAACGGCGATCGGTGTTCTCTTCAGGCTGATGTTCTCAAGGATCAAAGAATTGGCGGTCGGTGGCTGAGAGGTTGCGGTGTAGCCAGTTCGGAAAGCAATGCCCACATCGGTGAATGAGCTGTCGAAAAATGTGACGCTTCCGACAGAAAGTGCGGTTGGCCCGCCAGAGTACATGTCCAGGCCCACGGAGCAGTTGTTCACAGTAATACCGTAATAGGTCCAGCCCCAGTCCCAAAGCTGATTGATAGCAGTAACCGCGTTATTGAAAGTCAAATTCCGCATCGTAAACTGCTGGTTGCCGACATTCAAGCCGTACAAACCACCATTAAACACCAGATCGTTCATAAACCCGCCAGATCCCTGCTCAATGAAGATACCCTGGTGCTGCGTGCCGTTGTCTTGGTTCATGTTGAAAACGACATTCTGGATACTGGTCGCTTGGCCGGTCGGCCAGTGGATACCTGTTGCGGCGCCGCTGGCTGGAATAGCGGTCATATCGAGGATGAAGTTTCGAATCTGGCGCCAGAAGACGTTCGTGGCACCGAACTGCAGTCCATTGGCGCCATATGGGTCACCGTCGATGAGACCAATGTTTCCAGGTGGTGCTGCAAAGTTCGCAGTCGCCTTGATCACGGGCAAGCAAATGGGGTTGCCGATCATTTGAGTGTAGTAATAGTCCGTAATCGAAGCGCTGATCAGGTACGTGCCAGCTGGGAAGTAGACCACAGCCGGCGTCACTGTAGACGAGGCACACGAGCCAGGCGCGCAGCGGCCTCCAGACGAGATGGCCAGCTGAATCGCAGCAGTGTCATCCGTAACTCCATCTCCGACAGCACCAAAGTCCTTCACATTACGAAAGACAGTGTAGTTGCTCGGGTTCGGGTTGAAAGCTGCGTAGCCCTGATGCTTGATATCCTCCATCCAGTACCCACATGATGGAGCTGCTGCAGCCGCGACAATCTTCGCCCTGGGAGCTGCTGTTGGTTCGGTGGCGATCGAGATGGATCCGGTTGGACCGGCGTATGCGGTGTACATCGAATACTCGCTGAGAATAGATCTGGTAAAAGCCGCGACCTCTGGTGGTTCGAAGTGGACATGCTGGGCCAAGGTGTAAGGAATGGCGGCCAGCAGAGCCGGCCAGTAAATTTGGGAGAACATGGTCTGAAGGAGTGACTGTGAAGAAGGGAAAGAAGGGTGCACACGGGGAGCAAGAGAAAGGACAATCGTAGTCCTTAAGGGTAAGTGGGAAAGTCTCGAACACGGAGGAAGAGAAACCGCAAGACCAAGCCACCAGATATGTATAGCACCTCCCCTTTTACCGTTGTAGAACTATAATTCAACCATCCCTTCGATGCACCAATAGTTCCAGCTCCCCACCAAACTACCTCCAACGCCATCTCCAGATCTCATAGCCGTTTCTGGCTATCCACGATCTCGATAGGGGATGGTGTAGGCGGGAGCTGAGGTGGAAATTAACAACGGCTTCTCCGCAAAAGCTTGGACGGGTTATGGAGCTTAATATTGGGGAAAAGTGGACCTTGGATCGACTCTCTGAGACGAAGAGACAGTGAGCGAAGTGATGCCGCGTATCTCATTACTCTCGTCAATAGAAGCGTCTTGAAAAGGCTTGCTAGCGGCCATCGAGGGTGTCCAGCGCCTGCTCCAGCACGATCGTGGTTCATCACATCGGTTTGCTTAGTGGGGACCATGTGACACGAAGGTACAAACCAAGGTACGACCGTTCGGCCGGCAGATGAGCACTTGCAGCCCCTGGACACGGCATGATGGAGGTATCAGGAAAGGAAAGTGACCTGTGAACGTTGCATTGTGGGTAAGCCACCAGCGCCTCGCAAGCTTTACGCGTATGTATCCCAGAACCAAAACGAGGCCTGGGTCGCCGATGATCGAGCTGCAATTATGAAATGAAACCCGTCTCTTGATCCCTCCCTGTCCTGCGAAGCCACTAACCTCAACTATACCACCCCCAACTCCCCACCTGCTGCGTCTGCCCCTCCTCCTCCCGATGCGGGATCAGCGGCTCCTTGACCTCAAACGCCTGCACCAACTCCTCCCACACACCATAATCCAGCGCCAGTACCGCCTGATGCTTACTACTCTTATTTTTCCTCTGCTGCTCCAGCGTCGAAGGCTCCGAAGGCGAAAGCGTCGGCAGCCCGCCTGAGTCCGACGTGACGCCCACACTCCCCTCCTTAATCAAAAAGCTCACGTAAAATAGATTCTCAACCGTCTGGCCGAATGAGTGCGGGTTGAGCACGTAGTCGAACAGGCTCACGGCGCCGTTGTCGGCTAGGCGGGAGCGACGCAGTATCTCTTTCGCGGTCGCGCTTCCGAGTTCTTCGTTCGAAGTGATGCCCGCTTCGTGTAGGGCTTTCTCGCCTACGCTTTGGTGTTTGAAGAGGTTGTTGCGAATTCGGGTGCAAGTCGCTTGTAGGCCTTTGGAGTCGTCGTGCGAGAGATCTTCTTTGCTGAGGTTTTCGGGGCGTGCTTCGCGGCCTGTGTCTTTGGACTGGCGTGCGCGTCGCTGAGTCTGTGTGCGTTGCTTCTTTTCGACTGAGAGGGGGCCGAGGAGGAAGGATGGGACGCATGGGCGCGCGTTAGATGGGAAGCATGCAAGGCGACCAAGGGCCTCCCAGTCGAGTGCGCCACCCACAATGTCGTCTATGTCTTCCTCGTCATCGCTGTCGTCGCGGTTGTGGGTGCGACGTCTGCGAGGGTTTCTTGAGGCTGCTGCATCGTCTTCGCTGCGTTCCAGTGGACCGCCATTTCGCATGAAGCTGATGCATTTGGACAGGAACTCGTCAACATCCACGCCAGTGGAGCTATCTCCAAGCACAAGTTGCGCAGTTTTCTTGTTTGCGAGATCAGACACGTTCACAAGAAGTCTGGAATCTAGGGTCGCGTCGTTCGTCTGCTTCACTTCTTTGTAGATTTTGTTTGCTTGGCTGATCGTTCGTCTTAAGCCGTCGCCAGAGTCGCGTAGCAGATCATCGCGTCGCTCTGGAGAATGGTCAGTAATGAGAGGGCAGTAGATGTCCAATCAGCACATACCTTGGAAGTCCCGCTCGAGAGCGCGACTTTTCCGCTTCACCTCACGTCGTACGTCCGCCTGTTGGTTCGGGTCAAAGTATTTCTTGAACCGCAGTTCTTCCTCCTCATCTGTATCTAGTTCTTCTTCGGGAGCCTTTCGCTTCTGGCCCCTGGTGTTGTCGCTGCCTTCTGAAGTCGGTGTAGGCAGGCTTGATCTTTGTGGCCGTGGTCCATCCGTCGCTCGTCCCTTGCCCTTGCCCCTCGGGTGCATGTCCGGGTCGCGGTTCTCTTGATCGGAAGTACCGCTCGGGGCTGGCGTCGTGGAGTTGTAGCGTGAGGAAGGAGCGTTCGTTGCGTGCGACGGTCGTGGATTCAGTCGAGCCATATCGCGTTCTTTTTCAGTGCAATCCTCGGTGAAGGCAGTCGAGTTCAAGCCGTAATGCTGTGCCGCTCTGCTGCGGGTTGGTACGCGCCTGGTAGCCTCGTTGACGCGTCGCTGGTGGGTGTTATGTCGCGGCGAATATAGCGTTGAAGAAGGAGGTTATTGCTGGAGACAGGAGGCTGCACGACTTTGCAACGTTGGATGTATGCGGTGAGGATTGGCGTGATGGTGTATTCCAATCGCGAAACTGAAAGTGAGACGCGACATGAGGTCACGAGCTAGCCCGAATTTCACCCGAGACAGGGGCCCTCAGCTTCCACTGCGACGTGAGCAAACATCACCAAGATGCGGGTGCTGGACACTCGCTCGACGTCAATGTGAAGCTGCAGATAGGTATACACCGCCTGTCTCGCAGTGCAGTAGCGTTATGGAGCCCTTCACGTTTGCCAGCTTGTCGGAGCTGGATCTGCCCGTAGCTGTGAAGGTGTGGGTTTCCTTCTGATACGATGGAATGAAAGTGAAGCGAGACTGATGACAGTGGCAGCAACCGCCTTGAAGGCTTCGAGAAGCCACTGCCATACTCCACCCTTCTCAAGCGTCCAGATCTTCGGCACCGAGGCAGCAACCTGAGCCCCAACTCGGAGCTCTATGTGACTGTGCAGCCTTTCGCGGATTCGAAGCCGCTCACAGTCCACTCGCAGACTGCATATAAACACTTCAAGAGCGGACGGATATGGAACCAATGGCTCACTTTACCGTTGGAGTACAGCACACTGCCAGCCAACACACAGCTTGCCATCACTGTCTGGGACCTCTCACCCATCAACCCAAAAGGCGGAGACCGTAATCACCACGTTCCCTTCGGAGGCACGACTATACCACTCTTCGACGATGATGCGACGCTGCGAATTGGTCGACGGAAGTGCAAGATCTGGCGACACAAGGCTGCCGACGGCTTCTCGGACACCACCACCCCATGGCAGGAGCCACGAAAACGAGGACGGAGAGCCCAGCAGGAGGACATGATCGTCGTCGACGAGAAACAAAGTCGGAGGGATGCTGAGCTCGAGCGGCTAGTTGGCCTGATGAAGCAGCATGAGATGGGTGAGCTACCTGAAAGCAAGTGGTTGGACCAGATGGTGTTCCGACAGATTGAGAAGCTGGAGAGACAACAGGTCAAGGATTCGACACGGCCAAAGCATCCACCACAGAAGTTGGAGAATGGCGACACTGAAGTCAACAACGATCCACTCTGCGCAGAAGACGACCCAGATCACATTGACGGCAGCTTCTTCCTCTATCTCGAGTTTCCGCGATTCGACCATCCCATCATATACACAGACCACGAGTATCCACCTCCACCGATTTCAGCAGTTCAGACGGCGACTGCGCAGACTACGGGAGCAGTCAACTTCAAGCCACCTCCGGAAGTACAACTCGGGCCTGGTATTCAGTCCGACACCAATGGCGCGAGCGATACAGATGGCGGTGGTACCAGACTCATTCGCATCTACGATCCCGAAGTTGGTTATGCAGACAATCCTGCCGAGGCGAAGCATCGACGACTAATTCGCGGTCAACGGAATGCTCTCGACCGTGATCTCAAGCCCAACCCGAAGATGCGTGACTTCTTGAACAAAGTCATGTCATATGGTCCCACCGTCGAATTGAGTGACAAGGAGAAAGACGAAGTCTGGCGTTTCCGCCACCATCTTACGCGGGAGAAGCGAGCTTTGACGAAGCTAGTAAAGTCCGTGAACTGGAGCGAACAGACAGAGAGTCGGCAAGCTATTGCTCTTTTGCCTAAGTGGGCGGAGATAGACGTTGATGACGCGCTGGAGCTGCTCGGCCCTGGCGTGCGCAATCCTGCTGTCCGAGCGTATGCCGTTGACAGGCTGCGAAAAGCGGATGATGATGAGTTGCTGCTGTACTTGTTACAGCTGGTGCAGGCGTTGAAGTTCGAACCGAAGCGCGCGAAGGACGATGGCGAAGATGAGACCGACTCATCGCTGGCCTCCTTCCTCATCGTCCGATCAGCTGCGAACCTCAAACTCGGTAACTTCCTCCATTGGTATCTCATGGTCGAGCTCGACGATGAAGCTCCCACAAAGGCAGCAGAGAAGAACAAGAAGCTGTTCGCGCGTGTAAGCTACGACTTCATGAAAGAGCTCGAAGCCACTCCCGAGGGCCAGGAAAGACGAAATGTTCTGCTGCGACAAGGAGAATTCATCACCGTCCTCAGCAAGCTAAGCAAAGACATCCGCAACTCCCGCGCCGACCGAGTCAAGAAGATCGAGCATTTCAAGAAACTCATCTCCGACCCAAAGAACGACATGCTCACATTCGCTCCACCTCTACCCCTACCTCTCGACCCGGACATTAACGTCTCAGGCATCCTAGCCGACGACTGCTCCGTCTTCAAGTCCAGCCTCTTCCCCCTCTACATCAACTTCACCACCTCCGCCGGCTCCACCTACCCCCTCATGTTCAAAACCGGCGACGACCTCCGCCAAGACCAACTCGTCGTCCAGATCATCGCCCTCATGGACCGCCTCCTCCTCAACGAAAACCTCGACCTCAAACTAACCCCCTACCGCATCCTCGCCACCTCCACCCTAGCAGGCGCCATCCAATTCGTCCCCTCCGCCCCCCTCTCCACCATCCTCTCCAACACCCCCAAATACAAGAACTCCATCCTCGGCTACCTCCGCCACCACAACCCTGCCACCCCCTCCGCACCCAGCGTGCTAGGGGTGAGGAAAGACGCCATGGACAACTACGTCAAGTCCGTCGCCGGCTACTGCGTCATCACCTACTTGCTAGGTGTCGGCGACCGCCACCTCGACAACCTTATGCTCGCGCCCGATGGCCGATTCTTCCACATCGACTTCGGCTATATTCTGGGCCGGGACCCGAAGCCCATGGCCCCGCTCATGAAACTCTCCCGCGAGATGATCGAGGGCATGGGCGGCGACACCGGGGAGGGACAGTTCGGGATCTTCAAGCAATACTGCTTCACGGCGTTTTCTACGCTCCGTCGCTCGAGCTCGTTGATTTTGAATTTGTTTGCGTTGATGCAGGATGCGAGTATCCCGGGCTTGAAGGGTTTCGATGCCGAGGGAGGGAGTGTTGGGGTTGGAACGGGGGCGGTGGGTTTGGGGCCGGTGAGGAAGGTGGAGGAGAGGTTTAAGTTGGAGATGAGTGAGGAGGAGGCGCTGGGGTTTCTGGCGCAGTTGATTGAGCGGGAGATGGGGGCGTGGGGGCCGGTGTTGATTGATAAGTTGCATGGTTTTACTCAGGGCTGGAGGACCTGAAGAGGTGGGTGGAAGTGCATGGGTTAGGCCACCACTTTCAAGCTTTGAGATGGGGTTCTGTGTCGAGATCACGTAAGACGATGTTACGATGAACCGTTGGCGAATGTGAATGGAGTTCTAATATCTTGACCATTGATCGGATCCTGGACATGCTCCGTGTGTTGGCTTTGCATGATGCTCGACTGGAGGTCTTTCGAGTATAGAATGCTCTCGATATCTTCAATTGCTATGGAACGAAGCCAAACTCGAGACTCGCATCTCTACCGTGCAATAGAATGTCGTCTGTGCGTTGTTTTTGCTGACTGAGTCCGGCATTCGGCGTTGATCGTATCTGACTCACTCCGCTCTTGGTTGCTATACCCATACATAGAGCCCACATGTCCTGGTTTTCATCCTGTCCTCTGTCCTATCTTGTCTTTTCTGTCTTTTCCGTAATTCTACCTGACCTGGTGATGCTCTCTGAATCTGGTCCCTTTGGACTACTCGTCGGAGCACGCGAGCAGGATCGCATCAAGCATGCACCGACCCGGCCCCGAAGCTCGCATCTCCTCCCGCGGGCCTTCTGTGCAGCATCTTCGCATCCTTCTCATGCAGTCGCGTGCCGCAAGTGGAGATCTTCATCGGTGGCGCCGAATAGCTTCCAAGCCCGTTATCAGTCGCGCCGAGGCTCGAGCGTGTATGATTTGCCTCGCAGCTACAGTAGCACGCGACAGGCAGGAGCCCCGTTTTCTGGAAGCCTGACAAGGTTTTCTAGCCAGGCCATTGGAACTGCTTGCATCCGTGCGATATGCTGCCAAGGGACGAGGCACAACTAGGAGTGTAACATCGTGGGTTTTGAAAGGACGGCGATCTAGGTTGGTGGTACAGGCTTGAGGAAGGGCGATAAGGTAGGTGGGATGTGGCACTGTGTGGAGTCGTCCCTTTGCCACGATGAACCTTCCTTAATTCGAGAGCTGTGGGCTCTCTTTTCGCGTTTGGTCTTCACGCGCATCTTCAACACGGTGTGCTCGAAGTTTTACCACCGCGAGGATGGACCATCATGCTGATGTGGGGAGCAATGCTCCCCCAACTCACGCACCGGAGTATACTCAAGCGTCGGAGTATGAGAAGCACTCTCGCGGCGACCCGATCGGACCTCACGTGCCTCCAATGGCGGGAGCAAGAGCCTCGAGAGATATCCACGATGGAAGACAAGCGAAGACGAACGCAGCAATGATCGATGTGGAGAAGGGCGACCTCTCGCCGAGCGCGACAGAAGACGAAGCGGATAACAGATCCATTGAGAAGCCTGGCAAGTTCAAGGTCTTCTACCGCAAACACAAGATCTGGTTCGACCTTGGAGGCTGGATCATCATCACTGGGTGGTGGGCTGCATCGCTCGGTCTACACCATGCCGACATGAACTGGGTGGTGCCGTTTCTGCTCTGGCTGGCGATTACACTGCGCCTGATCTTCTTTCATGCACCAATCTCAATCATTACGAAGCCGATGCACTGGGTGTGGAACAACACCGGCCCTCGAATTGTGAAGTTGATACCCGAGAGGTTCCGTCTGCTAGCCGGAGCCACGCTCACTGTGGCCGTCATTATGGTCGGCGCATTCGCAAGCGCAGAAAGCGCGGACAACACCCGCGAGAATCGAGCAGTCAGCTTGTTCGGCCTCGGCGTGCTCGTCCTTGGGATGTGGGCCTCATCGAGGAACAGGAAGGCTATCAACTGGCAAGTAAACTAAGGCGAAACATGTCTAAGACTCTGCTAATCTCGTACCTATATTTTTCAGGCATACCGTGATCGTTGGCTTCCTGATGCAGTTCATCATCGCGCTGTTCGTCCTCCGGACTGGTGTGGGCTATGACATCTTCAGCTTCATCTCAGGTCTGGCCAGATCGCTTCTGGGGTTCGCAAAGGATGGTGTGGCGTTCCTGACCACCCCAGACATCGCCGCCAACACTTTCTTCTTCTTCAGTGTCTTGCCGGCCATCATCTTCTTCGTGGCCATCGTGCAGATGCTCTACCACTGGGGTATCCTGCAATGGTTCATCGGCAAATTCGCTGTCTTCTTCTTCTGGGCTATGCGTATCTCCGGCGCCGAGAGCGTTGTGGCTGCAGCGACACCATTCATTGGACAGGGCGAGAGCGCTATGCTCATTAAGCCCTTCGTACCTCATCTCACCAAGGCCGAGCTCCACCAAGTCATGACATCCGGGTTCGCCACGATCGCCGGCTCGGTCCTCGTAGCTTACATTGGCTTGGGCGTGAACCCGCAAGCTCTGATCTCCAGCTGCGTGATGTCAATCCCCGCCTCTCTCGCCATGAGCAAGATGCGCTACCCAGAAGAAGACGAGTCCATCACCGCAGGCACAGTGGTGGTCCCGACTGACGGCGACGAAAAGGCGGCAAACACCCTCCACGCCTTTGCCGACGGCGCTTGGCTAGGTCTCAAGATCGCGGGCATGATTCTCGCAACCCTGCTCTGCATCATCGCCCTCCTCGGGCTGATCAATGCCCTGCTGACCTGGTTCGGCCACTATCTTAATCTCACTGGGGAGTACGAACTCACCCTCGAGTTGATTCTCGGCTACCTTCTTTACCCTGTCGCTTTCCTCCTCGGAGTGCCTCGCGGCCCTGATCTCCTGAAAGTTGCGCGCCTGATCGGTGTCAAAGTCATCGCCGTGTGTGCCCCTCATGTATTTCGTTTACGTCTCACCTGCTAACCGTGCTATCTAGAACGAATTCGTGGGATACGACCTGCTGACCAACGATCCGGCCTATGCAACCCTCTCACCTCGGTCTACACTCATCGCCACCTACGCTCTGTGCGGCTTCGGCAACATTGGCTCGCTCGGCACCCAGATTGGAGTGCTCTCACAAATAGCACCCGGAAGATCGGGAGATGTGTCGAGATTAGCGATCAGTGCGCTGATCACCGGTGTGCTTAGTACGTTGAGTAGTGCGAGTATTGCTGGGTTGGTCATCCAGGATCAGGCGAAGTTCACTTGAGGCATAGTGCTGTCCGCTCGAAAGCATGCACTACAACGCTGGCGTTCGGCAGTAGCACCGCTTCGCAGCTCGTTGGCAGTACCGAAGGCGAAGCGGTCACGATGCAACTCCACGAGATACCCGCCATCAAAGCAAATCAAAGGATGCAAAAACATCATATCATGACTCAATTACTAGTCTCATACTTCGTCCTTCCTCTCAACCGCTCCCCACACCGATAGAAGAGCAATGGTATGGGAGCCATCGCAAGTGTACAGAAAGCCAGGAGACTCGTCCCCCATCCTACCCCAAGCCCTCGATAAAGCTGCAACGCGAACAACGGAAACGCAGCCGAAATGATGTACCTCGACATCATCGACGCCCCAGCCGCCGAAGCCCCGTACAGTGCGCCGTACGTATCCATCATAAACAAATTGACTGAACTATAAATTACGACCGACGCCACCATGGTCAAACACTGGAACAATATCGGTACGATCCAGTGAATCTCCGGTCGTACCGTCCACGCGAACCCTAGCAAAGCAGCCGGCTGGACGAACGCAGCAAGCATAGCGCCGAAGAGCCTGTTCTCGGAGGGGAATTGCTCGTCTGGTTCGTGGGTTGCGAGGAAGCCCCCGAGACGGGGCTGGTAGATGTAGTGGTCTATTGCCATCTGTGGGACCGGAGCGATGGCGACTCCCAGCATCAGGCCGAGGAAGGAGAGGTTGATGCCTGTTGGGCTGAAGTTGTAGTAGTGCGTGAAGACCCACGGGGAGGCGACGATGAAGAGGTAGAGCAGGCCGAACAGGAAGCCGGAGTAGAGGCACACGAGGGTGACGATAGGTTCGGTGAGGAGCATGTGTAGTGGCCTGATCAACTGCGTGCGGACGAAGTGCAGCACAAATGGTAATGGAGCAAGATCGTCATGTGGTGGGCCAGGAATGTTCAGCCGCTTTGCGCGACGTTGGAGGATCGTCTTCTTGTACGTTTCCTTGGTGAAGAAGACAGGGATGTAGAAGGCGATGATGAAGAAGATGATGGTCCATTGCGTCCACCTCCAGCCTTTGGCGTTGGCGACGAAGCCGCCGACGAGGGGCCCACAGACGGCTCCAAGAGTTGGTACGGAGTAGTATATGCCCATTGTTATCGCTCTGTAGCGGCCGGCGGTGTAGTCGATGATGGTTGCAGATGCGTTGCCAACCGCTGGGGCGGCGAAGAGGCCGGCGAAGAAGCGGCATACCGTCAGCGGTACGATGTGCTGCGAGAAGCCGGCGCCGAGGGTGAAGAAGGCGAAGATTGGCGTCGTGGTCAGGAAGACAACTTTCCGTCCTAGTGTCTCGCATAACGGTGCGCCGATCAATGGTCCTAGCGCCAGCCCAACAGAGAACAGTGAGAGTGGTAGGATGGCGAGCTCTTCGGAGACGTTGAAGTCTTTCGTTACGCCGTTGATGCCAGCGCTATAGATCGAGGCTGCGAATGTGCTCACGAATGCTAGGAGCATAATGGCAACAGTCGAGAGTGTCCTCCTGGCCAGTGAGAAGTTTCGTGGGTTGTCGAGGTCATCTGGGCCATTCCAGTCTTGAGCCTGCTGTATGCAACCCGGCGAGGTCTCGACCCTTCCACCTTCTTTCGACATCGTTCCTTGGTTGAGCGCTCCAGTTAAAGAGCTGCATTTCAGGTTATTCGCATGTCTAATGTAGACAGTTGATGGTTTTGACCGCCGACTTCGGATGTTGATGTCAAAGATGAAGTACGCCCTGCAAATTCCAACTTGAACGTCAAGTCGGCCCAGTCGGCAAAGACGGAAGTTGTATTTCTTGGTGACAAAATGTATCTACCTCTACATCGATACCAGCCCTACTGCTTACTAGCCCGTATCCTCTGATCAACAGCAACAGTAAGCGCATACACCATCTTCAACGCCGGAACCTCCATCCCAAACTCCGCCGCTTTCCTGACCGCTGTCCCTAGAATAACATCCACTTCCAGCGGCCTCCCTTCCTGCGAGTCAACGTACATGCTACTGTACACACCCTTCATCGCCAAGACCTTCTCTAGCAGTCGATCGACGAGTTCGTAATCGATAGGTACATTGCAGCGTCTGGCCACATCGATCAACTCCCGCATGAGCTGCCGGGTCATCGCCATAGCTTCTGGAGACGAGTGCAGCCATTTTTGCGTGTCGACCATGGTGAGGGTGGTTATGGGGTTCCAGGCTGCGTTCCAGACGACCTGCGCCTTTGTAAGCATATGTGTATGGAGGAATGAGGTTGAGATCGTACCTTCTCCCACCGCTTAACCTGAACATTCTCCTCAACACTAAACTTCGTCCCGCCATTCCGCAGCAGATCCGCGAACCTATCAAGCCTGCCCTTCTCCTTGCTATCGTCGACGCTGGGATTCGGGAACAGGCCCATCTGCATATCTTCGTTCTCGGTGTGGTTGATAGTACCAGCAGTCTTCTGGACCGCGCCGACCCAGGTTACGCAACTGATGATGCTGCATTTTGGAAATGCGTTACGGAAAGGCTCTTCGTTCCCAACGCCGTTCTGGACGAGCACGAATGTCGTCCCGTCGTCTATTACGTCCTTGAAGAGTGGAGGTGCAGCACTAGGGTTAACGGCTTTGTGGGCGCAGACGTTGAAGTCGAAGGTGTGGCCGGCTTCTGAGGGGGTGCGGTAGACTGTATTACATGAGTGAGCCGATCTTACGATCGATAGCAGGTTGAGATCGCATACCATGGTCGATCTTGACTTTGTGACTCCCATGGTTCTCGCTCTCGATTCTTAGTCCCTATCGATCCATCATTAGCATGGCCTCTATTACAGCAATGAAAAGTCGTACATTTGCTTTGACAGCTTCATAATTCGACCTCGCAACGACGCTCAACTCGACATTATCGTCCTGTCCGAGGATGAAGGCGTAGAAGCCGCCTATGCTGCTACTGTCAACAACAACTCGATCTTGTTAATCGACGGCACATAACATACGCTCCTAGACCGAATAGTAGCACCTTTACCTTGTTTTCGCTCATGACAAAATGATTAATGCTGACAGATGGTTCCAAAACTCGGAGAAGACAGACGAGATGTAAGAGAGTCAAATGCCGACGACGGATGACCCCCACGCAACCTTAGTTGCTCAAACAGGCATAAGAGATGCAATGCAATGCTCACATGCTACAAGTAGTATTTGTAGGTCTGCTCAAACGAGCCCTCCCTACTCTCCACTCATTCTGTGCTTCGATAGCAAGCCGTCGTCTCATGCTCTAGTCGCAGCTGGCCACGGCATCGTCCTCGAGAACCCTCCTCCCGAGCAACATGTAGCAAACCTCGATAGCAAGGCTGGTCGTAGTTCGTTGTTTAATATTCTCGCGACCACGTTTGGTGAATTTCGGTTCAACCACCTGCAAGCAGAATCGCCCAGATCTATCCTCCTCCCATCCCGTCCCACCTCACCGCACATACTTATCCATAAACCGCCGGTGAAAATCACTCCGCAGCAAATCATTCACAAACCTCTTCTCCTTCCCCCTCTCCTCCGTTCCCCTCGCCTGGTTCTTAAACACCACATCGTCGTCCCACCGCCTCTTCACCCCATACTCTTCCCTCCCCTGCTGCGCATTCAACAGCGGATTGCCCAGCGCGATGTCCTTCTCCCGCTGCTCGGCCTCCTTCGCTGCCTCCTTCTCCGCTTGCGCGGCGGCGGCTGCGGCGCGTTCGGCTTTGATCTTCGCGAGCTCGCGCATTAGGACCGCGCCTTCGTCTTCGGATTCCGAGTCTGAGTCTTCCTCTTCGTCGGAGTTGTTGTCTGAAGAGGAAGAGGCGTCGAGGTCTTTCGTTTCGTCTAGCACTCGGCGTCTTTTGGCTTCGTAGTCCTCTCCCTCTGCCTCTGCCTCTCCTCCGCCGCCCTCGACGTCGCCGAGTTTCCGCTTCCCTGGCGCTTCGATCGCGCCCTTTACTTCCCTTCGCTCGTCCTCGCTGTCGTCCTCCACCTCCGGTAGCTCCCTCCCCTCGATCTTCGCATAATGCGCCCGCTCCGCTCTCAGCAGCTCAGCTTTGAGGTTTCGCTTTGCCTGTTCGTCCGCGGTTCCCTGCGTTTGTTGCCGGAATTTGAGGGTTTTGTGGGCGGGGAGGAGGCGTTGGTGGTAGGCTTCGCCGCGGGCGGCTTCTTTGCCGCGCGCTGGGTCGAAGGTTGGGCGATGGGCTGTTGTCATGGTTGCAGGATACCGAGTGGTGGGGTGGTAGGGGGTGTCGGAAGGGTGAGAGGGTGTTGTGTTATTGGTGTTGTTGTTATAGTGGACAGTGGTAGATATTGAGATGGCAAAGAGGTGGGGATATGGAGAAAAAGTGCAGGAATCTGCAGAACATCAAATTCGTTTCAACGCCAACTCCATCTCCAACAGACCTCCACCGGTCCATCCACAACAACAACGCAACAACGCAATAACCCCCTCCACCCACCACCACAATGCCCTCGGAACCCGCCCCCTCGACCAACGAATCCACCTTCCTCCTCTCGGCCCTCCGCGAGAACATCCGCCTCGATGGCCGCGCCTTGGACGCCTACCGCCCCATCTCCCTCACCTTCGGCTCCGAATACGGCACCGCAGATGTCCGGCTAGGCAAGACGCGAGTTCTCGCAAAGATAGCCTGTGAAGTCACCACACCCTACCCGGATCGCAAGTTCGATGGGATATTCACCATCAACACAGAACTGAGTCCGCTGGGCAGTCCCGCGTTTGAGGTTGGACGGTATGTACATACTAGCTCGCTACGTGGGGTTGATTACAAGGGAGCACAATTGACTGATATCCTAGCCAAGATACCACCGAGCTCCTCCTCTCGCGCGTCCTTGAGAAAACCATCCGACGGTCTGGCGCACTAGATACTGAGAGCTTATGCATTGTAGCAGGGCAGAAGTGTTTCCACCTAAAAGCTACCCTACACGTCCTCGACCACGACGGAAACCTCGTCGACGCCAGCTGTCTCGCCCTCGTCGCCGCCTTATTACATTTCCGACGCCAAGACATCGAAGTCAAAGGCGAGGACGTCACGATCTTCGACGTTCGCGAGCGGGAGCCCATCAGATTAACGATTCAGCATCGCCCGTTTTGTGTGAGCTTCAGTTACTACCATAACGGGGAGGTTATGGTGCAGGATGCGACGCTGTTGGAGGAGCAGTGCAGGCAGGGAGAGGTGGTGGTGAGTATGAATCGCTTTGGCGAGGTGGCGCAGATTGCGAAGTATGGGGGTGCGCCGGTGGATGGGTTAAGTGTGCTTAGTTGTACTACGGCGGCGTTGGAGAGGGTGAAGGGGTTTGATAGGATGGTGACGGAGGCGCTGAAGGCGGATGAGGCGAGGAGGGATGAGGGGGGGTTGATGGCGGAGTTGAGTGCGGAGAATGAGCGGCCGACTGGGTCAATGTTGGTGGGGAGTGAGAACTGATCTGAGAGGAATACGATCAGTCCAGCTGGCGGCCACAACCCGCCATGCGTGAAGGCTGTTGCCACGGAGCAGCGACGTGGACTCTACCGGCCAGCACATGCCGAATGGCTCTGGCAGCGGAAGTTATATCGCCGGCCACATGCGCTGCTTGACTGCGTGACTAGGAGTGCTCCTCATATGGACTGCGGCCAGGACGCAACGAGCATACGTTGTCACTCACTTAGGTTCATTCATCTGGACGTGATGGTCACGAGATCTGCTTCTTCCGCGATCCGACCATTATCACATGCGTTGCCAGTATATAAGTTTGCTCTCTCTTCCTTTGATTTCTCTACATCTCATCAACCTCAGACAACTTCGAACTTCCTCATCCACTATCAACAACCTTCCTTATATCAACCTAGCCTTGGACTATATTACATCCACACTCATGGCCTCTAATTTCCATTCGACACCCTCAAGCATACCGCCATAACAGACACCTTTCCACACCGCAGTACTCTGACCATTCTCTTCTCGTTGGGACGAACACACATCCCTTCATCTTCACCTCTTTCACCAACCACACACAGGTTTGACATCATGTCAAACTTCCTCAGTCGGGTCGGCAAGAGTATCTGGCCTTCGACAGAGCAAGCGCCAACATGGAGTTTCGCGATGGACGTGGACGAAACCACCGATACACCACCAACTAAGAACGGCCAAGCCCCAGCGAAAAGATCGAACCCCGGCGACGACGACCTCGAGATCGTAGCCGTGAGACCACTGGAGCAGAAGAAGACAAGTGTTCTCGCCGCAGCCAAGCACCACACATACTCAGCAATGAGCTCAGGACCACGGACATCTGATCCTGGTTTCGGGACTCGAGCAGGAGACCAAGCTACCATGTCCGGCAAGAAAAGGGAGCTGCCTCCCACCCAACCGAACGCCAAAAAGGACGACCAGGATGCCAAGAGGAGGAGGGTGGACAATGGGCCTGGCGGTGGTGGTCAGCAGCCGGATATGGCGAAGTGGTGGAGTGACCTCCATTCGGAGGTGAAGAAGGATCGCACTGCTAAGTCGACTGATAGGAATAAGGCTTCTCCCAGCGAGTCGGGGCAGAAGATTATACCGCCGAGGGCGGGGATGGGGGGTGGAGGGCGTTCGGGTATGGGGCCACCGGGGCAATCATATGCGTCACCTGGGTCGACACCGGGTAGTGCTGGTCGTCTGACTATGGGTCCGCCGGGTCAGTTGCAAGCGTCACCTGGGTCGCTGAGTCGACCAGTCTCTCCGCCACGGTCGGCTTCAGGAAGTACGAGTCGTTCGACAATGGGTCCACCAGGGCATTCGAAAGCGTCACCCAGCTCAAGGAGCCAGCCAGCCTCTCCGCCACGATCGACGATGGGGAGTGCGAGTCGTCCTTCAAATGTGCCAGCCAGGGCGCCGAGCTCTGCAATTGGTAATCTGACCCACGGATCGAAGGCCATACCGCATGCCGCGAATCCTCAGACGTCTAGACATCATACCTCTGCGGCCAAAGCACCTCCCTCCAATGGTAATACCGCTTCTCCAGCACGTCAACAAGCTCATAGGGTCGCAAAGCCTCCCACAACATCATCATCACCAATGTCGAGACAGAATACGACGAAACTCGCCCCTCCACCAACACCACCCTTATCTCGACCGACTGTCCAACAATCAAAGGCTGTCCCACCTAAGGCCACCTCGACAGCCACACCGGCACTAGGAACACGATCTAGACCATGTTTCATCGACGAGGACTCCGATGACGATATGGACGCAGGCCGGCCTACCATCGAGCCACCTCTTATCCAACCAGATGTCAAGACGGAAGACGTCAAGGGGGAACGACAACCATCTCAAACAATCGCCGTGCCCTATCATACACCAGCGCCAGACATAGCGCAACGCGCAGCCTTGCAGGCGAGGAGCGATCGGTTACGACAGGAGACGATAAGACGAAGAGCTGCACCGACGGCCGAGAGGACGAGTCCGGCCGCGTCGAACGCCAGTGCAAGCTCTCTGTTTATCGAACAACCGTTGAGAGGTTCTGGAGTGCTCAAGCAGCAGCAGGGCCGCGTCCCTGCGCTGGAGACGACCGATGGGCGCCTTGGTACAGTCGTGAAGCCACACCGAGGACCTGGTCAGCCGGCAGGGGCTGGAAAGGACGCTCTCCAAGGTCGAAATCAGCCTCGTGCTGACGTATCGGGCTCTATGGCTGCACTTCGCGCTAAGCAGGACCGAGAGCGTCTCCACCAGCAGAGGATGGCCGCGGAAGCTGGAGAAGAAGCTGAAGCGTTCCGGCAGGCCCAAACCGCGAAGGACGACCAACAGCGCCTCAAGCGGGAAGCCATGCACAAGAATCGCAGGGTTCTCGACGCTGCGGACGAGGCAAATGCTCGTAGGCAGCTTGAAATTAAACAACGGCAGGCTCGGGATGAGTGGGAGGCTAGGCAGAAGGCTGACAAGGACGTGCTGGAGAGGAGAAGGAGGGCTCAGGAGCAAGCTAGGATCGAGGCTCAGGCCAAGAACGAGACGATGGCTAAGCTGCTGGCCGTACCGACTCAGCGGCCTGCGCCTGCGCCCACTTCGGAGCCTGTGCAGGCCTCTCCGCCGTCAAATCCGGCCACGAAGTCACAGGAGGAGCTTGCGAGGGCTGAGCGTATCCGGTTGATGAAGGAGACCAACGAACGGCATCGCCGAGCTGAGCTGGAAGCCCAGCAGCAGGAAGCGCTCCAAGTCGAGCCTGCGGCTCCTGCCATGGTCAACGGACCGGTTTCGCTCAACAGCCCGGCCGGTGTAGCGCGTCTCCGAGATCAAAAGCGGTCTCAGGCGCCCTTCAGTGGTACGAGCGAGCGGAACCCGCACGGGAGAGCGCTGGGGGAGGTGGTGGCCGAAGACATCTACCTCCTTAGGCGCCACGATTTTGGAGTACCTTGGCCCGATCTTACAGGCCAGTTCAATCGTCGTTTTGACAAAACATTGGCGGTCGGCACTCTCCAAAAACGTTACAGGCAGGTCAAGGAGGCTGTGACGGCAGGTGGGTCTGTCATCACGGCGGAGATGCTACAGCTCGTCGAGGGCGGCAATCGAGAATCGACAAGGGACCTGAACAGGCTGCTGGGTTGCCAGGCTGCCAAAGCGCCTGTTCTCGACCGTAGGGACACGGAGGAAATTGGAAATATTAGCACCGGTGTGAGCCCCAGGAAGAATCGTAACCAGGAGATCTGTGAGATTCGACCGGAAGACGTCTGGCTTATGCGGCAGCGCGACGGTGGCCTAGATTGGCCGGATTTGGTCACAGGCATGAGTCAAAGGTTTGGCAGAAAGAACGTGGTCAAGACTCTCCAGGAGCGATACCGGCATGTCAAGGGAGCGTTTGCTACTGTGGCAGTTCATGTTGCCTCAGGAATGCTTGACAGCGTCGAGAACGGTGATATCAAGGCTAAGGAGCAGCTAAACCGCTTGGTTTTCCCATGGCAGCCGCCACGCAACGCGAGTGGACAATTCTTGACCGCTCCAAAGCGGGAAGGAGACTCCGCTCGTCAAGTGGCTGCTCAGTCTATTGAGACTGCGTTCCGAAACGCGAGAGGCCATTCACCGCCCGAGGTCGACGACGATCAGCTGGAGGACAGGCCCACTCACGGTGGGAAGAGTATCAACGATACAACCTTCCTGTACTACGCCGGTATTCAGCATGATCTCTACGAACAGCACGAAGCAGAGCGACTGCGGGAGCGTGAGCCATCGCCTCTCACAGCGGAGGACAGGTGCCATTTCGTATATCAGGTCCAACGACGTGAGATCAGCGGAGACGAACTTGGAGAGGACGACGAGGACGAGGACAACACCATCGAGTCTAAAGAATGGATACTCTGCGAGGACGATTACGACGACAAAGACCTGGCCAACTTGGCTGCTGGTGTTCAGGTAACCCGGTTTTTCGACCATCGGAATGCCAAGTATGACCTCCTGAAAGGTAACAGCATCACCAACGAGTACGACGAGCTCGGAATGCAGTGGTCGACTCTCACACTGACCGGAGGTGCGATGGTGCAGGCCCGCGTGTCTCGGCAGGTCCGGTCGGTCCATGAGGGGGTATTTCCCACTCACAAAGACGGCTGGCTGCCAGTGCACGTCTGGATAGTACAACAACGGGTCGTTACGAAGTCTGGGAACGATGATCTATTCGAACCTTCGAAGGAGACCGACGTCACGAGTTATCCGAGCAACGAGCTGTTCACCAGCCTGGAACAGGCGAATCAGAGCGCTGCGAAGCTATTCGTTAGTCTCACGTTTACGAGCGAGAGCAGGAACCTACGGCAGCGCGATCGTGAGGTCAAGGATGCGGAGGAGAGGCTGTTTGGTGCATTCGATCCCGAAGAGGGGGAGCGATTTGAGCGTGATGTTGAAGCGGATGACGGCAGGACGTGGGTTAAAGTTTGCGTAGAGAGTGGGCATGTCGTCGGTCCTAGGAATTGAAATGGCGGTATCTAGGCTGGGCAGGTATCTCTTTACTGAGGGGACTGGGTTCAGCGTAGACAGTGGTTCAATCCATTCAATACGAGGCTCTCGATGATGTGCATGACCTCTAAAGTTACTGCACTACCTGACATCCTACTCGTAGTCCTGTCACTACTGGCGAGAGGAAAAGTTGCCCTCTTATCTCATCCAGGCATGGCGTGTCCACATTCTCAACGGAGTGAAAGACCTAAAATGCTACCGCACTGCTTGATATTCTACTATTGGGCTAGTTAATATTGGCGAGAATGAGGTTCGCGTTAAGGAAGTCTCAATGCGTCCGAGCATGGGAATCCAGGAGTCTCGACCGAATGAAGGACCTCATGCGCAACTGCACTGCTTGATCTTCTACTCGCAAGCTCGTTACTATCGGCGAGAACACATTTCACTCTTCGAAGGCGCCCTCCGCCGCTCGTTTCTGGTGCCCGGTATCCTTCAGCCCTTCATTCTTCATCATACCTCCCACCTTCTCCATCAGCTTGCCCGTCGTGGAGTCGTTGCTTCCGCTGTGAGCAGGTGGGGCCTTGTTGCCAGAACTTCAACTTGTGTAAGCTTCGTCCAACATTGACCAACGCATGTGCAGCTGTTCACTCACCCAGCGCCAGCAGTGGTTCCAGACCCGAGCTCTGTGCCACCGGAGTAGGTCCTCGTATCATGTGCAATCTCAAGACGAGTGTCGGACGTGCCGACGTCCCCGTCTTGAACAGTTTTGTTGCCAAAGCCAACGCCGCCGGTGGTACCAGAACCGTGTTCACTGGCCCGGATGTACGGATCGCTCCCGGAGGTGGTCGTCGTGATGCCTTCGCCTTGTGCCGCCATACTGGTCAAGGTTTGCTGAAGCCGGAAAAGTATCAGTCAAAGTACGAACAATGAAGTCAAGATAGAGTATAAAGAAGTGATAAGAGTATGACCTACGCCAAATCTGCGGTCTCCTGCGCCATCGTCACTCCCATAGTCAGATGCAGTAGATCTATGCTCTATTAGGGGTGGGTCTGGAAAAGCCCAAGCGTGCGACGCCGGGTTATCTCCCCTGTTCGTGTTGTCAGGCGAGGGATACTTCTTCTGTGCCGCTTGTGCCAGAGCATCGTTCTTGTCTTCGTCGATGCTTGGAACAGACTATCACTGATAAGAAGCTTGCTTCGAGCCAATGAGATTCGTTGCAGGAGCTGTACGTACTTTTGATGAAGCTGGCTGGATGTCGTCGATCTGGCCACTATCATCTTGGCTGCTTGTAGGATGTTGCATGGCGTTCATGTCGCAGTACTCACACTGGGTCTTACACTTACCAGGCATGGTAAGATGTCTTTTGGCTCCGTAGGAAAAATATGAACTTGAGATCTTGTATATATCCCACTTACCTCCAAACTCGCGCGAAGAGCTCCCATACATAACCTCTACCGTGTACATCAATACAAGATCGCGGTGATCACGGCATACAGTGCTACCGATGTGGCTTTTTGTGAGGATACACTAACTACTGCTCCGCGACAACGCCGTTGCAGTGACTTGCTAAGATCTGGCCCTCTCGTGTTGATCAAGACTCAAGCACGGCTTTCATCGTTGCGAAGAGTAAGAGTAAGCGCTGTTGGAAGGTCGCGCCGCGTTTCATAACCGTTGTCAGGCTGTGTAGGAGGCGTCATGTCCAACCACCAACATTTTCACTTCAAAGCACAAGCTCACCGCAATGTCGAATGCCTGGGTTCGATCAAACTTGCCTGCGATCGTCGACAGCGACGCTTGCCATGCCTGTTAGTCGGGTCTTCAAACGAGGTGTCAGGGAGGCCGTTTGGCAAGTGCCATAGCCACGGTCACTCGACTGGACTCACTAGGACCTAAAGGTCCTTGACAGTCACGCAAGTCTGTTGCAATTCTGTGAATCTTGCTTGCTTATAAACTCGAAACTTTTGCATCGTAGTCATCCACGATTGTGACCACACAACGCGACCGGTCAGTCTATGCTGGACTATCATCCGCTTTCATGGTTTCTGGGTCCCATCTTCGGCCCTCGTACTGCGAGTTGTCGACCCATGGAAGAAACCGGTAAAGACCCATGTATGGAAGATTGACAGGGCTCTCACCAGTGAAGAGCATCAAGTCGTAGAGGAACCCACCGAATGTACAACCACAGAAGGGTGCCACAATCGGTACCTAGAATAGATGTCAGCGAATGAAACATGAGCCAGAGATTGTTGTTACAAACCCAGAAGTAGTAGTTGCCAGCTTGCCACACTTCCGGTCCGTAGCCGATCATATACGATACCAACCGTGGTCCGAAGTCACGAGCAAGATTGATCGCATAGCCGGTCTCCCAGCCCCAGCAAGCACCAATGCCGAAGATGATGAAGAACAGTCCGAGTGGTGTCAGTGGCCCGGCGCCCAAATTCGCGTCGTCCTTGAGAGTGTAGATGAGGAACATCAGCAGCGTGCTAGCGATGAATTCACTGAAAAACTGGCCGGTATTCGACATGTAGGACTGCGGGTACGTGCAGAAGATGCCGGCAGTGGCAGTGTCCGAGAAGCCAGGGACGGTGCGGATGTTTGTTCCACCCTCGAAGACGTCAATGGCAGATTTGTAGTTGGCGTAGACAATAGCTGAAGCGCACATGGCACCGAGAACTTGAGCGATGAGATAAGGAATGAACATCTTCCAGGGGAACTTCCGGAACACGCAGTTGGCGAATGTGACAGCTGGATTGATGTGAGCGCCGCTGATTCCACTTGTGTATACGCCGAGCAAGACGCCAATGCCCTGTGATCGTTGTCAGCCGAGAAGTCCTCGTCAACCGCTGTCAAAACTCACCCATCCCCATGAGATCGACTGGTAGTCACCGCCGTCCCCATTGCTCAGAGTAACCTGAGCGACGACGCCATCTCCGAACATGATCAGAATGAAGGTACCCATGAATTCAGCGAACGGTGCCCTCAGAGTGTGTCGGATCCGAGGCCATAGTAGACCAGAGTTATAGGCATTCTTCGTGAAGCGCTCTGCGGTCATGCTACGATCGATGAGTGGGCCATGCTCTCGGTATGGCGAGCTCTGCGGGCTCTCCGTGCTTGGTGTTTTAGGTGTGAGGTGTTCGTTATGAACCACCCTCGGGCTTTCGTCGCTCATGTAGTCATGCTTAATGGCATCGTCGTCCATCTTCTCGATACCTAGGCCACTAGACGACATATTGGGATGTTGTGTGTGAGTTTGACAGGCGTTTAATAACTCTCGGGATTCGAGCAGGGTCTGGCGAGGGAGGATTATAACTTAAGCACTCCTCAGCTGGGAGGGTCCGCAGCGTGGTTCGAGTCTGGAATTGTCAGAAATACCGTGGGATGCCGAACTGCGGACCCGCAGCGTACCGTGAGAGTGGAGCTCCAAGACCGTACAGAGCGCGCCACCTAGACACCAAGCGCCGGCGTACGTACGGTGGTATCGGTCAGACCCACGGTAAAAGTGCGGGGAAAGCTGTACACGGTACGAAGACAAAGACCATTGGTAGCCGCATGCAATTGCATTTTTTCGGCCTCCAGCGCTGTGTATGGTCAAGTTCCCGGGCCACGCGGTAGAACCGTGAGGTACCTGCCTTTCATTACCCCAGGACACTTATTCCGCAAGTAAATTATGGCTTGCAGGATTGGATTCCTCTCGTTGTCCAGGCTCACCGTCACCTCAGTACATTCCTGCCAAGGCATCTGAGTGCCCCGTCAACTTGAGCCCTCGGAGGATTCTTGACGGAGTGACCCATTCGTTATTGTTCGTTTATCGAGCAGTGGAGTCCTCAACGGCTCCAAGCGGATATTCCACGTGAGCCAGGATTGACGAACGTTCGAGGCTGAACCGTGGCTCACCCTGCATATCAAGCTCAGTCCGCGGTGGTACGGAGTCTAAAGATCCAACGACCACACGCGCTCCGATCCAACATAGCCGCTCTCTTCTAGCTGCTTGGCTCTCGTCTTTTCGACACGGAGTCCCGCGCTCCTTAGCTGCACTTCGGACGGAACAAGGTACTTTGGTCCTCCATTTCCGCTCGTGCGTAACGTGACAGTGCAAAAGGGCCGACTAGCAGTATTCGACTTGTCAGATAATGGCGTACCTGCCTTAGCGGATGATAGCTGCCGTCTTGCGCACCAGTTTTGCGTGATAGATCGAAACCGAGGTGGCCCAGGAGGCGACGTCGAAATAGCGCCAAGCCACTACCGGCCACGAGAACCAGCCGAACGCCATCTGTGCATGATCGGCATGTGGACGTGCGGGGACGACAGTGGAGACGATATGCACCTCATCCACGCGGCCACGCCGGCGCGTTCTTCGTCCAAGAGATCCGTCTTCGTGCAAAAGAATCGGCGGCGCCGGCACTTGAAGAACTATGCAGTGCGCGATGAGGGGTCGTGTGGGGTCTGAGGGAGAGCAGGACTGAGTCAAGTAGAGTATGCAGTGGGGACGGACATGATCACATGCTTTCGGAGAGGCAGGGTGTCATTCCTGCGGAGCTCCCCAGGCTATGCTGCATCACATGCGCTCACAAGACAGCTCGGCACAGCTGACGCAAGTCGGCTGCGCGGAAAGGTTCTGTCTCAAACTCAATGCAATAATCCAGCATCGTTCCCAAGCACGCGAGCATCTTTCACTAATAACCCCAACACCATGTCCGGCCTCGTCGAGAAAATCTCAAACTTGGTGGTCGGCGAACAGAAGCCACAGATCGATCCCAAGGATGAGGTCTTCGTGGGGAGCATAGATCAGGGTACCACGAGCTCGAGGTTCTTGATCTTTGACAAGAATGGGGAGCCGGTGGCAGTTCATCAGGAGGAGTTCTCACAGATATATCCGAATCCAGGGTTGGTGAATCTAAGCACTACAAAGCTGAGATCAAGCTGACGAAACAAATAGCTGGCACGAACACGACCCGGAAGAAATTGTGAAGTCGGTCGAGAACTGCATCGAGGGTGCGATCAAACAATTCGAGAAGGATGGCCATTCAAGAGAAAGCATCAAGTCGATCGGCATCACCAACCAGCGCGAAACGACCGTCTGCTGGGACAACAAGACAGGCCAGGCCTTGTACAACGCCATAGTGTGGACGGATACAAGAGCTGCAGCTCTGGCGCGAGAGCTCAAGGGACGGCCGAACAGCGACAAGACCGATGTCTGCGGCCTTCCGATCTCCACGTACCCATCTGTCACGAAGCTGATATGGATGCTACGGAATGTCGACAAAGTCAAGCAAGCGTACGAGGCAGGCAACCTGGCATTCGGCACAATAGATGCGTGGCTGATCTACAAGCTCAACGGCGTTGCGGAGAAGAACGTCTTTGTTTCGGATCCTACGAACGCCTCAAGGACGATGTTCATGGACATCCGAACGCTGAAGTATAGCGACGAGATGCTGGATTTCTTCTCTTTCGAATTCGATATGCGCAAGATCCACATGCCGGAGATTGTGCGATCAGCTGATCCTGAGTCCTTTGGCAAATTGAGCTCAGGGCCGCTCAAGGGTTGGCCGATCATGGGATGTTTGGGCGATCAATCCGCGGCGCTCGTCGGTCAGAAGGGCTTTGATCCGGGCAGTGCGAAGAACACGTATGGTACTGGATGTTTCTTGCTATACAATGTTGGTGAGAAGCCTGTGATCTCGAAGCATGGCCTCTTGGCGACAGTCGCGTACAATTTTGACGGGAAGCCGGTATACGCTCTAGAGGGCAGTATTGCTGTTGCGGGGAGTGGCGTGAAGTTCTTGATGCGTAAGCTCGCTATTATTATGATCATGGTGCGGACTGCTAATAAGTGTGGCAGATAACCTTGGCTTTGAACAACAATCTCACAAGATCAGCGAGCTTGCCGAGACCGTCAAGGACAACGGTGGTCTCGTATTCGTAACAGCTTTTAGCGGACTTTTTGCGCCATATTGGATCGATGATGCCCACGGCACGATGTGTAAGTTGCCATTCGTGTGTCTTACTCTCTCCCAGTTCTGATAATAAGCAGTTGGTATAACACACCACACCGAGCGCGGCCACATCGCCCGTGCCACTCTCGAAGCCGTCTGCTTCCAGACCAAAGCCATCCTCGACGCCATGGAGAAAGACAGCGGGCACAAGCTCACCGAGCTCAAAGTCGACGGCGGCATGTCCAACTCGGCGCTCTGCATGCAGACACAAGCAGATCTCGTCGGCATCCCAATTATCCGGCCTAAGATGCGTGAGACCACTGCACTGGGCGCTGCCATTGCGGCTGGCTTCGCGTCTGGGGTATGGAAGACTTTCGACGAGCTTAAGGAGGTCAATACCGCAGGGCAGACGACTTTTGAGCCGAAGATGCAGGAGAAGGAGAGCGCGAGGATGTTCCAGCGGTGGGAGAAGGCGGTGAAGATGTCGAAGGGTTGGGTTGCGAGCGAGGAGTCGGGAGAGGAGGCGAAGGAAGCGCAGGAGAGTATCAAGAAGGATGAGGAAGAGGCGGAGGCCTCGAAGCTGTGAGTGGTGTCATGCTGTGAATTATACCATCTATGGTCTTGGACAGTTGAGAAGCATCAGGTGAAATCAACGGTCAAGCTCAGTTCTAGCAACGGCCGACCTTTACTCATATCCGCTACGATGTGTTCCAACATGATGTTTTTCTGTCGTGGTAGACTACTCGTTCAACATTTCCATTATCAGAACAGGAAGGTAGAGTCGCATGGCAGGGTGGCTTTGTGGCGGCGCGGACGGCGTTGCAACCCCGCTCTGCTCTGGCCAGGATGTGGCAGGATCGAGCAAGGTCAGTGGCAGCAAGAGAGAGGCTGCTTTGCTTGTTCCTCGGCCTCGCCCATACATCATACGCAGCAATACCGTCCTCGAACCTATTGCTGCTATTCATACTGCCATATACATGCTTACCCGTGCCGATTGAGCCGCCCCGTCACACGAGCCGCCCTACACATCCCCCAAACCGGTCGTCTCGACGACGTTCAGGGATTGGGCGACGGCAGGCCGTGCATTCCAAGCTGTAGCTACGCCAACAACCTCAGCACTTCACCATTGTACGCCGACCAGCAGGGCGAGGAGCAGCTACCAGAGACAGCCACGACTGCACGTGAGGTCGTGCGCTTGCATACAACAGAACAAAGACGGGCTCTTGGGGACTGGCTTCATCGCAGCACTTCACCCGCACTCCTCTCCACGCTGACGTCGCCAACACGAGCTCTCGAGCGGTCGACCAGCACTTATACTCTGCGCGACCTCTGTTTCGCAATATTGGAAGTCCAAAGACCGAAAGAGAGGACCATTGAAACATTCAAGCTCGGTTTGGGTCAGCAGCATCGCAAACAGCTCCATACGCCAACCCCTCCCGCGTTCCTTGCGTCGCAGCATCACGACATCCGCCGTCCTGAGCAATTTGGCGACCACAGACACGGTAGCCAAGCGGACCTCCGTCACAGCTGCCCCTTCCGTCTGTTTCGTCTGCCCGCCCGCGTTGTCCCGGCAGGCGCACTTGGAACCCCACCCCACCCCACCTACTCAGCAAGCAGCTGCCATTGTGAAGCGCTCCAACCCAATGCCGTCACTCGGCTTCCTCAAGAAAAAACGCACCAAGGACTCGCAAGGGTCCGCCTCCGACTTTGCTCCCAAGAGTCCTGTCCAACAGCCGGGCTTCGACAAGCCAGGCCAAGTCGGTGACTCTCCCATTGACCGCGTACTTAGCAAGAACAGCGCCTTTAGCAACGAGCCGGACTCTTTCGCGGGCGATACTGGCGGAGCGATCGCGCCCACTAGTACCGTGCCGCCCACCAGCAATCCCGACGGCATGCAGAACCAGAACAACAGCCCGAGCATCGCCAACCTCATCAACCAGCCCAACTCGCATACCGATAGCGGCTACAGCTCTCACGCTAGCAACGATGGCTCCAGCGTGCCGCAGCTCGGCAACCCGAACGCGAAGCAAGCCTCCAACCCAACAAGGGAGACCAAGGGCAAATACACGCTCACCGACTTCAACATCCAGCGAACGCTAGGTACCGGGTCTTTTGGTCGTGTGCATTTGGTCCAGTCGAAACACAATTCGCGGTTTTACGCGGTGAAGGTATTGAAGAAACAGCAGGTGGTCAAGATGAAGCAGGTTGAACATACCAACGACGAGAGACGCATGCTGCAAAGATGTCGGCATCCTTTTCTGATCACACTGTGGGGTACATGGCAGGACAGCAAGAATTTGTACATGGTCATGGACTTCATTGAGGGTGGCGAGCTTTTCAGCTTGCTCAGAAAATCGCAGGTGAGACTATCTCACTTACGCCATATCTTTGGCCATGGATGACTAATGCATGGACTGCAGCGCTTCCCGAATCCTGTCGCCAAGTTCTACGCCGCTGAAGTGACGCTCGCGCTCGATTACCTACACAGCATGAACATTATCTACCGGGATCTGAAGCCGGAGAACTTGCTGCTGGATCGCCATGGCCATCTCAAAATTACTGATTTCGGTTTCGCCAAGGAGGTCCCAGATATTACCTGGACACTTTGCGGTACGCCTGATTACCTCGCGCCTGAGGTTGTTAGCAGCAAAGGATACAACAAGAGTGTAGACTGGTACGTAAACCTCCTTCGCCGCTTCTGACCAGCCCGGAGTTGTTGCTGACATCCACCGTTTCGATAGGTGGTCCCTCGGCATCCTGATCTTTGAAATGCTGGCTGGTTTCACACCATTCTGGGATAGCGGCTCGCCTCTCAAGATCTACGAAAATATCCTCAAAGGCCGCGTCAAGTACCCGCCTTACATCCACCCGGACGCGCAGGATCTGCTTAGCAAGCTTATCACCTCCGATCTGACAAAACGTCTTGGCAATCTGCACGGCGGCAGCAGGGACGTCATGACACATCCGTGGTTCGCAGAGGTCACGTGGGAAAGGCTGGCGAAGAAGGACATCGATGCGCCGTATGTGCCGCCGGTCAGGGGAGGTGCAGGTGATGCGAGTCTGTTTGACAAGTATCCCGAGGAAACGGAGGCATATGGCGGATCTGGGGATGACCCGTAAGTCGACCTTAATGATCGTGACATGAGCGGCCGAATGGTGTGCTAATATGTGTGTGTTTTAGGCATGGGAAGCTGTTCCCAGACTTTTAGACCATTCGTGGTCGACACAACTCGCGGCTCCGAGCTCCGGACTGCGAGGTGAAACTGCTTTTAGGCAATGGGCTAAGAAGCTCACAACATCAACCACGGGAAACATCCGAGTAGTTGGAGGAGGGTCTGACTGGAGAGCGGGTACCGAGGTGCAATGGGCGCATCGAGTGGCGATAGAGAAAAGGGTACGGCTTTCGCTATTGGGTATCAGATGCTGTACGCACATCATCGCATCCGGTGTGGGGGCTGCTATTGCTATGCCCTGCTGTTTTCTTTCCTGTACGGCAGGCCTGCAAAATGATATCGATACGCTCACTTTTTACAGAGTCCATCACTGCACAATCTACGCTAAGGTGAGAACGCAAAGGTAAAATTTTGTCATTTGCAGATACCCACAGCCCACAGAAGCGCAATCAGAGCTGTCTAGCTGGTCAGCCGCTTTCTGGACCAACGTATCGACATTGGACTCCCGATCTTTGGCTTCCTGTCTTGTCGATCGACTCCTATTATCCGCGGTTGTGCTTCGGTCCCCATCTTCACCGACTCTCAAGCACCTTATCAACCATCTCCTCGCTCAAACCAAGGTAATTGGCCGGATCACATAGCTTCTCCAACTCCTCGTTGCTCAACCCGGCTTTCTTGATCTCCTCGTCAGCCTGCAACAGCTCCAACAGCGACTTATTCTTCACCTGCGCCTTCCGACACAACTCATACACCAGATCATGTGCTTTCTGGCGTCCAATCGTCTTTCCCAAGCCCATCATCACCGCTTCCGACACAATCGCTCCTTTCGACGAAGCCAGATTCCGCGCCATACCCGCTTCATCCACCTCGAGCCCTTCGAGCAAATACTGCGTCTGCTTCAAACAAGCATGACTCAACGCGCAGATCTGCGGTAGCGCGATCCACTCGATCTCCCATGGTCCGGTGCTGCGCTCGTGATCCGCAACGATGGCTTCGACCATCCCTGCGGAGAGGCTGCGGATGCTACTCGCCATTGAACAAATGTGGGCGCTCCCGATCGGATTTCGTTTCTGCGGCATCGTGCTGCTGCTCCCGCGGTGCGCGACGTATGGTTCTCGAGCTTCGCCGACCTCGGACTGCATCATCAATACCAGGTCTGTGGCGAACTTCGCGCATGTTGCGGTCAGGATGGCGAGGAAGTTGGAGATTTCGGCGAAGTTGTCGCGTTCGGTGTGCCATGCGATCTCTGGGACTTCCAGGCCCAGCTCTTCGGCGAGGAGTGTCTGGCATCGAAAACCGAGCGGCTCCTCTCCCTTCTTTGGTGGCGGGACATCATAGGAGGATGCTTCTGAGATGGTAGCCAACGTCCCAGCCGCACCGCCGAACTCGAGGACAAGCAGTCTCGGCTTCAGCTCCTGCAACCGCTGCTTGTGCCGTCTGAATGTCGCGAGCAATCTCGCCATCTTGAAGCCGAAGGACATCGGGACTGCTTGCTGGAGATTCGATCGCGCTGCCATGGGCGTAGTCTTATACTTCTCGCACAACTTTGCTGTCGCTGCCATGATGGCGTCTAGAGCTTCGTCCACAAGCTTGATCGTGTCCCGTAGTTGCAGTACCACAGCCGTGTCAGTAAGATCCTGCGTCGTGGTGCCCCAGTGGGCCCATTCGCCTAGTCCAGGCTCGACGGTGTTGACTTTTGCTACGAGCTGTTGGACCATCGGGAGGACAGGATAGCCTATTAGCTCTGTCTGTCGTTTGAGCTCGTCAAAGTCGATAATGTCTAGTTTGCAGTGTTCGACGATGAGGTCAGCCGCTTCCTGAGGGATGATGGCTAGTTTGGCTTGTGATATTGCTAACGCCGCTTCGAAGTCCAGGTAGTGCTTTGTGCGTTGCTGGTCGCTCCATATTGCTCGGATTTCGGGGGTGGAGAAGACGTTATTGAAGATGTGGGAGTCGATCACTGTGGTCATGGTGATTTCGGTTGATGAGAAGGGAGTGTTTCGAGGGGATGAGCAACTCGCTGTCTCTGACGGAAGTAGTATAGTTATGATGGAAAAATCGTTGCTGTCGACGGACCTTTCTAGAGTGCTCGAATGTGGATTCCATTCCGTTGATCGATGAGCGACTTCGGCAGAGGAAGGTTTGCCAACAACACTTCTATCTTCATCGATAAGGCTACGTTCTATAATCGTTCTTAGAGTCGTTGTATTAGTCTACCAAGTCGACCCGGCGCATCGACTAGTCAAAATGTTGACTCTAGTTAGACCACATCTCGATAGTCATCGCGTTTTTCATCTTCGATCATGATGCCATTCGTCGCGATCGTTGATCTTTAATCGGGGATCGTTAATCGTTGATCGTATGCTATTCAAGATCTCAATCCCATCGGAACTGGCAAATGGTAGCAGGCTGGAAAGATATATCGTCAAGGCAGGTGCGAGACACTGGCTGTTCACCACTGTTACCATCACCTCCTCCTGATCACCTGCCAACATGTACACAAGTGGCATCCCGCCCGGCGTCATTGTCGTTCTGGTCATCGCCTTAAGCTTGTGTGCAATCGTCTTCTTCATGCTCTGTCGATCCATATTCCAGTCGGAAGACGACAGCGAACAGGCAATCGAACTTCAGCAGGCCCCGGCCCTTCAACATCAGCCAGGTCACATCTCCCCACCGCTAACGACTTCTGTCTCAACGCAGCAGGAAGACAGCTCGGCCAGAAGGGCAGCATCTTCGACGATCAACAGCGGCGATGCTTGAAGACACGATGGGATGTGATAGCAGCCCGTAATCACCATTTCGAGGAAACCTGTGTCAAGCAGATGCAGGGACAAGCCAAATTCTTCGCAGTGCGTAAGTTCTTGCCTCCGCCTCTCATCCACCTTGAAGGTAATCGTCACCATCGTTTGCCATTGATCGCATCTGAGATCTCAAAGCAATGGTACTCAGATCAAACAAACGTCTGAGGGCTTCCATTCAGATCACGAAAGTCCGTTATAAGTAAAGCACCTTTAACCTTCTTCCCTCAGCACTCTCAGCATAGCCAACTTATCTCGAAAACATGGCAGGAGACGAACTTCCACCCCTTGTCATCGCAACGATCTTCACTGTCAGCGCACTGTGCGGTGTGCTCTTCTCCATTCTCTTCAGCCGAATCCTCTTCGGACCACCCCACGCTCCTGTACAACATCCCCGTTAGACGTTTATTTCGCCGCCACGGACAGCTCCTACCTCTGTTGTCACGCCCAACGAGGGCTCGTCGAGTAGGGTGGCATCTGTGACCGTTAACAACCCCGACGATGAAGCTCGGGGAGGAATGTGATGAGAGGCAAATGGGACTGTGAGGCAGTTTGCAACACCTGTATTTTATTAGGTGTAGTAGCCAGACTAACCAGAAGACCCCGTTCCACAATCACAACATCTCCTTCAACCCAAGCTTGGCTCTATGCCGCTTGTGTCCGCTGTGCACGTCGAAATGCTTCGATGATGCACCTATGCGCGGAAGTACTGGACGACGCACTGTAGCAATGTCAGCCATCGGGATTTCCACGGAGAACAGAACGCAACTTACGCCGGTAGGAACGGAAGCGGCGGAGGAAGCTGGCACCGAGGCGGCGGGCTGGCTGAAGACAGGGACAGACGCAGATGCAGCCGGTGCAGACGCAGCCGGGGCAGACGCAGCCGGTGCAGACGCAGCTGGAGCGCTGGAAACTGGGGCACCGGAAGCAGCTGGGGCGCTGAATACCGGGGCTCCGCTAGAGACTGGGGCAGCGCCACTTGGAGCAGCTCCGCTTGGGGCCGCACCGCTTGCAGCTGGAGCAGAGCCAGATGCAGCTGGGGCAGAGGCGACAGCAGAACCGGATGGGGAGCCGCCACTTGATGCAGAGCCACCAACGGTGACGCTGGTGGTGCCAGAGCCGGAGAAGGCCTCGACAGCGAGGACCTGGAAGTTGAAGTCCGAGCCGAAGCCGAATGCCGACCACGCAGCGAAGTGGTTGGCCATGGTGACGGTACCTATATTGAGCGGATTAGACGGGGCACACTAATGGGATCGCCGGGAAAAGACTCAACAGAGGTACGCTGGCTCTGACGGACAGACCAGAACTGAGTGAACGTGCTGTTACCGGTTATGGATGGCTGATTGATGCGAGTATCGGCGCACAGAGTGTAGGTTCCGCCGTCAGACTCTACGGTGCCCTGGTTGGTGGCAGCACCGGCGGAGCACGGATCGTACGAGCCCATAGACTCGACAAACTCGGCTTGGGGCGAATTGACCCAACCGTAGACGGCAAGGTAGGAGCCCGAGCCGCTAGCGCTGTAGGTGCCAGAGTAGGTGATGTCACGGTCAGTACCGGTGGTCCATCCTAGACTAACGACGAAGTCGCCTGGGTTGTTCTAGTTCGCGGAGTAAGTGCCGGCGCCTTCGTCGTAGGTGAACGCGGCGAGGTCACCGTTGTAGTTCTGCACGTAGTCGAGGGCATCTTGGGCCAGGACAGTGGTCGCTGCGGCGCCAGCCAGCAGGGCGTTGGTGAAAGAGCGCATCTTGATGTTTGGTCGTAGAGACTGTGCAAGAGGTTTGAAAGAGTGTAATGGGTATGAACGAATGACGATCTGTGCCTGACAGATTGAATGAGACAAAGGTGAAGCTGATGGACTGGAATACTAAGAAAGTCAAGCAGCGAAGAGTCGTCAAGACTCTATATACAATGCTTGGACCGGAGAAAGGGTTTGGGCGATGCGCGTTCTGCTGGGCGCGACCATAACCGTGAAACTGTTGACAGCTCTTCTCGAAACGAATGTGAGATGGCTAAATGTTTGTGTAGCGAGCAAAGAGTAGAATATAGTGATGTGAAATAGGGAAGCCTTGGGCCTGCGTTTCAAGACAACGCCCAGGCCTCAGATATATTGCTAAGCTTCGGATCTCTCTCGGCGGCATGGGCGAGGTGGGACCTTGTGCTCCAACGTTGATTGCGCTCCTGGTGGATATGTGATATACGCTCATCTACGCAAGACATGAAGCATACTCAAGACGATGTAGTCGATGAAGAGAGGTCAAGCTTCTCAAGAGAAGAAAGTGCAAGCTCTGCCGAGACTTCCGGCAGATTAGGCTAGCGCGTTGCGGCTGCTAACCGAGCCTTATTCTGGCGCAGGCCTGTCGCACAACCACGTGGAGACCTCACTCTCCTTGATCACTTCCATCTCGAACACGATTCGAAGCTGACGATCGATCACGTTTGCGCAATGATCTTGAGCGGCTAAATGCAACTCCCTGCAATGGTACGGGTAGTTCTAGAGCCGCCACGACGAAATACCACCCCGGCATTCCTGCATCTTGCATATCAGAAGCGCCGTAAGAGCCGCATGCTACGACTTGTCGACGAGAATCCAGGCGAAAATCACAGCCTTGCCCTCATTGCCTTCATTTCCTCTGCTGCTCGGATCCTCAGATCCTTCCGTAGAGAAGGTGATCTCCTATGCTACTTCCAAGAACGACCCCCAGATAATTGGCTGCGCATGATGCTAAAGACAATTGTAATCTATCATTAGCCATCATCTATCTTAAGCCAGTGAATGAACCGGGGAACTTAATGCAGCGAGACAGGATACTGCAAGCGAGACAGGATATTGCAGCGAGACAGCACTGATAGTCGATGTGACCGGGAAGCTTAGAAGGTATGAGCTAGACAGTGCTGAAAAAGCGCTTCTTCATATAGACTTTGCAAACCATGAGTTGTAGCTGTCGGTCTCTCCGCTATAGGCATGAACGCATGGTGCACAGGAGAAGCACATGTCGCAACACTCCGCCCATTCTCTACCCATCCTTCGTCCATCCTTCGTTTGTCCTTCGTCCGTCCTTCGTTTGTCCTTCGTCCGTCCTTCGTCCGTCCTTTGTCCGTCCTTTTTCCGTCCTTCGCCCATCCTTCGAAGATTGCCGTGGCAAGCTTGATTCTTCAATCGGCCACTGTTTAGGTGCACCGGCTTCGCAACGATATTCTACCTCCAATTTCTGTCATGCCGGCTCACGAGAAGACTTCTGTGCGCAGAAACCTTCACGGCTGATAGCGATGTCATACAAAGGTTTCGATAAACTTTGATCCTGTGCTCGCTAACTCCTTTAAGAGCTTTCGGCAGCCTGGACTCCACGGGAAAATGGTTTGGAATCAATTTTACATGCGAATTGACCCACGGGAATGGGTTGTTCCGGCGGCCTCGGGGTTACCGATACTGAGAAGACCCGACGGCATCCTTGAAGAGCGATGGCAAGTTTGAGCTGACAAATGACAAAACCACACGACGAGTTTATTCCAGGGGCACGTGCAGTACTAAAGCGTCGCACATTCGCAAGGATAATCCTGCAGCCACAAAGAGGCAGAAAATCTGCGTCGTCCTCGTCCTCATGCGATCCCCCACGATGGCACAACATATCCGAAGTGTCATACTTATCGGAGTGAGATAGTCCTCTCAAGGTACGAAAGCAATTTGCTAATACAGAGAAGGCTGGAGGCAATGTTGGGACCGCGATCCTTAGTGCGCTCGAGGATGATCCTCTTCTGACAGTGACCGTACTTTCCCGGGAGAATTCCCAATCCGCCTTCGCTTCCCATATCAAAGTGATTGATATTCATCCCGATTACCCCTTACAAGAGCTGGTACAGGCCTTCAAAGGGCAAGATGCCGTTATCTCGGCAATTACCTCATCAGGCACGGGAGTGCAGAAGTTGATGATTACCGCTGCTGTAGAGGCGGGTGTGAAGCGCTTCATACCTGCCGAATTTGGTGGTAGCCCTACGCATCCCAGAGCGAGGGACCTGCTACCTATGTTTGGAGCGCAAGAAGACATCATCGATCTCCTCAGAAGCCAACAGAGTACCGGCATGTCATGGTCAGCCCTTGCGCCTGGGCCCTTTTTTGACTGGTATGGCAGTAACTGAAGAGCATGCGCTGTGGCTGGAGGCTAATTGATCAATCATCTAGGGGTTTGAGGAACGGGCTACTGGCATTTGACCTGGCAGTCCAAAAGGCGGTGATATACGACTCGGGTGCTTCGTGCTGGTCTGCCACCACGCTCTCCACCACCGGCCGAGCTGTGGTTGGAATCCTCAAGAACCCAGAGAAAACCGCAAATCGTCACGTGGTTATACAGTCTTTCAGTACCACGCAGATGGACGTCGTCTCTGAGCTGGAGAGGTATACGGGGAAGAAATGGGATTTGCAACAAGTCAGGTCGGAGGATGTGATTAAGCAAGCGCAAGAGCAAATCAGCAAAGGCGACTATAGTGCTGTGGTCAAACTGATACAGGCCACTATTTACGGCAGCGAAGACAGAGGAAGCGACTTCGCTACGCACCTCAATTTAGATAACGACATGCTTGGCCTACCCAAGGAGAGTCTAGGTGAAGTAGTGAGCTCTGTCCTTACTAGCTAGGGTTTTGGCCAGGGTAGTCAACGAACAAACAATCTTTGTTCGACGAACTCCGATGTTTGTGCACGGAACCTAACGTTTTGCTACGAAAAATTGCCCCCTGCGTCTAATCGATTACGATGCTGTTAATAGTGCTAATGAGACTACAATCTCCTTCGAAAAGTCTATATACGAACGCTCCTTTACATTGAATCTAGTAATTACCAACGACATTACAATCTCTATAACATTAGGAAAGTTATATAATATTAGATAAAAGTAGATTTGTATAAAAGCTAAATCCTTCAACTTTAGTTTAGTATAGGTATTATATTACTAGTAACTTACTTTATCTACTAGTAGCGTATATCGATAACTACTTAAAGGCGTCTTAAGATAGAATCTAATATATACCTTATAATATTACTTCTAATACGTCTCTATACCTCTATTAAAATATAAGTTATAAGCTAGCGTTACTATTTAATACTATCTAGCTTATCTAATCTAGGAGCTTATATAGCTACTACTTAAAATAGAACTATATATTACTTAATTAGGTTAAGATCTAGACTATATAGTAGCCTACTTAGTAGTGTTAGTATACTCTATTACGCGAATTAAGTCCTCGTATATTACTATATAGATAGAGGCGTTATCTTACTTAAAGATTTAACCGCTATAGATAGTTAATAGTCCTTCTTCGAGCGCTAAGGTATAAGAAGCTACTATATAGTAACCCCTTAGTATATCTCTATCCTTATCTATAGCTACTAGCTCTAAGTACTCGATTAAGCCGCTAATTACGTCTATATTATTACTTTAACCGACTTACCTCTATTATAGGTCTTAATCTTATCGTAATTCTACCTTTTAGCGGGATATTTAGACGCCTACTACTTCTTCTTACTAGCTCCCTTCTTAACTAGGAACTCGTCGGAAAAGACAAAGTATAACTAGTTATTATTAGTCTACTACCTCGTAAAAGCTAGTTTTATAGTAGCTTAGCCTCTTATAAGTTATAGACGTCTTTTATAGCGCTAATTAATAGTACTATACCTATATAATTTCGCTTAAAGCTTATAGTTACTATAATATAGGCTAGCCTCCTTCCTAAGCCCTTTATATATATACTTTAGCCTTTAGTATATATAGGAGAGAACTTATCTAGTTATAGTAGATTTTAGTAGCTATTTAGCTCTTACGATTTTAGTATAGGTTTATCCTATAAGTACCTATCTATATATAGTAACCTAAAAAAAGTCTATATTTATCTAACTCTTAGTATTTAAGCTAGGGGTAACGATAAGGTTCGCCTATTAGTAGTATCGCCTATAAATATTCTACTTAGAAAAGCTAAGAAACCTTAATAGTATACTCGTATACTATAATAGGCGCGGTCTTATACTATATATAATAGGGGTAAAAATTATAATTTACCCTCCTCTTAGTATAGTAAATATTCGTCTAAGTTATTCTTATTCTATTTAGTTATTTAGACTTCTAAGGCTTAAATAGGATATAGATAAAGTAAATATAGCTCTAAATAGTATTCTAAATATCTATATCTAATAGGTAGTATTATATTACCGTAAGTAAGGTTAAATTCTATATTAAGACTATATAATTTAAGAAGGTATAGTAAATTTAGTAGCCTCTAATTAGTAAGTAGAACTTTAGCTCTACTTTAGCTAGGCGTAATCTTTCTTCTATTTTGTCTTATAAGGTTACTACCTTTAATATCGCGTCTATTATAGTATAGTATAGCCTCTATAATTACTTAAACTACTATACCTTTATTTATTATACCTAACGACTCTATATTACGCGTCTCTATCTCCTCTATAAGCGGTAACGACGCCGCTAACGCGCTCTTAAGCCTTATAGTACCTACGAGGAAGAGGAAGTAAATAGAAAGGTACTATAACGAGGTATAGAAGTACGTACGTAGGCCTATAACTAGCTACGAGCTAGTAAGGGAGATAAGTAGTAAAGATAACCGTTAAATATAGTACTATAGCTTTATGTTACGAGCATAACACAGAATGCGCGGGTTCAGGGTAGAATGAGGACTGCTCCGTCTTGCGGCTTTGGCCGAGACGACAGAGCAGCCAGTTTGCTCTGTGCTCTGCACTTGCTCTGTGGAGCAGAGCAAGGGAGCACCACAGAGCAACTCACAATCACTTAGGTATATAGGAACCAAGGATGTCTTCGACATACTTGTGTTCAACTCATGTTACAATCTTACTGAAAGGTCTACAACCATTCACAGTACATTCGAGTTATCTTACCCAAACACCCACTGCCACCTACTCTTCAAAGAAGCACTCACGTGATACTACTTGTAGGATCGCAACACTTTATTAGCTATAAGAAGTATAGGACCTTATCTACTACTAGTACGAGGAACTATCTATCCTCTACCTACTAAATAGGCCTTACTAAGATACCTATAAGGTACCTAGGCCTTATATAAGTAGACCTTAAGACTATCGTTAATAAGTAGAAGTAGGAGTAGTATAAGATAGAGAATATAGTCGTTAAACAATACCTCTATAGAGCTATAAATCTAGCCGTAGTTAAAGACGCTCTTTTACGCCTTATTATTAACTACGACCTTCCTCTATAAGCCGTTAAGTAGCTAGAGCTTTATACGCTTATCTATACGGTTAACTACTAAGCCGGCTTAATTATATAGCGAGATTATAGTACTACTACTATCTAAGTAGCCCTTTACTTTAATAATAGACGGTTAGAGCTAAAGCGTAAGTTATAGGCCTTATATAGCCTCGTTTACCTTATAACTAATACCTAGACCTTACTAAATAATAAGGAGCTTTAATCTATTACTACTTACTTCGTTAGTATAGAAGGAAGGCTCTATAAGGCTCTACTAGTACTACTAGAGATATTATCTAGTTATAGTAGTAGTAAGGTAGCTATAGAGGTTATAAAGGCTCTTAAATTCTACGGTATTAAAGATAACCTTAGCTATATTACTATAGATAACTATAGTACTAACGATACGATATATATAGAGATAGGAGCTATAATTAAAGGTTAGATACTACTATAGAGCGTTGTCTACGCTATCTAGGCTATATTATTAACCTTATAGTATAGTCGTTCCTTTTTATAAAGAATAAGACCGCTTTTACTAATACTATTACGTACGTCGATAATTATAGGCTTTAGAGCCTTAAGAGCTACCTTATTAAGGAGTCTAATAGTAAGGAAGGAGGTAGATAGATTAAGTAACTAGCCCTTTAGAAGATACTAAAGTTTATAGTTACTTTATAACGTAGTATAAGGCTCTTTAACGCTTTTAAAAGGAGTACTAATAAGGCTTTACGAAAGCTTAATAATATAAGGTAGAATAGCTATCTTAATACCTTTAAAGACGCCCTTACTTTACGAGCTAGCCTTATTACCTTTATTATTAATATACTATTTCTTTCTAAATACGAGCTTACCGGAGCTAACTAGATAGTTATTAAGTAGACTATAACCTTCTTAAAGCCCTTTTAAGAGGTAACGAAGTAGTACGAAGGTAACTACGTTACTCTTAATAAGATATAAGAGTATATAGATAGTCTATAAGACCTATTTAAAGTAGAAGAGCCTCGTTTAAACCGTACTAGTAACTAGTTAGTACTTTATTAAGTAGTTACGTACGGCTAGTATACCTTTAACTACTATTATAGTATTATTAATAATACTAGAGCCTATATAGCTACTATTCTACTAAATCTAAACCTTTAAAAAAGCTATATTAAAGCCTTATAGCTACGAGCGTAGTAAGCTAATAGTATTACTCGTATAAGAGCTATATAGACGACGTAGTATAAGAAGAAAGTAGTCGTTAAAGAATAAGATACCTTAACCTAGACGTACTTTAAGCGCTATAGAGTAGTAATTACTACTAAATAACGTAAGGGGGGACGTAGTAAGAATAGCGATAAATTTAAGCGCTTTATCTACGCTCTACTAGACGTATTACTAACGGATACGTTACCGTTAGAGTAGTAGCTTTAACTACTATAGTAAACCTTATATTTATAGCTATCGAAAATAGCGATTAACCTTCTTAGTTATCCGGCTATAAGCGCTAAATCTAAGCGTATATTTAGTATAGCTTAGCGGATAATTCTATAGATACGAGCTTCGTTATTAGCTCGTCGAATTAAGTAACTAGAGTGTATAAAGTACTAGTAGAAGTCCGGTCTATTAGCGGACGACGTAGAACACGATATACTAGAGGAACTACTATATTTACTTTAAGAGCAATAGGAGCTTAATAACGTCGGTCTAGATATAGATATGTAGCTAGACAACTAGACAAACACTCACTCGACTAGATAGGACAAGAATATAACGTATTTACTAGATTGGACAAACATTCACCGCACTGCCTCCCCCTTTACCGACAACGAGCTCGATGGGCGCCAAGAGCCCGCTGACGAGCATAAAAATCGTGACTCGACGGCCTCCATTTTCTGAGGTCGCGGATAACGTCCGCAATCTTGTGCAGCGTTTCCTTTCCCTTGGAGGCGTCGCGGCCTTTTTTGATCGCCACCGGCGTGTCACGGCTCGTCGTTGCAACGTACCCATGCGCGGACTTGCGGGTCGTTTTCTGTGCGTGCTGCAACGCGTACTGGACACCGATCACGGCCCTATTGAGAACCGAGCACGTCGATGACCATCTGATCGTTCTTGACGTACAACCCCCGCGGTCATCCGATGTTTCATGATCGCGGCGACGCCTACTCGCCTGTGCCCCACGGCCCCGGCGGCGTAGTAGATATACGCCCCGCAGAACCTCAGTGAACGGCACAGAAGCACTGATTCCTCTTTGTCCGTGGGGTACACGAACCGGTGCATTGAATGCCACGGCGGCATTACCCTTGGGCGCTTCGATGGTTCGCAGATTCCTCCCGGGCTCCAGTCGTATTTGATACACGACAAATGTCGCCCGTAGTGGGCTCGTGAACGCCGATCCCTGCACTCGAAACAACGTCATACATCGCTGCAGGGGGTGGTATGGCGGCAACGCAGATATCTTCGCCAGGTGTCTCGAGACCTTTGGTGAAGTCTGTCGCACACCGACGGTAGCCTGGCCTTACTTTGCAGCACCGGCAGGGCCACCGACTTATTTGCTCGCAAGGTTAGACGCGCCCCGAGCCGTTGCACCTTTTCCAATGCACCGAAATACATCTTCGTGCCGTTGCGGCCCGGCGCATACCAGGTCGATGCCGCATAATCGGTCTTCCGTACCCCCGCTGCCATGTACAGCTGTCGCATCTGCATCGGTCAAATGCCCGGAATGTTCCGCAATGCCATGCATTGACCGATTGCACGAAACGCAACCCTTGAGATGTGGTCGTCCATCGTCGGTTTCGAGTCGAACGTGACACCGAGCACTCTGACAGTAGCGCTTGCTTGAATGCTCTGACCTTCAAACATAAGCCCGCCTACAGCTATCGGTTCGGCTTGTGTCCGAGGGACGAAGTGGATGGAGCTTGTTTTCTCGGCTCCGAACACTGCACCGCTCTCTTGCGCCCATTGTTCAACTCTCAGGATAAGCTGCATCTGCAACTCTTGCCTGTTCGCTTCTGCATCCGATCCTGTCACCCAGGCATTGTAGTCGTGGACAAAGCCAATTGACCCTCCGCCCTTCTCAGATCGGCTTTGCACCAGATTTGCTTTGTAGAAGAGGTACAAGAGCGGAGAAAGCGGCGGACCTTGAGATATGCGGGCGTGTTCGATCTCTTGCATAGGTGATTCGTACTCGCCCACTACCACGCTCGCCTTGCTGTTGCTGCAGAAGCTATGAATCCCCAGTGCCTGGTCGCCTGATCTTCTTGGCCGACCGCCAAATTGGTCTTCCGGCCGTAATATGTACGTTTCTGCAAGGTAAGACAACCTCCTCGCCACCACCACCTCCAGTCCCTTGCTGATCGTCTCGAGGAGCGATGTCGGCCGATACACCTTGGGCCTCGAGTAGTCCGGCTTGTTCGGCTTTCGTAATAGCACGATCTTGGTGGTACGCCATCTCTCGGGCACGTGTTTGAGCTCCAACGAGGCCTGATAGAGCCTGACGACCTCGTCCTTGACCACCGGCCAAAGCTCTTGCCAGACGCGGAATGTAATCTCGTCTCGGCCTGGGGCTTTGTCTACCTTCGCTTGCATGATCGTTGTTTAGGCTTCTTCAGGCGGCACCGGGGGCGGGTGGATTCTTGTGGGAGTTTTCTTTCCCGCCTGTTCATGCATTCTGCTCCCCTTTTCTTTGCAAATGCCGGCTTCAGGGATGCTTCATCCCCGCGTTGCGGGCGTGGACGTACGGGGAAGATCGATCAAAGCAGAACTTGGGCTTTCTCTGCGTCTTCACTCACCTCGCGGCCTTCGTCCCTCGGGGCCGTCACACCACCACTTCCCTTGCCGTCCTTTGCACAGCTGTACGCTTTCTAGATATTGTCCCGGTCGTCGAGGAAGTCGCTCCAGTGTTGTAGTTTCCGCCAATCTATCTCGTCCAGGTAAAGTCTCCTAGCCAGCTTCACCTTGGCTGCTGCGACGTCGACGGGATCGCCTCTACGCCTGACTGTCGTAAGATGATTGCGTGCTGCACTCAGCGAGTCACGTAGGAATGTCAGTTTTCCTGTCCACCACTTCTTCGCAAACGGAGACGGTTTCGCCCTTCGGACACGGTGTTCCAGCGCCTCGCTCACGAGCTGCAGAAACGTGTCTACTGCGGCGTCCAAATCACCATTCGTGTTGATAACGACAGGGTTGTAGTCCGTCAGCATCTCTTCCCTTACCATTTGGCCGATCTCTGCCCGATCTGCTTGGTTGTACATTCGCCTACGTCTCCCGGGCCGCTTCTCTTCAAGTGTGATGTCGGAATGCTCCCGGATAGCTTTGTGGTCGGAGCCGTGGTCGTTCTGGTGGATCCCACAGAAGGTGATGGCATCGCTGATATCCGGACTGTCGAGGACAGCATGCCGCTGTAGCTCTCCCACGTTACTATACCCGCACATAGCAAGGACGACATCGCGCCCTCCTGCATGAAGTCGATGATCCCCCCGACTTCTCGTGTAGCCCAGGCTCGACAGCGGCTTGCCCTCCGGCCTACAGGATATGGTGCCGATTGAAGTCGGCGCACACTAGCAGACCCACCCGCCTGGTCTGCTGCGTCGCCTGTATCCCGTCATGCGCTTCTCTAATGAGTCTGAGCTCCCCCCGCAGCTGCTCCTCGTCCGCCGCGCCGCTACCTCCGAGTCTGAAATCGTATGCAGCGACGACAAGGACCACTCTGTGTCGCGTACTTATCGCGGCCGCCGCAATGTGATGCGATGGTATCGGAACAGCCTACGCTCTGTGCTTCGTGCTCGCCCACAGTGTCGCCCGAAAGGCGTACCGCGCTTCTCCTGCTTGTTACACGCTGGGTGTAAATGATTGCCACGATCGATGTGTCGAGATCGTCGGCTAACCGGTGCCTGCGTCCTCGTAGACGTGTGGTTCCGTAACAGAAAGCACGTCAACGTTGGAGATTTGTTCATCACACATCAAGCTCGAATAGCATCGCCTTCCCTTGCCTATGTTTAGATACAGCACTTTGAGTTGTGCCGACACTATGAGCTACTGTTCTAAGCGCCTTCCATATCCACCTCTCGAAGGGCATTACGTACAGCTCGGCTAGTCGTAGCTTTCTACTAACTAACATACTTAGTAATCTCATTAGACCGGACCTTATTAGATTAAGGCCTAATCTAGTAGATTTAGGGTCCTTAGAGCCTCGATTTAGTAGTCTTATTAGACTAAGGTAGCCGTAATAGGAAGGTAGAAGCGAATTTTCCGCTAATAGTAAATATAAGTAGTATATAGTAGTTATCTAGCTATTATAGAGGCTCTAGCTCGTTAAGCCGATTACGGCGGTCGGTTATTATATCTTTTATAGTACTAAAAAAACGCTTATTATTATTACTTATTACTAGAATAGATAGTATATCTAAGGCGAATTAAGTAAGCTCTAGTTTACCTTACTATTAGTTAAGCTAGTAACTAATAACGTTAAACCGTTCTTTCTTATCTTTAGGTACTAGTAATAGATTAGATATAATATAGTACTTAAAGTAGTCGATTATAGTAGTAGTAGAGGCCTATAAGTAGTATATCTTAAGCCTCTTAATACTACGTATACGTATAAAGATATCTTTTAGCTTATTATTACGTATAGTAGATAGCTAGTAAGGTAGCTAGTACCTATAAGTAAACTATAAGGTACGTACCTTATTAATTATAAGCTAAATCTACTTTAACTACTTATTATTAGTCTACTAGTTATAGAACTAGCGTATTTTAAAAGTTAGATTAAGTATAATAGTAGTATAATAGATAGGTATACTATCTATAAGGCTATAGTACTTTTTAATCTTTAACTAAGTAGCGTAAAGAGTAGTCTTAAAGCCTATATTACCTATCCTATTACGAGCCTCTATCTCTTAGGCGTTAATCTTATTTATAAGGTCGTAGAGGCTTATAAACTACTTATTTAGCGTCGGCTAATAGCCTTTAGTAGTTAAGGTAGCTATATTAAAGGCCTTAAGGTAGCTATAAAGTCGTTTAAAGTAGTACTAGTTAGAAGGTATAATATACTCGTTCTTAAGCTTCTACTTTACGTTAGTAGCTAGTACGTAGTAGCTTCTAAACTTAATAAGGCGCTCCTTTATATTAAGCGTACGCGTAAGGGTAATAAATATACTATTCTATCGCGTTAAGTTATTTTAAAGGAGCTAGAAGGTAGTAGTATTAAAAAAGGACGTAATTATAACGATAGAAGCTAAAGTATAGTAAAATTAAGGTTAACGCTAGTTAATAGATTATAGCTATTAGCTTAATAGGATATAATATCTATTAACTAGCGTTAATCTTAACCTTTAAACCTTATCTTTAACTTTAATCTTATACTAAGGTAGTTATATTACTTTACTTAATAGCTACTACTAAGCCTTATAAACTCCTTACGGCGCTAACTACTTACTAATACGTACTTAACGAGCCTTTAGAGCTTACTAAGTAGTCTAGCGTATATCTAATAAGCTCTTACGGCCTTACTACCTTCCTTATCGTTATTAATATCTTTTAATTTATAAGTAGCTATACGTACTTTAGTACTAGTAGTAGCTAGTAAGCTCTACGTAAAAAGGTTATTAATATAGCTAAAGTATCGTAACTAGTAGCCGTAGCTTATAATAGTAGTAATTAACGGATCTATCGACTTAAATAGTAGCTTATAGGCCTTATTGTTAGAGCTAGCGTTATCTAATATATAATAACTAAGCTTCTAATTAATAGCGTACTTATTAAGGACCTTAAGTAGTAGCTCGGCTTAAATCTTACTAGTATAAGACCGGTAGATACGGTAAAAGGCTAAGAGACGTTATTACTTACCTTAAGAGCTAGTTTAGTAGGCCTATACGCTAATATATCCTCGCTAGTTTAGAGTAGTCTAGATATTAAAGGTTATATAGACTTTACTAATAGATTTTAATAGTTCTACTACTAATAGCCCCCTCTACGTATTAAATTCGGTTGTAATCTAGCTATATAGCGTTAAAGTAGCCTTAGGTAATAACCTACCGAGTCCCTTATATATATAGCTAACTAAGGCTCTAAAGTAGGTATTTTTAAGTATAAATAACGCTAGCTAGTAGAAGATAAACTACTTTATTATTAGTAGCTTAAAGACGTTATAATTCTTTATATTTACTAGCTTAGAGAGGTTACTAGCTACTAGTTTACCGCCTATTAGAAGGCTAGTCTTTAGGTTATATCTATAGGCTCCTTCTATATACTTACTAGTACTATTAAGTCTACTAGTTATTATAAGTAGTAGCTATCTCTTTCTATTTACTTTATACTCGTAGTAGTAGTATACTACGGCTCTATTAGCTACTTAGATAAGTAGTTTACCCTAATCCTATACCTTAGAGACCTTTATATACTTACTAGCTACTATAGCTATCTCCTTCTTATAGATATATTCCTTTCCTTTAATCTTAAACCTCTATAGCTCCTTTACTTAGCTCTACTATAGATTATAGTAGTAGAGGGTAACTTCGTTAGTTATAGCTACTTAGAGGGTAGTTTAAGCTATTAGAAAGAGCTTATAGCTACTAAAATTTACTAATAGTAGTCTCTAAATAGTAGTTATAAGGGTCCTACGCGCTTAAAAGACTAGACGGCTATCCCCTTTAAGTATTTACTCGGCTTATATCGACCTTCTAAATAAGGTAATACTCGTATCTATTAGATTATATTTACTTAATCTACTAGATACTAGCCTATTAGAGGCCTAAGTCTAGGACTAACTACTTAACGCCGTAGTACTAAGGATCTAATAAGGTCCGGTCTAATAAGATTACTAAATATATATCTAGTGCTATAAAAGCAACGTATATACCTAGTTAAAGATTGTGTGTCTATCGCCCTATATCGGGTACTTCGGACTGTACCTGTTGGTGCATTCGTCCCTACGGTAGCCTTTCGAGCAGATCGCACATCGGATGTAACTCGTGCATGACGCCTATTTGTGTTCGTATCTGTTGTAGTAGTAGCACGGTCCGCCGTTGTCCTTAACGGCGAAAGAAGAGCAGCACGCGCCAATGGCACCGAACACCATCGTTCCCGTCCGCAGCATATAATCCGCATCCATTCTGTTCTTCAGCCACAACAACGAGCCTACCCTCTTGGCTACATCTACCTTGCTCAGCCACGTGGCCTTCATTGCGGTGCATTCGGCCGCGTCACACTGCTGTCTTCTTTGAACTCCATCAGGAAGACCTTTTTCAGAGTCTGACCGTCGTTGTTCTCCTCGAACAGCACGCATTGCTTCACCACGCTGTCACACTTCACAGGTTACCACTGCTCACCTTTCACGCGTGCACCAGGTATGCCAGAGGACAGCCAGCGCGTGTGCTGCTTGGCTGTATCGGCTTCATCTTTGTCGCCAAACACGACATCAATCCTGTTAAACGGTCCTGGTCGCAGACACTTAATGGTCAACTTCTCCGTGACCTTATTGACCTTAAGACTGCTTTGCAGATATTCTCTGATCACCACGAAGTTATCCTTGGCGCCCTTGTACCTACACATGTCAATAAGAACAGCTCGCTCGCCTTGCACGTGCGGCGCGCTTCTCTTCGTTAGCGGAGTTCTAGGCGAGTCAGCCTGTGTCTCCTTTTCCTTCGCACCGTGGACAGTTCTGTAGCCTGCAACGGTTTCGCTGTAGCTCGGCTGGCGTACACTGTCATTCTCCCTTCCGCTAAAGACGGACAACGTAACTTGGTAAACAAGTAGATATCAAGCGACTGGAGGGTTAGCTTTTAACTATTATGGATGATAGCCTAGTGCAGCTCCCGGAAGACCTCCTGAAAAGATTTGCGCTCAGCCATGTTCGACCACCATTCCTTGGTCCTCCACCCGATCTCGAAACCGTGCGCTGACTTCCTAATCAGATTCTCCAGTGGTATGAAGTCATGAATATCTGTGCATCCAGCACCCCACATAGCGTGCGATAGCCAGGGCACGACGTGCAAATCAGCAGTGGTGACAGTATCTCCTGTAGCGTATGGCAGCACAAGCGAAGAATCTAGTTCGCTCATCGCAATGGCAAAGCCACGGTACCTGTCTCTCGTCTTCTCGTAAAAGGCGTCATGGTTCGGCAGTGGCACTGCTCCAGAAGTGTACAGCTCGTAGAGCGGGCTGTTCTCCTCTAGTTTCTTTCCATAAAATGGATGATCCGGAAGTTTCGAATGCCAGTGCTCGAGTTTGTGCTGGCGATTGACGACGAACTTATACCACATAGAGATTTGCTTTGTTCGCATCTCCTCTGCATCCTGGGCTTGAAGTAGGATCAAATCTGTCGAGAGCCGGTCTGAATGGACAAGATCGATAATACTCTGTGCTTTCTTCTGCGTTGGAAGGTCATTAGGTTTGAGTTTTGGAGCCGATGGACGAGCCTCGTCAAGGAAGTCCAGTATCTCGACGCTTTCGGCAAGTGGCACTTTGAGATTGGGCGCCGCCAGTGATGGGATCGTGCCATTAGGGTTGACGGCAATGTATTTAGGTTCGAAGTTGTCCGCGGCGACTGTTTTGTTGGTCAGTGAAGTAGCCAAAGCACATGATTCCCTTCCAACTACTAAGGTTAATTTCCTTCACATCGTATTCATCCTTTGCGAACCCCTTCTCCGCCAATCCTAGGTGTGGAACGCCGGCCCATTGAGACCCGACGAACGAGTACAAGAGCATCTAACACGTGGTCAGCCAGGGTCCAGCAATCAGTGCTGAGCCTACCTTTTCGGATGCCATGGCTGTGCTGAAAGGGGCGTTGTAGAGGATGAGAGTCAAGGCGTACACAATGTCCACGATACCGCAATCTCGGCATTGCGGATGTTTGTATAAGGCTGCCTCGGATGGGTGGGGGCAAATTGATTCCACACTTTAAGTCAAGGAAATAGCATTGAAGTCTAGGACAGGGGCGAGCGCCCGGCCAACTCTCCAGAGATGCCAGCATTCCCGCAACTGAGAGTGGCTCTGTTCTGCACGTGAAAAGCCGAATGGATATAAAACTTGCCAGGAAGGGTATCATGAGGCTAATGATGACACAGCGTTTGATGAGCGGTTCGTAAGGGACAGATACTCCATTGAAATGTACTGTGATGAAACTTTGTCCTCGATCTGAATTGACCGGTAAGTAGTACCTTGCGAGACTACGGCATTGATGATGAGAGACCGCGGAGATGATGTATAATGGACATGCTACTTCGATTGATTCTGATATTGGCATGATGTGGAATCAAAAGTCGTCTATTTCTATCAACACACATAACGTTACAGATGGATGAGAAGATGGCCGGCTAGTCCCGATCCGGCATTAGCTTGATTTCTGAATGCCGGGAAAGCTGCTGATGTCAAGACCGTTTCCAAATATCATTACGTATCAAGTACAGTACATATGAATGATCTCACAAGCGAACTCCAATTCCATTCACGAAAGAGTTCTCCAGCTTGCGCAGCCAGATGTTATAAAGAGGCACCAAGCTTTCCCCCAAAATTTGTGGGATATAACACCGCGCAACATCGTTCGCTCCAGTCTTTTGAGGCATCATGAAGCATTCATTCTTCCTCCGAGCCGCACTGTTGCCATTTATGCCAAATTCCATTGCGAACCCGTTCCGCCCACCCCCAGGCCACACCTCAAGCTGTCATCCCCGCTCAGGGGAGGCCGGGGCAGTGTTCGCGCTCACGAACGCTGCCGATGACAACCAAGTCGTCGCCTTCTCTCGTGATGACGCGGGAAAGCTTACCCAGACGGGGATTTACTCCACCGGAGGCCAGGGCCAAGGAGTCGACTTTGACACCCAGGGAGGCTTGCAGCTGAGCGACGACAACCGTTTCCTCTACGCAGTCAGCCCCGCGGACGACAAAGTCAGCGTATTCGCCGTTCAGGGATCCTGCTTGACCCGTATTCAAGATATCTATGGTGGTGATCAACCATTAAGCATTACACTCAATAATGGGCTTGCCTACGTCCTCGACGGCTCCGTTGCCACTACTGGTATTCGAGGTTTCCGAGTGCAGTCAAATGGGCAGCTGGAGCCTATCGGCAACTCGACTATACCGCTCAGCACCTTGATTGGCGTCCCAGGAACCGTGCTTTTCAATCCTGACGGCAAGAATTTGATTGTGACGAATAAGGTCGGAAGCACGATCGATTTCTTCGAGGTCGACGGCGACGGTAAGGCGCAAGGACCTGTGACGACGACTGCGTCCTCAGGAAACAGGCCTTTTGGCGCATTCTTCCGCGGTGACGGTGTCCTCTTCGTCGTCGAATCTGGTCTCCCTATACTAACTAATGCCGCGGTCTCGACCTATGACGTCGGTTCCACTGGTGCTTTGTCTGCAATTACGAAGTCCGAGAAGAATCAGCAAACAGACGGCTGCTGGATCGTTGTCCCTTCGAGCGGAAAGTTCGCTTACACCGCTAACTTCGCCAGCGGTACGATATCGAGCTACAGCGCTGCCACCGATGGAACTGTCGCTCTGATTGACGGCATTGCTGCTAATCAGGGCAATGGCAGTGAGCCCGTGGATCTCGCACTGAGCCGCGATTCAAAGTTCATGTACAACCTGCTCCGTGGCTTTGGGGCAATATCCGGCCATCAGATTCAGGACGATGGGTCGTTGAAATCTGTTGGCGTGTTCGGCCAGGGCCAAGGTTTGCCCCCTGACAATGGCGCTTCTGGACTTGCGGCTTACTAGAATGCTGCGTCTTGGCGGGAGGATAGTGGGTTCTTGTAATTCTCAACAACAATTATGCAGGTGTTAATTCTTGGTTTAATGGTACAGATGACGAGCCGATACAACAACCTCGGCGAGCGCCAGTGTTACTAAAGGGATTTCGCGAAGAAGCAAACCTGCCAAGACGTGCATCTTTGATTCAATTCATATTGGTATCGCCAATTCAGCGTCAGCATCAACCTCACTAGCTCTTGCTTCACAATTCGCGCATCAAATTCAATAGTATAGGCTCGGAGGAGGTGTTTTTCGGCCCGAAGGTAGTAGCAATGGTGCCGTAGGCGCTAGAGGACGTATAAGACTTTCGGAATAGGTAGGTAGAGGTAAAGTAAAGTCGGTATAGCGAAGGCTGTCTAGTAATTAATCAATTAGTAATTGCTTAAAGTAAGTAATTAATTGTTATTACTAGCGTTAGTAATTAATTAATTACTCTACGGGTATATAATTAATTAATTAGTTAAAGTAAATTAATTAATTAATTACTTATATAGAGCTTTTAGAAGCGGTAAGTCCGTACCTATATTAGCTACTAATAGAACGGCCTAGGCTTCTAAAGTATACTAACTACTTTAAGAAGGATATTTACTAGTATAGAGGTATTCTAAAGCTTAGTCCTATTTTAATTAATAATCGTAGATTAATTACTAAGCTACCTACTTAATTAATTATTATTACTAGAAGTACTAATTAATTAATTACTAGGCTAATAATTAATTAATAGATTAATTATAATTAATTAGTAGATACTCTAGTATAGTATACTATATTATCTTAGTAGGTATAGTAGTACTTATATTATTATTATTACTCCTATTACTACTATAGTCGCTCTTAATAAGGCTATTCTAACTCTAGCTCTTTTCGTACTTAGTATCTTTAATTACCTTACTACTAAGGTTATTTAGTTACGGCCTTATAGTACGCTTATTCTTATAGAACGCTCTTCCGCTCTTAGCGCTTATTACTAGTACTAAAAGGATATTAATAGCGAGCTTAAATAGATATAGATAGATACGTTATTAAGTTTTCTTAAGCTACTAAGTAATTACTAATTAAGGTACTACTTAGAGGCCTTTAATAACGTAATTAAACTTATCTTTACTACTAAAATATTACTATCGTAATTACCGCTACTATAGTTAATAGAAAGATAGCTCTTTAATTAAATATAATAGGTTAGAAAGAGATAGTAATACCTTACTAAGCTACGTATAACTTACCTATAGTAACTACGCTCTTTTAGCTATACCTTTAATCTACTTTTTCTACTAATTACTTTTAAGATATATCTTATAATACTATATATAAAGGAAGGCGGTAGTAACGTATAGTTATAAGTCGTTAGTTTTACTAGAAATTAGTACTTATTAAAAACGTACTAGCTTATTATAATACTTAGAAGGAGCTAAGGATTATTAGTATACTTTATCTTAAAGGCCTTAAAGTAAGTAATAATAATATTTATTATAATTATTACTTAATTAAGCGTAGTAGTATTATATTTATACTCCTTATAAGTCTTCTAAAAAGGTAGCAAGATATTATAGTTATTATTAAGTAGCTTCCTATTTTAAACGCTTAGCTCTAAGTAGTAAAGGTCGTTAATTTACTAATAGATTAAATAATATTAAGGCGTAGTTAAAAGTCCTTTTTAAGTATCTCTATCTAGCTATTCTACCCTATCTTAGTTATTAAAGAGAGTAGCCTACTAGCGAGTACTTTAAAGATAGTAGTATAAGTAACTATCTATAGTAACGTTATAAATTCTCGTAGCTTCTTAAGAGCCTCGTTATTTAATTATAATAGTTTAGCTATTACTTTATTACGAGGTTAGTTTACTTACTCCGCCTATTATAAGGTATAGTTAAGAGCCTTTAGTAATCTTATTAGTCTAGTCCTTATTAGAATAGACCTAATTCTAGTAGAATAAGAGTCTATAGAGCCTTAAACTAGTAGTCTTACTAGTCTTAATAGGCTAGAATAGGAAGGTAGAAGCGAATTATCTACTAAAGGTAAATATAGTAAATATCTAGCTATTATAAAGGCGCTAGCTTATCTAGCTTATCTACTAGCTTATCTTAATTAAAGGCTTAAGGTTATAGAAGCCTATTATATACTTACTAGTACTATTAAGACTACTAGTTATTATAAGTAAGCGCTACCTCTTTATATTTAGCTTATACTCGTAATAGTAGTATACTAAGGCTCTATTATTTACTTAGATTAATAATTCTCCTTAGTCCTATACCTTAAAGGACTTCGTATATAAACCTACTACTATAGTAGTCTCCTTTCTCTAAGTATACTCCTTTTCTTTAATCTTAAACCTTTATAGCTCCTTTAGCTAATTAAATAGTAGATTTTAGTAGTATAGGGTAACGTCGTTAGTTATAGCTACTTAAAGGACGTATTAAGCTATAGTAATAAGGTTATATCTACTAAATTATACTAATAGAGGTCTCTAAATAGTAGCTAGTAGTAAATATAAGATATAATACGCTATATACGTATCTAATACGTATAAAAGACTAAATAGATATTCTCTTTTAGTCTTACTTAGCTTATATCGACCTTTTAAATAAGGCGATTATATTCTACTAGAATATATTTACTTAGACTACTAGAATTATACTACTTAGAAGGCTATTCTATAACTAACTACTTAGTACTATATACTAAGTATTTTAATAAGGACTAGACTAATAAGATTACTAAAAGCCTTATTATCTTTTAAGAATAAGAATAAGGAGACTTATACGACTCTAAAGGCTATATAAGTAGTACTTAGTATCCCTTTATAACTCGACGTATTAGTATTTATTATCTTAGGTTTTAGTACTAACGTAGAACTACTATTATAGTAAGCTAGTTTCTCTTTACTAAATATAGCGTATTAATATACTCCTAAGTAGGTATCTACTAAAGAGCGCGTTATAATAAGGCCGATAACTAATAAAACGTAAAGGTATAATATAGGAAATATAGTAAGTAGAAATCTAAGGTTTAAATTACTAAATAAGGCTTAGTATATTAAAACCTTGACTAGAAATAACTATAATATCCGTCTTTTATAATTACTAAGTAGGTAGTCTATAAATATACTAGAACTTAATTAGTAATACTATATAAATATATACGTATACTTCTAAGAATAGGTCGTTTAGCCTTATAAAAGACTAATAGTCCTATAATCCGTTAATCCTATAATCCGTTAATCCTAACCTTATTAGCTATAATCTAATTAAGGAGTATTAATTTACTTAATAGGTCCTTCGTCTTTTATAAGAGAGGCGAATAATACTATTAGCCTTATCTTAAGATTATTAGACGTCGATACTAGTACTAGCTATATTCGTTCTATTTAGAGTTATAAGGATATCTATATTCTATTTAGTAGACTAAGTAAATATCTAATATTTAAGCTATATATCTATATCTAGACTAACGTTACTATTATCGTCCTTATTCCTCTTAAGTAACTATTTATTATCTTTAAATTAGCTCGTAATAATACTACTTCTTTACTAGTACTTTATATACTCTAACTACTTAATTATATATAAGGATAGGCTTACTAGTATTTAGAGAATAGTACGCTTAGTACTACTAAATATACGCTTATTCTCTATACTTATTACTTAATAAGAGAGTACGTTAGTCGTTATCTTTAATAGCTATAAATAGCTCCGTTATTAAAGTAAAGTAGGCTATTACTATAGTAGTAACGTATCTATAAGTAGTATATCTAGTAGCGAGTAAATAAAGCGCTTAAATTTATTACTATTCTTACTATTACTAATACTACGTTACTTAGTAGTAATCTTAGCTCTATATTACTTAAAGTAAGACGGCTTAGTATTATTAATAGCCTTAAGAGGCTCGTCTTACTTATAGTAGTCTATTTAGAGCCTTTAAGTATATTTAATACTAGCTTTCTACTAGTTACGTAGCTAAGCGTTATTAATATAGCTCTTCTATTAGTTTAAATAAAGTAATAAAGCTACTAAATAGGCTCTAGTATAATTAATAATACTATAGTATTAATTAAAGGCGTATTAGCTAGTTACTACTACTTAGTAGAGCGTAGTTTAGCTACGTATAACCTTATTATTATCCTTAAAGTACTCTTATAGTATATCTATATACTCTTAAACCTTATCTAAGGTTATATAGTCTCCCTTATAAGGCTTAATAGCCTCTTTAAATAGCTAAAGAAAGGCGATTATAGTCTTAATAAGCGTTTAGTTAGCTATAGTAGGCTTATATTTATAGAGTAATTACTACTTAATAATAAAGAAGGTATAAGTAGGCCTTAATTATACTATATCTTTAAAGGTATTAAGGTAGCTATTCTACCTTATCTTACTAAGTCGTTAAAGTAACTTAATAGCTATCCTTTTAAAGGCGTTAAATAGCCTTAAACTACGCTATAAAGTAACTATAAACTTAAGTAGCTTCTATAACGCTAGGTATTTAATCTATCTACCTTTCTCGTTAGCCTTAAACTACTTAATAAGGTAGTACTTAATACTACGAAGCTCTAAGATATAGTTAATAACTTACTTTATAGCCTCGTTATTTTTTATAAAGAGGAACGACTATACTACGAGATTAATAATATAACTAAAGTAGCGTAAACGACGCTTTAAAGGGTCCTATCTATTAATTAGTTTACTAAGCTCGTAATAGAGCGTATTATTAGTAGTAGTATTATTTATAGTTAGATAACTAAGCCTATCTTTAATACTATAGTAATTTAGTATCTTAATAATAACCTAAGTAACTTTAATACTACTATAACTATTATAGAGCTTAAAGAGCGCTAATAGAGCCTTATAAAGCCTTCTATTATTATTAATAAAGTAAGAGGTAATAGACTATAGCTTCTTATAGTTTAGTAACGTTTAGATAGTACTTATAAGGTAAATAAGGCTCTAAGCTAACTATAATAGCTATTTAAGCTTAAATCGGCCTACGTTAAAGGTTTAAGTAACTTAACGCGTTATACTTTAGTAGCTCCGTTATACTACGTCTTTAGCTTAGTAGTTAATACTATAGATAAGCGTATAACGCTCTAGCTACTCTATAGTAGATAGAGAGAGGTCGTAATAGATAATAAGACGAAGAATAGCCTATTAAATAGTAGCTAGATTAGCTATAAAACGGAGGTATTCCCTAATCTCTTAGGCCTACCTCTTATTTATATCTTCTACCTACTTACCTATATAAGAGCGTAGGTCTTACTATATTACTACCTTAGCTACTAAACTAGTAAGCTTAGTAGAAATACGATAGATTAACTAGAGATATATACTTATACCTATTATAGATAGTACCTTATAACGCTTATAGCTAGTAAAGCTATAGTACTAGATCTTTTAAAGCTCCTTACTAGACTACTTACGTAGTAGCTTAACCTTAGGTAGTAGTATATATACGTAACTCTATACGTTATCTTACTTACGCTACTTAGGAGGTCGAAAGATAGAGGGTATAGTAGCGGCGCCGTCTATACTATCTAAGTCTAACGAGATATATAATATAGAGTTATTAAGGGTTAAGGTTAGTAGTCCGTCGATATAGGAGATAGTAGAGGCTATAGTATAACGTTATTAACGCGTTAATTATAGTAGTATCCTTTAAATAAGTAGGTAGAAGAAAGATTATAACTAGCGAGCTTAGTTTTAAGGTTTAGCTAGCTAATAGAAAGGCTTAAATTCTACTATACCCTTTTAAGTTATATAGTAATAATATAGTACTTAAATACCTTAAATTATATAGAACGATAGAATAGTATATTAGTAGGCTAGTAGTACTAAATTAGCTTTCTAAATATCTAGCTATATATTCTATCTATATAGAACGTATCTATATTCTATTTAAGCCTTAATATTATAGATACTAGATAGAATACTAAATATCTAGATATACCTAGCTAGTACTAGTTAATATACTTAGAATAACTAAGTTAGCGAGTACGTATAAATTTACTTCTATAAGTCTAGTTAAATAGGAGTTAGGTTAGTTATAGATTTTATATTACGTTACTAAGTATAGCTAAGATATCCTATAAGCTTTATTAATAACATTTCTCGTATAGTTAATATATAAGTAGAGCCGTAGTTATAATAGTCTCTAGTAAGGCTAAATAGTTAATTAACGTATTATAGAATTAATAGATTAACGGATTAATAGATTAACGGATTAATAGATTAACGGGTTAACGGATTAATAGATTATAGGATTAATAGATTACTAGCTTAGTAGATCGTATAATTAATAGATTATAGGATAACCTAATTATAGGATTAACTACTAAATCTATAAAGATTTAGCTTAACGCCTATTAGATAAAGGAGTCTTAAATATCTTATATATACTTTATTACCCTTACTATTACGATCCTACAAGGTAGTAGTATTACGTAAGTACTTCTTTAAAGAGTAGGTAGTAGTAGGTATTTAGGTAAGATAACTCGAATATACTATAAATAGTTATAGACCTTTTAGTAAGATTATAATATAAGTTAAATATA
>JAABUL010000537.1_pt1 | contig 80448 bp, 155 predicted proteins | sample 5559151 | NCBI WGS metagenome assembly JAABUL01 (sample SAMN10711876, study PRJNA513368) | rock metagenome | isolation source: Antarctica rocks | place: Antarctica: Victoria Land, Pudding Butte sud
CCCCCGGCAGCGGCGGCGGCCCTCACTAGCAAGCGGCCTGCTTGATTGCATGAATGAGTACACACGAGGACCCTCTGGGCGTGCTGAGGCATTCTTGACCGGTCACAGCAGTGTCCGGGGGCAGCCAGGTCTCAGCCCGCCGATGTAGTTTTGGCGGCAGGGCGTCTTCAACCAGCTGGAGACGCAGGCGAAATTTTTCATGTATCTGCGCCTGACCGGGCTCGACGGGCATTACACAAGTCGTTCAAAGCTGCATGCCGATTGCTTGTGAGGCCTCCGATCCGACCAGACGAGCTGCGTGGGTCTCAGCTGTTGAATGCACAACTGATCCATCGCGACTGCGTGAAGCTTTCCGTTGAGCACAAGGACGCTTGCGAGGCAGTCCCGACAGAAGCTCTCTTGCTGGATCGCTTCTACCCGCTTCGAAGGGTGTTGAGCCGCACAGACGTCAGAGTTTGCGTTGGCCCATCTGGCACACTCAGAACTTGGCAGCAGGCGTGCCAAACCGGGAGCCTGACCGCCCGCCAGCTTGTGGAAGCCAACTACCATGCGAACCGCTTAGACTGACAGCCAGCTAGCACAGGCCCTTTGCGAACATAACGATGTCGTCAGAGGTTGTCCCCAGCAACAAGCGGCCAGGCTCGCCTCCTGCGGCTGCAAATGGTAGCGAGATCGTGGCAAAAAGGCAGCGAACAAACGGCGATGTCGCCATCGCTGAGCAGGTGCGTGTGTGTACACCGCAGTGTGCATGGCGCCTAGCTGCCGTCGCAAACAGTCGCCGTTGCGATGGCGCCGCTGTGAGGACGCCGCAGGTCTGACAATATTTTACCCGGTTACAGTAGTACAATGACGCTGTAATCTGAACCTTCAGGCCATCAAGCGCACATCGTCGCTGCGCGCGCCCATCATGCTGCTGACAGGCCATGCAGCGGAGATTTTCACGCTCAAATTCAACAACTCGGGCAACCTCCTAGCATGTGAGTTGCCGCAAACACTGCTGCCAAGCTGCATAGAGCGAAATGTCAGGTGCATTAAAGAGCTGTTCAGTGCTCTTGCCGCCAAGAAAAGCGCCACTGACGCGTGTTCTGCTGCTCGCAGCCGGGTCACATGACAAGCACGTGTTTCTCTGGAGGACGTATGGCGACTGCGAGAACTTCATGGTCCTCAAAGGTGCGCCCTGCAATCACTCGCTGCACACTCGAAGGCCCGCTGCTCGAAAAGCCAAACTGTCATGCTGAATGCGGGATCTTTGGAAACGCGAACCCTTCTGCAGGCCACAAAAACGCGATCGTGGAGCTGCACTGGACGTCGGACGGCGAGCGCATCATCACGGCGTCGCCAGACAAGTCGGTTCGCGCCTGGGACGTCGCCAGCGGGCAGCAGGTTAAAAAGATGGCGGAGCACGATAGCTTCGTCAACTCCTGCTGCCCGCTGCGGCGCGGGCCGCCGCTGCTGGTCAGCGGCTCTGACGACGGCACCGCCAAGGTCAGTCGTCCCTTGAATGGACCTCCATCGGGTCCTGAACAGCTGGTCATGTAAAACTGATGTGGACGAGGCTGGCTGTCTAGGGCGGCCAAGCCCATCATTGCATTCCTGGGGCCTGGCAATCACGCCCGTCGCCTAGTCCCAACATCTGCCGCCAAGGACACCCATTATGCACAGCGCAAACCTCGTCATAGTGCAGCTCCCGATTCGTGTGCATGCTTGGGGTGCAGGTGTGGGACATGCGGGTGAAGCGATCGGTGCAGACGCTGCCAGAGAAGTACCAGGTATGCGCCGTGGCCTTTGCAGACGCGGGGGATCAGGTGCGATGCCTCAACACCCCTGTGCTGACGGACCAACACCTTGCCCTGTGTTTCACCAGATACCCTGTTTCGTGAACCACATCAGCTGCAGTCGCGTTGCAGATGGGCGTGCTGCAGCTTTTGGCGCGAAACGCCCCGGGGGCTTTTGCCAGCAGGTTGTCACAGAGTTCGTATCCCTCCTGCAGGTGTACACCGGGGGCATAGACAACACCATCAAGGTGTGGGACCTGCGGAAGGAGGAGGTCAGCCTCACGCTGGAAGGCCACGGGGACACCGTCACTGGCATGCGTGCGCCTTTTGTACCCTTTGTGGCGCTTTGTCGTGCTAATTGCTGGCGGCTGTGTTGAGGGAGACATGATTCTGCCACTAGTTGCTGGCTGTATTGGTACTTGTTTGTGCCTCTCTGCGCCATACCTTGCTGGACGGTGCGGCTGTGTCTCTTTTCACGGCCCTTACAGCGCTGCGCGATGCGCGCACTGTGCTGACACCATGCCTGCTGCGGCCGCAGGCGTGAGCCCGGACGGGTCGCACCTGCTAACCAACTCGATGGACAACACGCTGCGGGTGTGGGATGTGCGTCCCTACGCGGCCGCCAACCGCTGCACGAAGGTGTGCGAGTCAGTGAAATATGGTACATCTCGTGCCTTGTTCGCACCCTAGGGTTTGCAGCAAATACATTGACTGCTTGCTGTGGCTGTGGCAGTGGACCATGTGAACTGGTGTGGTGCGTCTCTGCAGGTGTTCACCGGGCACCAGCACAACTTCGAGAAGAACCTGCTGAAGTGCGACTGGTCGCCTGATGGCACAAAGGTGCGCTCGAATCACCAAATGCTGCTGTAGATGAGGACTTAAGCAGCTGTGACCAAGCTGGTGTCGTCGCCAAAGGCAGACAGCGCCAGGCACTGCCGGTTGGATTGAATTGTCCTGTGCCTGCTGCAACAGGTCACAGCAGGCAGCGCAGACAGGATGGTGTACATCTGGGACGCCGCCTCGAGGCATCTGCTCTACAAGCTGCCCGGGCACTCTGGCTCTGTTAACGAAGCAGGTGAGAGCTGCTACTGCAATGGATTTTGGCTATGACTCTGCCGATGCATGTGTGATGCCAGGCTGGAGGTTTCTCATGCGCATCGGCTCGCCATCTCGCATTAACTGCTGGTTGCCGTGCAGCCTTCCACCCCAACGAGCCCATCGTCGGCTCGGCTGCCAGCGACAAGCAGATCTTCCTGGGGGAGCTTGCCGTCTGATGGATGTTTGAGCCTGAAGAACAAGCTGCGCAGCAGGCCGCAAGCCAGCATTGATGCTGCGCATGGCGCGGCAGCAGCCGTGCAGGGCCGCAGGGAGCAGTTGCAGGCTGACCACCAGCAGCCAGGGGTGCAGCTGTATCCAAGCTCATTTGACCATAATCCACTTGCCAGGGTGGCATGATGTTTTGAATGACATCTTTTAGAGGCGCATCGGTTGACGAAGCAGCCCTGCCGATCATCAGCCGCAATCGGCTCGCTGCTGCAGCGGTCTTCGACAGGGCAATGCAAGTCTCTGGGGCCCCAGTCCGGATGCAGCAGAGGTCGTGAATGCACAGAGTCGAAGTGTGGAGGTTACAGAATTCTCAACTGATTGTTGAAGCCCCTCACACCAAACCCATCTCTCTGCCACCTCAGACCCAGTCAAGCTGTGGGGACCTGCTCCTCCGCAAACTTGGCTGCGTGCTGTATCCGCTCCATCTTTTCCTTGCGCTTTATGAGCTCCGCCACGGCGGCCTGCACCTCCTCGTTCTGATTCGTCAGGCCCTTGCCCTCCTTCAGCTCCCTGACCACGTTCGCCTGCTCTGTCACCGCCGCCTCTGCAGGCACCGGCACCATCGGCTCAGAGCATGTACACATATTCACAACAAATGGCAGACTTCCTCGCACAGGGCAGGCTTGCTGCCGGCGGCTCAATGCCCGGCAGTCCAGCAGGCTCCACACACCCAGCAACATCGCCCTCTCATGTCCCTCACTCGCAGCTCGTTATCATGGTGCACGAGGACTCACTGCGCGCGATTGCTGGAAGCATCTCAGGACAAGCACCGACCTGCAGGCTCCAGCTCGCCCTCGTCCACAGGCGCCCCAGGGCCGCCGTGCGTGCCGTCCTCATACTGCCAGTGCGACATGAGCACCGCCTGCCCTACGCGGGTGCCGCTGGGCGCCTGTTCAATACAAACCAAAAGGATACAAAAGAATGTACGGAAAACTTTGTAGATGACTTGGATCATAAAGGATAAACTCAGTCAAAGGTGGTCAACAACAGTGTTCGACTTTTGCTGCCATGTCACACCCAGCGACTCACCTCCACGTTCCACAGCACCGCATCGTGGATCTGGAAGCGCCGCCCCTTGAGCGACTGCCGCCAACCAAAGTCATCCCCTGTGTAGCTCCCCACCTCCTCCGTCCGCTTTAGTATCGCCTGCCGCGCAGCCTGGACCTGTGCACAGACGAGCCTTCGGCAACGCAATAGCTGGCGGCGCAGCATTCTGCATGTCCAGCCGCTGTTATCTCGGTGATGGTTGCCTCCTGCCAATCGTTTGGGCGGGCATCGGAGAACGCCGTTTGCGTGTCTGCTAGCATCATGTCTGCTTGCCGCAGAATGGCCGCAAAGGCAGCGTCCAACTCAGTCAATGCCGCTAAGGTAACTTGGTGGAATTCAAGCACAAACAGCAGTCGACTCACACCGGCATGCACAGGCCCCGGGCATGCTGTGGCTTCATGGCATAAACGCCTCTGTGAATGCAGTGCAGATGTGCGCGCTGGTGTCTGCAGGCTGACAGCTCGGCCGCCAAGCCCCGTGTTAGAACTTCTTTCTTGTAAATTCCGACCCAGCAACTCACCTCCGGGTCGTCCTCGGCGCTGGACGTGGACTTCAGGCCCACGATATCCCCCCAGCCGCCTTCGAAGAGATCCAGCGCCGCCTGGTTGGCGTAGTTGAACGCCGGTTCCTCGCTTGCGTCGTGGCTGAGCACCGCAAAGGGGGCCTCGAACAGCAGCCGCGCGAAATCCGAGATCTCCGGATTCCCATCTATGATCGGCCTGCGGGCGCGTGTGGGGCCTTTGCTCACACAGAGTCCAGATGTCATGAGATGTTGATTGTGACGTCCTCCCTCCGATATGCAGGCCCACAGCGGCGCCAGCACGCCGTGCCCGAGCCTGCCAGTGTGCACAGCAGCATGGCACGTATTGATCAAACGGCACTCTTCGATCCAGAGTCGTGATCACTTGCCTGCCGACCTTGCGGGCGAAGCTCTCTACCAGCAACAGGTTCTGCATGACCACGTCTGTGTCTGTGTAAGGCTGTCTTTTGGCGCCCGCCTTTGGGATGCCGGACCCCCCGCCTCCGCCCTGCCCCTTCTTCTTCCCGCCCTGCGCCGACAACTTGCACACCTCACAGCTATGCCCACCAGGGCGTGGCGGCTGCGGCAGCAAGCACTGGCGGACGGCAGATGTGCCACAGTCAGGATGTGATGGCCGGCTGGCAGGGGCACGATAATGTTTCACACCTTCTTGGCGGCTTGAACAACACAAGATCGTTGCCTGCTCTCGCTGTGCCGGTGCTGTGGCCCTGTCGCAGCATGAGGAGGATAGGGATGCCGCAGTGATCGAGACAAGGTCGCAGCACCTAGTCACATCATGAACGCGCAGTCGGTGCACCTGTCTGGAAACCGCCACTCCACCGCCGCAGCGCTGACAGCCCGCTAGCCGGCCTGCAGGATATGTAGAATCACGTCATGATGTTGCATTGCCCAGCAGAATCGCATTGGTACCCTTTTGCAAGTTCTATACTCACCGCTGAGGCTGGGTGCATGGTGTGCATGGCGAACATCGCATGCACACGGATGCGCGCGAGGTCTGCATGGCTTGCATCCTTCGTGTGTGGCGTTTCAATTAAAATCTGATCCCATTTTCATGTTGTTTTTATCAAAATCGCAGTAACGCGTGTCGCCCAGCCTTGCTGCTGGTCGTGCATCACTGGCAGCTCACCGCCATCGACTGAACCCCGAGGCAGCGTTATCCGGCTTCAGAAGTGATCAGATCAGCTTGTGACACTCGTACTTCAGTACACACACGCAGATCAGCCTCGACTGAGGCGACATACCTGGCCGCCACACCACTTGCACCTTCTCACATTGAGCAAGATCACTCATTCGAGGCAGCACGACCAAACAGACCAGCGAGCTTGGTGTGACCTTGTCAACAGCACTGCAAGGCTTCAACTTCCACGAGCCTTTTGCACACGCGGATTCCTCAGGAGAGGCAGCAGCTGATCAAGATTGTGGCAGCGTGACGGCCACGCCATGAACGCGACGTGAGCTAGCAATCAGGATGCAACTGGCTTCAACGGCGCAATATGCTGGCCTGAAGACCTGAGTGCCAATGTGGCACCGGTCGGCGACCAATGCATGCACCCAGGAAGCCGCATCGGCGACCCGCGCCAGTGCGACGGTCCCTCACAGCGGTCGCCGGCATCACAGCGGCATGCATCTTCCTGCTGACGGCCCCGAAAGCCTTCCAATGGACGCAGCGGCAGCAGGATATCACCCTCGGCCAAGTAGGCTGTGCTGCTCACTCCGCAGGGATGTTTGCAATTTGATCTGGGGCACGCGCTGGGGTGCTTGCTCAAAGGCATGGTTTGGAATTTGACTGTGGACCACGCCGAATGTGTGCAGGAAGCTCAAAAGCAGGAAACTGCGCACACAAGCTTCTTCAGCAGCATACTCGGCATGCGTGGCGGGAAGAGCGGAGAGCGTGAGAAGGTGCGCCCAGCTTGCTGCTGCAGTTCTGCGTCGATATTCCTCCAGTCGTCTATGCAGGAATCAGCTGTCTGGCAGGTGAATGTTGGGCCAGCCACAAGTCACCTGAGGCCTCTTTCTGATCTCACAGGAACCTGACGCTGGCGAGAGATATGTTGAGGTGCATTCATGTTTATCTCAACCCTTTGCCTCAGCTACGCCATTGGTGTCAGCCTATGCATCTGCTGCGGCACTGTTGCTGCACTGACCCGATGCATCTATGCATAACGGCAACTGCTCAACGATCAGTACGAGCAGCGGCGACTGCCCTGGCATGCGGGGCTCTGCGAGAATTTCAAAGTTTGATAAAATCGCGGCAGGGCGAGGCGTCGAGGACGTTCCGGCTGCCTCGCGACACGCTGGCGGCGCGTTCCTTCGTGGAGCACATCGACGAGGCAGACCGCTTCCTTGCCACGCCCTCCATTCTGCAGCTGCCCTCCGGCCGCATTCTAGTCTTATTTGAGAAGTGCGCTCTCCGGGTCACCGCGCTTCATCCAGCAGCTGCCCTATGTCCGCCCCTGGTCTTACTTGGGACACTCGGTGAGTTCACAACCCGGCGGATGCTCAGAGAGCCGGCGCATGCTCAGAGCTGACTACACAGCCTGCCTGGATCATGTAGCCGTGGTGCTGATGGTGTCCGCCTGTGGGCCCCTCCTTCCTGCAGCGCCCCCGATGATGCTGTCAGAATAGCAGAAGGCAAACGTTCGTGCCCAGCGGCGGTGCTGCCCGTGTGCGCAGGCAGACATCGTGGGGTGTGCCGGACCCGATGTCGGACCCGGCGTCCGCATCAGAAGAAGCAAACACAAGCAGAGACTCATGCTGCTTGAACCCAAAACCCTAAGCGCAGGCAGACGTCGTGGGGGGTGTCGGACCCGGCGTGCCGCTTCAAGCTGGTGTACGCCTCAGACGACGGCGGCGGCTCCTGGAAGCACATCGGGTCGCCGGGGCCGATGCAGTGGCCCCAGATCTTCAGCTGCGCCTCCGGTGCGTGGGCAGCAGCATTTTCTCTGAAAGCATCTGCTTGTCATGGGGTGTTGCGAATTGTGGCAACACGCGCACTGCCTTGAAGCCTGCTGCCGCAACTGACATGGCTGGCATGATTTTGAGAACCGCCAGCTTTCAAGGTGGCGCCCTCAAAGCTGGCTCATTCAGTGACTGCCACCTTCCCGCCCGTGTGCCTCTTGGTGCCGCATCTGACGCACAAGAGGCACGCTCGCCAGGCGTGTACATCATCGGGTGCCAGCGGCCGTTCAGCCCCGACAACAACGTCGCCATCAGCCGCATGGCGGACGGCAGCGAGGGCGCCGAGTGGTCGCCGCCGCTCCTGCTCACCAAGGTCGGACTGTGCATCCGTGCCCTGCCTGTGCAAGGGGTCACGCTGTTTGCCGACCGCACTCGCTTGCGCCTCCGCCTGCTCATGCCGCAGCCCTACCTGCACAGAGCCGAATTCACAGCAGCTGCGCCGCGAAGCGACATTGCTTCGCTGTGCAATTCTGTGCAGGGAGCTGCTGTCGTGCTCACGATGTAATTGTGCACCGTCATTTTCTTGCAGGGCCTGAGCGTCATCACCATTAACACCGGCGTGGATGTGTCGGCGGGAAAGGTCACAAAGGCGTTCGAGATGATACCCAGGTGCGCCCACATGTCTGCACATGCTGCCTTGAAATCATTCTTGGAACGAAAGCATACCAGTTTGCCCCTTGGCACTCCTGCTGCAATGAGCTCGTTCCTGTGTTGAGCTCAGAAGTGACTAGAATCCGAAGCAGCAGCAGATGAGCCGATGTGCATTCTCTGCACATGCAGCATGTCGGTCCCGCGAAAGCTGACGCTGCTGACGGCGCCCGCACGCATCAACATCAGCGTCGGCGGCGACCAGCCGTCGTGGCGGGCGCCGCCCATTGTGACGCTCGCCGTGGAGGTCGGCCCCAGTTCTTATCGCACTAACATACACATGTTGCGCCGTCACTTTGCATCAGCACATGCAGAATGGCCGCTGAAACGAGGTGAACACGGCTGCCTGCTGCGGCCGGCGCCTGCTGCGGCCGGCGCCTGCTGCGGTGGCCTCGTCGGCGGGCTTGCTGGCGGCTTGCCTGCCCCTGCTCTCGCTCTCGCCCAGCATGACGAAGCATGCCTTGAAAGATGTGCCGCTGAAACAAATCTCTATGAAGATGTCTTGCAGGAGGCAGAGGGCTTCATCCCGCACACGCTGGTGCGGATACCGCACGGCGAGCGCGCGCTGTTCTTCCGGGTGCTGGCGGCGGACGCTGCAGCGCGCACGCTGCGGCTGCGCATGGAGCGCTACACCCTGTTCTGGCAGCAGCAGGACGTGGAGCTGGTGCGCAGCTTCCTACCGGTTTATATTTCGGAGTTTTCGTCTCGAAGTATGGCGTGAGGTCCGTGTGCGCTGCCAAAGACACCTGTTGTGCCCACCAGCATCTGCAGTCATGGCTGTCACCCACCGGCCTTCGCGCCAGCTGTGGCAGCAAGGCGGGGCCTGCCGTCGGGACGGATGCTGCTTGGGCAGCTAGACCCATCTTGACCCCAATCTCTTGGCCCCCAGTCTCAGAGCAAGGACTGCTTTGCGGGTTGCAGGTGGTGGGGCAGGAGGTTACGGTGGGCTCGGGTTCAAACGTCTACGGCGGTGTGGACTGGGTGTCCGTTGGCATGTCCGCCAACGACAGTGCCAACCTCCTGGACCCTGCGGTGAGGACTGCGTCCTCGAAACCGTTTTACTTTGGCGACTCGTGGACCTGCGCCGTGAGGAAGGTGCAGGGAGACATTCTGGGCAGGCGTGGACGTTTGTGGCACCGCTGGGCAACCCCGCGTCGCTGTCTCAAACTGCCTTGTACTAAGTGTTATCAGGGTGTGAGGTCTTGAAGTGAGTCTCCAAACCCTGTTTCACAGGCGTGGACGTTCAGCGCGCCGCTGAGCTACCCTGCGTTGCCGTTTCAAATAGGTTCATGCCATGTATGTCAGGGTGTAAGGTCTTGAACTCAGTCTTGAGCGCGCCGCTGGGCAACCCTGCCTCGCTCTGTCTGGCAGGAGTGTGCACGCTGTACATTGGGACATACATGTGTAGGACTTTGGAACACTCTCCATGCTCGCCGCAGGCGTGGACGTTCAGCGATCCGCTGGCCAACCCGGCGTCGCTGTACCCGGCGGAAGTGCGGACGCTGTTCGACACCGCCTTCCGCGCGGACTACATCGTGCAGAAGTCCATCCTGGGCTTCGACAACGGCGGGCACTCCTTCCTCAAGGACCACCCCGCGCAGGTGGCCTTCGAGGCCGGCTTCGGCAGCCTGTACTGGATGGAGGGCGTCGTCTTCCGGCTGCAGGCGCGCCCTTGAGCAACATATTCAGGCGCACTGCTGATGTTCGGCTGCATGTCTGATGCATGCATGTCCGGTGCACGTCTCCACAGCCAGATAGTGCAAATGGCTGGCGCAAGGCGCAAGCCTCTGGTGTGGATGCAGCATTGACCAGGCAGCGGTGCGGATGTGCTGCAGGACAGGAGGGGCGGCAGCGGCAGGCTGATGAACCTGCTGCGCGTAAACAACGACCTGTTCTGCGATCTGGCCGCGCTCGTGACGTTTGACGACTCGCAGTCCAACAGGTGAGCAGCCACAGAACGTGGGTGCCTCGAAAGGGATCAGCAGCTGCACGTCACATTTCGCAACTGCGAGCATTTGTCACAACGCCCCCTCGGTTGCGCTCGGCGCATCAGCATCAGCCCAGGTCAACACAATGTAAAAAATTGCTGTCGCGCATGCAAACTTTGCTCTATTGCATGTGTTGAGCTTGCCAGGCCTAGCGGATGTCGTGCAAACATGGACCGCTTACAACGTGCTGCTTCTGCGCGCAGCCTGACGGCCAAGTTCCTGCGGTACAAGAATGTGCCGGGGCTGGCAGTGGGCCACCCTGCGGTGGTGTACGACAATGTGACGGACCTGTACTGGATGGCCAGCAACGTGAACCGCGACTCGGGGCGTCGCTGGAAGCAGCCGCACACGCCGCAGCAGCTCGGAGGCGACAACCCCGGCCTCCACATCACGCCCTTCTCCAAGTGCGAGGTGAGCACACTCTCGGCGAGCCGCCACGGGCAGGACGCCATTTCGAAAGTACCAGACGGCTACAGAGGGCGGTGCCAGCGTGGCAGGGTGCCAGGGGTGCAGTTCACCCGAAGCCCTGCGCGCTGCTCGCCAGTGGGTCACAGCGGTACGCCCTTGGTCAGGTGGAAGGTATTTGCATGCCACAACTCTGTTCAAGGCAGACGTCCGCATCGCGCAGGTGGACACTTCGACCGTGCTGCTGCAACACCAGCGGCAACAAGTTCACGCGATCCCCAGCATGAACCCCGATTCCCGCTTGCACTCCTCTTCTGTTGAACCCCATATTGTCGCGCCGTAGGTGGACAGGTCAAAGGTGGGGCTGTAATAAGCGGCAATGGCTTCGAGTCGTCAGAATAACTCAAAGTAAATTTACAGTGCGGATCCTGTATATGTTGTTTCAGCAACATCTACCTTTCCCAATCGCAGGTGGACAGGTCGACGGTGGGGCTGTACTACAGCGGGAACGGCTTCGACTGGCACTCGGCGGGCATCCTGGACTACCACCTGTCCTTCGGCCGCCACTTCACCTACCCGCATATGACCATCGTGGGGGCCGACCTGCTGGTCGTCATGCGCGCTACCTTCGAGTCCGGCAAGCTGGAGGAGACTAAGGAATACTACGTAAGTATCAGAATCCGCTTCGAAAGTCTACCAGCCTTGAGAAGGTTCCCAACCATCCCACAGCATGCCCTTTGCCGGATCGGCTGGACTGTTCTGCGGTGCCGCCTGTGCGGCCTGCACCTGACATCTCGCCACTGCGGCAAGTGCGCGCAGTCTCTAGGCCCATCTGAAGGGTGTTGCAGTCAGGTGTTCGTGTGCTATGCAGAACAACCACAACAGCAACTCCATCAGCTTCCACCGCGTGCGGCATTTCAGGCAGTATGCAAACGTCGAATGGGCTACTTACGAGGTGCGTGCCGCCTGTTGCATGCGTCCTGCGCCCTCGCTGTATCAGATTGCTGTGTCCTATTGGTACCCTCAGTATACGCGAGGCTGTGCCGGCGATGACCGCCATGCTGACGTCGTTCATGACGGGGCTGTGTTGCTGGCAGGGAGAGTATTCGCAGCGGCCAAGGATTGAGAGTAATATGGAAGGCTATGGGTAGCATGCCGTGGCCTGGACTCAGAAGCCCGCAAGTATACGTGAGATTCCTATTCGGCATCGGATTGAAGTTTGACAGTCTGTGGTTTGTCCTGCATTCGTCGCAATGTGCCGGTCGGCGCTTATAAGCTGGCAGTCTGCCTGACGAGTCCTGGTTCAGAACTGTGTAAGGCAACAGCTAACGAACACCAGGTCGTTCTTATTCAGGACGTGCGCACCCGCTGTTTACACATCAGTGAGAACTGCGGATGCTCAGTTCACAGTTTGCGCTGACTACATCAGTGAAGAGTGCGTCAGTGCCCAGTGCAAAAGGCTGCTTCACATGATTCTTCAGTTCCAGCATCGCGTCAGCCGCCGGCAGCCCTGCAGGAGCCCCTGTCCTGCAGCTCGGCGTCCACCGCCGCGTCCATCATGGCAACGAAGGTCGCGCAGGCGGGCGCGGACCGCCGCCGCTGCGGGTCCGTGCGGTGCGCCAGCAGCGGCAGCTTGCGCAGCGTGCGCCCCGACAGGCCCTCGCACTTGCGGCCAACGTCCAGCAGCGCCTGGCTCAGCGCCGCCACTGCGCCGTCCTCCGGCGCCGACAGCTGCGCACGCGGAAAGTTCCCATGTCGAAGCCTCCAACGAGAGATCTTCGTTTTATGAGAGACACAGGTGTTCACACACATGCCATTCTTTCCCAAGCAACTTTGTTCAGCTCTGCAAGTGAGCAGCCATTGCTGCATGCACAGGTGCGGCTCATCTGTGCACCGCCTGCGTCTGAAGCCTCACCTGGAGGTCTACCCATGAGGCCGGAGCTGCGCCGGCGGCGATGATGCCGACGCGCTGCAGCTCGGCGAGGCAGCCACGCAGGATCTCGAAGCGTGCCTGCATAGAGGACGGCATTCACATTTGCACGGGAAACAGACAGTGTGTTTGACGCTCAACGACCTAACAGTGCGTGTGACCCTACCATGGCACAGCTATTTGCAACACGAAAATCGTAATGGTCTCTTCACAGTCGACTCTTCTCAGGGCGTCGCACCTGCAGCGACGGCAGATCGATGCACGCCTTGATGTCGGCACGATCCAAAAAGGCTGAGTCCACCGCGCCGGTCAGGTTTGAAGTCGTAAGCACCTGCATTCGGGCGTGACGGAGGGTTCACATCTACAAGGGCATCAAGTGAGACGTGCACGAGTCAAGCAGCGGCTGGAGTGAAGCATCCGCTGACGCATGCATGCATGCATATATTCCCAGCCAGCACCCTAGACCACCAGAAAGCACACAAATATAAACGGAGTCAATTGCTGGAATGTCCGCAGCGGCGTCGCTGAGACCACCGACGCGCTTTAGGGCAAGACAGTGCACGAGCTGCTGGACACACAGGTAGAACGCAGCTGCACACCATGACGTTGGAGTAGCTCTTGAGCGCGTCCAGCTGCGTCAGCAGCGCGTTGACGGCGCGCACGCTGTCCGCCGGCTCCCCCGCGCCCGCCTGCCGCGCCGCCGCTAGGCTCTCCACCTGCGGCCGCATGCATGCGGCAGAGCTCTTTGGAGTGCTGTGCACAGGGTCGGGGACGAGCTGCCGCTTGGAATACCTTACATCCACGATGCAGCTGTGCATACAGTTCGTGTGCATCCACAGCCCCACTGCAGGGAATACGCGGCCGGCATGCATGCGTCTGCCCAGACGCACCTCGTCAATGAGGATGAACACATGAGTATGAACATGCATGCAGTTTCCCAGTCGCACCTCGTCGATGAGGATGAACACGAGGTTGTCGCCGCCTTCCAGCATGTCATTGATCTTTGCAAACAGCTTGGACACCAGCTTGCCTGCACAGCAGGAGGTGCCAATGCGACGCCATGGTCGAATGTCTGTGAAAAACTGGGAGGAATCTTTCCGGCATGCCAACGGTGAAGTGGTCCTGGAAGTGATGCATGCGTGTGGCATCAATGTCTTGTTCTAAGAGACGCACCACTCTCGCTGAACCATTTGCTGAAGAGGCTGTGTGCATCGATCTCGATGAGCTGCGATGAATCAAACCTGCGGCATTGAACAGAGGATGATGCCTGTGGTTTAAATGGGGTCGCTGGCACGCATGGCATGGAGAGAATGGTTGCACACCTGTGACTGAGCCTCACCGCCAACTTCTGGGCCAAGGCCTTTGCAAGGGAGGTCTTCCCAGTGCCTGTGATGGCAAGATCACATGAATCACTCTGTGTTAGAAACAATCACATCTGATTGCAGAGTTGACTGAGGATAGTCGATGAACTGCATGCAAACAGACCTGGCGGACCGTGCAGAAGCACCTGCGCACAAGATCGGCATGCAATCAGAAGTGAAGACCAGCGGCACGGGAAGTTTCACCGTGCAGCGGGAACGAGCTGATATGACAGGCAACAGGGCAGCTATGTCAATGACAACACTGCTTACCACACGGTTCCAGCTGATGATGTTCCGGTCGACCTGCAGTATCGTACACAGAAGTGCTGAAGTCGAGTAGGCATGCAGAGAGCATGACGCATGCATGTGCACAACATGCCGTCAAACATGTCATATTGCCGGCACCTTGTGATCCGAGAAGATGAGGGCGCTCTCCGAGTACTGCAGCAGCCGGTCCTTGACCTCCGTGTCGTAGATCAGGTTCTCCCAGAGCTGCAGATGCAGGCAACACAAGTTTGAATCGGCTGCGTGTTGGCGCATGGCTGCATCGGCAGGTGCGGCAGCTGCATGTACGGTTCATATGTGGTGTGAGCCTGTATAACGCACCCGGTGCAGGCTCCTCGACGGCAACTGCCACTCCCTGAAGCTGCCGGACTCGCCCTCGCTTGCGTCGTCCTCCGCGGGAAGCTCCTCGCTGAGCTGGAACACGCTGCAGCGCCATTGCATGAATCGATCGATCGAACAGAAGTGCTGTTGTTCTTGAGATGCTGAAATCTTGAAGTGGTGATTTGTGCGCCGTACCAAGAGGTATTCACAGGCGGTTGGAAAGAAGGTTGAGCACCTGACGCTGATGTCAAGCTCCCAGAAGAACAGGCACCGCCCCAGGGAGCCTGCCGGGGCGCCGTCGACGCTGATGTGGATCTCTGAGACGTGCTTGTCCAGGAATGCGTGCTGTCCTGCGGGCAGCAGCAGCGGCCCCTCCCGCAGCCGCATGGTGCTGCCTCGCTCAGTCAGGTGCCTCACCAGCTGCGATTTGATGTCATCAAATGACGCTGTGCTGTCGATGGCAAGGCTGACCTCCAAATGGACCTGCACCTTGTCATCGACAGGTGCTGTTGCGCTTGTGGTCACCGGCTGACAGGGTGCCTGCGGGTGATGTGGGATCGAATCACGCTGAGCAGCACACTCGAGCTGTGCAGCCGGAGAGCCCGTGGCCTGTAGGGGCAGGCACGCCTGGATAGCTTGCATCATTGCAATTGCTTTAGACAACCTGCATTTGGCGCTGCGATCGCACCAGGAACTCGAAAGGTAACCTATCCCTCGCAGATATGCATTCCCCTTGTCAGATCACGACCCTTGGATGGGCCGCGACTCACTGCTCACGCATGACGTGGTCGACACTTCCCGCGAGCTGGCTGGCATCTGCTCACAAAGCGAGGCACACTTGCACATTCTGTTCCACATCCTCAATACACCAGGCCGTCCAGCGAGCCCCGCCACCCAGCCTGAGCAACATGGCGAGTAGACCGGGCAGGCTGTCCGCTTCTTTCTGGCCCAGTGCCTCCTGCACGTCTTGATACGCAATGCAGCAGACTGTATGTGTTACAGGCTGTGCACTTGTTGGCCATCTGCCGCGTCGCTGCATCTTAGCGCCTACAGTGACTAGTCTGATCTCACCCCTCCTTGGTTCAGGCGAACAATCAGCAGAGCGGCTATGATTACGGTCAGAACCAGCCAGGCCACCAGCAACAGGGCTACGGCGGGCAGCAGGGCCACCAGAGTTACGGTGGCCAGCAAGGCTACCAGCAGCAGGGTTACGGCGGCCAGCAGAGCCACCAGCAGCAGGGCTACAACGGCCAGCAGGGCCACCAGCAGCAGGGCTACGGCGGCCAGCAGGGCTATCAACAGCCTGGCCAGTTCCAGCAGCAGGATTATGGCGGTCAGCAGGGCTACCAGCAGCCAGGCGCTCAGCAGGGCTACCAGCAGCAAGTCCAACACCAGCAGAACTATCCCACCCATGGCCAGCCGCCGGCACAGGGTTTCTGTGGTCCGCAGCATGGCGGCGGCCAGCAGCCGCAGGCGGCTTCTGGCAGCTTCGCAAAGAGTGAGACTCATCATGGCGGTGCTGCTGGCTAGGGTGCTGATCTACTATCCATACGTGGCATGCGTGAGTAAAGTTTTGCCATCTGTCTTGGATTTGAGCGTCGTGCTGTTTGCACCTGTAGTGCAGCAAATGGCGGGCGGCCTTCTTGGCGGACAGCACGGCGGGCAGCAGCAGGGAACATCGTCGGCTGCCCACAAGCCCAGCGGCACAATGGGAATGGTGTCAAAGCTGGTGAAAGAAGGTGTGCAGCCACGACATCCCTGCCCTATCGCAGCTTCCTTATACCTGCTCGCACATGTCCCGCGCACGAGCTGCGCAGGCATGTGGGAATTTCCGCATGCCTGCGAGTCTCCTCCTGACGGCACGCTATGACACAGGCGAGAAGGACTACAAGCAGCGGGCCAGAAATGCAGCATGCTTGCATCATCCTGACGGCACTTGTGCTGTGCTTGCAGGTGAAAAGTACCTCAAAAAGTACCAGTCAGGCCAGCAAAAGCCTCAAGTGGGACAGCCGCATCAGCAGGGCAGCCAGCAGCAGCCTCCGTACGGCGCGCCGCACCAGGGGGCTGCACCGGCGACCGCGTACTATGGGCAGCAGCACCAGCACGGTCCGCCCCCGGCGGGCTACCCTGGCGCCTGAGAATGGTGTCATGTATTCGCCGTGAGCTCCATGCAGTTTGCAAAGCCAGCAGCCACACGGGCGACACAACAAACCGGTGGCGTGTACGTATCGAATGTTGGCGCTGCATATGCGCACCCATGCAATTCATCAGTTGGAGGCGTCTCTGGCAGACACCGCAAAGTATCGTGACTGGTCGCATTGCGAGGTGGACAACGTGTCGTAGATTTGGGTTTCAGCGTGTTGAAATTGATTCAATCTTGCCTAGGTTGCCGACACACTGCACTATGTGCGGCCATACTGTAAAAGCTATCGAGCGACGCATGGCGCAAAGCCACTGCTCACGTTTTCCTGTTTCCTTACATCAAGGCTACCTGCTGCCGGCAAACCAGATCGAGTTCCTGGCTTGTCAGCGGGTGCTCCACGGGTGCCACAGCACAGCAGGTCAAAACCAACCCAATTACGCAATCGAACACCTGCCACCCACATGGAACTCCACTCTGTTTCTGATCCGACTTGTGTCTCTGCCACGGCCGCCACCGCCCCGACGAGCTGCCGGCGAGTCCTGCACTAACTTCCAATCGCCAGCCCGTCACTGCTGGCGGCGGCCAGGCTGTTCTGCGGCAGCTCAGCCAGATCGAGCGGCGGCAGCGCGCGGTCCCGCAGCGCCGCCACCAGCCCCGGCGGCCTGCAAAACAAAAGCCACCTTGGTTCAAGCATCTGCCAAAGCATCAATGAATCCGAAGGCTTTGTCACCGAAGGAGTCCTGTCTCAGCTCGTTAGTCGAATGACAACTGCTCAGATATAGGCCCCACTGTACACAGACGTGTTTGATGTCACTTTGACGAAAAATGTGTCACCAGTTGCCCGGGTCCAGGCCCAGCGACGTGAGCTGCGCCTTGGCAGTGGCGCGTGCCGCGTCCAGCAGCGGCGTGTCCCGCGGCAGCTCCGCCGCGCGCAGGCAGCCCAGCCCGCTCTGACCGCTCTGCCGCCGCCCCAGCAGCTCACCCGGGCCCCTGCAGGAAGTGTAGTTGGTGTCGGGTGCTAAGCATATCGAGCTGGGCAGCTCGTCATCAGCGGATCTGCACATCAGCTGCAGAGGTCACCAGCCGAAATTGAAGAAAGCCTCAGGTCTGCCGCCGACTGGAGTTGTCCTCGTACCTGCTGAACCCATGCCAATGGCTGGCGGGCGCGCGGCATGGACACGTGGCATGGGTGCGCTCACAGTAATTGTTTGCATTGCGTGCCGCAGGGAAGCGGCCCACCTGTGGTCCAGGTCGGCTTGGGCTATCACAAAGCCGTCCTGGGAGCGCTCCATGATGGACAGCCGCTCCAGGGCTGTCTGGTCCACGGTGACCAGGAAGCAGGAGGAGGCGCGCGCGCCGCGCCCCACGCGCCCCCGCAGCTGGTGCAGCTGCGCCAGGCCGAAGCGCTCCGCGTGCTCCACCACCATCACCGATGCCTCCACCACGTCCACGCCCACCTGCGCCGCGATTCAGGCCAGATTGTAACTATAGACGTAGTGAGGTTGTAAGGCTTGCAGATGTGGGTTCCACCACCATCATCGACGCATCCACCACGCCCAACCTCACCTGTTTCACCCAACATTCCTTGGTGAACTCGTCATGCTGTCCAGTGTGCCGTGACTACCGCGCTGCGCATGCTAAGACTCTGTGGGCATGTTGCTGGGACAGCGCACTGGTGCTAGACTTGGTTGATTTCCCGGGTATGATTGACAGTGCTCATGAAATGTGCTCGAGCTCTGTGGCCACCCGCCTCAGCGGCAGTCTCTTGACTGATGCAACTATGCTGCAGGGTGAGCGCACCTCGACAACGGTGGTGGAGATGAGGACGGGCGTCTCGCCGGAGGAGAACGCCGCCAGCGCCGCCGCCTTCTCCTCCGGCGCCAGCCGCCCATGCAGCAGCCCGATCTTCGCCTCCCCCAGCTGCCCCTCTGCGGTGCAGCACGATGACCATGCTCATTAACCGACAACCGCTCATTGAATGCAGCAACTTGATCTTCGCCTCCCCCAGCCCCGCGTGCGGCACCGAAAGGACAGTGACTACCATCAGACTGTGAGCACGCAGTGGCCTCCCAACAGCAGCAGTAGCAGCAGCGCGGCAGCAGCAGCAGTGACGGGCAGCAGTGACGGCAGCAGGAGCAGCATCAGCACTAGCCCCATTCGCGCGCCAGACCCAGCGTAGGAGCACCTCTTCAAATGCTGCTGTGCATCTCTAAGGCTAAAAGATGTTGTGACAGACCGGGCTGCGCCGCTTGCTGCTGCATGGCTTCCTGCCCTTTGCCGCAGGCAGTCGCTGCTCATGGAATGCGGTACACCAGCGACCAGGCGAGTGTGCTGTGGGCGACAGTGACCAGCCCGCCTTGAAATCATGACAAACAATACATGGACGGAAGCGCACCGGCGACCAGGCGAGCGTGCTCGTCCTCGGCGGCCTTGACGTCCTCCAGGGTGGCCGCCTTGGACGCCTCCACCAGGGGGCAGATGATGTACGCGCGGCCGCCCGCCTCCAGCTCTGCCCGTATGGTCGCGTACATCTGCAGACGACACCAACATGGTTGGATCAGTGCGTGGCTGGCACCCAGCCATAACACAGCTTGTGTGCGTCAAGAAGTGGGCGGTGGTTCATTTGCTGGAAGTGCTCATTCAGATGTCCCAGATTTCATGTGAGAGGCTTCACTGCACCGTGTCTATGCTCAATAAATCCCACATGCATCAAACCACATGGGGTCAAGCCACGCGGAAGGGCGCAGGCACCTCAGCGCGCGGGGCGCTCTGGTCGAACAGCGCGCGCGTGGTAATGGGTGACCGCCCGGGAGGCAGCTCGTTGATCACGGACAGCGCCATGTCGCCGTAGGAGACCAGGCTCAGCGTGCGCGGGATGGGCGTCGCCGTCATCGCCAGTATGTGCGGCGCTGGGCTGTTCTTCCCCTGCAGCTTTGCGCGCTGCGCCACGCCAAACCTGTGGGTACACACATTGAGTAGCTTGCGTGTTGTACATGATCAATAGCTCGTTGACATACCACGCTCATAGCTTGCTGCAAGTTGGCATCCTGGGCAAGGGAGCGAGTGGCAATTTAAGCTGCAGTGCCCTCACACAGTGGATGTCAGCGCGGGCATGAGATGTCTTTTGCGCCATTCGCGCAACTTTGTTGTAAGAAACGTGACGGACAAGCACAAGCGTCAGCCCAATGGACGCACGGATCAGGGCTGCGCTGCACCTGTGCTGCTCGTCGATGATGGCGACGCCCAGATCAGCGAACTGCACTGGGTCCGACAGCAGCGCATGCGTGCCCACCACCTGCAGCCGCAAACATGTGACTGACTGGCGCAGTCGCGCAAACTCCATGTGTACATTTCCCGTCCTCATTTCATGCTCAAGACCCATCGTTGCCATCGGCCTTGTTTAGGCAATAGGCAAAATAAGAGAGCAGTTGCACAACCACAGGTTGCCCATGTTATTTATAAACGAGGCATCATATACAGAGAGATTCGCACCAGGGACAGCTCGCCAGATGCCAGCTCGGCGAGGATGCCTGAGCGCTGCTTGCCCTTGACGCTGCCGGTGAGCAGCGCCACCGTGATCTTTCGGCCGTCCGACCGCCGCGGCAGCCGCGCCAGCAGCTCCTGCATGCAGCAATGGCTTGGCCTTTACAACGTGGCCTCTCGCAGCAGACAAGCGCATACAGCATCTCTGCTGGGTCTGCTGCAGACAGCCCCATGGTTGCCCTGCAGCCGCATGGGTGCCGTCAATGAGGGAATGCCTATGAGAAGAAGAATAACAGCACTGGTGCTGTGGAAAGGCTGCAGCAGCAGGAGATTGCATGGGAAGCAAGAAGCAAAACAGCAGCGAAGGCGTTGGGCAACAAATGTCGAAATGAAACGACTTCCTGGGCAGCACCTGGAGGCGCTCGCAATGCTGGGAGGCGAGAATCTCGGTGGGCGCCATGATGGCGCCCTGCATGCCGGAGCCCGCCGCCGCCAGCAGCGCCAGAAACGCCACCGCCGTCTTCCCGCTGCCCACGTCGCCCTGTGGACGGGACACAATCACAATGCTGTCGGATACAAGTCGCCTGTGCCAGTTTCACACCTGAAAGTTTTTTTGGGAACCCCCATGTATTCCAGAAGCCATGGATGTCGTGGCGAACTGGCATCCGCACCGGCAGCTGGCGGTTCATGAAGGAGGGCTTGGCCATGTGCGCATGTCTGCCTCAGGGACCGGAAACTCAAACTCTCACCTGCAGCAGGCGGTTCATGGGGAAGGGCTTGGCCATGTCGCCCAGGATCTGGCCCAGCGTGCGGTTCTGTGCGTTCGTCAGCTCGAATGGTAGCGCTTCTCGGGCCTTCTCCACCATGCCTTCCGTGTCGCTGCAGCCGCCCTGCTCCTTCTCCTCCTTCGGCGCCCTGCACATGAAGCACGCAGGCTCGAGAGCGTGCGTCTGGCTATGCAGCCCGCAGAGCGGGGCCGGTCAGCCGTGCTGTTATAGCATCAGTGCTGGGACACAGCGACTGGTTGCGCCGTGGCATGCAGCCCCATGGGATGCCCGCGATGGCCACATCCCAAATGCAATGCAACTTCACACAGAGCCTGAGGCACGGCAGACTCGGCTGCACCGCTGGAGGGCGCGCTTCAGCAGCAGCTTGAGCTGCAGCAAGAACAGCTCGTCGAAGGCCAGGCGGCGGCGCCCTGCCTCCGCGTGCTCCAGGGCCTCCGGGTAGTGCACCGCCCGCACCGCCTGCAGACGGTGTATGTGCAGGGGTTGATGTAACGAAGGGAGGCGACTGCCCCCTGACGGTGTCAACTGCCCCCTGGCGCCCATGCTGGGTACCTATGCTGGACGCCCATACTGGATGCGCATGCCGGCTCAGCAGAACAGCAGCCCATGACTTAAGAGTGCTGGATTGCAGGGATGCCGGGACTGGGTGACGCCTTGCAGGGCAGGAGGATCGCCGCACCCACCTCCCGCCAGCCCATCAGGCCGTACTCCGCCGCCACGCCGCCGGGCAGGAAGTCCTCCTGGAAGGTTTCTTCAGCCTCCGCCAATTTTAGCGCCTCAGTGATCTGCATGGCAGCAGCACGGGCATGCTCAGCCCGTCACACTGTGAGTGGCCAAGGGAGAGCCCAGAAACGGTCCTGTCCATTGCCCCGCGTTCCCCATGACGCCTAAAGTGCATGTGTGCCTGTAAAAGCAATGCAGACCATCACCATGCGCCTACCAGGCCGGGAAAGTCCTGGGCGGTCAGCGGCTTGCTGGCGGCGTAGATGGGGACGACATCGCGGCCTACGGCCAGCTGCGGCCGGTACTGCTCGACGGGAAAAAGGTCCTGGTCCGCCTTCATCTGCCAGCCACCTGCGATCGTCGCGCCCAAAGAAACCTCCTCGAGGCTATTGCATGTTGCGCGCATGGCATGCCAGTGGTTGTGAAGGTGGTTGACAGGTGCTGCAGGTGTCGATGCTCAGCACGAACTCGATGTGCATGGCAGCGGCGAGAACAGCTGTCGTGACTGGCGGTGCTGGTCCTGAGTAGCAATCCCCACTGGGACTCTGTGGCCTGACAAGCATGGACGCATGCTGCACCAACAGTGATTCAGGGCAGCCAGCGCCGCACCTCGCATCGGGTTGATCCGGCCACGCACGGCAACGCGCATGCCGGCTGGGAAGGCCTTCTTCATGGCCGTTGCGCCGTAGCCTGTGCTCCACTTCTCGAACTTCACCATCTGCACCGGGCCGCCCTCGCCGGGCAGCTGCTGCGGCGGATCCTGCCACTCCTCGTCGTCATCTGGATACAGCACACAGCTTGAGGGAGGTGCTTGATGGAGTTTCAATGGTTGTTGATAGTTCTTGTGAGAGCAGCTGCACATCAACTATGGTGGGGGAGACGACTGCAGCGTTGCTCGCGTACATAACGCAGAATACGCACAACCGCTCGACTGTGCTCATTCTCAGCTGTTTGGCAGACAGCAAAGGTGGCAGTGACAAGCACATGGCAGCGGGCATGTGCAGCCTTGCATTTGCTGGGATGCGCCCTGCCCATGCCTGGCAGACCTTGCGAGGGGCTGCGCCAGCGGCCGGGAGGGGTGCTGCTGACGTGCAGCTCAGCGCTGAAGCAGAAGCTGTACACCTGCACCAGATGTCACACCACGTATTTGGGAAGTGGAGCACTGGCGGGCGAAGCTTCCGGAGAAGCACTTTTCCTCGCCAGCCAACCAAGTGCTTTCGTGTAGAACACAACCGCCCCCCGCAGTCCTCTTCTTCTTCTCTTCTGCTGTAGAACACGACGATTCAGCAGTGATACAATGCAAGGGGTTGCACAGAGCACCTGCCGGCACAGCAGTGGCGGCGGGCATCATGTCGTCATGTGCAGGGCTGCAGGCCAAGCAGGCATGCCCAGGGATCCACCACAGCACCTCACCTTGGCGTGCGCTGGCATGTGATAAAGATGAACAGCTCGGCCACCCAAGAACTTTGTTCCTTGCGGTCCTTGACATATCTCTAGAATGCACATGACGGCCCACCTTGGAGGCGTGCACCACTCCGGCGGCCATGACATGGGCGTCCGGCCGCCAGTCGCCCGCCTCGAAGTTCTGATAGTCCCGCGGGTAGTACTGCAGCAGCTCCCACACGGAGCGGATACCCGACTCCGGCACCCGCCTGCGGTCCATGCGGACATAGAATCTCAGGCTGTGGCGCAGCAACCTCAACAGAGCAGATGCTCACCTCTGGCAGCCCCCTGCAGTCTGCGCGGACACAGAATTTCAGTTTGTTCAGGTTGTGGTGCAGAAGGCAGAGTTCGTGCCCGTCTCTGGCACCTTTCTGCAGACGTCCTTGTGGACAGAGATGTTTCAGCTTGAAGGCGCCTCAATGCCGCCTGTCCTCTGAGGAATGCGGGCTGCCGGCGCCGCGACAGCATTCACCGACCTTCATTTCATGCAGACGGATGTAGCAGGAGGATGTACCAGGAGGAGTATGCATCAGGAGGGCGTACTTCCAGAGCTTCAGCAGCTTGTTGGCGTCCCGCTTCTTGTGGCGCCGCACGTCCGGCTCCACCCACACGAGCGGCATGTCCAGCACGCCACGCACTGAGATGGAGTCCTCCGCCAGCAGCGCCGCCCAGGCCACCGGCAGCCTGGGATCCGCCGCCAGCTGCGCTTGCAGCTCCTCCTCCCCCTCCGTTGCGTCATCCACGACCAGCGCCTGCAGGAAGTGAATCGATCGCTCAATTTGTAACATGATCATCATCATTGAACGAATCACAGGGCACACAGGCCGCCGGCAGCCCCGGGTCGCCTGCCAGCTGCGCCTGCAGCTCTTCCTCCCCCTCCGTCGCATCATCCATGACCAGCGCCTGCAGGATGTGAATCGATCGCTCACGCTCAATTTGAAATATGATTCTCACCGGTTGCATGGATTACAGGACGCCCGGGTGGCTGATAGCCCCGGGTCCACAGCCAGCTGCACCTCGCCCTCCACGTTGTCCACCAGCGCCTGTTGCAACAACAGTGGCAATACATGCAGGTGGTTTGTGGTTCCAAAATCGTCGCCAGCTGCGCTTGTAGCTCTTCGCCCTCCGTCGCGTCATCCACCACCAGCGCCTGTAGGTTGGGCGAGCCCCCCCTGCTCCGAAGTTGTCACAGTCCAGGAAGCAACGAGACAAGGCATCGCCGCAGCCCCGGGTCCACAGCCAGCTACGCCTGCAGCTTCTGCTCGCCCTCTGCATCGTCCGCCACCAGCGCCTGCAGGGGCGGCTGAGGCGACTGACTATTCCAGACTGACCATGTTTGCAACCAGCGATGCGTTGGCGCCGCGCCGAGCTTGATGTGGGTTCACACGCCATTTTGAGCTTTCACCAACGTCATTCATCTCTGATGTACATGCTGTTTCTTCCTGCCTACAATTTGCAGTCTGCCTTGAGCATTGCGCCCACCTGGACTTCTGCGGCGTGTCCGCTGAGGCCGCCCACGCAGCCAGGCTGCGCCGCTGCCGCCTGGCCGGGCCATTGGCTGTCGACGGCGCCGCCCGCGCCGCCCGCACCCGGCAGCTCGTTGCCGTCCTCGACGTCCGAGTTCGCCTCCTCATCCTCGTCCTCCAGCAGCGCCTTGGCGTGCCGCGAGTGCGAGTCGTCCAGCGGGTTGCTGAGCAGCGGCGGCGGCGGCGGCGCTGGCGCCGCCTTCTTCCGCCGCTTCTTCGCCTTGGCTTCTGCGGCGCAACACAGGTGACGCCTCAATGCAGAAATAGTGGCCGGCCAGCAGCCTTGGCAAAGCTACCGTGCGCTGCTCTGAAGTGCACACCACAACTTGGCCTCACTAGCCCTGTGACGGGTGGTAGGTCCTATCAGACAATGGCGCTGCGTCCATACAGCAGGTGGTGCCTGCACCACACTCACCCATGTCCGCGACGCTGCCAGCCCAATCCGTGTTCAGCAGGTCCCCAGCCGCCGTTTCGGCGTAGGCGCTGTGCCCCGTCGCGTCCGCCACCATGAGCCGGAAAACATCCCGGAGCACCACGACATCGCCCATCGCGCGGTGAGCCTGGCACACAGTCGAAGTGATGACTCAGGCCCTGTGCGTGCTTAGACAGCCAGGCACAGGAGGGATGGACAAGCCGCAAGCAGATGCGATTCTCAACAATTGATTCCAAGGCGCGTGCATCAAATCACTTCAAAGCTTTCGTACAGTTTGGTTTGGTTTTGTCCCATTTTCAGCCTGAGTGAGGCTGGCGCACAGGCAACATATTATTCCGCTCTTTCACTATTGGTGCATCGACCACACACACCTGCTCCTCCGGCAGCTGGAAGTGGACGCGGAGCGCCTGCAGCGCCCTGCTGCCGGTGCTGGGCTCGATGCCCCATTGCTTTTTAGCAAACAGAAACGAGTCGGCCCACAGCCAGTCGGCGGGAAGCGCCATCTGGCAGCGCTCCAGCTCCTGCTTGAGCACCGGCATATCAAATCGCAGCCCTGCAGCATCATAATCAGGGCGCGTCACGTTTATTGGCCGGTTGCAGCTCGCGATAGCCCCGCAGCACGTTTCAAAACAAAGGCAGAGGCACTGCACCCACAGAGGCAAGAGTAAGCAGCAGCAGCAGAGTCTTCGTCGCTCGGTTTGGTTTTTTCCGTGTTTCCGTCGGCGGCCATGCAATCCTTTTCGTTCAGCGTCTCCAGCAATACTGCACCCCTTCCGGAAACAACAGAAAGTACTTGCAGCAGCAGCAGTGCACCTGTCCTCCAGTCGGGGTGCCTCGTTACTGGAGACGTCGACCGGGAGGGCACGACACATACAACCGAATTCAAGCAGCAGCAGCAGCAGCAGCAGCAGTGGCGGCGGCGCCCGAAGCGGCAGGTGGTCACCAACACCAGCCGTCAACCAAGCTCAGGGGCAACAGCCACATGACTCACCATTGTGTGCCACCAGAACAGGCGTTCCACCAGCGGTGTGCTGCTCCACAAAGTCGATGAACTGCTGGCACATCTCGCTGCAGCACAGGAGTCACCGACTAGCTGAGTAGCAAGTCTGGCAACATGGCGAACGAGGACGGTCTGCAAGAGGTACCCGCGTGTGCACACAGCACCAATGGAAAATGCTAGGTTTCGGACAGAACATGAAATGACTGACAGATTGCGCGCCTGATGGTCGGCAATGACGGGTCGTGGACTGTTTGGGTGCAAACGCCGTGTACCCTATATGCGTCTGGGTGCACCACGTGCGGCGCAATGTTGACCAGCGTCTCCATGCGGGCGCCGCTGGTGTCGTCCCACGCCGCCACCTCAATGATGCGCGCCTTTGGCAGGCGATCTGGCAATCGAGCAGAACCATTCAGATTCATGACACAGAAAGCACACGAGATCTCTGAATGTGGGAGCAGAGGACGTGAACGACGCGGGCAGGTCCAGTTCCTCATCGCCTTCCAGTTCGGCTGCTGACGCAGCAGTGCACTGCCTCACCTGTCGTCTCGAGGTCGAAGAACACAAAGCGCGGCGGCCGCTGCTGAAGCTGCTGCTGGATGCTGTCTGAGAGGGCATTATGGTTGCTGCTTGCGACGTTTGTGCTGCTGGTGCCGATTGTGATGCTGACGCCATTGCTGATTTGTACTCTCCCGCTGCTTGGAGCTGCATGGGCTGGGGACGTCTGCGCCGCCGCCCGCTGTGGGGCCTGCGGGCCCGCCGCAGATGTGCTGGCCTCGCCGTTGGAATCGCATCGTGCTTGCAACGCCTCGGGGCGGGGCTGCTCCGCCGCTGCAGCCTCCTGCTGCCAGCTGACGGTTTCGGCAGGCGCGGCCGCCGCCCTTGCCGCCGACTCTGCTGTCAATGCCGGATGCTGTGCTCCAGCTGCTGCCTCAGGCTGCCGCGATCGGGCATCGCGCTGTGGCGCAGACCGCGCCGCGGACTGTCTGGGGTCTGCCACCGCAGGGCTGGCTTTCGCCCGTGCTGCAGCGGCCCTCTGGGCTGCTGCCTCAGCCGCTGCCGCAGACCGCCACTGCGGCGCCGCAGGCTGCACAGGCGGCCACTGCGCGCGCCACTTCCCGCCCTGCGGAGCCGTCGCTGCCGGCTGCAGCGGCGGCGCTGCACGTGGCAGTGCCGACTGGCCGCTTCGCCTGCAGTCGCCAAGACCAGCGGCATGGCATTTGCTTCCTCTGGGAATGTAATCGATGCATGCATCGATTGGAAACAATGTTGCTGGTGGATGCATGCGTACCAGCTGACGCCAGAACGCGAATTCTTCTTGTAGAGCATGCACGAGGCTCGCCTGAGCTTTGCGTCTTCGATGATGTCCCGGATGCCCTGTAGCGCACGCGCCCGCTCGGGCACCGCCATGTGCCTGTAGCTCCGCGCGTTCGCGAGCATGCCTTCCAGTTCTGGCTGCGTGAACACGCCCGCTCTCGACATGTCCTCCAGCGTGCGAATCTGCAGGGCACCAACAGAGTTAAGGAATGCAACCCAGTTGCAAATTGCAGGAACACTGCTGACAGAGAGTATTGACACATGGATTGCAATGCAGAGTGGCGCGAGAGTCGTACGCCGCAGCCACTTGCATGCCGTGCCTCACCAGGAACGTCGAAAAGTGCTCCTGCTCGCCCTTGTAGTCGACATAGTTGTGTTTCTGCTCGTACAGGATGCCGTCGATCGAGAGCTTCAGCAGGTTGGGCCCATCGCCGCCGCCCGCCGCAGCACCCGTCCTCCTGATGGCACCAACGCAAGCGCTGGCCCGCTGCCGCAGCTGCACCTGCGTGTTCCGAACTGCCATCACCATGTGGAGATCAGACGGTGCGGAGTGCATGGCAGTCACTGGATTGAAGCAGCATGCACCAAAGCGCAGTCACCTGCATGTCGTTGAGATCCTCAGATGTATGCGTTGTTCACCTGTCTGGGAGCATCGAAGGACGAGAAGGCATGCGAGTGCAGTGAAGCGCGCCGCAGCAGCCCTTGCAAGCTGCCGAAGCGCCCCATGCCGCACAGCTGGCTGTGCTGCAGCGGCGGTGCGCCCGGCAGCATCGGCGCCGGCCGACCTAAATGTCACATCGACGGAGGCACCAGTCTGCGAATCGGCTGATACCTCTGATAGTTGCGCAGCCCAAGATGTAAATGAAAGGCTGCACCAGCAAACGCGGCCGCGCTGCGTTTTGAAACCAAGCAGCTCAGCGCACAGCTGATTTCAACTCGAGGCGTGTAAGATCGCGTCTCGTTTGAACAACGACCGTCGTCAGTATCTATCAGGCCTCCTGCCTCGTGGCATGTACAAGGATGCCTTTCGGAGGTCAGTTTGAATCTGTCCGCCCCACCGCGGCAGGATACACCCTGGCGCGACCGGCTCGACAAATCGATCCAATGTCGGTTTCTAATAGCTTTCTTACCCTCAAGAATGAGTATTCCACTGCGCTGCTGTCCGCCTCAGGATGCCCATGTTTCGCCGCGCCCTTCAGCCTTCTGCCTTTCCATGCGAATAGCAATTTCTGCCCGTCACAGCAGATGAGGACGCTGAGCGCCTGCAGCATAAACGCGTTTGCAAACACGCCCTGGATCCAGCCTGCTAATCCGAACATCGCCATCTCGCATTTGCCGGGCAGAAATTGGGCTCGCCAGTGGTCGTGTTTGCTCGTACACATCTCGTAACCCAACTCCAACTTGCCCTATCCCTTGCTGACAGCCGATTCCAGCAGTCCCAAAGACGATCCACTACCAATTGAAGACATCGCAGTTGGTTTGCCGGCGGCTGTGCACGTTGTTGTGCATCGCCAGCGCATCTTGTTCAACAGGGATTCTGGGAGGCGATCTGCCACAGAGTAGAGTATCTGAGAGACAGTCTGAACATTTAAATGTCTCTCTGACTCGTTCACTGACATCATAGCCAGCCGCATGCCGGCTTGATTGGCAAGATTTGGCCAAGATCATGCTGCGGCAGCGCACCGACTGAGATGCTCGAGGGCAGCCAGCCAGCGGCGTCCTCGACGTCTTCAGCATCATCGCATCATATGCTGCAGCGCAGTCTCGCAGCCAGCCGCTCCTTCTCGGGTCGTCGCCCAGCTCGCGTACGGCGGCATGGCGCATCATGCCGCACGGGGGTGGGGGCGGATGCGGCAGCCAACAGCCACTCCCATACCCCCAACGGCAGGCAGGCGACGCATGACGTGAGCAGCACGTTCGATTTCGCAGCAGCGAGCGGCGTGCCAGCAGCGGAGCGTGCAGCAGAAGGCGCGCACAGCGCTGCAGCCGCAGCCGCAGATGCGGCGCCACCGGCAGAATCGCAGCCGCCCGCAAACGGCAAAGTCACGGTCGCGGCTATCGACATCGGCACGAACAGCTTCCACCTGGTGGTAGTGCGCACGTCGACTGGCGACCAGCGCCGGTTGGAGGTCATCGATCAGGTGCGCGACTTGAAGGAAGAGCTTCATAGCCGTACGATGCCAGGCTCGTTGCACTGTGGTGCAGGTGCCACCCACTGCGTGCAGGCGCACGACATACACTTGCGCATCCGCTCTAGCCGACGCAAGGATGTCGTTCTGGCATTTGCTTGCGACTCATCTTGTGCATGCACATATACAGATGAAGGAGGGGGTGCGGCTGCTGAGCGGCGGCGGCCGCTTCAATCTCATCACCTCAGACGGCGTGGAGGAGGGCATCCGCGTGCTCAAGCGCTTCCAGCAGGTGACTGAGTTTGTCCCCTTCTTGCAGCTTATTCTTGTTTCAGTTCGCCTTCGCGGAATATGGTTGTTTCAGTTTCGTTTTGTTCACTTTTCAGCTTTGCTTGTTTGCCGCATGCCGCCCTAGCTGGGGCCCCGCAATAAGCCAGTAGTCCTACTTGGGCATGGTGCGATTCCCTACAACCTCGGCAAACCTGCAGGTGGCCGCCACCCGCAAGGCCAGCCTGCGCGCCGTCGCCACCTCCGCCGTGCGCGAGGCTCGCAACGGCAACACATTTGTGCGCCAGGTTAAGGTGTGCGTTTCCCTGAGCTTATACAGCGAATTGCGCATGTAATCACGCCAGTGTGGGCGCGCTTGCTTGCGCATCAAGATGCATCAGATGGGCTTGCAGATGAACGCCACGATGCATCATGGCGAAGAGAAAGAGGACGCATTCTGCCACAGGAGCGGCTGGGGATGGACGTGGAAGTGATCAGCGGCTTTGAGGAGGCGCGGCTCATCTACCTGGGCGTCCTGCAGGTGCTGCAGCCTGCTGTGCATTGCACAACCTTTCCTTCAGTGGACGGCGAACTGACTCTGACTTGTTCCCGTGCACCTAGCGCCCAGCCGCTGCCACAGGTTTCTGACAATGCCTGCCGAGTCAGAGATATCCCCTGCTGTTGCACATGTGCGACCCCGCGCCTCCCGTCGCACAGGCGCTGCCGATCTATGACAAGCTGTCCCTCACAGTGGACATTGGCGGCGGCAGCACCGAGATCGTGCTGGGTCTGGACGGGCAGGTACACAGCAAAATCCAACAGGGCCTACACCCGCAATCGCATACCATGAGTGTGTCTGCCGTCAAGTCATTCATCTGCCGGCAACGCAGCTGAGAAGCCGTTTGTATTTCCGCAGCCTCTGTACACAGCTTCCATGCGCCTCGCACCACCTGCGCCTGCAGGTGCGCTGCTGTGCAGCGTCCAGCTCTTCTGGGACTTGAGAAACTGCTCCCTGACACGCGTCACATTCCCTGGTCCGCAACTCTACAGCATACCGGTGTCAGTGCCTTGCAACGCATTGAATTGATGAAGTGTTTGCCGATCTGGTTGTCCAGAGTGTGCAAGATTTAGCAGCGCCGCCGCCGCCGTCAGCACCTAGCCACAGGAAAGTGTTCAGCAAAAGATACCTCCGTGCATGCCGCGGTGCAGGAGCGCAGCTTTCCGGGGCTGCTGGCGGATGGGGACTTCAGCGCGGAGCAGGTGGAGGACTGCCGCAGGTTTGTGCGGTCAGCCCTCGCCGAGGCCGGCGTCGTGGCCGAGATCGCAGAGAAGTCGCCAGCGGGGCGCACCTTCGAGGTCACGGCCGGCTGCTCAGGTGCGGAGGACAATCTGCTGCTTGTTTCCACTGTATCCTGACTTTGCGCCGCCCCTGCTGGAGTGACGGGGTCAGAGTGTAGGTGGAGGGTATGGGTGTGTGCGTTGACAAGACGGACCCTGCAGGCAGCAGCGATAACATGTAACATTCCTGTCGCTGCCTTCTTCGTGGCATGACGTGGTCATGCTTCCCACTCGTCGGCAGGCACCATCGAGGGGGTGGCGGCGCTGGCGCTGGGTACATCGGTGGGTGACGCAGCCAATTGTGGCAGCGCCGCGCGGGACGAGGGCGCTAGCCTGCGGGACATGCATTTCTCCGCAGAGCAGATGCAGCACGCTGTGCGGGTGCTGCTCAAGGCGCGGACGCGGGAGGCGCGCCTCAAGCTGCCAGGCATGCAGGTGTGGCTGTTTAGAACAGGCAGACATCCCAAACTCGGAAGCATGGCGACCTACCAATGTGCGCTGCCGCACACGCTGTCGGCGGCGGGCTCGATAGGCCCAGGCAGCATCGTGTGACCGCTTGTAGACGTGCACCTTCCGCCTCTGCTGGCTGCCAATGTGCTGTTGTCAGAGGGTGTCGGGGCATGCCCATGGCATTTCCCTCACCAGTGCCGACCAGCTGCGGTGCGGAGTACGCACCGCTTCTGACGGGCAACCCTGCACCCGCATGCAGGCCCGGCGCGTGGACGTGCTCGTGCCCGGGGCGGTGCTGTTGCACGAGGTGTTCACTGCGCTCAACATCACAGAGATGCGCGTGTCGCCCTTTGCGCTGCGGGAGGGCGTCCTGCAGGTGAGGATTTTAGGGTCATCGCTTGATTCGCAATTGAGATTTTCATTTCAGAGCGGCTTGGAAGTCCCGACAGCCGCCTGCATGCACCATGATGCGAGCAACGACTCAGTGCTTTTCAGACCTCGTGTCATTCCGTGCTGCAGGACAGCCTGATGCGGCGGGGGTACGCGCCGACGCCAGACATCCGGCGCGCGTCCATCCTGCACCTGGCCTCGCGCTTTGACATCGAGCAGCGGTGAGCGGCCCGCACTGCCTCGGTCGCAGAAGAGGCTCACGCCATACTTTCGCCTGAGCATGGGCTGACTGCAGGCGTCTGCACGTCGCATACCTCGACGCCTGCAGTCAATAGCGTGTTGAAAACCTCCGCAGCGGCGTGACGCGCTGTGCCTGTCCCGCTCGCAGCATGGCGTCCGCATTGCACTTGGCGCAGCTGGCGCAGCAGCTGCTGCAGGGGCTGCAGGCGGGCGCAGCCGCGTCGCCCGCCGCCACGGCGCTCTCCGCCAATGATGCCTTCCTGCTGGAGGCGGGCGTCACCCTCCACAGGTGCTCCAGCACGCTCCTGGTTTGAGTGTTTTCGATTTTCATGTATTCTCTTGGCGCACGCACTGACTGGAGACAATCGTCAGCACAACTGCCGCGACTGCTGTCAACTCGGGAAAGCTGCAGCTGCAATGTAGGAAGAGTGGATAGCAAGAGTGGACAGCAGGAGTGGAACTCCATCAACTCAGATAGAAGCTCCTGCTGGTTTTAGAAGTCGTCGTGAGGCCTCGTGTGCTCACCGCGGTTGATGCGTTGCTGTGTGCTTTCGCACTGCGCAGCGTGGGGCTGTTTGTGTCGCACGCGGGGCACCACAAGCACGCGGCGTACATCATCCGCAACAGCGAGCACCTGCTGGGCTTTGCGCCCGCGGAGGTGGAGCTCATCGCCCTCCTCGTGCGCTTCCACCGGTGCGTAGAAACTCTGTATTGAAACGAATCATAAAACATGGCACGTTTGCAATGTATCCTCAAGTGTGCATGCTCATCGCCCTCCTGACGCGCTTTCACATAAGAGGCTGTTCCCTCCTGTTACAGATTCTCGTATCAGAACGGCGTGGTACACGCGCAGCTCTGATGTTACAAGGGTTCCTGAAAGTATGACAGCGAGCTTGACACCCGCCCTGCGCGTGACACAGCGACTTCCGCCTTGAGAGTGCTTAAACCCTGAAGGACTTTCGATGTCCCGCAGGAAGAAGCCGCCAAGCGCAAAGCACGAGGAGGTGGCCAAGCTGGTGGAGCCGGGGCTGTTCGACAAGCTGCGGGCGCTGGTGGCCATCAGCCGCGCGGCCATCGCGCTGGATCGGCGCAACACCGGCGCTGCCGTGTCACGCGTCACCGTGCTGCAGGTGCCTGCAGTATTGTCGTGCATGACAATGTGGTATGTCATGCATTGTCCTCAGCAACTTGGCTGTCTCTGTCAAGCTGCCCCACATGCACTGAGTCATGGGGTATGATGAAGCCGATCAAACGATCAACCCTTTGCTGCAGGATGCCGCCAATATTGTCCTGGTCGTCTGCCCTGCCGACGCCGAGAATGGTGCGCCTCTCAAATTGGTTGTCGTTCTGTCAATGTCTGGCCTGTGTTCCACCGCCAGTAGTCGGCTGAACAGGCCAGAATTTGCTGAGACAGAGGGCGGCGGTGCAAAATGCCAGCAGTATCGTGGACTTGGGCTTCACATATCGACTGAGCGGCACAGTGGTAATCGTGATGGCAGCGCCGCCGCTGTGTACAGGCACGCAGGTGGCTGTGTTCAGCTGTGCCATGTGACCTGCAGGTGGCGTCGCCGACATTTCGCTGGAGCTGTGGGCACTGCGGCAGGAGCTGCCCTTCTTCGAGAAGGTGTTTGGTCAATCGTGCGCGGTGGTGGAAGGCTGCGGCGACATGCGCGACCCCGAGGGGCTGCTGTCAAGCCTGGACGCTGTGGTCAGCAAGTGAGGCGCACATGCGGTGTGTGGACATGGGGAGGGTGTGGGGTCCGACTGCTGCAGCGATGTGAGAGTTGACGAGAGATTGTTGCTGGCGAGTCCGTGTGGAAGTAGAGTTAAAACTGGCTGTCCTGGTTTAGGTAAATACCTTCTGGTTCGTGATTTGCTATTGAGAGCGCGGTTGAGAGAATCTGTTGGACAGAGTCCCGGTAAGCCTGCAAGGTGTAAGCGATCAGTTTGCAAGCCTGTTTCAAAACCTACAACACCTGACACTGTTTGCAAAGGCGCGACGAGTTGTTCGTCGTGTCCAGGGTGTGTGCGCTGCACCTTGAGTCACCTTCTGCGTTACGGCGATGCTCCCTCTGAGGGTTGATATGATGGATTGCAGCTGCTCATGGCAAGCAGCAGGGTACGACACTTAATCGCAATCTCTATCAGATGACCCATCAAACTCCTTATTCTAGTGCTGACATCCACTGACAACCCACCAGCCGCTGCACCCCTATGCATGGGCCTGATTGCAGCAAAGAATGGCCACGGCCGCAGCAGATCCCGCCGCCGGCGCCCGACCGGAGACGTGTGGCTGACGCCGCCGAAGGTGCTGCTAGTCGCCCTAGTCGAAGGCGTTTTCGAACTCGGCCAGCTCCTCGTCGAAGTCGGTGGCCTTGCCGCCGGCGCTGGCGGGCGGGTCATCGAGCGGCACATCCTCCACATCCGCGTCCAGGTCCAGGTCCAGGTCGTTTTCGAAATCGTCCTCCGCATCATCGATGCCCTCCACGTCCCACTTGAACTGCGCAGAACAAACAGGTAATGACAAGTCAGCAAGGTGTGGACGAGTAGTTGCAAGGTGCAAGCATGAAGCCTTGACAGCTCGACCAAGACGACATCAGCGTGGTCCCACGAGTGAGGTGCGCTTGCAAAATGCCAGCAATCGCAGGTATGCGACCAGGCACCTGCCCGCGCACTCAGAGGTGCGCGCACTCAAAGGTGCGGCTGCTCGGCACCTGCCCGCGCACTCAATTGCGAGATCGGTCAGGGAGGCACACCTCGGAGGATTGGGCGGCCAGGCCGTCTGACTGCTTGCCGGCCGCTGCCCTCGACACAGGGGCCAGCTTGGCGGTTGCGGGCTTGGAGGCTGCCGCGGCGGCTGGGCGCGCCGCCGGCTTCGTGACCTTTGGCGCATCGGCCGATGCTGTCGCCTTCGTGGGGGCTGCTGCGCGGGATTCGGAACTGGCGCTGACGGCAGCCGGCTGAGACGCCGTGGCCCGCTGCTGTCCCGGCGCCGGAATCTGTGCATGCTTCCGGGCCTGTATCAGAAGACAATTTCAATCAGCCAGGCATCGTGGGTATGCAAGCGTGAATGCCTGATCGACAGGGCAGCAAACACAGACTAGCATTGCGCGATTTCATCGTCATGGTGTTGCGCAGCATCTGGGCTCACCGGTTGTGCGGGCTCAGCGGCTGTCGTGGCGTTTGAAGGCGCGGCGGCAGAGGGCCGTGCTGAAGATGACAGCGGTTTTGCAGTGGCTCCCTGTTCGCGCTCCTGCGATCAGAGACACAAAAGCGATCAGCAGTCATTCTGCGGGGACTGCAGGGCGGGGGAGCTGACGGAATGCTGTGACTCAAGTGACTCCTGCTGGGGCAGCTTTCGAGAACTCCACATGCGGCAAGGCCCAGTCCTCACCTTGCGAAGTTCCTCCCTTGACTTCGGCGGCGGAAAGCCACCCGCAGCCTTGGGCGCCTGCTGCAGCGCTGGCCTCTCAGCGCCCTGTCCACAGCAGCCGCAGGCATCAGTACTGCCTCTTCACGACGGATCGCTTATGCAAAGCTCATGCAAGGCGTGGAGACCCATAGAAGCTGCAATGGTGTCTGCAACACAGGTTTGGACTGCAAATATGGCATGCAAACAAGAGGGGGCTCACCCCCAGGGGCGCGGCGTTTGCGAGCGAGGGTCGCTTGGCTACGGCCTTGGGCGCGCTACTGCGCCCCTGCAGCCTCGCCGACGCTGAAGGCTTTGCTGCTGTCGCTGCTGCTGCCGCCATGCCACTGCTGCCGCGCCGCAGAGGCGCCTCAAGCGGGCTGCTCAGTCTGGCAGCTGTCCTGCCTGCTGGCCGCGGCTGCAACGTGCTAGGCGCAGTGACTGTGCGCGGCCGCTTGGCCGGGTTCTGGGGCGCCTCCTCCAGTGTCAGAGGCACCTGCAGCAGAGTATGGTCTGCAACTGAGATGAAGGTCCTTTACTCAGAAGGCTGGCTCATTGGAGTAACACAAGCAGGCAAACATTTTCCTGATGGCCCAGCTACAAGTCAGTACGAGCATCGCACTTCTGCACCACGACATGCCTCTCAGTGACACATGCCACTCATGTGACCGACCAACGAAAACGCACCGCACGGCCTCCGGTGGTGCGCTTGGCCGCCTGCTGCCTGTCATCGCGCTCGCTGCTGCCGCCGCGGCCCAGCCGCTTCGGGGCGGCAGACTCACGCTGCTGCTCCCGCTGTGGCTGCTGCTGCTGTGGCTCCTCCCCACCCAGCCGCGGCCCCAGTCGGTCCAGCACGGAGCGCCGCTTGGCCGGCTGTGGCGACGGCACCTCCACCGACACTGCCGCCCCGTTGCTGCTGCGGCGCTGCGGCTGCTGCCACTCGCCCTGGTCCCTGCATGGCAGCATGAAATTGCGTTGAAAGGGGTAAAGGCACTAGCTGCAAACTCGCCGCGCTCAGAGAGCAGCCCACTGCACTTCCTGTGCTTGGGAATGGGGCGACAGCTTTGGTTCCCCAGATTCGAGCAACAGTCCAATAGACATCTGCACGTCAAACACAGTGAGCTTTCATGAAGCTTGAAAGAGGCGCACCTCCAATCCTGCGGATCGTCTCGGCCTGGGCGCCTCGCATCCTGCACCGGCTGAGCCGCGGGGCTCCACCCAGGGCAGGCGGGGCCCCAGTCGCGGGGGCCGCCTCCCGCTGACCCGCCTGAAAAGCCGCCTGAAGAGCTGCCTGCGGCCGCAAAGCCGCCGCGGCCGCCGACCACACCGCCTCCCACGCCGCTGTTGCTGCCGAAGCCGCCGCCAAACGCCGCCGGCTGCTGCTGCTGAGACTGCTGGGCGAGCCGCCCAGCCGCCTGCTGCGGCCGCTGCTGCGGTGCAGCCGCCCGCACTGGCTTTGGCGACTCCAGCTGCACCATGAGGTTGTCGTCCGCGGGCGGGCACTGAAACGACGGCCGCGGGAACGCCGGTCGCGGCACGCTCGCCTCGAGCGGCCTGCTGAGCTTCTCCTCGACTGTGGCCGGCCGCTGCGTCGCTGGCTGCCCCGCCGCCTTGCTCTGAGGGCCAGACGGTCAGCAGGACGTCAGTCTTGCTGTGCCGACGCAGCTCCAGCATCAATTGGTGGAAATTTCTTGCAGGATAGACACATGGGAAGGACACATGCATCAGTTGAGGCAGTTTAGAAATGCGCACCGGGTCGTGGCGGAAGGGGCAGGCGGCTCCGTTCCTGCATTGCCCTAGCAGGAAGTAGCGGCAGTCTACGCTGGTAGGGTTTTGCGTAGCCGCCTGCACCATGGCGCGCTTGGCCTGCAGAAGGACACCCGCTTCAGGCAAGTGCGTCTTGGTCTGGAGCTACAGCAGGCGCATCAAACAAGCAGAAGATGGGGATGTGCAACGCCGTGTGTGAGACGTGTTTGCCATCGACAGGACCCACCTCATCGTGTGCGAAGAAGCAGCTGGTGTTCCTGCAGCTGCCTCGCAGGAAGAACACGCAGTCCTGGTACTGCCGTAGGTCCATGTTGATGCCGGCAGTGTCCTGCAGCGGACAACACACTTTCAGCTGCGCAGCTGAGGCGAGAGACTCAGATATAGCTGTGCAGATGGGCGCTGTCTCACGTCACATACGCAGACGACTCACCTCCTCGTCGCTGAAGACGTGCTGAGGGCGGTCTGCACAAGGAAGCAGCTCGTCGCATCAGCAGTATGCCGTCAGTCACTCCATCCGTTGCAGTCCTCGTCCGGGCATAGCCGCCTGGGGTGGGCCCGGCGTCGCGATGCGTCTTCAATCGAGCCGCACTCGGCGCAGCAGCGCAGCTGTGCCACAGCTCCGTCGAGCTTGTCGCTGCCTTTGTTGTGTGAAGCGTGAGCGGGCTGCCACTGACGCTGGCTGCCACCTCAAGCTCAAGAAGCCTGGCTGCTGGACCGAGCTGTATATCTGACAAAGATGGTAGGCGCCCGCTGCCACAAACAGACACAATCAACCAAAGGCAAGTCAGCGGAGCCCCCCACATCATACTGACTCTGCAACAGGCTTGACAGGCAGGCCCAACCCCCACACCCGACATGCACCCGCTGCTGATGCGTACCTGTATTTCTGGCGGCGTCGGCTGTGCAAAACTAGGAGGAATACTTCAGCTCGCGCACGAAAAGCGATTTCACGCAAGGGACTCTTGTATCTTGCGAGTCTTCGGAAGGGTTTAGCCAGCTTGCGGCACACTGTGGAAGCGCGCCCGCTGATCGACGCAATCCATCTGTGACAGTCACAGTGTGCGTCTGGCGTGCTCGTTTTGCGCGTCGGAAGATCTGCATTTCTTCCGATGGCCTTCTGGGCCGGCTCCTCGCGGCTCGCTGCGCTGCTCACGCAGGCCAGCCACACGCTGTCTGCTCACCAGCCTTCTTTGGCCGCCTCAGCCGCGCCGTGCGCGGCTGCTGCAGGCCTCGCAGGTGCACACTTGCATGAACTACCGAACTCCACCAGCGCACCGTGTTGCAAAGCCTCACCCCCGGGCGAGCGTGCCACCTCACACTATGCATTAATGGTCTGCAGGCGGACGCATCGTGCAGCAGGTAAGGTGGCTGGCGCAGCCTGCGCTGGCAGAGTCGGAGAGCGATGAAGAAGCGGCCGCCGCGGCGCCGAGGGAGTACCCTCGCCGCACCGGTGCCATCGCCGTGAAGGTCGGCATGACGCAGGAGTGGGACCAGTGGGGCGTGCGACTGCCGCTGACAGTCCTGTGGCTGGACGACTGCCAGGTGTGTCGGCCTGTTTGTCGCTACTCCCAGTGTCCCGAGGTGCCTCGCCACCCTGGCCGTGTCTCATGCGGTGCTGCAGCTCCTTGCGCATTGTGCCGCGTCAAAATCCCGCGCCCTCCGGCTGGTAGGTGACACAAGTGAAGACGAGGGACAAGGAGGGGTACACGGGCCTGCAGCTGGGCGCCGGCAGCAAGAAGGAGAAGCAGGTCATGGGCAGCCAGGCCGGGCACTTCAGAGTGGCGGGCGTGCCGATCAAGCGCGAGGTCGTCGAGTTCCGTGTGTCCCCGGTGCGGCGCCTTTGATCAAAGCAGACTCCTTTACCATGGCGACATCATCGTCGCGACACAACATTGCACCAGCTGGTGTTTCACGTTCCCGCATGCGGCGCGACACTAGACTGCCTGTGGTTTCATTGCCTCTGGCATGCATCTGTGTCTGCACCAGGGTCTGGAGACCACCAGCACGGTGACGTATGCGCCGAGCCTGAGAGACAGCGCTCATGTGCGCTCGATGTGTTCTGTCACAGGAGGGCCTGCTGCCAGTCGGCACGGAGATCCGCGCCACGCACTTTGTGCCGGGCCAGTACGTGGACGTCACAGGCACCACCATCGGCAAGGGCTTCCAGGTAGGCGTTGATCGAGATTGCTTGCAAGTCTGAGTCTGGTCTGTCCGGTGCTGATTACCGTCTGCTGATTGCCGAGGCGGCTGGATGCGGAGGGCATGCGGCAAGGTGCGTTTTCTCAATCTTCAAAATACCGCAATGCTACTGTTTCACTCTGCCTGCAATTGACACTCGTGTTTTGGAACGGCTTCCAGGGCGTCATGAAGCGCTTTGGCTTTGCGGGTGGGCCCGCCAGCCACGGCACGAGCAAGGCGCACCGGCTGCGCGGCTCCACCGGGCAGTGCCAGGACCCTGGCAAGGTGTGGCCGGGCACGCCGATGGCAGGCCGCATGGGCGGCAAGCGACGCACGCTCCAGTCCGCCTGGGTGTACAAGGTGAGGCGCTTCGCACGACTGCTGGATGGCTGAGCATAGATGCTGGATCGACTCAGCGCCACGAGAGTGCATAAGCACCCCTCAACATCGGCGGAGCCTCGTAACACAGCATTCAAGCGTCTCCAGAGGACTGCCAATGTCATACTTGCATCCGTCATGGTCCATTGAAACAGCTCTTTGCCATGTGTTCGCAGGTGGACCCGGAGAGGAACCTGCTGTACGTGAAGGGGCAGGTGCCGGGGCACAAGGGCAACTGGGTGTATGTGCGTGATGCGGTCTACAAGACCGCCGAGGACCAGCCGGCGCTGCCTTGGCCGACCGCCGCGGCCGACCACCAGGCGGCAGCACCGGCGTCGCCGGACCGCATGGACCCCTTCGCGGGCTGATGTACTGAGTGTGGCAAGGGAACGAGACATTGCTTCGAAGAGATGGGACGGCGCCGCTGTTCCTTCTGTTTTCTCATTGCGGCAACGGCCCAGCATGCTGACGACGCATGCTGGTGTATTGCGTGCTGGACTGGAACACTAAGCGACTTGAGGAGCACGTCCTTCAAGCAGCGCAGTACTGCCCACTTCAGTCCTGAAAGCTCAGGGCGAACCTGCTTGAACCCGCACGTGAGCATGTCCACGTCGAAAGCCAAATCACCTCTCAGTTTGCACTCGATCACACCTGTTCCATCCCCAGACCTGCAGTTGACATCACGTTTCGAACACGAAAACCGGTCACAGCCGCAATCTAAACTTCAACGCTTGACGACAACTGCATCGGAAACAACACCTATGCTTTCCGTCCGGAGCACCGCTTTGCATCGACAATCCGTGGGCGTTCAGCATACATGCGCACGGTCACAGGTAAGTATTTCAGCAGCACTGCTGCCTGCCACTTCAGAGGAGTTCAGCCTAGGTGCTCATATTGTGCCGCGCCTGCGCCGCAGGTGCTGAGCAGGCCCTTCACAGGCCATCGCCCTGCTTCTGGTAGCACTCGCTCGTCCTCGGGTGAGCGAAGGCATCTCTTTCTGTGTATTGGTCGCGCATCACTAATCCTAGCTGATGCAATACTCTTTTTGTTCACTCGCAGGGCGGTCGCCGCTGCGGTGTCGCTTCACAGGCACAGCGGTCAGAGGCGCCCGGTCAAATGGCTCGCTCGTCCTCGCGGCTCAGTGGCTGGAGAACAGGTGAGAGCGACAGTCGCTGGTGAGGTGAAAGACTGCTACTTTACGTCCCGCCAATGTGTCCTGCCAACCTGGTGATGCGGAATGTCTCTTCACTTTCCTATCTCATCCAGGAGTGCTGCACATCATGTGTTTCACGCCTTGCACTCCTTGCGCCCCTCAAGCCCGAAGCCAAACACAGTCAGCTGGAGTTGTGGTGCAGTGCTCAGAGCGCTCTCTGAAATCCTATCAATCGTTTGGATGCAGCGCGGAGACTGAGGTGCAAGTGCCGCTGGAGAAAGCGTGGGGCTTGTGGGAGGACCGGGAGCTGATTCCGCGGTGGATGCCCTGGATCAAAAGCGTCACGGTGCAGTCCGACGACCCCAAGCTGTCGCGCTGGCTGCTGTCCACACGGCAGTTCGGCCGCGACTGGGAGTTCTTCTGGCTGGCGCAGAACCTGACGCCCATCAAAAACCAGAAGGTCCGGCACCGCCTGATTCCTGCCGCCCTGTATCCTTGACCTAGGTGATATTAGGCGTCCTCTGCTGAGTGCAGCTGGTGGGTGGCTCTGTGCAACTGGGCATGCCCTCTTCTGCAGATTCACTGGCGGTCAGTCCAGGGTTCCAGCAGCATGGGCGGCGCGGTCGACATTGCAAACCGGGGGCAGATCCGGTTCTACAGGAAGTCACCGTCATCGTGTGCCGTCAAGCTGACGATCTCCTACGAGCTGCCAGACGTGCTGGTGCCCTTTGGCAACGTGAGTTGCCGTTTCGTCTGTCTCTGCGTGATCCATCCGGATGAATATTTACATGTTTGTGCTGAAAAACTCGCACATCCTGTTATGAATAGACCTGTTGCATCGGCGCGCAGATCGCATGCATGCCACTGGACATCCGAGCTGACGGGATGCATGCCTGCCTGCCGCAGAGCCTCACACCGTTGGTGGAGGGGATTCTGTCACGAGACATGGACCGGTTTGCCAAGTATGCGGTGGAGCATTGAGAACATGGGAGAATGGGCACATGGACATGGTGCTGTGTAGTTTCATGGCTGGACAGTGTGGAGCGTATCAAAGACAAGTCTGTGAAGAATGTGAACCATCTGTACAGAGTGCATACCTATTGCTTGTGAGCGGTCATTGCGTACTCGAGTGTGAAGCCATGCATTTGTAAAGGAGTTGCACGATTTCCGTTGCCTGATCCCATCTAGATGGCAGACCAAAGCCCATTCTGTGTCACGGCTAACCTACTGTATCTCCAGCTACAACACACACAACCCCAGCATGTCTCTGCCGCGCCCAGCCCCCACAGTTAACCCCGGTTCTGATGTACAACTGCGGCGGCCGACGCGCCGAGCAGCCAACACTTGGCTGCTCGTGCTCACGCCGGCCTGTCACCACACCCCCACGTTCACTAGGTAAGTGATTCAGCCGCCGTCGGCTGCAACCCCTCCCACTGCTGCTGGGCAGCTGCATACGGTGCCTCTCTGTCAACCCACCGCCGCCGCCTATAGGCCGGGCATGGGGAACTGGCTGGCAAACTCCTCGACCTCCTGCCGCAGCTGCGCCAGCTCCGCGTCGCCGGACTGCTCCTTCAGGTGCGCGCCAAAGGCCTTGAGCTTGCCGTCGCCGGGCGTCGACGCCTTGAGCCGCTGCGAGATCTTCACGCCGCTGCAGACGGAGGGAACGGCGAGACATTCAGCCAGTGCCTACGCATGGATCGCATGGCCGACGCAGTAGAGAGGGTGCCAGCGCGTCACAGTAATGTTAGTCTCGTGTAGGCATCTTTGACAGCACTTTCATCTAATTGGCGAAGCACTGTTCCTCAAACTGTGAAGGGAGGCGCACCGGTCAATGAAGTCAGCGACGCGGCGGAAGTCGTCCTCGACAAAGCCGCGGGTGGTGAGCGCGGGGGAGCCGATGCGCACGCCGCCCGGCACCACCGCCGACTTGTCGCCGGGGACGCTGTTCTTGTTCAGCGTGATGGCCGCCTCGTCCAGCACCTGAACCAGGAAAGCGCGGCGAATTTTGCTTTGTCCTGCTTCTGTTGATGCCGGCCCGCACAGCACTAGAAACAGCGCCACACTGTCTGACTCGAACGACATGCCATTGCAAAATGTGCCATGCGCAGACAGCAGCAGATGGGGCGGCCCGATGCCACATCACCATAACCCAATGATGCACGGTGCTGCACGGTGAGCGCACCTGCTGCACACGGGCGCCGTCGATGCCGGAAGGCTTCAGGTCCAGCAGCACCAGGTGGTTGTCCGTGCCGCCCGACACCAGCGTGTACCCCAGCTCCAGCAGCCTGCGCAGACGAGGTGGGTGTTGCTGATTGTTTCGGTGCAGCTGACCAGCTTCTGATCTCTTGCTGAAGCTGCCTTTGCCCCTTTTCTGTGCTTCTTTCCAGTCTCTGTCTTCCCGTCGCGCTGCTGAAGAGCGGACGACAAGCCAACAGCCAGCACAACAGCCTGTGCAGGATGTACAGGTCAGCCGCCAGGTCCCAAGCCGCGCGCACCGCACTGCCAGGTCGCGCATGTTGGCCACGACCTGCTGCTGGTGGAAGGGCGCTGGGTTGCAGTGCTTTTTGGGTATTTGAGACATTTATTGAAAGCAGACACCAGGTCCTACGACCGCACGGGTCCCAGAGCCGCCGCGCACCGGTCTGCCAGGGCGCGGGCGTTGGCAACGACCTGCTGCTGGTAGGTCTTGAACTCGGGGGTGGCGGCGGCGCGCAGCGCAACGGCCAGGCCTGCGATGGTGTGGTTGTGGGGGCCGCCCTGCAGCCCCGGGAATACCGCCTGATTGATCTCCCCGCCCAGGTTCTTGCGGTAATAGATCATGCCTGCGGGACACAGAAATATATACAGAGGTCAATGTGCTGCTTCGTCTATGACTGACTCTACACAGTCAGTGCCTTCCACCCAGGCGAGCTGACACACTGGCAGAAGGCACAGGAATCGGCACCGGCGGCTGGCTGGCAAAAAACAGGCGCACGGACGGTCAAAAGGGCGCACCGCCGCGGGGGCCGCGCATGGACTTGTGCGTGGTGGTGGTGACCACATCGGAGGAGGCGAAGGGGCTCTCCACCACGCCCGCCGCCACCAGGCCGCTACACGGCAGAATCAAAAGACGTTGTGTTGTGTCTCTGCCGGCCGGCGCGCTTCAGCGTTAGAGAGACAGACTGCCGTGTCACAATCCAGAGCCTCAACAGCCGAGGGCCACATGTCTGCAGCAACACGAGAGTAAAAGGAACCCCAATCACTAGGCACCCCCACCCCAGGACCCACCTGATGTGCGCCATGTCGGACATAAGGTAAGCGCCCACGGAGTCCGCGATCTCACGCATGCGCGGGTAGTCGTAGTCCCGCGCGTACGCTGATGCGCCCGCGATGATCAGCTTCGGACGGAAGAGCTTGGCGCTGGCCGCCAGCGCCTCATAGTCCACGAGGCCTGTAGACTCGTCCAGCCGGTAGGGCATGGACTCGAAGTAGACGGAGGTGGCGGACACCCGGCGCTTGGGCGTCATGAAGCCGTGGGTCAAGTGCCCGCCTGCAGGGACCGCCGAAATGCGTGAGCAATGCCATGTGCTCTCGCGGGGAAGGACGGGGTGTTTGGCCATGTCTGTGGCTGGCTTTGTGGTGGCCTCAGCTTGCAGCGCAGGCTGAGCAGTGGCCATTGAAATGATGCCGGACCCCCTGCGCAGCCATGTGCCTGCCTGACATTGTTGGTGGCAAGCCGTGGAGCCAGCCATTGCCGAGCAGAGCTGAGCAGTCCACCAGCTGTCGGTGCCCTGCCATCACAGTTTTCGACCCTTCGCCAGCCCTGTGCTCACCGTGGGGCAGGTCCAGGCCCATGATGCGGTCGTGGGGCTGCAGCAGCGCGGTGTACACCGCAAAGTTGGCGGGCGAGCCTGAGTGCGGCTGCACGTTGACGCCCCACTCCTCTGGGTCCAGGCCATACAGCGCCAGCGCCCGCTCCTGGAGGAATGTCAATGCAGATGTCAAAACAAAGTCATTTCAGACGGGAGAATTGGCACAGGCTGCCGTGGAACCGTCAGCCACCGTCGCTGACAAAACTGACGGCCGCCGGGACGGCGCACAGGTGACGCACTAAAAACGGTTCATGGTGTGCAGCACTGACCTGGCAGAGGCGCTCCGCCTGGTCGATGAACTCGTTGCCGCCGTAGTAGCGGGCGCCCGGCAGCCCCTCCGAGTACTTGTTGGTCATGCAGGAGCCAACCGCCTGCATCACCTGCGGTGCCGCCATGATGGCGATGCTTAGGACTCCGCGCCTCATGTCTGCTGCCATAATTCCGGCTGGTCGTCTACAGGCAGACTATTGATACCATGTGTGGAATCGAAACACATTGAGAGCACAGCGTTCATGCTGTCAGGTAACATGCGGCGGCACGGCGGCAGGGGGCGGCTGCGCACCGCTCGGGAGGTGAAGTTCTCTGACGCGATGAGCTCCAGGCCGTGCACCTGGCGGCCCTTCTCCTGCTTGATGATCTCCGCGATCTGAGGGTCCACCTCGCTGAGCGGCCCGTCATGCTGGAACAGCTCTGCCGGCTCTGCGCAGCGGCATATAAGCAGCTGATGCACAGCCGTATGCAACGCATGCGCACATGGGACAGATTGAACTTCACATCGCGTTACAACTCGTGAGGAAGGCTTGCGCATGATGTTGTGTCCAGAAAATGCATGTCAACGCACTAATACGAGAGCCCTCGGCCTTCTGCGTCTCGATTGCGGCCCTGCACACGAGGGAGCGCCTGCCGCGGGATACTGATAGCTGGCTGGCGGCACATGGCCGCTTGGATGGCAGTGACGGACACTGCGCCTTCAGCAGAGCGTTCAGGGACGTTTGCATGGCGGCCTACTTATATTGAAAATTTCTCGAGCACAAATGTGCGACGGATTGCACAGCCTTTCGGAAACGTGAAGATCCTGTTTTTCGGCTCAAGCGGGCCGGATGCGGCGTTGCAAAATGGGCAAGTTGGGCGACGCGCGACGTCGCAATGTGTCACTTTTCGGCAGTGTCTTTGCACGCCCCCTGCTCGCTTATGCACGTTGCTTCAACTTCAAGCTCACAGAAGCTCACTTGGCCATATTCCGCTGGATAACGCGAAACCCCAAAGCAGGCAGCGTTCCTGTTGAACTGCTCGCGGCGGCACGCGGTGTGCCAGGCACCCACCCTTGAATCCTTTCCCAGCAACACCTCCAATTGGGCATTTTTGTAGCGAGCTCCTACAAGGCTACGCGAAGGTGCGGCAGCATGTCGCTGCCTTTTGCCAACGACGGCAGCTTCTTCGAGCAGTTCCAGCGCGCCCAGCAGGGCGGCGCGCAGCAGCAGCACGGCGGCGAGCAGGACCCCGCGCAGCTCGCCTCCAGTGGCGCCGCGCTTCCCCAACCGCCGCACCCCAGCGTGGAGGAGGGCGAGCTGGCGGGCGAGAAGCAGCAGTACCAGCAGTACGGCTACCAGGTGGCGCCGGATCCATACCAAGGTCACTACGCAGCCGATGCGAGCGCATTGGACCCGCAGCAGCAGCACCCGCAGCAGCAGGACGCAGCCTATGCGCAGCATGATTATGCGGCAGCGGCGGCCGACTACCAGCAGGACCAGTACGGCGCGTACCCGCCGCAGCAGCAGGGGCAGCCGGGGCCGGATGCGGACGCGCACCAGTGGCAGCTGCAGGCGCAGTATGATGCATATCCATCGGAGCAGGCGCGGCGGCAGTACGAGGAGGCACAGCAGCAGGCGGCCGCGCAGGAGCAGTACCTGCAGCAGCACTTTCAGCAGCAGCAGCAGCAGCAGCAGCAGGCGGACACTGGCGAGGAGCGGGACTTCAACGCCTGCGAAAAGTTCTTCGGGCCGTGGGAGGGCTCTTGCTTCAAACTGGTATTTAGCCCTGGTCAACACGCCTGAAGATCCTGCGGTTGCACAGCTCTGATGGTGGTGGCGCAGCGCTGGCTGCTGTTGCCCAGCCGGCTTACGCTTGCCAGACCAAAGCTGCCAGAATAGGCTGCAGGGTTTTGCTCGTCAGCATATCCTCTTTATCTGCTCATGTTGTCAGGGACCGAGTCCACAATGGTGCAGGGAGAGCAGGGACTGGGCTACTACAAGCTGAAAGAGTGGCCGCCGGCGGTCAAGAAGTCTGTGGCAAAGACTTCTGCCGCCGCGGAGAACAAGCCGAAGGTCATCCTGGGCAACAACAGCATCATCAAGGGCTTGGCGCCCAAAGGCGGCGTCGCCAAGAAGAAGAAAGCAGGTGGGGTCCTGCGTCTGTCTGTGTGCTTTGATATCTTCTGTTGGGAATTTGGCAATTTGTAGGGAAACAATGTTGGCCAGGTCGGCGGCCTTCTCGTGTCGTACTGCTGGCTGCCATGAAAGACGCTCATGCTGACGCTGGAGAGCTTGGTGCCATTGTCGACACAGATGACGCAGAGAAGCCTGCGTATCTGCGGGAGATGGAAACCTGGCAGCGGCAGGCATGCTCCAAGGACGATGCCCGTCGGTCGCTGGTCAAGTAGGGGCATGCTGTTGCATAATGCGCTTGTCCAGAACCAGCTGCTTACTATCATAGTGGATGCACCATTGCGCCTCACACCTGTGACTTCGGATTGCTTAGTGTGTCAATACTCGTATTGATGTAAGCTGTACATGACTGCCAGACCAGATGCTGCAACGCCAGTACCATAAATCGGCCCACCTGTGCCTGACAGCGAGGACAGCGCAGATTATCATGTCGCTACCCGTCACCGGCGTGCAGCGGTGAGCTCCAGCCACGTTGGACATGCTATGTCGCGCGGTGCATGTTGATAGCTGCATTTCAGTTGTCGGTGCTCAGACTGATCAGTGGGACAAGAGGCTGACGTCACTGCCCGATGCCAGGCTGGCATGGCCCCAAATTTCAGTTGCAATCGCTACCGTACTTCATTTGATCTGACTTCTGGCCCATTACCCACCATTGGCAGGTAAACCGTCTCTTCTGCAAATTACTGCTGCTGCTGCGGCCTTTCCAGCCGCTTGATCACCCTGGCAGGATTGCCGGCGACCACCGTGTATGGCTCGACATCCTGCACCACACAAGCCACCAGCTCAATCAAGTCATGTACAGATTACATGATGTGCATGCAGATTGGCACATGCTGGCACTTCAACAAATACTAGCAGGCCGCTGGTTTGAAAGAGGATGCAGCCGAGCAGCTGTCAGCGCTGGCCCACCGCACCTTGGTGACGATTGAGCCGGCTCCGACAGTGCATCCATCGCCAATCGCGACGCCAGGGCAGACAATGACGCTCCCGCCCTGGACATGCAGCACAGTATTGCACTCGAAGCAGCGTTGCGCTCCAGGAAACTCGTACGAGTTGCACGATTGTATTCTACTAGCAATGCGACACAGGCACGCATATTGGAAATCACAAGGAGGCTCACAATCCAGCAGTCGTTGCCGATCTTGATGGGCTTTGCAAACTCCGGGCCCTGAGAGCATGCGTCACATGTCAAGGATGAGGCTCCAATTGCCATTTTGCATATGCTCATGCCTCACATGGACAGTGCTACAAGCAGTGGTCGCAGCGGACGAAACATGGGCTTTGTGGAACACGAGCCGCGCAGGACATTGGGGCGTACGCTGGTGCCGTTCCGCACTGCTGGGTCCAGCGGGTGCCCGGCCGTGTACAGCTGCACATTGGGCGCCATCAGCACGCGGTCGCCAATCGTGATGGTGTTGCAGTCCAAAAACACACAATTGAAGTTGCAATCTGCGAACAGAGCGAATAAAGACATGTCATTAGGATGTGCATGGAAGGTCTGACGTTGAGCGTGGCTTTGAGCTTGTGTGCTGGAATTACGCACAACCGCAGGGTGAGATATGACACTCAGAAAGGCTGACTTACAGACATCGCGCCCCAACTTGATGTTGTAGCCCTGCATATACAGAACAATCATCCAATCATGTGACCCACTCTGCAGTCCATCAAAGTTCACTGTGCTTTGTATTGCGACTCACATAGTCGCATGCAAATGGCGGCTCGATGAAGGGCCGGTGGCTGGTGTCAACGCTGCCCAGCAGGCCCTTCAGCATCTCCAGCCGCTGCGCCTGCTCCTCCTCCGACAGACCGCCGCTTGCATTGTACGCCTGCATGCAGCGTCACAGCATTGCTATCTCCCTGTCGCCATGGACATGACAGGGACAGAGCATGGCTGGCACTGCGGCAGACGCAAGGAGAGCCAGCAAACCTCATCCATGCTGCTGTTGAGGAAGCATGACTGCAAAGGTGACCTTGCTGTCAACACAGAAATGTCTCAAACGCACCGCGACCTTGACGCGGCACGTTGCCCTGTCCTCCTCTAGATCGGCGCCCTTCGGGGCAAAGGAATAGTACAGGTCGCCGGCCATCATCTTCTCCCGCTCCGTCCGCGTGTCATTGTCTGCATTTCCTACAACGTCAGTACGAGCCTCCACTCGACCAGCAGATGCTACAGTGCTGATGCGGCGTTCTTGCCGCTGCGGCATCAGCGAGCTGTTGCTGGCTCAAACGACAGCATGGACGTGGCAAACCTATGTCGATCCAAGAAGGAAAGGGTTCCTCGCGATCACAAGAGGGCTCTGAGACACATACAGGCAGGATCGCACCTGTCATGCTGACTTAGATCGACTGAACTTCCGACTCCGTCCTTGTCGTCGTTTGCAGCAGGGCGAGGAGATCCTTTCCGTCACCTTGCAGAAACGTCGCTGATTTGCTGCCTGATGACGTCTGCTTGCGGCGCATGCGTCGTGTCTGAGTATTGCTGACTAATTTGTCCCGGCACGTGCTGAGATCTGCAGGCTGCTGGCAGGTGCAACGCCATTGCTTTGCAAAATGTTGAGCGCAGCCCATGCACCGTTGGGCGTTCATATGGGCAGAGCTCTGTAACGTTCTGCACCACCCATCGCGGTCGGCCCAGGCGACGAATTCAAATAGTTGATAAAATTAAATTTTCAAATTACTTTTAAATTTGGACCATGCAAGCGGTGCACCTGTCTCACAGCAAGGCGCTCAGGGCAGATGTGTGCCAACAGCAGACCGGTACGTCTTGTGCTGCAATCTTGCGATCAAGTCGACCTAGCTCGATTTCTCACAGCATCACCAGGTCAAGCAGATTGGCAGGCGCAGCTTCCGGCAACGCCGCAGCAGCAGCAGCAGCAGCAGCAGCAGCAGCAGCAGGCACGTCAGAACGAGATAAGATGCTGGCGGGCCAGCTCTACATGCCCACAGGTAAACCATGCCTGCTCTGAAGAAGAAGCGATGGCTAATTTGTCACTGGCGTGATCTGTTCCTTCCCAACCTCAAGCATGTGCGCGCAGATGCACAGCTGACTCAGGAGCGGCTACACTGCCGCGCGAAGCTGAAGGCCTTCAACGGCAGCGACGGGATGACGGAGGAGGAGCAGGCGCAGCGTGTGCAGCTGCTCAAGGGGGTCGTCGGCGGGCTGCACGAGGATCACCCGCCCCACATTGAGCCGCCGCTCGCTTGCGACTATGTGAGTCGCAGCGCGAGCCACAGAGACCATCATTGGACTGTATGTGTGACGAAAACAGGCCATCGGATCTATGAGACGTACTTTCTCACTTGCAGGGCTACAACATCAGGCTTGGGCGCGATTTCTGTGGGTCGTTCTGCCTGAGCGCCTTGTGTCGCCTCCTGTGCCGCGCCTATCAAGACTCAGTCCGTGCTCAACGCCGCACCTTGCGTGCATGTGATTTTTCTGACATCTACGCGTCTGATGAACAGATTGCAACTTCAACTGTGTGTTTTTGGACACCAACGCCATCACCATCGGCGACAATGTCTTGTTGGGTCCCAGCGTGCAGGTGCGCGGCTGTATGGCATGTAGCTGGCATGCACCTCGCCACCTATGAGTAGCGCAGGATTCATCTCCTGAGGCTGGTACTGTTGCTGCTGCCAGCTCTACTGTCCGGCGCATCCGCTGGATCCCATCGAGCGCATCAGGTAAGATAAAATTTTGCATGGTTTGCCATTGCTTTGCCTGATCAACAGCATCCCCAGATGCCATGCGAGACGTCTGCAAAACCCGGTGTCGACTCGCATTCTGTCAGCCACTGAATTCTGTGGCTGTTTACAACAGCTACAAGGGCCCGCAATCATCGCAGCCGATCACAATCGGGAATGACTGCTGGATAGGCGGCAGCGCAATCATATTTGGTGCGCCCTGCAACAAACTCGTGCATGGTGTTGTCTGCTGACGTACAGTGGCTGTGGCCGGGGCTGATCAAGTTCTGACGCATGGCTGCGCAGGCGGTGTCACCATCGGGGAGGGCTGCACAATTGGTGCCGGCTCAGTGGTCACAAAGGACGTGCCTCCATTCACCGTGGCGGTGGGCAATCCCGCCAAAATCGTCAAGCACCTTCGAAAGGCTGCATAGGCTTCGCAATTCTTTGCTGGCCTAATACTTCGTGAGTGAATCAGGGAACAGGGATCATTCTTGACGGCAGCTTCTGGAGCTTGCTGCCTTGATATTCTTTCAATTCATTTGTACGAATTTGGCTTGAAACACGTTCATGAACGTGTTCCATGTGCCTTGAAAACAGAATTGCCCATCCGTCAGATGCTGAACACGTGTGAGCACCACGGCGCCATCAAGGCCATCAACGCGCTGCACCAGAAGCCATCGAGTGACAGAGCATTGGCCCAGCAGCCGTCCCTCAGTCCTTGCGCTTCTCGCGTCTCTTGGGCACTGGCTCCTCGTCCTGCGCATCAGCATCCACCCACTGAGCAAGGAGCGGCAGCCGAAGTGCATTGATGCACGAATGTTGCAACAATCGTGTGTGCAAGGTATCAAGGCATCGATGGATGTACTGTGTGGGAGCAAAGACGACTTCACCACTCGTGTCAACAAGGATGTCAGCGTCGGCGTCACCATTGATAGAACTTCAGGACTGGTTCGTTGGTCCATGCTCACCTCTTCCGCCTCGTCTGCTTCATCGTCTGAGGGCTCAACCGCCTTGGGCCGGCTGCGCCCCTTCCGCTTCTGCTGCGAGCCGCTGCCGCCGCCGCTGCGTGGCTCTGGCGCCGCCGCCGCTTCTGCCGGGCTGCCTGAGGTCCCGGCTTCGTCCTCAGCATCGCTGCTGGCCGGAGACGCCTGCGAAGGAAAGCAACTCACGTCAACCAGATCTAGCCGAGGTCCCGAAGCCATAGACTACCATACCACTCCACTCTCTCCATAGCTTCAGCAGGACTGCATGGCAGGACTGTGGACTGTATTGAAACTGCAGCACGATTTTGTGAGTTCGCCACTGCAAACCAGCACCATACCACTCAGACAGCGCTTGCACGTTGACCTGGATGTCGCAGCTCCGCAATTGTGCCCCTGATCTGAGCCGTTCCTGATCAGAAAAGTTCGCTCAAAAGTAAGCGATGAGTGTGAGCTCGTGATGAATGTATCGCCCACCTGGGCGGGGGCGCCGTGGTCGCGCGGCTCGCGGTGCTTCAGCCGGAAGTCCTTCGGGTGGCAGTAGCGCTTCCACGTCTCCCAGTTCTCCATGGTCATGTTGATCACAAACTGCAGGCGCTCCACGTCTGGCGCCTGCTCCGTGTCGTCCGCGACCGCCGACACCTGCACATGATTCAGCCGCTTTGCCATGGGTGTCGCTTGGATGATAAGATGATTAAGCAGTGGCACCATCATATCATAATTGAGTAGGTAGAGGCAATGCCGTCGCTGCGTCAGCCAGCGCGGTGACAATAGACCAGGATGATAACACGTCAGAAACTGGTTGCACAAGACAGGCACCCATGCCTGCAGTGAACAGCAGCCATGGGAGCAGGTACGCATGTGGCAGTGCACAATGCACACCTTGTTGACCATGATGCCCTTATCCGACTTGGTGAGCGACACCTTGCCGTCCTTGACCTGCAGGCGCGCAATTGCAAAGCCGCAGTCAGCAAGATGCTCGTTTTGAAAGCGCCAACCGCAATGCAGCTACCCAGTGCCACCCAGTGCTACCTCGTGAGATGCTGAGAGAGACAGTGACCAGCTTCGCACGCAGAGTGACCAGGACGGGCGCCAGAGCGACCGGCAGTGCACGTCGCCCTGTTGGGTGCGCAACACACGGCCGATGGACAGTGCAGCACACTGCCCTGCTGGCTTTTGGCACCCGCCAAGCGCAAGGGCCGCACCAGGAAGGACACGGAGAAGGTGTTCTCCACGGTCTGCGCGAAGGAGGCGTGGTTGACGACCAGCTCCAGGAATGGCACGCTGCCCTCCTTGATCAGCACCGCCCACACCTCGTCCAGATTCCTGTCCGTCTCCTGCTTCTCCGTCTCCTCCATGTTCTGCGGGAGTGCAAGAACAAAGGCGCTTGGAGGCGAGTTTGAATAGTTCGGGTTTCAAGGTTTTGCCGGCGGGCCAAGTTAAGGCGAGGAAGCACCGCTGGCGACTGTGACTAGTTTCTCGTAAATCTTGCAAATGGGGAGGCCGGAGTGCACACACAGACTGTATGGCGACTGCCGGCTGCAAGGCAGAACCTCAGAAGGACATCGCTAGCAGCAGCACCCCCTGGTGCGCAGTCAGAGGCCCTTGCGCCCGCGCATTGAAGCTGCCCTGTGCTGTGCTTACAAGCAGGAGCAAGGGAATCGACGGCGGGCTAGCTGCGAGCGGTTGGGAGAAGCACTCACATTGATCTCGTCAGGGCGCACGACCTCGGCCAGCTGCTGCTTGGCGTGCCGCACTGGCGCCTTCCGCAGCTTGACCTTTGCATCCAGCGGACCCACCTGCGCGTGCAATCGACGTACTGATGCCATGGTTTTATGCTCAGGTGTGTCCAACGCCGGAAAAACATCCGCCTGGTTCCGGGTCATGAAAGCAGCCCCCGAAAGCTGTGCTGATCGCTCAGCAAGCACTGGCAACCCAGTCTGGTCATCGCCTCAGCACCAGGACGGCCGCGCCAAGCAAGTAACTCTATGCACCATGCATGGCGCGCACCATGCAGAAGACGCCGGGTGCGGGGCGGAACATGTGCGACACGGACAGGCCCATGTCCTCCCACTGGAAGGCGCGCGGGTCGGCGGCGCCGTCGTCCTGCGCCTGGCTGCTCTTCACCCACTGCGCCTTGAGCCGCCGCAGGAAGTCCTTCGCCGTGTGGCCCTGCACGAGTTCGTGGAGCTCGTTACACACAGACACGCATGGTGTCTTTGTCCACCACAGTGTCTCTCTTCAGCACGTTGGCGCGGCCCACGTGTCGAATGTGGCGGTGCTGCACAGATGCGCAGCTGCAGGACATGGCTCCCAAATCGTGAGCCAGGCGCTGGATGCTTTGGTCGAAAGTTGGCGAATGCAGCAATGAGGCAGTGACACACCTTGCCGCCGTGGGCCAGCTTCTTGGCCAGCTCCACGCCGCGGTCCGTCAGGTGCGCAAACACCTCCGAGTCCACCGCCTGCTCACGCGGGCGCTGCACTGCACGACGCAAAACAACAGACAGTTCACATCGTCGCACATATTGCACAATTCGCACTGACGTCGCAGCCTGCAGGATGTAACACGTCTGGGTGCAGAGCTTCAATGCCTTGCATCAAGCAAGCAGTGGATGCGCGGCACGACGCACCCTGCTCCTGCAGCGTGTTTGCCTTGGCGAGCAGGTCCGCCAGTTTGGACTTCTCCAATGACACCAGGTCCTCGCCATCGCCTGCAGCGGCAACCTTGTACGATCAATGAAATCCTTTGGGCCTCATTGCCCGGCAGAGCACGGCAAAGCATGGGCGGATCGCAGAGGTGAACATCAGAATTGGCAGGAGGTGCTCACGGATGGCTCGGGCGTGGAGCTGGCGGTAGCCACTTCGCAGGGCGCGGTCTGTGCCGGCCTGACCCTGAGCGCTCGACACAAGTCTTGTTAGTCAGATGATGTGCTTGAGCCATGCAACCAAGTCGCTGGAGGAACGCTGCTGGTCCAGATGAGGAGGGTGTCTTCAAATGGCATGGCGAAGCGCGTGAGAGCAAGCGGCTCAAGAAAGGTACAGAAGCTGCATGACCACATGCTAAGCAGCGCGCCAAGGGCAACTGGCCCAGAAGAGGGACGAGTGCGAGTCCTCCTTACACGCTGACGGTGTTAGCGTCTGGGACAAAATCTTGCAATAGGTCGAAGAAGCAATTGCTTCTTCGACGGTCTCGAAAGCCTTGCCTCTTGCGTGGCCGGGAGTGTTGTCGTTTGCGTCGCCATTGTGATAAGCTGTGCCGTCGCTGTGCGAACCCAGGTTCAGGCCCTCTGCTGAGATCGATCTCAAGCATAGGTTTGTTGAGTTCAAATCCAGGCTGTTGTCAGTTCACTCCCAGGATGCCTTCCTGCCAGGCTTGGCAAGCGGACTGTGTCAGAAGAAGGCCATCAAATATTCCGCACGTACCGCGCGGAACAGATTTCTGTTGTGTAGGACCGCAACACTGCCTGGAAGGGCGTGCTGAGCAGAAATTCAGCAATTTTCAGAAATTGCGATTTTCGGCCGCCGCAGGAGAGACGGCGGCTTGTCCATGAATTTGGGCAGCATGAATTTGGGCAGCCGGAGTCCGCAGCTCCGGCACAGCTCAACCGTACTGCCGCCGCGCTGTCATGGCGGCTGTGGTTCAAAGCAGCTGCAATCCTCCAGCGACGTCAGGTGTTGTCTGTTCGCGCCGTGATGATGCCCACTGAGGACAAACACATCAGGACGAACTTCGCCACTGTCATTCTGTCTCTTTGCCACAAGAAATGTTGCGTTGATGGCTGGGGCTGCTGTGTGAATAGTGCAGGAAAGGCGGTGCGTGCGCCATCTGTGGCGGCACATTCCATGCTGCTCATCATCAACTGCTAACGAGTCACAAAACTCGCATGTGCGCTGCTGTCGCGGCACCGGCGACCTCTGCATCCTGCCAGCTTCAATGGGCAGGTTGTGCGTTCCAAGTATGAGACGCCATGACCGCATGAGGTTGTGGAATTTGACGACTGCAACTGCCAAAACTCGGGTCCAGCCTAGCTGGGCCTGGAAAACCATGCCTGATACGTGTACTGTTTTGCTCCCTTGGATGGAGCAGTGCGAGGGTCATATGTATCGGATTTTGCCTGCCAGCTGTGGCAGCAGCCATTGCTGCAGCTGTGACATGTTGCATCGAAACCAGTTGCATCTCGCCAGATGGCAAAGTGAGCGAAAAGTGACATGCTTTTGCACATTCGAGCAGGCCTGTCGCTCAACTTTTGAGTTTTGTATTTTGCTTGGCAGACTGCAGATCGTCTGCAGCGATGGTGCGATAGATCGAATCTGGGGAAGTGAAGTCAGGTTGTTCCAAAGGCGAATGGCAGAATACTGCCACTGCGTCTGCAGCTGCAGGAAGTTCAGCTCATGCAGCATGACAGCTGCTGGAACTGAGCGTCGCACTCCGCACAGATTGCGGAGCACACCGACAAAGTGAGAACCCAGGCTCGGCTACATACCACCTACCAAACCAGCGAAATGCCTTCGTGCTGCGCACTGGCGCCTTGTTCCGGATCTCAGAATGAATACTGGTTCCCGTGACACCAGCGTCAAGGCAGGCATCAGCTGTACATGCCGATCGGGGCGCTGCCACCACCCTTCCCTGCCTCCTCCTTGGCCTCCGCCGTCAGATCCTGCAAAACACATCAGCATGCGGCGATTGCGCAAAGCGATTTCTGGCGTAAGAACACAAACATAGCAAAGCCACATCAAGCAGGTGACTTCTGGCTGCGGCGCAGATCTTTCGAGATCAGCTGGGCATTGACAGGAAACGAACGGTTTCACAGATATGCTGAGCTTGCAACGCATATCATGATGCGCCATGGGGACAGCAAGCTGCTTCGCATATGGCTGCGAGTGCGCACACCTCCTGGGTGATCTTTGCCTCGCCTTCCTTCGACATACGCAGCGCTGCGCGCGTGGCTGCTCGCACCACCTGTAAGCACAGCAGTTGACAAATCATTTGGGATTTCCTTGCACGCTTATACTGCAAGCAGGCTCAACCATCATAGTCGCTGAGGAGAGCAGAGCACACTGAGGGTACCGCTTCACTCACCGCATTTTTTATGCTGCCGCCGGCCAGCTCGTAGGTGCGTCCCAGCTGCTCCCAGTCCACCTTGCCCACCGGCGCCTGCGGCAGCCAAACGATCGCAGATGCCACTGCCGAGGTTGGACAGAACCAGCACGATGTGAAGACTTTTGCACAGTCGGCGGAGGCTTATCGTGCCTGTCACAAGCTGGGGCTCTGCACACACCAAACCCAGGCAGTGTTTGGTACGCGTCAAAACGATTAATGGGACTAGCCTGCTAGCGCAGCATGAGCTGCCAGAGCTAGCCACTGGTGGAGGAATCCAATCAAGAGTGTCCCACGTGATCGACATGATACGCAGCAACGGACAGCACTCAGAGGCGAAAAGGGCCTGACCTGCTTGGGCAGCATCAGCTGCCAGAGCTTGGCGCGCAAGGAGGGCGGCGGCATCGAGAACGCCAGCTCGAAGCGGATGCGCCGCTGGAATGCCGAGTCCAAGCCCTTGGGCTGGCGCAGACAAGAAAGTGATGTGCTTACTGATCCAGATCACATCGGTCAAGATACGTATTTGATGCATGCATGCGCATGCTGGCTTGCAACGGAGAGCCACAGAGTTCAACGTGCAAGTCGGACCACAAAGTCACAGGCTGGGGCAGCTAGACAGGCAGCCACCTTGTTGGTGATGAGCACGACAATGCCGATGTGGTTTTCCAGATGGTGCAGTAAAACCCCCACATCCATTGCTGCATACCTGTCCGGGCAAACATGTAAGGGCATGTCGGTGTCAGTACCCAAGGCAGGGCTCCGTCAGGCATGCTCATGACAATGCAGTGCAGGCTCAGCAATGCATGATCTGGGACGGCAAGGTCCCTGCGAGACGCCGTGGCACACATGAAATTCGAGGCCTGCACCTGTCTGTCGAGCTGGACATGTTGTCTGAGCGGCTGCCAAACAGCGACTCTGCCTCGTCAAACACAAGCACAGCATCCATCGCCCGGGCCTCCTGGAACAGCGCATCGATGTTTTTCTGTGCACACAACAACCAGCGCGTCAGACTTGGGTAGTGAAATTCTCGGATACCATCCATCATTGCGGCAATGCAGACACGAACAGTGTGCGACTGCATCTGCAAGAATGCTCTGGTAGCTTTCATGCTGCTCTCGCACCGGCGTGTCGCCAATCCACTTGGAGACGAGGCCGCCACAGTTGACCACCTGGCCAGCAATGAGTGAGCTTGTGAGCCAGAAGTCACACCCTTCCGGGGACAGTTTGAATACATTCAGCAGGAGGCCTCCTCTGATTTTCATTTTTCCAAAGTGTCGAACTTTTTTCTTTTACAAACCAGGCGGATGCGAGCCACCGACTTTTGATGAAACGAGGAACATAGGGGGCCGCCTACATGCTTGTAAAGATGTCAACCCAATTGAATGCAAATGGGCCCGCTTTGTTTTCTGGACTTTCAATGACTAGAACGCCACTATTGTCACCAACAACAGAAACTACGAAAACTCCGCTTTTCACAAAGAGTGAACTGAGGAGGCTTACGGTGATCATTCGTCACTGCCCTCTGTTTGCATGGTGATTGTAGGGTTGCAACATCATTTACTGTTTGAAAGCACACATCACGGAGCGCCTCCTCTTGTGGAGCAGCAAAACTTTCTTGTTGTGTTTTTAATGTCGATTAGGGCCTCCTTGGTTTTATGACCTTGTAAAGAGAAGCGATTGCCGCGCGGCTTCCGATTTGCCACCAGGGCTCGGCACTTTCGTGAGTGCCACCAGAAGCAAGGCGCAGCAGAGAGGCTCTTGCTTCACCAGAGGTACACACAACAAAAGCTCTGTGAAGAGCTCAGCCTGACCAGAATGTTCATGTGCGCACCTTGAGGGGCTTGCCCGTCTCGAACCCGACGGCCTCTGCCGCGAGCGTCTTACCCGTGCCTACAGATTTCAGCCCCACACCCCGTGAGCTCCCAGGATAATTTCACCATCCACCAGCAGCAAAACGGCAAGCAAAGGCACCAGCCAAGTCATGGCACGCGCATCATTGCCGTGCCAACATCGATGCAGTTCCAAGAGGGATAGTTCAGGCGCTCACCGGGTGGCCCGCTGAAGAGGCAGACGGTGCCGGACAGGTCGCCCTTGGCACCAAAGCCCCACTGTCCCATCAGCACCGCGCGCGCCTTCTCGTGCTGCACCACCTGCGCATGGAAAACAGAATTGTTGACAAGGTGTCAAGATGGCAGCACTTCCCGGCGAAGGGAGCCGGTCCATGCCACGTACCCCCGAGCCCCTGCGATACCTCTCAATTGCACACAACATGGCTGGAGCGGATGAACTATGCTGGTAGCAGCGTGGCAAGACGATCACCTGGTCCAGCTTGACCTTGAGGTCCTCGGGCAGCAGCACGTCGTCCAGGCCCCTCGTGGGCACCCGCCGCCGGTCAAAGTCCTGCAGCAGGTGTGTACGCCGTCCTCAGCGCGCGCAGTCTTCATCCTCTGATGGCGCAGGCGTCAGGCACTTGGCCAGAGTCTTTATTGCTGGTATAATGCATCAACACAGCCGTCAAGCCTGCACAGTACGTGGCACCCGACTGATTGCTTGCAGCCGGCGGCGGCAACCGCTGCGGCGCTCACCTTCATGCGCAGGGCGCCGCGCAGCTGCAGCTTGGCGCCGTGCAGCAGGTCCGCCTGCGACAGGTGCACCTCCTCCGGCGTCGCGTTCGGCGTGCGCGCTGTCGCCCTGCAGTTGCACATCGGCATCATCAGCGCATGTGAGCTCGCGCCAACAGTCACTTCGGCAATTACTTGTGGGAAAAGATGCTGGGAGGCACGCGTCGCAGCATGCGAGAAACCTCTTGCTGTGGCAGCCAGTCTGCTGTGAATAGTCTTGACAATGGAAACAACATAGAACTGCAGCCAGACATCAATTTTGAGCCCACGCAGCAACAGCACCTGCTGAGGGCCGCCTGGACGGCGTTGCGGATGTAGCCGCCCGACAGCTCGTACTTGAGCGCGAGCGTGTTGATGTCCACATCGTCATCCAGCTTCACCTTCTCCGGCAGCTGTCTCCGCCAGATCATCTGCAGCAATGTTGACCGAATGACGATGCTGAGACCCTGGCGGGCAGGCTGCTGCTGTGCTGCTACCAGGCAGTTCAGATTCTACGGCAGCCTCGGCCATCTGCAGCAGTTAGTGGCGATTTTGGACTACTTTGAAAGCCTTCGATGTACTTTTGGTTTCCAAACACCAGGTAAGAATGACAGGGTCAACCGCACCTGGCGTTGCATGTGGTCTGGGCGGCGGAACTCGAACGCCATGGTGATGCGCCGGTGCATCGCCTCGTCAAGGTCGTGCGGCCGGTTCGTCGCCTGCGACAAAAATGGAGAATTGTGGCATAGTCCTGCCGTTCCTGTTCCAAGAGGGCAGTTGTGCACCTGCGGCTCAATGTTGTCTGCAGACAGCACATTTTGTCATTTCATTTCGAGAAGATCGGCGGCCGCCGGACTGATCGCAAAGCCCGGGCATCAGGTGCACAGGCTTCTCACCATGATGATGATGCCGTCGTGCTTCTCCACCTCCGTCAGCAGCAGGTTGACATGGTGCGACCCCCGCAGCTCCCTGAAACAGGACACGCACCGTCACTGCGCAGAAAGGCTGCATGATGGAGACAGTCTTCAGGCAGAGAAGCGTGCTCTGAGACAGCTAAGAGGCAGTCGCTGTGAGTTTAAAGGTGTCACTTCATTATGTGCTCACCTGTCCTCGAAGATGGACTCGCACTCGTCAAAGAACAGTAGCGCATCATGGATTTTGGCCTCGCGGAAGATGAAGCGGATGGCCTCGCCGGCCTCGTTGCTGCCCAGCGACGGGAAGTTGATCAGCAGGACTGCAGCATCACAGGAAACGGCCTCGGCGTCAGCTAGGAAACTATTTTCACATGAGCTTCATGGCTGGATGTTTTGCCAGGAGCTGCAGTGCAAACCAGGGACACTAAGGCACTGCATTGAACAAGGGTCTTGGCGCTGGAAATTGCAGTGGCAGAAACTCAATGCTCGCCTTTTTTGTGCACGTGCTCCGCAACGGCATTGCACATCATTGTCTTGCCGACGCCCGAGGGTCCATGGAACAAAAGCACCACACCGCCGCCGCCGCCTCCTGCAGGTCCACCAGCATCAACGAAGATGAACGACGGCTGATGTCACAGCACAGCCTTGGCCGCAAACCTATCACAAACCCTGCAGCAACACCGGCAGCGGCAGCAACTCGATACCAAACTGAGCAACCAGGGAGGCGCGTCAGCAGCGAGAAATACCGCACCTGCACTGCCGTCCGACTCGAGCAGCTTGCGCACTTTCTTGTACGCCGCAAAGTTCTGCACCGTTTCCACGATCAGCGACTTCTGCTCCGACGGCAGCACCACGTCCTGGAGGTGAACTTGCGCCGGGAAGTACTGCAGTGCGGCGCTTGCATTCGTGTCAATCTCACTTGGTGTCCTGCTGGCTGACTACAAGATAAGTCTGGACGCGAGCGCGCTGCTTCAGGGCAGCATGCGTACGTCACATCCGATTTGGCCAGAGCGAAAGCATTCGGGCAAGCTTTTCCCCGCGATGCAAAGACTGCAAAACACGTTCAAACCGTGCATCATGTCGAGGCACTGCTGATGTGCAGCGGACTTCCGCTGCCGATACAGCGTGAGGTATGGCCTCCGGGGGCGCACCAGGTGGCTGCCGTCGACGAGGTCGGAGAACTCGGTGTCCAGGCCCACCAGGAAGTCCAGCATGCGGCGGTCCACGTCCACGCCCTGGTCCATGATGTCTATTGGAAGCAAACGGTGCCTTGGTGAGGAAATCAGTCAATCGCTCTTGATCCCAGCTGTCCAGCACACTGGTTCTCCGTGGCTGTGTATATGTGAGCGAGACACGGGGAATTGCTGGTTCTCATTGGAATTTCCATTGTCAGTAGGTGTTCCCCAAAAAATGGCGGCGCAACCCACCCCGGCTGAAGTCGGTGCCCGACAGTGTGATGATGCCATCCTTGATGAGGCGCCCCTGCGACGAGCACACCCTCAACTGCTGGAGGATACACTGTAGCGCAGGCAATCAAGTCCAAGGCAGTCTCATCAAAGAAATGATGCATGTACGAGCTCAAGGCCATGATTGTAAGATTGTCAAACGCACCGACTTGTAGAAGTACCTGCGGCAAGCAGAATGCGACTTCAGAGGCAGGTGTGAGAGGCTGCGCACCATCTGCAGCAGCGGCGGTCATGGAGCTTCAGGCATCAACACATATCGTTTCTGCAATGCGCAACGGGCATTCGGAGGAAATGCGGACCTCCGCGCGCTGATCTGCTCCTGCAGGCTGACCGGCAGGAAACTGAGCAGCAGCGACCCCACCTGCAGTAGTTGGCGTAAGCGGCGTCAGAAGAGGCCAGTCCGCATGTCGGCTCCATGAATCCAAACCTTGATGACCTGCCACAGCGGCTGGCAAGACTGCACTCCGTCCAATAACACCAACCATGAAGAACTTGACCTAAAGCTCACAGAGTTGGGCAGCTCATCGAAGCTGTTGCGGCTTGCTGCCGGTGAACTTGACAAAGAAACCGGCGCAACAAGCTCCAACTACAAGAGAAAGCGCACCGAGATGGGGCCGCCGCCCAGCTCGTTGAAGTGGTTGCGTTTGGAGATTGCGATGCGGGCACAGGTTGCTGAGAAATCATCAAACAAGATGCCAATGCGGGCAAAGAGCTGGTACTGCAAGGAACGCGCACCGAGATGGGGGCGCCGCCCAGCTCATCGAAGGAGCTGCGGGTGGCAGTCGCTGCTTACAACTTAACACAGCATCAAAGAAAAGAGCTCAATGCAAGGAACGCGCACCGAGATGGGGGCGCCGCCCAGCTCGTCGAAGGAGCTGCGGGTGGCGGAGAAGGTGCGCTGCACAGACGGGCTGACGTGGTAGCCCACCAGCAGCAGCAGCACCTTGCGCTCAAAGTCCGCCAGCGAACGAGCCTCCGCAAGCCGCTCCAGCCGCGGCCGCCACGCGCCTGTGCAGTGGAGAATACTAGTGGACTAGGCAATTCCGCAGCTAACAGTCCTTGCTTGATTGCACTGGTGTTGGGTCGGCAAGACCCGACGGCAGCGCCAGCACAGATGCACCTACGCACTCCACCAGTCAACCGTACTCCCTGCAGGGAAGTGAGGTGCAGGCGGCGCTCCACCCTGGAGCGCTGCGGCCGTGCATTTCGGATCTTCCGAAGAATGAAAAGGAGGAAGCTGGTAAGCACCCTGCACGGTGGTGAGGTGGAGGCGGCGCTCCACCCTGGAGCGCTCGAGGCGCTCGCGGCCCTCCAGCTCGCGCAGCTGCTGCGATGCCCGCGACTTCGGGTTGCGCCTCGACCGGTCATAGTACCTGTGCGTTGGTTCACATTTGTTCATTGCTGAAGGACATCCTCGCAGACGCAAGCGCAGAGTTTCTCGGGTGTGGTGCATGATAAGATAGAAAACACATACGGCAGATGTGGGCTGTGCGCCTGGCCAGAGCGCGGGGCGCGGAGACCGGGCAAGCCGCGGACGCACGGCAGGCAAACAGCACGGATTGGCAGAGGCACAGCGCCAGCTCTGGCCGAGCACATGCGAAGACATCACATGCAAAGAGACTCGCACAGATCCGCTGGCAGGCCACGAGTTCACAGGCTACACAGACTTGGCCAGTAGTGCAGGGAGCTCACATTCCCTCCTCCTCCATGGCGTTCTGGTCCGTCTCGTCCAGTGCCATGACGCGCTTCAGCTTGCCCACCCTGCGGCTCGCCATAGTATTGATATAACCAGTGTCATTTGCAAGGTTGACGCAGATGTCACAGGACACAGGCGTCAACCGATAGAACTGACCATTATTCCGCACGGCACTGGCATGCACATTCAACACAGCAGGACAGAGTGACTTCTGACGCACCGCAGCAGCGTTATGAGCAGGCGGAATGCGTCTTCAAGATACTCGAGGTCGGTTCTGTACTCCCGGATCTCGTTGCTGTCCTCCGCTGCTGCATCAACCCAAAGTCTCGTCAATGTTGGTGTCTCCCATCAGCGAGAAGCCTGGAACACATGTGCTGCAGCAGGGGCTGGTCCTGTTTCCCGCCCACCACTCCAGGCGCGCGCCGGCACCCATTGCCAGTGCATCTCCCCATGGCCATGCCGGTCTCGGCTACGAGACCGCATTCGGACTCTCACCTGGCTTGTCTGAACTGTCCGCCGCTGCGTCTGCCTTGGCTGCTGCCGGAGCGGCCGAGGTGTCCATGGGACTGACTTCGGCGGAGGCCGCCGCGGCATGTGCAGCTGCCTCGGCCTGCGGCGGCGTGGCTGCCCTCGAGCTGCTGCGCGCCTTTTTGGAGGTGTCCGCGGAGGCGTCCTCCTCCATCACATCTGCACGCACGCGGCGTCATTGGTTTCGGACAATAGACCTGCCAAGTAAGGCGTTGCTGACCCTTGCAAAATAATTGCTCCAGGAAAAAAACAACAGGGCCAAAGCGGAGGTTTCCCTTTTGCCTCCCGCATATCCGAAAGGCAGAACAGAAGCTCAGATCTTAGGTCTGCGGGCTATCGCATGCGGTCATGCATGGCACAGCTGGCAGCTGGATACAGGGGAGTGGAGCAGAAGCTGACATCAGCATCTTGCACAAACTCAAATAAACAAAACCCGGCGCGCACCTGAGAGGCTGCGCTTGCGCGCACCGGCGTCGCGCTGCACCTCCTGCTTGATCAGCTCGAAAAGGTCGCCCTCCGCCTTCAGGCCCTGCCGCAGATAACAGATTATGGCTGAAGAATATCGGGCCATCCGAGTCGGCCCCTGCCGCACAATATCATGACAGTGCTGATGATGTCAATGGGCCCTGGCACAGCTGGAACGGGTCGCCCTCCGCCGCAGCCCCTGCCGCATGGAAGCGCAATGCTGACGCACACTGCTGAAGACACATCGGGGATCATCTCGAGTGAATGCAACTTGCAGTGCTTGGACATGCATCGCGTGATGGGTCTGCTATGTCGGACATGATGGGCCACACCACAGCTTCTGCAAGTGTTGGGCTATGCCACGGACCGACGAGCCCAGGGCGTCCCAGCTTTGGCGTCAAAGAGTGCACATGCATCGCTCCATCGGCTCTCGTGTCGGTTCCAGCCTCGGCTCAGGGTGTGGCAGCGCACCTCGGCGACCTTCGCCTGGGCGGGGGAGGCGGCGGCGCCGACGTCGGGCGCGTCGCCAAAGTTGTGCGCGCCCTTGAAGCCGGGCTCCTCCGCGAGCACCTCCATCATCGACGTCTTGTCCAGCTGTGGGCAACAACAAGCCAGTTCGCATCTGCTTGTCTCAAACACACTACAAACCATGATTGCGTCAACACCAGGTGGATCCAGTGCACCCGTGCAGTTCTGATGTGAACACATGTCAGCCCCGCACAGCAGTTGCTCTGCACATCACACAGTTCATGCGCTCAGCCCGAACTCCACCCGAGGAATGTTGGACCATGTCCCCGCACCTTGAGCAGCTCCTCCGCGGACAGCGTCTCGCCCATCAGCGCCTGCGGCGGAAACAGCACGTAGAATGAGAGGACCAAGATCCCCGCTTGTGTGCGCCTGGCACTGCGACACCTGGTTGCAGTACCCCGGCACAAAGCAAAGCTCGAGGTCCGTGCATGTTGGCATGGCAGGCACATGGTCAATGCGGCCGCACCTTGATGACCTCGCCCGCTGCCGGAGCTGCCGTTGTACTTCACATTTTGTTGTCTCGTGAGATTTTCTTTTCAACAGTGTTTTACAAGTTGCGGCCGCACCTTGATGACCTCGCCCGCCAGGTGGAGGCTGTTGCTGGTGAAGCTGCTGCCGGAGGTGCCGCTGTACAGGTAGTCGTACGACGACTCGCCCTGCACCGTCAAACACCCGAGCTTGAGCTAAGGATACCCAGAGCCGCGCTTGACGCGAGGTCGCAGTTCGCCGTGATTCGGTGCCCTAGCGCATGTGCAGCAGTTCGGCAGCATCACGGCAGCTGGCGAAGGCCACACCTTTGCTGCTACTGCTGTGGTGTGAGGGCCTTGCATTGAAATGCATGTGCCATGCACATGCTCACACACTGCAGCCATATTAACTGATATTACCGTCACACACCGCGCAGCCGCCGCACCTGTGTCTGGAACATGGCCTTGCTGCAGTCCGGCACCAGGCCCTCCTTGACGTGCTTGCGCCCTGGCCGCACAAACTGCACACCAAGCGAATTTTTCAACGCTCCTTCAAATTTGCACACACACTGAGACAATGGCCTGTGCCATGTGCCATGCCTCTAAGGCAGGTGCAGAAGGTCAGAGGAAAGCCACAGAAGCAGACCAGCAACATGGAAGGCAAGCGTACCTCCAGCACTTCGAGCGTGTCCTGCATGCAATTGGGGAGATGTGTCGGCCCAGGTGGTGTGGTGGAGACAAGTTGTATTAGCACTCGAATCTCACTTCTGCCGCATTGGCACAATGAAAAGATGACCTGGCACGAAGACACTGCATCCTCACTGCTCTCAAGTCGCCATCTGAAGCAGACTTTGCGCACCATCTGAGCAAAGGCGGCAGGGGAGGTGGCGACGCTGGTGGGCTTGCGCGAAAAGATGCCGCCGAGGTCCGTTTGCAGCGTCTGCACGGGAAACAAAATAGCTCGAGCCAGCGCATCTGATGATAAAATGCATCTGTTGGAGCCAGATCCAGAGGTGGCAGTTTGTAACGTCCGCATGAACAAAGCTGGCCCACATGCGCTCTCACTGACTGTCAGGCGCAACAGGTGCTGAGGGCGTTGCGGGCTCTGCGCGTGACACTATTGTTTACCTGCTTGTGCAGCAGGAACCGCAGGACGGCGGTCTCCTTCGGCGTCGTGCCCAGCCTGGCCACCAGCCTGCACAGATGAGCAGCTGTACATGAGCAGCTGCACATGAGCACCAGCCTGCACACATGACCAACTGCACAAAACCGCCGTTATTCACCTGCTTGTGCAGCAGGAAGTACACAAATGGAACATGTGGACGTGTGGTAAGACAGGTACCTGTGGAAGCGCGGCTCCAGCTTGCCCGCTGTCTTGCTGGCCTCCACGCGCGCCGCCATGTGCGCCTGCGCGCCCCGGGACTTGAAGTTTCAGCCAGATTGTGCAACTCGATCAGTGGATGTCACGTGCTCAGTCAAAGTTAAAGTCACCGAAACCCTGGGAAGCTGACTGAACACGGCTTGGTACTGCCAGCACGGTTCCAACACTGCGCGGACGGCCCTCTCGTGGCCAACGCGGCTTTCAGTTCAAGCGCCGCTCCACGCAGAGCTGCATCTGGTGCGTCGGCGACCACATCGCAGGGTGGTCAAGCTGCCGCGTCGCCTCGAGCGCGCCAAGTTGCGCTGTCTAAACCGCCGCGTCACCATGCGTCCTCTGCGGCCGCCAGCGCCGACTGCGTCGCCATGATGTACTGCTGCTTGCGTTTGATGCCTTGCTCCATGCAAGGGCACCTGGCCGCCACAGCAGCACTGCAGAGCGGTCACTGCAGGGTAGTAAATGATTGCGCCACCTCGAGCGCGTCCTTGGCGGCCGCCAGCGCCGACCGCGTCGCCATGATGTACTGCCCGGCAAATGGCCAGTCGAAGACTGCGCCCGCGGGCCGCTGCGCGCCGTTGGTCGCCGCCGCCGCCGCCGCTGCGCCCTTCTTGCCGCTGCTGGGCGCGGCCGCCTCTGCCGCTGCAACATGTCAACAGAATCATCTGCACCTCTGTTATCAGGGTAAATTGATAGGCTGCATACACTGACGCCCCAGTCACCCTGCGATGCGACAGTGTCATCTGCGAATGCCGAGGCGTCGCAAGCCACGGCCCATGCAGCCTGCAGCGACGCACTGCAGAGATTCCACGCAGTGTCTGTTTGCTGCAAAGTCTGTTTTTGCTGGTAGCACAAATTGCTTTGTGCTGTAAGTTTCCCCAGGACAGTGCACCTTCAACAGGGTGTGTCGGCTCCACCATCTCGTAGGCGCTCTGCTCCAGGGTGTGCCCGACGTGCATCAGCAGCATGGCCACCTGGAAGATGGCCTCGGCCAGGCCGAACCACTCGGCATCTATGAACTCCGCCTGCGTGATTGTTCGGCTTCATTCAGGCGCATCGAAGACCGCCGCAGGAGGAAGCTCCACATGAGCATGCATGGCATGAGGCGAGCGACAGCCGAAGCTTTCCGCATTGGTGCGGTGCGGCGCGGCCTGCGTGCTGCAATGCAGGAGTGCGGGACGTCACATGCATGGCCCACACCTGCTGTACGCGCCGCCCATGAGGCAATCAGCCGGCATGGTAGCTCAAGTACTTCGGCAGCACAATTCAGATTCTATTCTGGCGTCATCGACATGGCACCTTCTGGCAGTCTGCGGCGCCGGCCTCCAGGGCGCCGCGAATCGCCGGCCGCAGCGAGTAGCGTACCGGCGTGTCGACATCGAAAAGCGCCAGCGCCGCCTTGCACATGTCGTACGGGTGCGACGACGCGGCGCCTGCGCCGTATTGGCTTCCGGTGCTGGGCAGCCGAGCCGGCGAGGCAAATGCGCAGGAGGCTCGCCGCACCCAGGCTCACAGGCAGCGGCCGACACAACCTTCTAGGCGCCCGCCGCAATGTGCGCTGCCAGGGATGAGATTATGCATACGCCAGGAGTGCATATCGATGCGATGCAGCATGGCCGCCCAGGAGGTCGTTCGCACCTGTCGAGGGTGCATCTGCCTTGGCGGTCTGTTCTTTCTTCCCGCCTTTGGCGATCCCTCCCATGACTGCAGTCGATTTGCAGCTTGATGTCTGTCCTGCAAACTTTCTGCCTGCGTGCAGGCTGGCTGCAGCTGGTGGAACGCATGCGCCTGGGGTGCGCTACAGGGTGGTAGAGCGGCAGCAGCGGCGGAAACGCCACAGGGCGGGCGTGATGTCGACACGACTGTAACGCGCGAGCATTGCTTCTTTTGCATTGCTCAAGACATTGGAGGCTTTGGAAACACGTGGGGAAAACATCTGCTGTCGCTACTGCATGAGCGACCCGGACTTTCGTGGGACTTGCTATTCCGAACCCTGGCCATCGAGCATGTACCGAATGCGCTCTGGCACAGCAGCACAGTTCCCCCTCGTCAACATTTTGAAAATTGGTTGTCTGATCTAACAATGCTTGGGATCGGTAGCGCATGAGTCCCTGGAATTCTCGTTGAGCAAGTCATGCTGAGCGCGGCGCATGCGTGGAAGCTGTGCGCCAAAAACTTGGCATCCGTCCGATCGTTGTTTGGCAGCAAGCATTACAGCACATCAAATCGGCGAAGACCTGAAGCCGCCAAATCGGAGCAGCGGCATGCACACTGCTCAGCAGCGGCGCCTACCGCAGCCCGCTCCCGCTGGGGGCGCATGCTCGTCTACGCGACAGCGGGCGCAGCCGGCGTCGGCGGATGCAGTCTGGCGGTAGCCTCCGGAGGTGAATTGACGACGCGCTCCATTTTACACTGACACATGCTCCAAGCAACGCTGATGCGGTTGGCAGACGCCATGCTAGGAGATGCGCCTTTCAGACGGTTGAGCATGTGCCTGACAAATGCCTTGTCTTTCGCATTGTGGTCAATGTTTACACGACTCACTTGAATACATTCGCATTCAGGTGATCCGGCACACGCCAGAGCGGTGCTGGCAGCCGTGCCGCGCACCGCGAACGCCATCCGCTGGGTGTGCCACAGCTCCCTGGAGTACTCCCGCGTAACCACGGCGCACCCCGGCAGGGCAGGCGAGGACTATGATTCAGCGCTCCAGCGTACGCACCAGCTCTGTGCCGACCGGTTGCTGGCGCTATGTCAGGTGGGCGGATTCCGCCGCCGGCTTGCAGAGTGCGCCTTGCCGCGCATGCCTTGCACTACACTTCCCTGTCACTATTAATTCTATGCCCTGCAAATGGTGCAGGCGAACGGCTCCCTGTATGTAAAGGCAGCGCAGTTCGCCACGACAATACCCTCCGTCCCGGCGCCCTACCGCAGGTGTGGCATCTAATCCCCTTGCATGACTATGCTTGACACAAGACATGCTCGGTGTTTGACATCTGCATCAGCAGCACGAGACGTGCCTGCCAGAAAGCAATTTGTCAGAAAGCAATCTGTCACCCATGCCTTCCTGTGTGCAGGACGCTCGAGGTGCTGCAAGACCAGGTCACGCCGCAGCCCTTTGACGAAATCAACGGGGTCCTGCAGCGGGAGTTCCAGGCCGACGCATCGGAGCTGTTTGCGGAGTTTGAGGAGACGGCCACCGCGGCGGCGTCGCTCGCACAGGTGATGTGAGGCGGACTCACCTGCAGGAACTGCTGGTGACAGCAGCGGTCATCATGCTGTCAGGGCTTCCAGCTTGACTGGTTGGTTGCTCCAGCGATGGACACATGCACACCAGCTTGTTCGATCAAGCAGGAGCGCGACTTGCTGTTGACAATGTTGCGCAACCGCAGGTGCACCGGACGCGGCTGCCGAACAGTGAGGAGGTGGCGGTCAAGGTCCACTATGCTGGGGACATCTTCTGAAACGGCTGTTACACGGCGCAACTGCAGGTGCACCGGGCGCGGCTGCTGAACGGGGAGGAGGTGGCGGTCAAGGTGCAGTATGCTGGCCTGGAGTCGGCGGTGGCGGCTGATCTCGCGACCTTCGCCGGCCTCGCGACTATCGCGGGGCTGGCGTTCCCAGACTTCAAGCTCGGCTGGGTGCGTATTCTTCAGGCTGCTGCATATATCCAGGCAGCTGTACAGGGCCGTTCATATGACGCTGCATATTGGTACACCGCAACCAGGCAGCCACAGCAAAAAAGGTGGCGGAATGTGGCTGGAAACCAGAAAGGCGTGAAATATGACTGGCACAGAGTCAGCTCGTGAGGACGCCGGCGGGATGCGCCTGGAAAGGCCTCGGTCGAGGCCATCCTTCGGTTTCCCTTCATCGATGTGCCTCCAAACCAACAAATGGTGAAGCACCAGCAGGAGCCGCTGGCGCATCAGCTGTAGGGATATGCCTGGAAAGCCCTCCACCAAGGTCGTCTTTCAGCCCTTTTCCATCGATGTCCATTTCATCTCGTGGAATTCATGCAGCAGGGGGTGCAGGACCTGCAGAGGACGCTGGTGCAGCAGCTGGCAGGATGTGACTTGGGGGCACCCCCATCGTGGTCACCCTTCTGTTTCACTGCCGTCCCTCTTGGTCAACAGGTGGTGCAGGACCTGCGGAAGACGCTGGCGCAGGAGCAAAACTACCCTTTTCATTTGGAGGCAGCAAAAGGTAAACAGGGTCCCTGCTCCTTTGAGCGCATCCTGTGTCCGCAACAGGTGGTGCAGGACCTGCGGAAGACGCTGGCGCAGGAGCTGGATTTTCGGCAGGAGGCGGCCAACAGCCGTGCGCTTGCAGCGGCGGTGGCGCGCAACCCGTCCATCGCGGTGCCGCGCGTGCACGACGCGCTGTCCAACCAGCGCGTCATCGTCATGGAGTGGGTGTCGGGCGCCAAGGTGCGCTGCCATCACTGAGCATCACTGTGTTCTATGATCTTCAGTCTCTGTCAGTCTCACACTTTGCGTTGCCCGCTGCAGCTGGTTCATTGAGATCCCGCTGGATTGATTATGCAGACGCTGTGAAATACGCACAGCAAGTCGTTGGGCCGAAGCCTCGAACGCTCAGGGGAGCATTTCTTCAATCATGGCGTTTGTGCAAGGTTAGTGCAGGCACACGGCTGCGCCAGGAGGCTGGGTCTTGCTAAACACAATGTGCCTCAGCACCTTCTGCCGCTCTGTGAGTTGTTTACCGAACTTGCCGTGCTCGATCAAACTTGGGGTGCCATCCAGGTGTCTCAAGTAGATAGTGACGGAGGCAATAAATCTGCGGCGGCCGACGCACCGGCATGCCAACTCTGTCATCAAGACTGGGCTCATAGATACCTGTTAGCCCGCGTCGCAGGTGTCGGACAAGGCGGCGATGGAGGCGATGGGGCTGCAACGCTTGCAATGATGCGGTTGCATGCCAAATTGACAGAGAACATGCCAGTGTCATGCGGAGGGCGTTGTAGGTGTCGGACAAGGCGGGGATGGTGGCGATGGGGCTGCGGCCGCTGGAAGTTGGCTGCCTGCTGATGCGCACCTTCGCAGAGATGGCCTTCGAGCGCGGCTGCGTGCACGCCGACCCGCACCCCGGCAACATCCTCGTGCGGCCGCAGCCTGCCGGCTCCCAAGGTGGCGACACTCTGCTACCAAGTTCTGAGGACATCACTGTTGTGATGCAATCTCTCCGAGTTGTGAGCAGGCTACCGTGAGCCGGCTGATCAAATGGACATACGGTGGACGAGCTCAGATGTACCGTGCACAAACATAGGCCATTCCACTGCCCTACCTGTGCACCGACAACACCACTCCCCCTACCCCCAGGCCGGTTGCTCTGCGGCGCCGCACTGTGGCCGCCCCGCAGGTGGTGCTGCTGGACCATGGGACACGCATGTCCACTCTGGAAACCTTTTGCTTCTCCTGCAGGCTGGCTGGCGCGGCGGCTGCGCGGTGGCCGCAGCGCGGCACCGCAGCTGGTGCTGCTGGACCATGGCTCGTATGTGCGGCTGGGGGAGGAGCTGCGCAGGAAGTACTGCCAGCTGTGGTGCGCCTTCGTGCTGAACGACGCCGCGACCGCGCGCCAGGTGCGCACGCCGACGCGCACAAAACATAACTAGCTTTTGTGCTGTTGACGTTTTGACGCAAAATGCGCACGCCGACGGCGCCGGCGCCTAGCGAAAGAGTCTTGAGGACATTCAGATAGAAGCTTGGCCGAGTCTTTGCCGCTGGCCGTTGCATGTACCTTTCGACAGCCCGAGCTGTCAGAGAAGCAGGTGCAAGTCCTGGCAGCGTTGCAAATGGGTTCCTGAGAATGTTCACTCTACCCAACCATCGTGTCAGCTGCCACCTCCTGCTGTGCGCAGGTCTCACATGCCATCGGGGGCGAGAGGGTCGCGGCGCTGCTGCCGCTGCTCATGAAGCCGGGCGCGCTGGGCAAGATGCCCAAGAAGCAGCGAGAGCGGCTGAAGCAGGAAACAGGTGCGGGGGTTGCAGTCTCAAGTCGAATCTTTGAGATGCCAGAGGACCTGCCACTGGGAACCACGCACGACTGAACCCTGCCCTGAGGAACGTGCACAGGCGAGAGTTTCCAGAGCTCTCCAGATCCGGCAAGTTCCTGACCGGTGTTGTATGCTAGACAATGTAGTGGGATTGGATAGTGTGTTCCAGTAGATAGGTCGTGTTGGATACGACAAACACTCCCACCATCAACCCATCTGTACTGCAGCAGTGCTGCAGCACAGACACCCCAGCACAAGCTGGAAGCCCAACTTGGCAAGGCTTGCAAGGGGACCACGTAGATTCTCAGTGTAGGAAGGCCCATAGACATTAGGTAGCCTAACAGGGCATATGCAACAACCGGATAAGAGGTGTGACGCAATGCGCGATCCTACTGCAGGCCTCAGCAGCCTGGGGGATGTGCAGCAGCTGGTAGAGCTGATGCCGCGGCCACTGGCGCAGTACCTGCGCATCTCCGCCGTCATCCGCGCCACCTCCGCCGCCCTGGGCTGCACCATCCACGACCGGTTGCGCGTGAACGCCACAGCGGCCCTGGAAGGTTCGCTGTTCCCAAAAGCCATCCATGTCAGGTGTCGAAACATGCATTCGCCTTCATTAATGCAACTTTTTGTGGAGTCGCGGAAGCATCAGCTGCTGCCGCTCCATCTCTTCTATGCGGCGGCTCTAACATTGCTGGGATTGCTGGCGGTGCGCAGGGCTGTCCATCCAGCACAACGATGGCCGAACGGAGTTCATTGGGGATCTTAATTCCAGGAGCAAGCGGCTGCAGCTGTGGGGCCGCGTCTATGTTATGCGGTGGCTGGCGTGGACGGTGCACGGCTGGCACCTTTTCACCAGCCGATGGAGCGGGGCACCCGCATGATGCGACTGACAATTGGGTCGGTCTGCACGCCAGAACTCAAACAAGAGCATTCATGTAGTGAGCTTTGTAGTGTGTCTAGAGGGGTCTGGACGGAGTGAACGATGCGAAGGACTGTGCAATCCATATAGGATTGCGTCAGTATCTGTTGTACCATAGAGCAGACACAAAATTCAAATGTTCATGCTGACAATGGACCGGGTGAGGCCGCTGTGATTACTTGCCGCATGACACCACGCCCTCGCATGCAGCTTCGGCGTCTGCGGACCGTCGTCATTGGCCGCTGCAGCAGAAGACTTTGCAGCGGCCGCGCCGGCTGACTCATGCACCGGGTAGGGACTGAGCGCGTGGTTGCCGGCATTCGACGGCTTGAAGGGCACCGGCTTGTCGGTGTCGCTACCTCGAGCTTGCTGGGCAAGATTAAAAGAATCATTTCAGTCCCATTGACGTTAAGCGCGTAACGGGTGCAGAGACATTCACTGCACCCCAGGTCAGTCAATGCACGCGGTGCGGCACCATACCTTCTGAGGCGGCCGCGGCTCCCATTTGTAGTCGCTCATTGCCCCGGACGATGCGCGCTTTGGCCTTGTTGCCGAGATGAACGGCGTCAGCTTCTTGCTGTCGGCAACCTCATCGGCGTCACCGCCATTTGCTATTTTGTCAGGCTTCTCTGCTACAGGGCTGACGTACTCATATTCGCCCGCAATGCCTTCTGCGCCTGCCCGCTCTGACAATGTTGTGCCAATGAAACCAAATCCGCCCTGGAAGGAGAGATTAATTCCTTCCGATTATGTACGTGCCAGCACTCACAGGGTGCGCTGCGGCTGTAGCTCGCTTGTGTGCTGGCAAGTGTCAGTGACCGAGCGTGATGGCAGCATCATGGCAGCGAATGTATGTGGTCAGCAGTGGTCTTATCGATGTACACGCATTATGACAGCCGAACAAGAACCCCTGCAGTGCCACACCTTTCTGGCTGGATTCGTTCTGATGTTGGGCTTCTCATGAACGACGTCCGCTTTATGGAGTGGCGACTGCGGCACCTCACTACTGCTTCCTGTTTCACGCATCATCCTCAGTCCCGCGGGCTTGAAGGCAGGCCCACTGCGCGCCCGCCTGACGCGAGATGGGTAGGCACAGGTTCGGATTGATGAGGCGACACCATCAATGGATAAAATTCAGAGATGCCGGACAGGGCGCTTCGCGCGTGCACTGCCCCGCACCGTGCGAGGGGTTGCCTGTAAGGATCTGATGTGTGTAGGGAGACGAAAGGCGAGAATGTTGCGTCATTGTTCTGCGGCAGCAGGAAGATGTCGATGGCATGGCGTTATGCAAGCGATACATCTGTATCACCATCATCCAGTCATATAGAACTGCTGTACTGTCTCACCTTGCCTTTCTTCATGCTTGGCACTCTGAAAGCTGCTGTGCTCGCGAGGTGCTTGTCATCGTCAGCTGCCACTGGTCCCACCGGTTTGCTGAAGGCAGCGCCTGTCCCCAAATAGCTCGGCTCGATGAACTGTAGCGCGAAAAATCAGGAGTATAAACTGTTCTTGTCACGGACATGGGTATCCATATCGCTGCGACATCAGGGTTAAAGTTGCTGGAGGTCGAGCACGAAAGGTCATCACCAGGCCATACTTCGAAGTCATGTTGACTGCTGACAAAGGATTATGCTGTCCTGATGAGCTTTGAGGAGAATGATCTGGTGTATGGAGTGGAGAAGCTCCTGCTATTCGATGCGGCAACGCAACATCCGATGCTACACTCGAAAGTGCCGACGCGGGTTTGCGCAGTCAGCGAGCTGACGGGAACGTTGAAATCTTGAATAAATCAGGACCGATCCATGCGCTCTACATCTTCCCTGCTGTGCGTTTGCCGTCTCGACATGGTGCATTGCACAGCAGCAAACTAATCTTGGAAGACGCAATCGCCTTCCAGCTTCCGGCACGTGCGCACTGACAAACTGTTTATAATCACTGCTTGCTTTGGTGCTTCAGACTGATTGACGCAGGTCCTCGGTATTGGATCGATCATCACAGTAGCCCTGCCACGCCCACGTCAGCCGCTGTGGGGATTGGCACACAATTGCTGCTAATCTAGGAGATCTGTCGCCTCACTCACAGCAGAGGTCTGTCCTGCTATCAAAAGAAGTGAGTCACGTTGCCCCATGCATCGGTTCCCTCCTCCACTGCGATGTCAAGTGCTGGCAGCGGTGAGTCACGGCGCACCTGAGTTACAACAAATGCCGCTGGCAATGCAGCTGTCAGCGACGACTTCATCTCTAGGACGTGCTGCTATGATGCATGGCCCGGCCGGATGCCGTGCGTTGAGATGATTAGGTGGTAACGTGTGCCGCTCGATCTGCAGGTGCAGCCGACCCTGGCGCACAGGACGGACCGTGACGCGGCCTCAGCGTATCCCCGCAGTCTAGGCCAACATGTCCGGTGAGGCGGATCCGCAGGCTGCCGCTCCATCGCCTGATGCGCCGCCGCCAGAGGCGGCAGCAGTTGCCGAGACAGGTGCGGCGTTCGAAAAGGCCACCATAGCCGACAGCAGCCCTCCAGCAGGCGGCGCTGACGCCGCAGCTGAAGCGCCGCCGCCGCCGCAGCAGGACCCGGCGGCAGGCGGCAGCCCAGAGGCGACTGCCGCCCCGGCGGCGGAGCTCGCAGCGGCACCTGCCGAAGCAACGGCAGATCCCGCAAGCAGTGATGCGGACACGAGCCCGCCAGTGCTGCAGAACGGCGCAGCCACAGCGTCCGATGCAGCAGAGTCGTCCGACGCTGTGGCGGAGTTACCGGGCTCTGGCGCAGCGCCAGCGCCTGCTGCATCAGAAGAGCCGCAGGCGGTGACCATTACAGCGGCGTCAACTGACCCGGCGTCGGCCGACCCGGCACCCGCAAATGGCGCTTCGCCGCAGGAGCCGGGGAAGCCTGCACCTTATGCATTCACAGGTGCGTGCTTTTAAGGCTGCACCAACGGCACATCGAGCACACGAGTCGGTGTCAAGCCATGCTTGGCGCGTGCTATTGTGCATGCTCCAAACAGTTGCTGGCGTCAGCACGCTGCGTGGGCCAGTATGCGACCTCACAAGCGTGAGTGCATTATCACCTAGATCACCGCTTGTCTCATATCTCTCAACGCCAGACAGACGTCTTGCCAACGCTGCAGGCATGCAGTGCGTGCTGGACAAGTGCAAGGCGCCGGTGTGCGCCCTCAGCTTTGGGCGACTGGACTCTGCGCTGCTTGCCTTCGGCGCCGACGATGGCAGCGTACGGATCGCCAGCTGCAGCGAGCAAAAGGCCTCAACCTTGCACGTGAGTGGCTGCCCGCCGCCTCTGCCTCTGCGCGGCTGGGCATGTCTGGGTGGCTGGTGCAGGGGTGGTGGGCGCTCTTAGTTCGGAGCAATCATGCGGTCTTTCTGTGGGCACTGATGTGTTAGCCGGCTGCAAGAGAGCATGACCGACAGCGGACTCCGGTGTCGGGGCAATGCAGCTCAGCCCTTCCTGTGGGACTGCAGGAGATGAGGGAGCACAAGAAGCGGGTCACGGATCTGGACTGGTCCCTGTCGAACGACCAGCTCCTCACCTCCTCAGGTGCCGCCACCCCACTCTGACTTTGTTGCTGCATAAGGTAAATCACACATGCTGCCCTTGCTTGGGCACGCGAACCTCACACTCAATTACCCGTGCAACAAAGCATCCCACGGCACGTGTTGATGTCTTGTCTAATTTGCTGCCGCAGAGGACGGCAGCGTGTGCCTGTCATCCCAGGATGACGGCATCTGGTCCATGGCGCGGCGCTTCGAGACGCCCACTGCTGCGATGGCGTGCCTCTTCCACCCCGTGAACCAGAACCTGTACGCACCTGCCTTGTAATCAATTGCACCTGCTGCAGCTGTTGTTTGCGACCGAACTCTGCCTCGCAGGTATGGCACTGAAAATGAATGCGCAGCAGAGGTGGTGCACAGGCTCATTTCAGCTAAGCACCTGTGGCACCGCGCAGGATCATCGTCGGAACAGGCGCAGGCACCATTGAGGTCTTCAACACCAGCACAGGTGCAGTTTTGCACACCCCTTATTGTGCATGCCACAAAACCCATGCCAACATTTCCTGCCAGAGTGCTGCTGCACTTTCATGCCCCAGGGCGGAATGTGACGCCGCAACACGCCACGGCACGATGTGTATGTCTTTCGGTCTGACACCTGAAACGCATCTATGTGCTTGTCTCTATCTGTTTATATTGATCGTTCCGATTGTCACAGGCCTGCCGCTGGACAACTGCCGAGCGCAGCTGACCAGCAGCCAGCCGGAGGGCGTGGGCGTCGCCTGCATGGACGTCTCCCGCGACGTCCTGTACGTCGCCGACACCACCGGCTACATCCACGCCATGCGAATGGCGCTGGACCGGCAGGGCGCGCTGTCGCCCGTGACGCTGCTGCTGCGCGTGCCGCCCGCAGGTGAGGTGTTGCCAGACATAATGTGACTTGTCATCATTTTCAATACGAGTATTTATAATTTCAGTTTGATGACCAATCAATTCTATGAAAGGTTCTTGGTTGCAGCGGACGTGTGCCCGTGCCTGCCCTCAGCCATCTCCGAATGACAGACGTATGCATGAGCACGAAGGATGGCTGAGGCAGAGAATCACGAATTTTGACGTGTTAAGAGTGCCAGAGCATGTCTGCATTTTGAAACGTTGACCCGCACCTGCGAGCTATTGTGACCATCCCTTTTGCTGCAGGGAACCGACTGGCGAGTCTGGCGAGCCTCAGCTTTACAGCTTGGGCAGCCAGCGTGAAGGGGCCTGCCCTGCTGGCGGCAGGTGCGTCCTGGCAGACACAACCCCTTGCTCGATACCTTTCCTGATCTGGGCAGTTTGGGAGTTTCCGGCTGCTGCAGCACGAGATGTTGCTGTCTTCACAGCGCCCTTGAAACTGCTGCTGATCCATGACCTGCGCCGGCTGCAGGAACCGACGACTTGGTGTGCGTCTACAAGGTCCTCGGCGAAAAGGTGCGCACTGCTTCGTTGCCACAGCTTCGTTCCCAGCGCCCATCAAACGTCCTTCCGCTGCATGCTGCAGGCGCGTGCTTGCTGCGGGCTTCTCCTGCGTGCCAAGCCTGCACTCGGCAGTCGCACTGCCCTAAGAACACAGCGCACCAGCGGTCTCGCCTTCCACCTCTCTCGAGCCCGGTTTTCTGTGGCGCCAGGGCGGCCGCGTGAAGCTGGAGCTGGCGAGCAAGCACCTGATGCCGCAGTCGGCGCGCCCCATCCGCGCGGCCTGGTGCCCCACTCTGCCGAGCGCTGAACCGGAGTATATCGCCAGCGGCAGCGAGGACACCGCCGTCTACGTGTATGACATCACAGGTGCGTTGTTGATGAAGCTTTCGATCAGGGATTTGATCAGTGGAGACGGTGCCGCGTGCTGTGTGTGCTGATGCCCGACAAGTACACTATAATCGGTGCGGTTGCGGCATGTCGCAGAGACACCACTTGCTGGATGCTCGTGGCGTTTAGCATCGTGTACAGTCCTGGGCAAGCTGGAGATCACTGTTTCCTTGTCGTCACCATTTGCAGCCGTGTGTGTATTGCAGCTGGTGGCAATGCTTCGACACTGATTGATCTGCTGCTCCTGTGTCCTCCAGATGCGGGGCAGGCGCCGCTGCCGGTGGTGAGGCTGCAGGGGCACTGCGCCCCCGTCGTGGCGGTCGCCTGGGCCTTCGACGAGCGACGCCTGGCGTCCAGCGACTGCGACGGCACAGTGATCGTGTGGAAGCGGGAGCATGCCGTGACCGAGACGAACGACGATCCGTACTGAAGACGAGGATTGCGACACAAGCGGGCCGGCGACTGTGCGCCGAGCCCGGCCCAGTAAACCCTTGGTGCCGCAGAACAGTCAGGCAGGCATCGGGTACCATCAGTTAGAGCAGGAATACCTACAGATGGAGTAGGACTGTCAGAGAACTAGAGGCATCTGGCAGAGCTCGTAATCGTTAAGACTGTACCTAGTGGCGCGGACATGAAATTCGCAGATGAGATATGGCACCGCTTGGGCTACCAGTGCAATGTCCGAGCAACAGCAGGCCCTTCACACGTTGCAACTTCTCGCGCCGAGCGTATATCGCCGAGTGCCGCGGTCAGTTGTGTAGTGGGCTCAAAAGCCAACTCCAGGATAGGCAGTTTTGGGGGTCTTACACGTGCCTTTCTTTGCCCCCAGGACACTTCAATGCGCACGAAAAAAGCCCGAACCGAGAGTCTCCCAGTACTTAGCCAGTACTTAAGCCTATAGTTCATGCGCGGTCCCCGTATATGCGACACGCGTGCTCCTT